>Ga0206126_10000031_pt1 | contig 178664 bp, 174 predicted proteins | sample Helgoland_Spring_5_FD_148621 | JGI IMG/M metagenome (GOLD analysis project Ga0206126, IMG submission 148621) | Pelagic subsurface seawater microbial communities from Kabeltonne, Helgoland, North Sea - Helgoland_Spring_Bloom_20160412_1 | ecosystem: Environmental > Aquatic > Marine > Epipelagic...
ACTATTTATATTATAATTTTGGAATAGAAAATTGATTTATTTTAATACAAAATTTATATACTAAAAATATTATGTCTGAAATACTTTCGGAAAAACAGAAATTAGCATTAAATAATTTTAATTCAGGCAATAACATATTTCTAACAGGTCCTGGTGGGTCAGGAAAAACATTTCTTATCAAAAAAATTGTTAAAATTTGTAACGAAAAAAAATTAAATAGTCAAGTTTGTGCTCTTACGGGTTGTGCTGCAGTTTTGCTTGAATGTAATGCCAAAACAATTCATTCTTGGAGCGGATTAAAAATACCGAGGGGTGATTCAGATGATATAATAAGGAGAATATGTAGGGATGAACAATCGTCACCTCGCAGAAACCGAGGTGTATTGCAAAAGCGATGGAGAGATATAGATGTTTTAATTATTGATGAAGTTAGTATGATGTCTAAAAAAATATTTGATATATTAAATAAAGTAGCACAGATTTTCAGACAAAACAATAGACCATTTGGAGGAATTCAAATGGTATTTTCAGGGGACTTCTTCCAATTATCTCCAGTTGGCGATAAATTAGACCCAGAATCAAACCAATATTGTTTTGAAAGTGATAATTGGAAAGAAACTTTCCCTATAGCTATTCAACTAGAACAAATATTTCGTCAAACAGATAAAAAATATATAAAGGCATTAAATCAAATAAGAAAAGGTATAATAAAAACGACTCCTTATAAATTATTGTGTAGTAGACGCATTAAACCGGATGATGAAATACAACCAACTATTCTTCTTCCACATAGAAAAACAGTGGATAAAATTAACTCTTCAGAATTAGAAAAAATCGTTGAAGAAGAAAAACAATTTGAAGTAATAGAATGGATAGATGAAGATAAAAAACCCAGTAATGCACGTGTTATTAGTCCTAAGATTATAAAAAAAGAATTAAACTATCTAAAAAAAAGTATAATTGCAGAAGAGGTAACCAAATTAAAAAAAGGTGCAAAGGTAATGTGTATAGCTAATATAGATATGGATAGTGAAAAACAAATTGTTAATGGAAGCCAAGGCATTATAGTTGATTTTATTGGCGAGATTCCAATAGTAAGGTTTAGAAATGGAAAAGAAAGGCTAATCCGACACCATACATGGACGAGTGAAAAATATCAATGGATAGGCATAAAACATATTCCTCTAATTCTTTCTTGGGCTATTACAATCCATAAAGCACAAGGCGTTACACTAGAATCAGCACAAATTGATATTGGAAGTAATATATTTGCTCCAGGACAAATATATGTCGCATTATCTAGGGTAAAAACTATTGACGGGCTATATCTTTTAGCATTTGATGCAAGTAAAATATCAGCACATCCAAAAGTAAAAATGTTTTATGAAAATTTATCCCTATAATATTGTATTAATGAAAAACACATTCACATTTTAATACGAATAAATAATACCATAATAATATCATATTTACTATCCAATGTATAAATATTGCTTTATTAAATCCATCGTTATCTAATTTTAAACCAAGTAATTTTTGAATTAAATAATAAAATTTTTGTAAATATCTTTCTGAAAAATTTAATTCATTTTCCTCTGTTTCTTGTCTTAGATTTGAACTTATAACCGAAAACACACATTTATGATCATAAAAATACCAAGATAATGGAACTAATGCTGATATTAAAAACATAATTTGAACAATACTATTTGGAAAATGAAAGAAATAGATTATTATTGGAAAAAATAAAAATATAAAATGTGCTAAATCAATTGGATAACTTAAGTACTGCAACATATATATAGAGCAAGTATTTTAATCTTGTAATAAGTTTATTATATTGGTACTAGAAAACATTTGGCTATATTCTCTCTCCCTAGTCGCTATTCTTCTACTTCTTCTTGGTATATTTTCATCTGGAACTATAACAGTATTTCGCGTAGTATTATTTCCTCTTCTTCTTCTTATTGGTGTTGTAGCTCTTCTTCTTCTTCTTCTTAATGGTGTAGTAGCTATTCTACGTCTTCTTTGGTTTAATGGTGTAACTTGTGGTGTCCTTATTCTTCTAGGCGATGGAGTTCTTAGAACAATATTTTCTGTTAAACAAATATTATCTTCTACTGTGCATCTACATATAGGACAACTATTACTATTTTCAAGCCATCTTAAAATACAGTTTTCATGAAAATGATGTGCGCATCCTAGTATATATCTATTATCAATTATATCATTTAAACATATTGAACAACATTTATTTGCTTGTTCTTCTTCTTGATATTTATTAATAACTCCACTATTTATTTTTTGTGAATTAATTAATAACGCTATAAAATCATTATTTTTAAATTCATAAGTTGAAATACTTTCATTTGTTTCTTTTAATTTTATTTCACCCGAAATAAAAAAATCATTTAGTTTATCAATATTAAAAATATATTCACCCATAGGTAATTGTAATCCATTAATATCAATAACTGTTTTATTTAATTTTAATACGCAGCTCATTTAATATGATAATATATTTTTTATTTTAGTTTGGAGCATCATAGATATCATAGGTGAAACAACACTTTTTAAGAAATGCCCTGCATTATTTATTACAAATTTTTCTGTTTTCTCTCTATTGGTTCTATAAGAATATTTTTTATCAAATAATTTATTTTTATATTTTTCCGAAAAATCCGCAAACATCATCTCTACAAAGAATCCTAAACGACCATTTTTAAGTAATTTAATACCACTTTCAATATATATATTTTCATCTTCATTCATGAAATATCTTGGTCTAGTTAAATATTTTCCAATATAATAATATATGATGTATGGAAAAGCAAAACACACACCATAACAGTCTCCTGATTGTAAATTTACACCTTTATAATTATAACGATAAGAATCTGAATAATTTATTTTAATTTTTGAAATAGTATTTATAGATTCAATAAAACCTATCATAAATATAATATCAAGTGCTTTTTTATAGTAATAAACTTTACATCTTTTATTTGTAACAATTTGTTTAAAATATTTTGTATCATCTCTGCCATGTGGATTAATATAATAACAATCATAATTTTTTTTATTTGGGGTAAACAGAGCACAGGTTGAATGTCCACAATATTCATTAATACCCTTTATATTATCTACATCATAATCATCGAAACTAAATATCACAAATATATATTTTTTCTCTCTAATTGCTATATCAATTTCTTCTAAAATAAATGTATCATTATAAACAAATTCATTATTTTGAAAATGGACAACTCCAGCTAGTTCATCCATAAAGTATTCCAATGTATTTTCATTTTTATATAATTTATTCATAATTGGACTAAGTGTTGTCGCATAATCTATTAGAATCATATTTTTACTCATCTCTCTAGAAAAGTCATATTCTTGTATTATTCTTAAAATATAAAGTGCACGTGACCCGCTTTCAATAGACATCAAATTATTACTAGATGAACGGTTAATAATATTCCACATTTTTGTTTTTGATGGCTTATATGCATGAGTATAATGGTCGATATTATTAATCATTTGAATTGATTTAATAACCTTAAAATTAAATCAATTCAATTTTTCATTTTGTTATCTTTTTCTAAAAAGATATTTATGCGAATGAAGGTAATTCCTCAGTTGGCTTTCTTCCACTAGAACGCTGCCCATGAACAACTACCCAACGACCATCTACACGCTCAAGAACACTAGTTAATACAGCAATATCGTCATTTTCTGTTCCCATATAATTAAACTTACCATGATTAGTATAGCAAACATATGCCATATCTCCAACAACCTTCAACTTATTGATAGAAACAAGTTCATTTGAATCAACACGTACATTTTCATTAGTCATCATTGCATCCCAACCATCCATATTAAGAGGATTTCCAGTAGGACGAATAAATAAACAATCGTCGTGTGTATGCTTCATACCAACACGATGGTCTTTATTGCACATATCTCTTATAACATCTTCAATCTGCTGTTCATCAGTTTTAAATAAAACAGGGCGTAATCCTGAAATTTCAGGTGGAGAAGCAATAAGTTCTCCAAGAAAATCAAATGAACCATCATCATGTCTAAACTTAACATAACTTTCTTGATTTTCCTTACTAGCCCACTTTTGCCAAATAGTAACTGATAATGGATTATCTAGCCCCTCATAACATTCAATAGACTCACAACCATCCCATGCTCTTGCTATACTTAAACCCCTATCTCCATTGCAAAACTCAATAAACTTTCCTTTTGACTCATTATCCTTAAAAGTAAAAACAGCTTTAACAGTATGTGAATTTTCAGACATTATGTGTTATTTAATAATTTTTCTTTTAAATAGTGTTTTTTATTATTTAATTACAAGGACAATTACAAGGAGGATAACACCATTTTTTTACTTTTGTGCAATACTTTTCATTATTTTCAGTGCATTTAGGTAAGTTTTTGACTGTTTTAGTTGGACCGGTTGGTTGATATAAACTGGCGGGATACGTGCCATTCATTATATTTTGTTTACTTATTCTATTTGTGGCTTGATTTTTTGTTATTGCTTGATATTTTAAACGATGTAAATGTGAACCAGAATTAACAGCATGTTGCTTACTAAAAAGTCGGTTTGAGTATTTATTAACTTGTATATCATTGCATATAAGAGATGATTTCTTACAAAATGAAGTTTTACAATTCTCTCTGTATTTTTTTTGTTTATATTCTTCTGGATGATCTATAAATTGTTTATTTCTATCAACATAATATTTTTCATAAGTATGATGATAACACGGATTGTGTATTCCATTTTTATTATCAATGCGTTTAATTACTGAATTTTTTATTTCAAAATTTGTCTTTTTTAAATCACATTTTGAAACTTTTATTTTGCTATTTTCATCATTACAAGCAGTTTCTTTTCTATAATATTTTTGTGGAGGTATTCCATAGCTAAAGAAAGGGGGACATGGTTTATTTTTTTGATTCATACAATTAATATTTTGTTTTGGAGATTTAAAATTATAAATAGGTCTTAATGTTTTTTTATTTTTTATATTTGATTCTGCCCATTTTCTCATTTCTCTTCTTTTTCTTGCTAGCATTTTATAATATAATTATAAAAAACTATCTAATAATTATTTATCACAACAACCGCCTTCTACACGTGATTTATGATTTTTATTACTACAATGAACAGTATTTTTATTTGTTCTATATTTTTGATGTTGTGGTTTACCTAAAGGTCTTTGTCTTTTATCATAATTTACTGTTTCAGGATTTTTACTATTATATATCCAACCTGTAAATCTTGGTTTTCCTGCAAAATATGGATCACAACCATGTATATCTTTACGTTTATCTGTTCCTCTATTTTTACATTTGGCATTTGCACCTGTTATAGTATCTAATTTAAGACGGTCCAATCTAGAACTGGAACTTACAGCACCCTGCACCTGAAATTTTTTATTACTAGGTTTATAAATAGTTTTTGTATTAATATTTTTTGAACAACGCCTTCCAGCCTGTGAACCATCTGAATTTTTATAATAACAATTACAATCATCCTTATCTTTTCTATTTTTTTCTAAACTCCTATCATAAGATATCATTGCACCATTTCTTAAATAATCTCTATAAGAACGAAATGATTTTCCATCATTTTTATCTAACATTCCTGATCTTATAACAGGATAATTTGTTCTTGAAGTTACAGTTCCAATAACATTGCCGCTACAATCATATTTACACCCTGAACCATTTGTAGCTTTTGCATAATTATCTTTATATATATTTTTTCCATATGAAAAGTTTTCATTCTCACAAGCTTTAATTTCTTTTCTATATCCTTTTATTGGTAAACGGAACTTTGCACTTCTAGGATCCTTTTTATTTATTTTAAAATTAGTTTCCGAATATGTTAAAGTTTGTCCATTTACATTAAATGTATCTCCAACTTGTGGAATAGGTTTATTATCATTACTAAAAATAACAAAATATAATTGAACCCATTTAGTGTATGTTAATGCAGTAACAATATCTAAATTACATATTGTTTCTTTCCTATTTCCTGCTTTATTTTTAAAATAAACATTTTTAATAAATAAATCACTTATATTTCCATAACTATCTATAGGTGTATTATTAGGTATATCATCCATAACTTCTGTTATTTCACAACAAGAAATATCTAATGAAAAATATAAATTAATTTTTGTAATTGAATTTGTTGTTTTAATATATTTATTTGATTCTAAAGACATATTGGAATTTGAAATATATGTCTGTTTCATCTTTTCTGATTGATTAAAAGTAGATGCGATCCTTTTACCTTTATCATTATATCTATATACTCTTGAACGTAACAAATTTCTTCTTCTCATTTATATTGTAAAAAGAAAAAATAAATAGAATATATAATGATAAAAAAACTTTTAATAATATTTTTTGGATTTATATTATTATGTAATTTATATCCAAAAGTAATTGAAGGGTATGACGATAAATCTAGTTGTTCAAATAAAGATAGTTGTTCAAAATGTGACAGAGAATGTGCAAAAACGGTTCTTTACAAAGTTGAACAAAGTGATAAACTTTTAAAAGAAAAAATAAAAAATACTAAATCATTTATAAATGGTAGAATAAATGATGTTAAAAATCTTTTAAAAGATTTAGTAAAAAAACAAAATGATAATAAAAAAAAAACAACAAAAAATAAAAGCTCAATACAAAGCATCAAAGAAGAATTATAATATAAAATAATTATATATGAATTCGATTTTAATTTTAATTATAATTTTGTTAGGCAGTCTATTACTAAATAATTTTTTAAATAAAGTAATTGAACCTTTGGCTACATCTTGTTCTGAAATAGGAAAGACTGATGTTAAAATTAATATTATGGAATCATCAGTTGATAATTTTAAATCTGATACAGATAATAAAATTAAATCGTTGGAAGCGAATATTAAATTATTAAATCCTTTAATAAGTGCGAATAGTTCATCCGCTTCAAATAATTCAAAAGAATTAAAAAAATTATCAAAAAAGATTGAAGATGGCATGAAAGGAAAAGGTGATGAAATGGATAAAATTGATTTGGGTTAATTACATACCTGGTGGTAACGTAGGCGGCGGCGGCGGCGGCGGTGGCGGCGGCGGTGGCGGCGGCGGCGGCGGTGGAGGAGGATATGTTGGTGGGTGTGGTCTATCTAATACTCTATTGCTAGGTGATCTTCTATTTGTAAGTCTTCTTCTAGGTGAATTGATAATTTCAACTGCTATATGATCCACTGGTTGAAAAAAAGTATTACGTATAACTATATTTTGTTCATTAACTTTATTTTCACTAATATCAATATTATTCGAATATATTGGATTATAATTACAATTTAATATATCTATTTCATTAAGTATCTCATTAATTTCTTTTATAGTGCAATCACTAATATATATATAAAGTAAATGCATTGGAAAATTTAAAAATAGAGTAAGCATAAATCCTAGATAAATTTGTAGAAATTTTAAATCATTATTAGCATTTACTCCCCAAAGAGGAAAAAATATCTGAAAATGTATATTAATAATAAATATTAGTAAATTTTTATACCACATTTTTTTAAAGTACATTTCTCTCCTTTTTACTACATAAAGTGGAACAATAATAGATAAAAAATGAAATAAAACGGAAAATACATATGAAGAAAAAGAAAAATAATAAAAAATAAAAGTACCTTCTGAAAGATTTTTAATTAAATTAATAAATCGTAAATCCAAATTTCTTCTAAAAGAAATGATATTATAAGATGCATAATTAGTAGAAATATCCATTAAAAATATCAAAAATGAAAATAAAAGACAAGATAAAATATAAATAATATAAAGTATTGCAATCTTTAATTTTTTAAAATTATAAATATTAAAAATAAATGTTTCATCCTCAAATGATTTTTTTATAATATATGGTTTTTTACATATTTCACATTTTAGTTTAGATTCATCATTAATTCCATTAAATCTCCAATTATTTAAACAACTTTTATGAACATATTTAATTGAACCATCACAAGCACAAGGCGATACTAATTCACCCTGTTCTTCATTACTTGATTCAAAACATATTTTACATCTAGGTGTCATACTATTTTTTCTAATAATTACATTATTAGTAGGAACTATCTCCATAATTACCTATTATAGTTAAATAAATTTTATATTGATATTATATATTAATGAGTAATATTTTTAAAAATGCGATTTCTGGTGCAAATAATATTCAACAAGAATTTTTAGGACCAGATTATTCATATACTAGCAAAATAAGAACACCAAAAAAAATGGGTATGGGAACTAAAGGAACTTTAGACCAAATGGAAAAAAATGTATCCGGAATAATTAATTATTCAAAAATTTTAGTGGAAGGTGGTGGGCCTGCATCTATGAAATGGTGTCCTTATAATGATATGAAATTTTGTAGATCTTGGAGAAAAAGAACAAAACAAAAAGCACCAACGCCTTTAGGTAATAAATTCTTTTTAAAAACAGGTGTAAAGTGTAAAGATAAAAAAACTGGTAAAGAGGTTGATAGATATACATATCACAATAATCAGGCTGATGGTAACTTAAAAATAGCAGGTGTTAGTTTAGGAGGGGCTTTTTCGGATTTTAAAGGTTTGGTTCCAAGTATGATGGAATCTACAGGTGAATTAAACCCTATGCCATTATTCGGTTCATTTATGCAGGGTAGTAAACCTACTTGTAGAAAAATAACAATGGAGGTTGTTGATAGTAAAGACCGTTCTAAAAAAGAATCTAGAAATGTTGCTGATTTAGATATAAGTTATATGGATGAATGTTGGTTTCCCAATAGAAAAAATCCTGTAACTGGAGATAGATGTCCTGAAGGTTTTATCTCATCTAATAGTATTATGAGAGAATTGAAAGCAAAGAAATTAGATGATAAACCTTTCGCAAATTTATATAATGCTGGATATGGTATGTTAGTTGTATATTTAATATATAAAGCATTATATTAAAACCAAATATGCTGTACATAAGTTTGTTGAGCAACTAATACAGCAGATATATAAAATAAAACACCAATTCCTAAATGTAGATATTTTGATGGACAAGTTTTTAAACCAGTAAATGCACCAATTTTGCAATCAGCGTGATGAGGATATAATCCCCAAAATAATGCATTTACAATTAATAAACTACTAATAACAACTCTTAACATTAATATGAGTTGTTATAATAAAAATCATTTTATAATTTAATTTCAAAATTATTTTTAATTATGATATATGTATATTCGTTATTTGTTAAATATTTATTAACATAATTATATAATGTTTTCGTTCCTTTGCCTGTAATTACAGTAATATTTGGTGAAAATTGATTTTTATAATAAATTATATCATCTAAATAATTATCAACAAAATATCTATTTGCACCGTGCAAATCAATTGTATCTCCTGGAATTTTATTTTGATAAAAAATTAATTGAGCTCGTAAGTCTTTGATTTTTAATCTAATTTCGGAAATTTTATTTGCATAGTAAAACTTTACATTTTTCTTAGAACAAGATAACTGCGAAATTCTATATTCTAAATTAGAAATATTTTTTTTTATTTTAATCAATACTCTTTTTATATCGGTCATATATATTATTCAGTAATAATTCTAGGAGCAATATTCATCGTAATTAATTCTTGGAATAGTAACTTACAAGCATATGGTATATTTACCTTACTAAAGTTAGTCCTATTATCACAAATTCTACAATGATGTATACCCTTTTCATCATTAAAGATTGAAAACATACCACAATCTTTACAAACATATGTGCTATATTTATCTGAAGCATCATAAATCCTACCTTTAGTAAATCTAGCAGCACCGTGACTAACCATACAATCTCTTTCCATTTCACCAAATCTAAGCCCACCTTCTCTTGCACGACCTTCAGCAGGCTGTCTTGTGAGAACAACCATAGGACCACACCCTCTACTATGCTGTTTATCTTTAACCATATGCTTAAGTCTTTGGTAAAATGCAGGTCCAATAAAGATGGATGTTTCCAGCATTTCGCCAGTCATTCCATTATATAATATCTGATTACCATTCTGGTCATATCCGTTTTTAATTAGTTCTTCTCTAATATTATCAATAGTAACATCACCGAAACTAGTTCCATCACCAAATAGTCCAAGCTCTTGTAACAAAATACCAAGTAGTGTTTCCTTAAGCTGTCCTATTGTCATACGACTAGGAATAGCGTGTGGATTAATAATAATATCTGGTCTAACACCATCCGCCGTAGAAGGCATATCTCTCTCAGGAATAACAAGACCAATAGTTCCTTTTTGTCCATGCCTCGAACTAAACTTATCACCGATACAAGGAATTCTATGAGCTCTAATTCTAGTCTTAGCAAATGTATAACCATCGCCATTTCTATGTAAGTAATTTTTATCAATATAACATTCTTCATTAGTTCTATACATTCTACTTTGGTCTGAATACTTAATAATCTTTGTATGGTCATTCCTTGCTTCTCTAATAGGAATCATTTTACCAATAATTATATCTTTGTCTTCAATCAATGTATTTTCAGGAACAACACCAGAACTATTAAGTTTGTTATAGTTAGCAAATCGCATACCTTTAGTTTTATTTTTATCAGGTTTACAACGTATTTCTTCATCACCATGTATTTTTTTATCTTCATCCTTTTCAGTATGGAAAATGGTTGCTGAGAAAAGCCCTCTATCAACAGAACCTTTATTAAATAAGATACTATCTTCCTGATTATATCCAGAATAAGACATAATAGCAACAATAACCATATTACCCGAAGGAATATTATTAAGTTTAACGAAATCCATTAATCTTGTTCCAACAAGAGGTTTCATAGGATATGAAAGAATATATGCAGTTTTATCCATTCTGTTATTATAATTGGTTGCATATGTTCCCATGGCTTGCTTACCCATAGCACATTGGTATGTATTTCTAGGAGATTGGTTATGGTCAGGGAAAGGAATACAACTGGCAAGTAATCCAAATATAGTGCTAGGGTGTATTTCACTATGTGTATTATATTTATTAATATCCTTTAATTTCATTGCAATCATTGAATAATTTTGTTCATCAGAATCAATATATTCAAGTGCTGTTCTATCAATATTATGGTCAATAAATAAATCATCCCATCCAATTTCATTTTTTTTTATTTTATTTATAACTTCCTTTGTAAGAAGCGATTTACCATTTTCAACACATACAACAGGTCTCGTAATTCTACCTGCTTCATTACAAATCTTAATTTCAAGTCTATAAACATCAAATATAATAGAGGCATAAACATTTATAATGCCCTGTTTCTTCTTCTTTTTCATAAACTTAAACAATTCTTCAGGTGATTCAGTAATTCCAATCCAATTACCATTAACAATAACTTTTACCTTATTGTATAGTTGTTTTGGTTTTAAATCATCAATAGGAATAATAAATTTTTCAACTATATCGAATATAGTAGATGGGTTTGAACGAATAGTAACGTGAGCTAGATAACTAAGATTTTTAACAACGCCTACTGGTGGTCCTTCTGGTGTTTCAGCTGGACAAATAAATCCCCATTGTGTATTATGAAGTTTTCTTGGAGGAACAAGCTTACCACTTTTATCTATTGGTGTGTTTACACGTCTTGAATGACTTAAACTAGATACATATGTAAGCCTATTTAAAACTTGAGCAACACCAACTTTATTTGAATTAGTATTTTTAATACCAAAATCACCAGTTGCTAGAGCACGTTTAATTCCATTTTCAATTGTAGTAGATTTTACAATTTTATAAATATTTGTATTATTAATTATATTCATATAATCTTCTTTTGACTTCCAAGAACCATTATTAATTTCTCTAACAATTTGCTTATTCATATCTTTTACTAATTTATTGAAATAATTTCTGAATAAATTATTAAGAAGAGAACCAGTAAGGTCAATTCTTTTATTAGAATATGAATCCCTATCATCCGCGGGTCTTAAACCTATACTAGTTTTAATTAGTTGACAAACCATATAACCTAGGAAATATATTTTTTGTTGTTTAGTTTTACAGTGTGGGAACAAATCATTTTCAATAACATTAGTTGTAAATTCCATTTTTTTTCTTGCACCCTTTTCTTTATCCATATTAATTGGAGTATACATAGCGAAATTATTAATATATTCCATACAAATATTTTTTTCGGTGTATTTATTTGCTTCTATAATTGAAGCTTTCAATCTATAAAGTAGATTTTTATTTTCATTATTATCAATATTCAATAATATTATCTCACAAATTTCCTTATCTGAAATTATGCCTAATGCACGAAATACAATAAAGATAGGAATATGTTGTTTAATTCTAGGAATTTGAATATACATAGGATGTCCAAAACCAGAGTTTCTAGAAGCTATTGTAAGATTAATTTGTTTTGGAGATATGCATTTATCACAAGGTATAGATTTAATCTCTGCTAACCAAGACCATTTATTATTATTTTTTTTAATATTAAAGCAATATACTTTATTTTCAGCGGCTCTTTCTTGTGCGATAACAGTTTTTTCACTACCATTTATAATAAAATATCCACCTGCATCATATTTACATTCTCCAGTCAAATCATTATGAAGATGATTAAATTGACTTAAAACACAAATTTTTGATTTCAACATAATCGGCAGCTTACCAATATGAATATTTTTAAGTGTTTTATAAAATGTTCTTTGTTGATTAAGACCCTCACCGAAATTTCTAATAATTTGTATGTTCATATCGATAGTCATTCTTGTCGAATAAGTAAAATTTCTATTTCTAGCTTCTTGGGGAAACATAAGTTTTGTTGCACCATTATTTTCGTGTATTTGCGGTCTATAAATATGAAAATTATTAAAAGATATAATTATTTCAAGTAAATATTTATCTTGTTCAGGGTCATAGTCCTGTTCTGAATGAATAGTTACTGGATTAAACATATTAATAGTTTCTCTAATTTGATGACTTGTAAAATAATCATAAGATTCCAATTGGTGTCTGACACATCTAGTCAAATGTTGTTCAGTAAAATAAGATTCAATTAAAGACCATATATCATCTTCGGATAAATCCATATTTATTTTACTTGAATTAAACATAGTTTAATTATAATTCAATTTATCTTTAAATAGTTTTTAAAAAATAAATTCGTTTCTTATATTAATGAAAGATCCATCCAATAATGAAAATAAAAATATAAAAAGAATTAAAATTTTAGAGGATATTTCTTTTAATTTAAGAGTAAATCACAATTTTAACACTCTACAAGATTGTAGTAGCAATAAAAATATAATTCTTATTGTAGATGATTTAACAGATATATCTTTAGAAAATAGTATTAAACATAAAAAAAATACTTTTTATATGAAGTTAAATCGTATTTTAAATGAAATAAAAAAGGAAAATAATAATTTAGATTATGATGCTTTATCCGTTTTAAGAAATAAATTAGATGATATTGAAAATAATAAAATTTCTTTAAATATAATTCCAATAGATAAAAATAATTCTAATCATAAAAGAAAAAGACTACTAGATACATTACTAGAAAATATAAATATTGATTATAATAATTTGAAAGATGATCCATTTAACATAAATAAAAAACCTATTGGTCCACCACCACCACCTCTAATTGACAAAAATAAAATTTGGCATTTTAAAAGACCTCGTTTACCTCCGCCTCCACCACCAAAAAGATTTTTTAATAGTAAAAATTCTGTTTATATTCCACCAAGACGTAAAAACTCATTTTTAAATCCATTATTTAATGTTCCGGAGGAAAAAAAAGAAGAAGAAAAAATAGAAAAAAAGAAAGTTACTATTGAATGCACTATTGATTCACTTGATGATCTATTAAAATTAATAGATGATTATCCTTTAAAACCAGACATAGAATATAGTATTGATATGGAATCAATACATAATATTAAAGAACCGTTGGATGAACTTAATAATATGATTGGAATGAATAATTTAAAAGATAATATTGTAGATCAAATACTGTATTTTATACAAAAATTACATTTAACAGAACATACAAAAAATGGTGATTTTATGCATACAGTTATATATGGTCCTCCTGGAACTGGTAAAACTGAAATAGCAAAAATTATTGGTAAAATTTTTTCTAAACTGGACGTCTTAACAAATAATATATTTAGAAAAGCGACAAGAGCAGATTTTATTGCAGGATATTTAGGACAAACTGCACTAAAAACAAAAGATTTAGTAAAAGAATGTTTGGGTGGAGTTTTATTTATTGATGAAGCATATGCTTTAGGGCATCCAGAAAAAAGAGATTCATTTGCAAAAGAATGTATTGATACATTGTGCGAAGCTTTAAGTGACAATAAAGAAAATTTAATGGTAATTATTGCAGGTTATGAAGAAGATTTAGATAAATGTTTTTTTGCCTATAATCAAGGTTTAAATTCACGTTTTCCTTGGCGATTTAAAACAGATGATTATAAAGGAAAGGAGTTAAAATTAATTTTTGAGAAGAAAGTTCACGATATTAGTTGGTCTTTTGCTGAAGAAATTAAAACCTCGTGGTTTGAAGAAAATATAGATTATTTTAAATTTTATGGTAGAGATATGGAAACCCTGTTTTCTAAGACTAAAATAGCACATAGCAAACGTGTATTCTGTAAACCGAAATGTGAAAAAACAAAGTTAACTAAAAGTGATGTAGATAAGGGCTTTAAAATGTTTATTGATAATAATGAGGTAAAAAATAGAAAAGATGCTGCAAAAATGAATTATAAAGAATTTATGTATATTTAAGTATAAATTAAAATAATAACTTATACTTAATAATTAATGAGTGCTAGAAAAACCATACAAATTAATCCTGATTTTTTTAGTTTAAATAAAAAGAAAAAAAGCCGAAAAGCAAAAACACCAAAAATTAAACCAGCGTTTAAACCTAATAATATAAAAAAAAAATTATTAGCTAAAATCAAAGAACATCAAAAATCTAAAGAAAATCAGGTTGAAAAAGAAAAACAACCTGAAGTATTAAAAGAAGATTTTGATGATTCACTCAAATACGTTCAAAAAATGATTGAAGATAAAAAAAATAAAAAAACAATAAAACGAAGACGAAAAAATAAAAAAAAAACTCATCAAATATCTACACAACAACATATAGAACAACCTATTATATCTAATAATATACAAATCCAGCAATCACACGACCCACCATATGGGTGTTTAAAAAATGGAAATAAACCAACATATAGTCAATATAAAAAAACTCTAAAAAGAAATAGAGCAACATTTGATGAACCAAAAATTAAAATTTTTACTGAACCTGAAAATTTTGATAAATCTAATAATAATATCGATAAACCAGTAACTAATGAATCAAATGAAAATCTCGAAATTACTAATCCAGTATTAGATAGGAAAATGAAACTAGAAAAATTAAAAGATAAGTTTAATTTTAACCAAAAAAAACCTAAAAAAAAATTAATCAATAGAAATAAAACCATTAAAAAATATTACTTAGGTAAAAATAAGAAAACAAGAACCGTTGGCGTTTTAATTAAATCAGGAAAAACTAGAAAAAAAATTAAAAGAGAACACGATATTTTAAAAAAACGCTGCTTATCAGACATTAAATATTATCTAAGAAAACATAATTTAATAAAAATAGGTACTAGTGCACCAGAAAATGTTCTTAGAAAAATATATGAAAATTCCAATTTGTCTGGAGAAATTTATAATAAAAATGTAAATACACTTCTTCATAATTTTATGAAAGAAACCTAAATTTATGTTATACAATTTTCATCATTTAAATATATTAAATTATGCTCGTGTCTTGAACTTTTTTCTCCTGTCAACAATATATCAAATTCTGAATTAACAATATATGCATATGGTATTAAATATTCTTCCTTTACATAATTTTCAACCTTCATCAAACTATATTTTCTTACATTATAATTAGGCACTGGTTTATCTAACATTTCATTACCACTAGAATCTTTTTGAAATCCTTTATGCGTTTCAACAGGATAAATACAATTTTTTGATAAATCATAATTAGATAATAATAATAAATCCTCTTGTATGAAATTTATTATTTTAAATTTTACAATAATTTTTGGTGTTTTTCCATATTTATAAATAAAACAATTATTTGTTGTTAGTGAATTTTTATAATATATAAATGGAAATGAAATTGGTAATTTTATATATTTATCACTCATATAAACATCATTGTCACTAGTTAAATAAAATGCTGGGTCATCCCTTTCTGATCTAACATTATACATAGTTTTTAATTTGTTAAATAAATGCTCTGAAATTACTGATGTTATAGTAAATTCTTTTGCAAATAAAGAACTTATATTTATTCTTTTAATTGAATTTACTGAAAAAGGTAAAATGTGCGTAACAACAGCAAGTAATGCATCCTTATTATTATTTACACTAATAATTTGATTACTTTTTGCCATATCTTTATAAAATTCACCATTAAGAGTATTTAATGCTAATTCTCTTTCTGCAGTAAAACAAGAATCATGCGGACATCTACATATTGGACAAGAATTTGAACAATCATTTGAAAACCATTCTAAAACACATTCTTTATGAAAATAATGATTACAAGATAATTTTATTACATCATTATTTCTTAAGTCCCATTTTTTTAAACAAATTCCACAAATCTCTTCATCATTAAAATGCTTTTTTATATTTAATGTTATACCTGAAAAATGATAACAAAAACATTTATATGGTTCATATTTAATCTCATCTGTATATATTTCAATATTTGTAAATGGAATTTTACCTTTATATATTGAATTATAATGTATATTATCGCCTACCCACCTCTTTATTCTATCTAATTTTTCTTTAAAAAAATTTCTTGATAATAAGTTATGATCATTCATATATATAATCATTATTTAAAAGTATTTTACATAAAAACATATTATAACTAATATAAAACTTTTTGTATATAGTATTATATTAATAAGATGACTATGCTTGATATATATTTTGAAAATGATAAAAAATATACCAAAAAATATGGACCCAAAACTATTTTTATTATGCAGTGTGGTTCATTTTTCGAAGTATATTCATATAAAAATAAAGATGGAAATTTTATAAACTCAAAAATTACTGATTTTTCTAATATATGCGAAATGACAATAGCAAAAAAACAAGGAAAATATAAAGGTAGACAAATTTATATGGCTGGTTTTAGTCCAATTGAAAGACTAGAAAAATATGTTACAAAATTAAATAATGAAGGTTATACTGTACCTGTTTTTGTTCAAGATGAATTTATTAAAAATCAGCGTTCCGAATTAGCTGTTTATTCACCTGGAACTAATTTTGAAATCAGCACCAAAGATATAACAAATAATATAATGGTTATTTGGGTTGAAAAATTTGATAAAACTATAATTAATAAAAATCAAATGATTCAATGTGGAATGGCCTGTATTGATATATTTACTGGAATTAGTTATATGTTTGAATTTCGTGAACTTTATTTTCGTAATCCTACTACATATGATGAAATAGAAAGGTTTTTTTCAAGCTATAATCCTAAAGAAGTAATACTTGTTTCAAACCAATCTATGAATGATATTGATGAAATAATTAATTACTCACAAATTGATTGTAGAACAATACATAAAATTTCAACAATAGATGATAGTTCGCCATACTATAAAGAATCTAATAATTGTGAAAAACAAACATATCAACAAGAAATATTAGAAAAATTTTATAATATTCCTGATTATAATTCTTTTATTACACAATTAAAATTTCACGAATATCCAATAGCTTCCCAAGCATTTTGCTTCTTATTAGATTTTATTAATGATCATAACCCTAATTTAATCAAAAATATTAATGAACCTATTTTTAATAATGTTAGTGATAGGTTAATATTAGGTAATCATTCTCTTAAACAATTAAATATAATATCAAATGGAGAAATAAGAGGTAGAATTTCCAGTGTTATAAATTTTTTAAATAGAGCAAAAACACCAATGGGTAAAAGGAATTTTTCCCAAAAATTATTAAATCCTACAACCAATGTATTGTACTTAAATAATGAATATGATATGATTGAACATATTTTAAAACTTGATAATTATAAAAATGTTCGTGATAAATTAAGAGAAATTATCGATTTAGAAAGAATATATAGAAAAATAATTTTAAATAGAATATCACCTGCCGAGATTGGTAATATATATGATAATATTAAGCTTGTTAAAAGATTATACAATGCTGATAAAAAAGATAGTAAATTAAAACATTATATAGATGATAAAACATTATATGAAAATTGCAAAAAAGTAAATACATTTATTGAAAAAAAAATAGATATATCAAAAGTTTATACTGTTAATTCAACAAGATTTGATACAAATATTTTTAAACGTGGAATTTATGATGAATTAGATAAAGCAGAAATGGATTTGATTGATAGTCTAGATAAATTTGAATGTATAAGAAAAAACTTAGAGAAATTAATACCTGATAAAAAAACAAAAAATAAAAATATAAATATTATTAAGATTCACGAAACCGAAAAAAGTGGTATATATTTAATGCTGACTGATAGACGATCTAAAATATTAAAAATGGAAATTTCTAAAATTAAACCTGGAGAAAAGGGAACAGATTTAACACTTAAGGCTAAATGGAATTATAAATCATCATATGATAATAGTGATAAAATTGTTGAATTTGATTTAATAGGAATAAAATATACTTCGGCGACAGGAAGTAATAAAAGATTAGATAGTCAAGAGCTAAATAAAATATATCTTGATATTATTAACAATAAGATAAGATTAAAGGAAAGACTATCTATAATTTATAAAAGTTTTATAAATGAGTTAGAATTATTTAATAATGAATTTGAGTCTATCATAAAATATATTATCAAAATTGATATGATAACTACAAAGGCATTTTTAGCAAATGAATTTAATTATTGTAAACCAGAAATTAATACTGATAAGTCTGTGGCATTTGTAGATGCTAAAAGTTTAAGACACGTTTTAATAGAACATATTAATCAGGATATTACTTATATACCAAATGATGTTTCATTGAGTAAAGATCATAATGGTATGTTACTATATGGAACGAATGCAGTAGGAAAATCTAGTTTGATAAAATCTATTGGAATTAGTATAATAATGGCACAAGCTGGCATGTTTGTTCCTTGTTCTGAATTTATTTATAAACCATACAAAAGTATTTTTACACGTATTTTAGGTAACGATAATATATTTAAGGGACAAAGTACATTTGTAGTTGAAATGAGTGAATTTACTACTATTTTAAAACAAAGTGATGAAAATAGTTTAATTATAGGAGATGAAGTATGTAGTGGCACAGAAACATCATCTGCTGTTAGCATTTTTGCAAGTGGTGTAATTATTTTATCAAAGAAAAAATCCAGTTTTATATTTGCAACACATTTACATCAATTAAATAAGTTTGATGAAATAACAGAATTAGATAATGTTGTTATGAATCATATGACAGTTCATTATGATAGTATATTAGATGCATTAGTATATGATAGAAAATTAAAAGATGGAGCAGGTAATAGTATGTATGGTTTAGAGGTATGCAAATCATTAAATATGCCAGATGATTTTTTGAAGTTAGCACAGCAATTTAGGAAAAAAATGAATCCATTAGAAGAAAATATATTGACTAAGAAAACAAGTAGATATAATAGTAAAAAAATTAAAGGAATGTGTGAAATATGTAAGAAAAAACCTGGTGAAGATATACACCATTTATTAGGTCAGGAATTGGCTGATAGTAATGGATATATAGATAATTTAGGACATAAAAATCGTAAATCAAATAATTGTAATATTTGTAAGTCTTGTCATCTAAAATTAACAAAAGATAAGACTAAACACATAAGAAAAAAAACCACTAATGGTGTTATTCTACAAGAATATTTATAATAAGATAATATATAATGACTAAAAATAATGATGGATTAATAATGATATTAGATTTTATTGAAAAATATTGGGCATCTATTTTAGGTATTTTCTTTCTTTTTTTATCATTTATGATTTTTAATACAGTTTATGAGGTAAAATATTTAAAACCCAATTATAAGGTACAAAAAATAGCAGTTATAGAAAAATTAACAAATATATTTTGAAAAAATTGATTTAATAAATGTATACTTATATAATATAAAAAAGATGATTATTCCTGTAAAATGTTTTAGCTGCGGTAAAGTAATAGGTAACAAATACCTTTATTATCTAAAAGAAGTGCGTAAAAAAAAGATTGAATCTGGTGAAGATTTAGAAAAAATTTCATATTTAACTTCATCAAATATGAATAAAACTGCTGAAGGACAAGTATTAGATTCTTTAGGATTAAATAAAATGTGTTGTAGAAGGCATTTTCTAACACATGTTGATATCGTATAAAAAATTATATATAATAAATTTTCTAATTAATTTATATAATGTCGGGCAAAGGTTATTTAAAAAATCATCCAGCTTATAAACGTTTAATGGAACAAGTCAAAAAAGGAGGCAAAAAACGCAGAAAAAGTAAAAGACGTAGAAGAAGTAGAAAACGAAGTAAGAGTAGAAAAAATAGAAGAACTAGAAGACGCATAAAGGTTAGAAAAAGCAGAAAACGTAGAAAAACAAGAAGAAGAAAGAAAAGAATGCGTGGAGGCGGCGTTGGTTATGTATCAAAAAATAAATTAAATTTAAGCGAGTTAAAACCTCATAATACCAAAGTTATGGATCCTCCTGTTCCTGGTAATAATGTAAAGGTTCTCCAAAAAGGTGGAGGAGCTTTAGATATAATACCTGGATATACTGATTTAAAGGATATGTATGATTCAACTGTTGTTGGAGGAAAAAACTTTTTTAATAAGTTAAATGGAGATAGACTTATAAAAAGTCCTTTAGCATCTGAAGATCAGTTTGTATCTAGAAAAGGTATTAAGCCAAAATTTCCTGATATTGGAGGAATACATGAAGGCGCAGAAGCAGCTGCAGCAGAATATAGATTAAATAAATAATTATATTTTTTTCTATTAATAATATAATGAATTTTACAAAAGTATTTGATAGTCTATGCACACCAGCCCAAATTTATCTTGGTATTTCATTAGTTACTTTGTTAGGGATATTTGCACAAAATTTTACATCAAATAATACATATACTATAGGAACATATAGTGTTCATTTACAACATTCAAATTTAATGTACTTTGCATTTAAGTTAATTTATGTATTAACTTGGACATTTATATTACAAAAGTTATGTAAAAGGGGTTATGGTAATATCTCTTGGTTTTTAGTATTGTTACCATATCTATTATTATTTGTTTTAATGGGAATGTTTTTATTAATGAATTTAAAATTAGTATAATTTAGAACATAAAAAGTTAAAAATTATATACAATAAATATATTAGAATATGGATGAAAACATTTCTTGGATATTAATAGATAGTTTTTTTAAAAGCGACCCAAACGTTTTAGTAAACCATCAGCTAAAATCATATAATGATTTTTTTAATAATAAACTACAGCAATTACTAAATGAAAAAAACCCTATTGTTTTAATAAAAGAACAAGATGAAATTACAACATTTGATAAAATGAAATATTTTGAAGAAATTAAAAATGAAGATGGATTAAAAATACCTGTAACGCTAGAAGAACTTAAAAATAAACTTAGCAACCGTTCAAATGAAGTTATAGAAAAATTATGGGACTCAGCTGGTTCTAAAGATGGCGATGATATGATAAAAAAAAATTCAAGAATTGATTATAAATATCGTGCAGAATTATTTATGGGAGGATTTAATGGTAATAAAATATATTTTGGTAAACCAATCATTTCTGATGATAATAGAGGTGATCACGTTATGTATCCCAATGAAGCTAGATTAAGAAATATGACATATGCATTTACATTACATATGGATGTAGATGTAAAATTCAAAATTTTCTTACCAGATGAAAAAATTGTTGGAACGCATAAGGTTTATGAAGAAGTAATAACTCTACCAAAAATTTATTTTGGTAGGTTTCCTATAATGTTACAATCTGATTTATGTGTTTTAAATAACTTATCCAATGAGGTTAGATATAATATGGGAGAATGCAGAAACGATTATGGTGGATATTTTATTATAGATGGAAAAGAAAAAGTTATTCATGCACAAGAAAAATTTGCTGATAATGTTTTATATATTCAAGAAAATGAAAATGAAAAATATAGTTATTCAGCAAAGATAAGGTCTGCGAGCGAAGATGCATCAAAACCCATAAGAACTTTTGCTTTAAGAATGGTAGCTGAACAACCATCTAAATATAATGGTAATATAGTTGTTGCTATACCAAATGTTAGAGCACCAATACCATTATTTATATTAATGAGAGCATTAGGTGTTGTTTCAGATAAAGAAATTATTTCTTACTGTCTTTTAGATTTAAAAAAGAATAAACATTTATTAGAATATTTTAGACCTTCTGTTCATGATGCTGGATTAATTTTTACTCAAAATGCGGCGCTTAAATATATTGCTACTTTTGTAAAAGGTAAATCTATATCACACGTTATGCAAATTTTAATGGTATATCTATTACCTCATATTGGTGAACTAAATTTTAAACAAAAAGCATTATATATTGGGTATGTAGTAAAAAGGTTATTATTAGTTGCAAACGGAAATGAAAAACCAACAAATAGAGATAGTTATAAATATAAAAGATTAGAAGTATCTGGAATTTTATTATACCAATTATTTCGTGAATATTATGAATTACAGCAAAGAAACATTCATCTTATGATGGATAAAGAATATTTTTATCAAACTAAAAAAAATCCTGATACATATAAATTTTTAAAATTTACAACTTTGATTAGTGATAATGTGGCTGATATATTTAAAAATCGTATTGTAGAAGAAGGATTTAAAAAAGCCTTTAAAGGAAATTGGGGTTCTCAAAGTCATACAAAAAGAGTAGGAGTTGTTCAGGATTTATCTAGATTATCTTATTGGTCATTTTTGGCTCAATTGCGTAAATCAAATGTACCATTAGGTGATGCTGGAGCAAAACTTGTTGGACCTAGATTATTAAATAGCACACAATGGGGTAATTTTTGTCCCATACATACACCTGATGGTGGTAATATTGGAATGCATAAACATATGGCATTAATGGCTAGTGTTACAAGCGGAACATCTGGTTATCCATTTATTAAATATTTACGTAGAGCTATTGGTATTAAATTATTAGAAGAATGCACATTAGATTATCTTTCTAATACAACTAAAATATTTGTTAATGGTTCTTGGATTGGATGTACTGATAATACTGATAGATGTGTTGAATATTTGAAATTAAGTAGAAGAAATGGACTAATAAATATATTTACTAGCATAGCTTGGGATATTTACAGAAATGAAGTTCAAATTTTTACTGATAGTGGTAGAATATGTCATCCTTTATTATATCTTAATGGAAATAACATTAGTTATGAAAGAAAAGATATTATGCAAAAAATACAAAAAAAAGAGTTAAAATGGAAAGATTGTATATATGGATTTGCTGATAAAAAAATTAATATTTTTGATTCCAATGAATCTGTTTTTGAATTTAAAGAATTATACCCCAATGATATTAATAATCCAGATGATATTGAAACATTTTTAAATAATAATGCATCTATAATTGATTATATTGATACTAATGAAATGGATGGTTTGATGTTACCAAAATCTAATGAGATGAAAGAAAACTATGCAAAAAATAGAATAACACATACTGAGATTCACCCTTCAGTTATATTAAGTATTATGGCAAATCAAGTTATATTTACTGAGAATAACCAATATCCTAGAGGTTTATTCTCCTGTGGACAAAGTAAACAGGCAGTATCATTATATAGCACTAATTTTCAGAATAGAATGGATAAAACTGCGTTGGTTTTAAATTATGGACAAACGCCACTTATAAAATCAAGATATCTTGATTATATTACACATGAAGAACACCCATATGGTGTAAATGCTATTGTTGCAATTGCCTGTTATTCTGGTTATAATGTTGAGGATGCTGTTATTTTTAATCGCGCTTCTTTAGATAGAGGTATTTTTAGAACAACATACTTAACAGTATATGAATCAGAAGAAGATGTTAAAACGAATGGAAATAAAGAAGTAAGGAGTCAATTTATGGATGTTAATAGTTCTGATGTTGTAGGTTTAAAAGAAGGATATGATTATAGTAATTTAGATCCTAATTCTGGTTTAATTAGAGAGAATGTTCCTGTAACAGAAAAAACAATTATAATTGGCAAAGCCTCTAATAGTTTGACGGAACCTGGTAAATATATTGATGAATCTACTAATCCTAAAAAAGGACAATTAGGTTTTGTTGATAAATCATTTATGGTTGAAAATGAAAATGGTAAAAGAATTTGTAAAGTAAGAATTAGACATGATAGAATACCTATGATTGGCGATAAATTTTGTTCTAGAGCGGGACAAAAGGGAACAATTGGCATTGTTTTACCTGAAATTGATATGCCATTTAATGCTGAAGGTGTAAGACCTGATATTATTGTAAATCCACATGCATTTCCTAGTAGAATGACAATTGGTCATTTAGTAGAAGCATTATTTGGAAAAGTATGCTGTTTGTATGGTTCATATGGAGATTGCACACCATTTACGAATAAAGGAACAAAAGATAAAATATTTGGCGAAATGTTAACTAAAGCTGGTTATTCTTCAACAGGTAATGAAATTTTATATAATGGTATGACTGGTGAACAATTAGAGACAGAAATATATTTTGGTCCTACATATTATTTAAGACTAAAGCATATGGTTAAGGATAAAGTTAATGCTAGGGCCAGAGGTCCTAGAACTGCATTAACAAGACAAACTGTAGGTGGTAGAGCTAATGGTGGTGGACTTCGAATTGGTGAAATGGATAGAGATGCTGTTATTGCACATGGTATAACCAATTTTATTAAAGATTCAATGATGGAAAGGGGTGATAAATTTAAAGTTGCTATTTGTAATAAAACAGGAACTATTGCTGTATGTAATGAATCACAAAATTTGTTTGTAAGTTTATTTGCAGATGGTCCTGTTAAATTTTCTAGAAATATGGATAACGAAATGAATATAGTTCCTATAACAAAATTTGGTAGAGATTTCAGTATAATTGAAGTCCCTTATAGTTTTAAATTACTTTATCACGAATTACAAGCAATGAATATACAAATGAGAATAATTACTGAAGATAATATTGATCAAATGGCAAGTCTTAAATCTAGTAATAATATTGAACTATTGACTGGATTAAAGAATTTTAAAGAAGTTATTGGCGCCACTATGGATAAATTAAGAAATCAAAATAAAAATGAAGAATTACCTAATGCTAATATTATTACTCCTACTCAACAAGAAAGAGAAGATGATATATTCCCTGAAATGGCACCATCCGCATTCACACAAACTGAAGGGATTGATACTTACATACCAAAACAAACCTATGCGCCAATGATTTTTGCTTCAGAATTGCCTGATATAATTTTACAAAATGGAAAAGAGGTATATATTAATAGACAAGATACATTCCCAACAAGTAATCCAGAACAGGCTAAAATTATTGATATTGAAAAGAATGGTGAAGTTAAAGATTGGGAAATAACTGTAACAATTAATTTAACAGGAGAATTGGTTATTATAAAAGCTGAAAAAATATTTTTATATGTTTATGAAGAAAACACAGACCCGCCGACATTTAATGAAGAAACAAAACAACCTGACTTGTTATTAATAAAACAATTTCTAGAAAATAAACCACCTTCTCCTAATTATTCCCTTAATACACCAACTGAGACAGAAAAATCAATTAATTTAGAAGTTCAAGAATTACCAGAAAATCCACAAGGATTTAGAAGTTATAATGTGGAGCAAAAAACAACTAAGGAACCTGAAATATCAGCGGAATCATTTGATAAAGATATGACATATAAACCAGTATCATTTAAAAAGAATATTGAGGATGATGATGAAGATATAGATTATGAAAGAGGTGGGAGAGGAAAAGTTGAAAGAAAAATTATTGATAATGAAATTACATCAGGATTAGATGCTCTTTTGGTTAAAGATGATAAAAAAAATAATGAAAATAATAATGAAAATGATGGAATAAAAAAGAAGATTAGTGTAAAAACTGATTAAATAATAAATTGAAATATAATAAAAATATATTAATAATAATTATAAAATGAGTGCTGCATATAATCCATTAATTCCCAAATTATATAAATCTAGAAAAATTATTTTAGATGTGTTAGCTTATAGAGGATTTAATGTTGATGACCATACTGGTTTCAATATTAATAACATACAAAGTATGTATAATAATAAACAAATGGATATTTTGTTAACACACCCAGAATCAAAGCACAAAGTTTATGTTAAATATAATCTTGGAAGAAAACTTGGAGAAAAAGTATTATATGAAATAATTGATGATTTATATGAGATGGATGAAATTTTAAAAGATGAAGATGATTTAGTTATAGTAAGTAAAGATAGAGTAAATGATACACATAAAAAACTACTAACCGAGTTTTATAATAGAGATAAAAAATTTATTAATATATTTAATATTGATAATTACTGCTATAATGTTTTAGAAAATAAATTACAACCTGAATTTAATATTCTAAAGGATACTGAAAAACAAGAAGTTATGAAAAAATATAATATGAAATCCGATTATGAATTCCCTACAATTTCTAGATTTGATCCAGTAGCATTAGCGATTGGCTTAAGACCATCCGAAGTATGTGAAATAACTAGACCATCGCCAACATCTATTACATCGAAAGCTTGGAGAATTTGTGTATAGTATATATAAAGAGAATGAAAAATTGTATTTCAATAGGCAAAACAGGAGATAGTTTAGGATGTTGTAGCGAAAACTTTAAAACAATTTTAAATGATCATAAAAAAGCTTATATTAATTGGAAATTAAGTCCCACATCAAATGATACTGAATTCAAAAAAACATCAAATAAATTAAATATAAATGTAAATAATTATATGCAAAAAATAAAAGTTAATTTAGAAGAAATTTTTAATAAAAATCAAAAAACATTAGATGATAGAAAAAAAGTATTAAAAACTATAAAAAATAAACTAAAAATAATTGAAACATTATATAAAGGTGAAAATGATGTAGAAAAAGCCTCAGGACCATTACAAAATGATTTATCAAAAGAAATTTTACACGATTATATTTATAGTACTTTTTTGTTTTGTGGAATTATTTTTAGTTCATCATTTCTAATAAAAAATTTTTATAATTAGAGTTTTTAATAAATACATTTTCTTATAATATTGTATATAAATGTTTGAAATAATAAAAGATGCACTTAAAAATGATGGACAATATATAGATAGTTTAAAACAGGGAAAACAGTTTAATTTTATGCAAAATTTTGTTATAAATAAAGATAAAAGTATTTTTGAAGGTATGGAAACGAGACAACAAAATGAAATTTTGCAAGAACTAAATGATAATGAAATGAATAATATTACTACTCAAATAGATGGTGAAAGCAATTATAATAAAGTTTTATCCGATTGCGCAGCAGCTGTAAAATTATATAATGAGGAATTAGCTAAGGGTAGACCAGATTATAATACAGCAGAGGATTTAAGAAATAGTATGATTCAGACTTGTGCATTAAATAATCCTAGTATACAACAATTTAGAGATCATATTGCTAATTTGGAAACAAACAATAATCAATTAGATTCTACTAAAATGAATAATACATCACCAACTTTAGAAGAAAAATTAATGAGATTAGATATGATGAATATTCAATTAAATGATATGCAAGGCAAATCTGCATCATTGGATGGCGAAATAGAAGATAATGAATTAGATTTAAATTCAGTTTATATAAGATATTTTACTTGGATGTTTGCATCTGTAACAATGACAAGCATTGTTGTTCATCAATTGTTGAAAAATTAATTCTTTTTTATATGTATATTATAAATAAGAATGAGTAAAGAAAACTTTATAAATTTTCAAGGAAAAAAATATAATACCCAAAAAAAAAAAGAACTAAATAGAGTTAATAAAAATATTATAGAGCCTTTTAATGATGGTCCTGTTCATAATTTAAATGAAGTTGAACAAGATGAGATGACATTAGATGAGAATTTATTATCAAAAAAAAAATATGATTTAGCAACTAAACATAATACATTTATGGAACGAAACCAGGATTTATTATTAGAAACAAGGGAATGTGTAAAGAGATGCCAAAATTCTACTGAGAAGCAAAAACTTTCAAAAAAAGAATGGCGTGTTCAAAAACGTTCTTGTTTAGCAGGGTGTGGTGTTTATACTGGCGAAATAGATATGATGGAACAATATAATGGAACATATAAAAATGATAATGGAGAACACGAAATACCAAAATGTGATACATTGAGAGAACATGCTGAAGCACCACCGCCTACAAAGGTAATCGGTGAACAATGTGCTTCTAGTAAAGAATGTTTTAGCTTTAAATGTGGTAATTTAAAAACTGGCGGAGACTGTAAAGGTAAATGTTCTGTTGAAGGAGAAACAGCAAATTCATTTAAAGAGATTTTAGATGGTAAAGGTGTAAAAAAAACATTTTGTGGAGATAAAATTAATAGATTAATGCCTGATAAAAATTATATATTTTTTTTCAGAACAGGAAATATTTGGAATTCAATTGATGGATTCCATACTACACTAGCACCAATTAAATTTTGCAAATCTTTAAAAATTGATAAAGTATTGCAAATATTAAATATTTATGGTATAAGATGTTATGGAGTTTTACATAAAAAGGGAACTTCTAGATATGCATTATTAGAAGATCCTAATAATGGTATTCCTAAACCAAGTTGGAAGGAAATTAAAGATAGATTAGTAAATGCTGGAGGATTGGAAAAAGGTGCTGGATTAACACCAGTTAAAAATTTACCTGGTGGATGGAATCCTACAAAAATGAGACAAGGAAAAGGAGAAGTAGGAGAGGGTGATGCTGATAGAAATAGAGATTGTAAATCTGGAAAATATATTGAAGACCCACTAAGAAAAGGTGGTCTTGAAAAGTATGGACTTACTGGTCGTGTATCTAGTAGATACACGGATTATTGCATTGATGGTGGTGATAAAGTTTTTTTCGATAGAGAACATCCACTTTGGGGTCAAATTGGTAATCTATTAGATATGTGTGACAAAGATAATTGTGATGTTTGTTTTTCTGAGCAAAGAGTAGAACCACCTTTAAATTGGAAATATGTTAGAACAGGTGAGTGCGCACCAAACGGAAGAAATGAATGGATTAAATACAGGAGTAAATATGATAATAGAGGTAGTTGGTCTCAAAAAGTAAAAAATTGTGCCGAAGCTTGTAAAAATGATTCAAGAGATTCTAAAGGTTTCGTTGTTTATCCTTATGGAAGATCTAGAGGTAGATGCTGGTGTGAAAAAAATGATAGTGGTAATTGTAGAGTAGTAAAAAATGCTTATAGAAGATATGACTTTGATGAATCAGAACCTGCAAAAACTTTAGTATCATTAGATAAATGTGCATATGAAAAACCAGAATTTCCATACACGCTATTATTAAATTTAATAAATCCAAAATATAATAAGGCTGATTTTGCATTAGGTAAATGGCATTGGTGGCCTAGATGGAGAGGAATTAGTCAATGGCCTGATTGGTGGGGAAATGATTGGCTTGCTGGACTTGGTGTTGTCTGGGGTAATTGGGGATATGGAACAAGATATTCTCCTTATCAAGGTAGAGGAAGGGCTGGTGCAGAAAGTGCTTGTAATAGGTCAAGTGATTGCATTGGTTATTTTGAATCAAGGCCTAATCAATTTCATTTCTTATTTGAAGGAAATAATGAATATCATTCAAGCGGAAGTTCAAAGAATGTTAAAAATATTTGGGTAAAAGATGGAACTTCTATACCAAAACCTGAATCTAGTAATAAATCCGAACTTAAAAGTAGATTACCTAGATGGTGGTGGGGATGGTGGTTTAGTACACCTGATGGTAAAAGAGAATATAATAGTAAAAAGAATATTCCAAGTAGTGGATATTGTGGAACCAATGGGTCATTAGACAACTATGTTGGTAAAACAGATAGTGTTGGTGAATGTGCTAAAAAATGTAGAAAAATGAAAACGAGATATGCTGGGGTTGGAAAAGGTAATTTATGTTATTGTGGTAATAATTATTGGAAAAATGGAATGAGTGGAGATTGCACAAAAAAATGTAAATATGGTTCACAGCCTTGTGGTGGTCAAAAAGGAGTTAACATGTATTATTCTGGATATGGAGGTGGCGATGATAATAATTTAGAAAATTTAGATGGACCACCTGAAGATAGTCCTGGTCCTAAATTTAGTAAATCTGGATTTAAAAAACCTAAATCTGATGGTGTATGCCCTCCAGACCAAAGTTATATTGAATTTTTTAGTAATATTCAACCTGAAAAAGATTATTCACATCTTAAAATATTAGGAGGTTTAGGTGCATTTGCAAGTGCTTATTATTTGTATAAAAACAATTAAATATATAATTTATTTTATTAACAAATTATATATAATGGTTACTTTTAAAAGACTCAACGATAGAAAAATAGTATTAAAAAATGGAGCAGGACCATTTCCATATAAAAAAAATTCAGCAGGTAAAAATGTTCCTAAATGGCAAGATTATATTTTAGATGTTTTTAGTAGAGATGATGCAAAAAATAAAGCATCTGATCAAACCTGGGGATACGTATATTATCCAGCTGTAATTTCAACTGCATTTTATTATACAGTAAATAAAGATGGATATGTTCCTGATGGAGCTACTATTGTTTATGAAAAAGGTGCTGATTTATATATTGATGAATCTATATTAAAAAAATGCACTTCTGGTCCATTATATGGTAGTTCTATGGTAATTACTTGCAAAAATACAAATAAATTTTTTAGTGATGATAAAATTAATGATGCCAGAAAAGAATATGCTGAACTCGAAAAAGCAAGAGATGATATTAAGCAATTATCACTTAATATAGATGAAAAAATTAATTCAGGATATGAAGGTAGAAAAGATATTGCAGAAAAAATGAAAAAGCTTAATAAAGATCTTAATGATGATTTGAATGAATATAATAAAAATTATTATAAATTAAGCAAAGAGAAGGGTAATAATGTTACTTTTAATGCTGCAATTGAAGATGAAGAGTTAAAAAATAATAGCACACACGCATATTACTATTTATGGTTATCTTTAGCTATTTCTGGAATGGTTGCTGTTTCTGTAATGGCTAGAAATTAATTTTTTTATGACTAGATATTATATATAATGCCTAGTGATAAATGTTCCGCTGCTTGGACTAGTCAATTTGATGATATTATACAACAGTTACACGATTTACAGGAATCAGAATATGATGTTTTCCAAAAACTTAGAAATTTAGCTAACGCTGCTCCTGAAACACAAGAATCTATGGATGAAATTAAAGCTGCTCAAAATTCTTTAAAAGAAGTTATAAAACAATTAACAACTAAAAGACAAGCTCTTTTTCAGCAACTTAAAACACGTTATGCCTCTGCTGAATGTGGGTTAAGTTCTAATAGACAAGCTTTATCTGATCAGATTACTCTTGTTCAAGTTGTCGAAGATAGATTAAACGAAATTAAATCTCAAATCAATGATATTGAAGAAGGACACGATAATAAAATGAGAATGGTTGAGATTGGTAATTATGAAAGATCAAGATATGCTGCTCATAGAGATATATTTAGAAATGTTAGTTTTTGTTCTTTAGGAATATTAGTTGGCGTTGTCTTAAAAAGAAAAGATTGGCAAACTGCTGGAAATATAGTTATTATTTTAAGTATATTAGTTTGTATCTATCTTACTCTACGTGGGTTACTTGATAATTATTCTAGAGATATTAGATGGTGGAATCGTTATGATTTCGGTGGAAACCAAGTTGATGAAAATGGTATTCCTGGAGGAGAAACTAAATGGGAACACAACAAAAAAGCTATAAATAAATTATTAAGGTCTAATGTTTTTTCATCCTGTAAAGGGGATGGGGAAGGTAAAAATGTTTTAGATATACTTGGTGTTGATTATAATGAAGACGACGAGGCTGACCCATACGCTGCATTTAAAGATGATGCCTTTTTTAAGTTTTGGGACTCTAACGGAAGACCTGTATTAGATTGTAAACGAGATAATGACCCTGCGCGTTGGGGTATTAACCCACCAAGAGATATGTGCCCCCCATTTTTATCCACTTGTAGTGGATATGATGCTGGACCTCCTGTTGTTAAGGGAACTTGTCAGTAATTTATTTCTGTTTAATATATAACTATGGGCGATTCTTTTACATCACAAGATTATAAAAATCTTTTAAGAAAATATAAACACTATCAAAAAAATAGTTGTGGACAAAATTCTGACTGTTATATTAATAAAAAACTTTTAGAACTTGATATTAAGTTTAGAAAAGCTGAACTTGGTTTACAAACTGGAGAAATGGAAATGTGGAATGCTGAAAGAGAAAAAATACAAATTAAAGATGGAACTGGTACTTTAAAGAAAAAAGTTGAAGATATGGCAAATAAGTTTATTGATAATTTAGAAAAAACATTTGATGAAATAATGAATAATCTAATGTTAAAATCAAATGCTGTGAATAATCAAAAATCATATTTATTACAAATGAACGAAATGATTGATTTTTATGAAAATGAACACAATAATTTACAAAGTAAATATGATAAAATAATTAATACAAATAGTGTTAATAAAAGACTTGCTACTTTTTACGAAGCTGATGAAGAATATATTAAACCATTCATCAATATACTTGAAAAAGTTTATTGGCCTATATTAATATTATCTGCTTTGTCACTCTCATTCAAATTATTTACGGGTAAATATCCTACCATGAGAGATAAGATTTTCCCTATTTCTTCATTATTATTTTTGTTTTTCGCTCCTTTTTTATTTAGACAATTTGCAAATTCATTCCAACCATATGAATATACTGGATATCAGGAGAGTGATGTTGATGATCCTAAACGATATAAGAACCTTGTTGAATAATTTTATATTTATTTATTGATAAATATAAAAATGAATAATAAAAAACATATTGGAATTAATTTACAATTTCTCTCTGATTGTAAAGAATATTATAAAAATGCTCCAGATAAAATTTGGGATAATAAAAAAGTTTTAACAATTGTTAATAGTGGAAATGGATTAAAAACTATTGAATATGGAGGCTTGATGTTTGGAATATTTGATGATTATACATTTAAATTTTATGGAATTCCTGTTAAATGTATTAATTATGATTGGTATTAATTTATTATATCTTTATAATTTATATATAATGGCTAGTAAAGATGCAGGGAAAATGTCAGCACCACCACCTGTCAAATCACTCTGGAGTAAAATTGTAGAAATTATTGGAACAGCTGCTGATGGTGATACTATTAGAGGAAAAAGGCTATTTTCATATTCTAATTTATTAAAATTTTCTAAAGCTTTTAATCCTGAAGGTGTTATAGTTGGAAATGATGGCGATGTCATCAGTGATGGACCATATAATGATGATCAAAAAGAAGAATTAAAAAATTTTATTGTTTGGTCACAAGTTATGCTGAAAAGGATTGAAACTTTATTAGATGGTGGTGCTAATGATGAATTTATAGCAATTGCAAATAAAACTGGATATGTGCATCCAGATACTAATATATCTAGAATGGACCGTTTAAAACGACTTATGAACAACAGTTCTATAAAAAGAGCTGGAAAAATTATTCAAGAGAGTGTTGATATTGCTATGCAAATTCAAGATCTTATGGTATGCTTAGAATTTTTCCAGCTGTTAGGAAGAGAGGAAATTTCTGATATTGATGCATTTATGGCTGCGCTTCCAGATATTAATGGATATGAACCAAGACATATTTATATTCATGATACAATTTCCGGTAGAGAAGTGTTAAGGGATACAAGGACAATGCTAACTAATTTACATAGCGTACCAAAAGGAAAAGAATTTATTATACTTCTTAGGAAAAAAGAATATTTAGAACTCTCTATTGCTGTTTTAAAAAAGAAAATGTATGAAGTTGGGTTTGAAACTTATAATTTTGATAATCAATTAAAAGATAAAAATTTTAAGAAAAAGGGTGATACTACCAAATATAAAGAAAAAAAAGAATTAGAACAAATGAAAAAGAGAATTAGAAAACAAAAACGTGATTTATTATTTTTATTAGGCGACTTCTCAATGCTTCCTTCTGATGTAAAAATACCTAAGTTTTGGAGAGAAACTAGGGAACAAGGTGATGCTGCTGGTGCTGCCGGAGGGGCAGGAGGTGGTGAAAGTAAAAGTGGAAATATTGTAAGATTTGATTTTAATGACGAAGACCATCCAAGACAACCATATCAAATTGTCCCTACTTGTAGAAAATGTGGTGTTTCTAGCGATGCTATGGAATTTTCCGAAATGAAAGGGTTTTGGCATTGTAAAACCTGTAAAAGTGATAACCGTAGAGATACTTGGATGAGACAAATTGCTGTTGCTGAAACACCTTGGATTGTTGCTACTGAAGCAGATAGACGAAAAGTAAAACATTTTTTAGATAATGATGTTGAAAAAATTTTAGCTATGGAACCTTCTGATTTGACACCTGAAGAAGTCATATCATTTCATGTTAAAAAATATAAAGGTGGAAACTCCAAAGATGGAATTAGAGCTGCAGGACGCATTATGTCTGGTCGCTTAGAATCCTATAGGCAGGGTTTTTATAGAAAAGCAATGTCTGAACCAGGACCATTTAAATTTGTTACAATTCCGGAATTTTATGCTTTTCATCAAAATAGAAAAAATGTATTAGCAGTACTTCAATCAAGATATCGTGGAAAGGCGGCGAAAATAAAAGGATTTATTGGATTATATAAGAGATATCAAGAGGAAAAATTAATGGCTATAAAACCAAAAGATCCTCCAAGTAGTCATGCTGAATTAATGAGGAGATTTGTAGCTAGCGAACCAAAATATTCTCCAGATAGGCAAGAAGCTCCTGCTGTTGCTGCTCCTGCTGTTGCTGCTCCTGCTGTTGCTGCTCCTGCTGTTGCTGCTCCCGCGGCTGATGGTGGCGGAGGAGGAGGGGGTGGTGAATCAAAAGCCGCTTTACCTCCAGTTCCAACTGCTGTTGTTGTTCCTGCCATAGAAGAACCTGAATTTATTGAAGGTTTCAAAGGACCTAAACTTGATCCAAAAACTACTTCCTTTTCAAATAAGGCAAGATATCCACCCCCTCCTAGTAAAGATGATGATGCTTTCCAAACCACTAATCCAAAAAAAATTAAACCTGGTAAATCAGCGCCATTTCTTAGGGTTGCATCAAAAACAGGAAATTATAAAGATCAAAGTAATAGGGAAAGTGTAGATGTATACCCAGCTAGTCCGGAAAATTGGAATAAAACACAAAGAAAACATTTTTATGAATTTTATAAAAATCTTAGACCAGAAACAAATCCAGAACATCGTAGATTTGGTGAAAAACCAGAATATTTTGCACCTACTGCTTCTCAAGTAACTTTGGGTGGTCCAGCTGTTCCGACTGCTGATGGTGGAGGTGGGGGTGGTGGAGGCGGAGGTGGTGGTGTACAAAATCCTGGACTCTCAGAAGAAATGATAACACACGGTTGGAAATCTAGATATTCTAATAGTCAACCTGGAAAAATAATATATTCTAATCCACGTAAAGGAATAAGAGGAAGATGGGAACCTCCTAGATTATTGGTAACAGCAAATGCTGAAAATCCAGAGGAAGAAATAAGAAAATTTGTGGGAGGTAGAAAACGAACCAGAAAGCAAAGAAGAAAAAAGAGAAAAACTAGAAGAAAAAAAAATAAGACTAAAAAGACACGTAAACGCAGAAGAAAACGCCGTAATACAAGACGTAAAAGTTATTAAAGATAATTATAATACTTATTTTATAATAATTATTATAATGAAAAAAAAAAGATATCATTGTGAATTTCGTAATTGTTTATGTAATAAATATATTTCAAATTGCAATAATTTATGTTCAAGTTGTAATCATTCTAAAGTATGGCATTCTCTAAAAAGTCGTCCCCCTTCTGATAGTTATTTAAGTTTTTTATCACTAAGATTACCTGCAAGAACACCTATATATGAAAGAAAACCTATAATTATTCATATTTTTGAACCGGAAGTTCCACCTCTGCCTGATTCATCTGATGATGAAATACCTTACTGCAGAGATGTAGTAGCATTACCAGTATAATTAATCGTCATCTGGCTCTCCTCTTGTAATAACAAAATTATGGAATTTACCATTTGGCATGGTGCAAAAACTGTTCGGACACAAAGAAACTTTCTCCTCCACGCCCCAAAGTAAAGAATACAAAAAATATATCATTATTTGTACTACAGAGAGAAAAAATAAATATGCTATTATATTTTTATTAATAAATCAATAATTATATAATTTGATTAGGATTGAAGTTAGAATCATATTGATCGAGATAACTAGACAATGCAAACCCGTGCCATTTTTTGTCGCTCTTTCTTTTACCAAGTTTAGAATCCAAATAGTTATATAATTCAGTTCCAGATGGTGGTTTACTTGAATATAAGTCAATAAACCAATCATCAAATTCTTTTTTGACAGCAGAACGATGAAATGAATGTCCTTCCATTTTACTAATCTTTTCTGAAATAAATAATCCAAAGTAATCAGTTTCTTGTTGATATTCTTTACTAGCTTGCACTACCATAGGGCAATCAACAACATTCCCATCTGTTTCAAAATATTTTTTCACAAGCAATGATGCCATCATAGGAGCCCATCTAGGCACCTTTTTTGAAGTATTTTTATCTACCTTAAATTCAAAATCACGTTGATCTGTGGAAGGATTTTCTACAAAAGTTGAAACAAAATCTACCTTTCTAATTCTTCTCCAAGTTCCGTGGTCTGTGCTGTTAATTTTAAATAAATTATTAGTGCAAACAATTAAACTGAATTGTGGTTTAAATGTAATTGAATCTTGGTATAATGCTCTTGCTTGTAAATCATCACCACCAGTAAGTTGTTTCATAACACCTTCATTTAATTCCATACCTTTTGATGGTTCTTGCATAATAGCATATCTCACTCCTTTCAATGCTGCTACTTCTGGTGAAAGAGAACCAATTGTTGGTCTACCACCTGTTACAAGTGTAATTGGAACATGACCACAATAATTTCCTAATACAGCCTCCATCAATTCTGCAAGAACTGACTTACCATTACGGCCTCCGCCATTATAAATATTGAATGTTTGATTTTTAATTCGCCCACTCAAAGATGCAGCTAGATGTTGCCACATATATTCACGCAGTTCATCATGTGGAAATAGTTGTTCCATAAATTCTTCTATTTCTTTTTTAATTTTAATATGTTCATTATTTGTTTCATCAAATTCAATAAATGGTATTTTTGTGCATTTTGAAACATAATCTGAAGGTCTTCCTTCTCTGAATTCTTTTTTATCTAAATCAACAATGCCATTTTCAAAACAAATTAAGTCGGGGTTTTTATCAATTTTGTTTATAAAATCTTTATCATAAAATATATCTGATGCTTCCTTCATAATGTTCGTTTTCCAAGCAGTTGATTTTAACTTTAAAGCTATTTTTGCAATCTTTTTACAAAACTTTCTACTTTCTTTCAATTGTTCTTCGTCTTCCTCATCATCATCTTGTTCATCTATAATTGCTAATAAATTATTATAAGCTGTATTTTGTAGTGTTTTACACATATCATGAATGTTTTTTGATAATTTACGTCTTAATGTATTACCACATTCTGTTGATACCCAAATTCCATTAATATATTGATACCAAATTTTCGACCTAATGGAAACACATTTGTATATATCACCATATAATTTTTCAAGAACAATGGCCATATCATATTCTGTTTCTCCGCTAATAGCATCTCTCAACAAATATTCAACACAGTTTTTTTTAATTTGTTCATATTTAACTGGGTCACAATCTTTTGCCCAATACATAATTGAATATTTTGTTAATTCTTTTGTTTCACTTGTTGAATTTGTATTGTCAAACCATATTTTATAAAATGTATCTAATTCATTAAATGAGAATGATGTACCTTTACTTGAAAATTTTATCCAAGTCCACCATAATCTATGGTCTGTATTTTTTAAAGCCCATCCTACTTTAATCCAAGAATCATATGGTTCATAATATTTTTCGTCTAATAACATAGTGAATTCGTGCATTTCTCTGAAAACCTTATCATCTTCATACTTTGTATTTTCTAATTGTTCTTTAATAATAGCATCTAACTCTTCTATATTTGAAACATTCATAAAACTTTCTGCAGTATTAACTAATGCATTCTTATTCAACTTTAATTTTATTTTCTTTTTACTTTTTTTTTTCTTTTTAGTCAAATTTTGGATTTCTTTTTTGATATCCTCTCTGCACTCAAATTTTAACAGGTCTTTCCTTCTAACTGATGTAAATTTTATTAAATCCAAAGAATTATGATTTTCTATTTCTTCCATGTTTTCATCTCCATTTTCATCATAATAAACTTTATATGTATTTGTAATTTTATAGCTTTCATTACCCGGTTTTCTAGAACCAAATACTTGCCAATTTACTGTTCCACTAGTTACACCTGAATCTAAGACATCATCATATCTATTTTTTAATGGTAAATCTTCTAGAACATTACAGCATTCGCCCAAAATTTTTTTTCTTAAAATAATTTGTGCTCCCTTACTCATCTCTAGTTCAATTAAAATATGGATACCATCTTTTGTTTTATCTTCTAGTTGATTTACATTATCCTTATGAAATACCCAAATATGAAATCGTTTATTAGGTTTTATAACTAAAATATTTTTTATCTGCTCCAAATACATTTCTATTAAATCATCTATATGATCCACTGTATGTTGCCTTTCTTCTATTTCTTTATCATATCTAAAATCAAAATCTAGTGTAATTATACCACTATCCAATTGCTTTTCAGTGAGATATTCTAACTCATCATTTATAAATACTTTTTTATGATATAATTTATGGAATTCATCTAGTTTTTCTTCTGGAATACAGTATTTACCCCCATAAATACCTAGGTTTTTATCAGGAATTCTAGTATTTGTTATAGAGCTTCTATCATCACATTTATTATTTCTTAAAAATTGATCTAAGGATGAAGCTTGCGCCATTTTACTATTATATAAATAGTATATTTTTTTATGTCAATTTTTTTTATCAATTTTTATTTTTAAACTTATTAATAATTGATAACTAAAAAAATAAATAACATTTAGTAATACTATTTAAAAATTACTAAATATTTTAAACATATAATGTCCGGTCTTGCTACTGAAAAATCAAATTTTATGACAAAAAAATCACAAATGAGACTGTTAAAAGATGTGGTAGATATAATTAAAAATCCATTATCTGACCAAGGCATATATTATATACACGATGAAGATAATATGAAAAAAGGGTACGCGTTAGTATTTGGTCCTAGCGATACATTATATCAATTTGGTTCTTATTTATTTGAATTTAAGTTTCCAAATGATTATCCTTTCTCTCCTCCAAAATTAACATATTCAACTAATAATGGAAGAACTAGATTTAATCCTAATTTATATAGAAATGGTAAAGTATGTATTTCTATACTTAATACTTGGAAAGGGGAACAATGGACATCTTGTCAAACAATTAGAAGTATTTTGCTTACATTAGTTACATTATTACATAATAAACCATTGCTTAATGAACCTGGAATTACCGAAAAACATCCAGCTAATGAAAAATATAATAAAATTATTAAATATCAAAATTATAAAACAGCTGTATATAATGCTTTGAATAAATCTATTTTAAATAATAAATTTGAGTCTTTTTTCCCTATTATAAAAAAACATATTTTTAAAAATCAATCAAAAATTAAAGAAGATTTAAAACTTTTAGCAGATAGTGAACAAAATGATGAAGAGGTATATTGCAGTGTTTATAATATGAAGTGTTCATTAAGATATAAAGACTTATTAGAAGATTTTAATATTCTACTTAATAAATTATCTAATTAATGTTTTTTAAAATTGAAATAAAAAATAATTTATATTATAACATATAAAGACAACTATGCATTTCTGCACGAAGTGTAATAATATGTATTATTTGAAAATTATAGAAGATGACGCATCGCAAATGATATATTACTGTAGAAATTGCGGCAATGAAGATACTAATTTAATAGATACTTTAGACAATATGTGTATTTCTAAAACATATGTTACAAAACAAACAGCAGATTTATCAACTCTAATTAATAAATATACCAAACTTGATCCTACACTACCTAGAATAAATAATATTAATTGTCCAAATGCGACTTGTTCGTCTAATTTAAATCCTGATAATCCAGATAAAACAGAAAATGAAATTATATATATTAGATATGATGACTCTAATATTAAATTTACATATCTATGCGTTAATTGCGAACACGTGTGGCGTAATAATAAGTCAAAATAAATTGATATAATTTAAAAACAAAATATATCAACTATATAGATATGAGTTTACAAGCACAAAAAGAAGACAGTAATAAAGAACTAGATGATTTGGCTTCTGAAATAGCAGCCGAATTAGATGATAATGCATCTTTGGGATTATCAGATGACGAAGAACCTAATGATAATATATTTAATAAACAAAATGAGGATTCTGATGTCGGTTCTGAAATTGGAAGCGATATTGATGAACCTAATGATCCGGAAGAACAAGATGATTCTTTAAAATTAAAAGTTGATTTTGATGATGAAAAGGCCGTAGCTGATTTAGTAGAAGAAAAAAGCGATGATGAATATGATGATGACTATGAAGAGCAAATGAAAAAATTAGAATCAGATTTTGACAATTCTATTCTTTTGGATTATCATCCGGAACTTAAACAATCTAATTATACAGAAATATCCGCTATGTGTAAAATAACAAGAGATTCCGAAAATAATATTGTTGACCCATTGCATCGCACATTACCTTGGTTAACTAAATTTGAAATTGCTAGAATTCTTGGGTTAAGAAGTAAACAAATTAATAATGGAGCAGAAGCTTTTGTTGATGTACCACCTAGTATTATAAGCGGATATACTATTGCTGAAATGGAACTTGAACAAAAAAAAATACCTTTTATTTTAAGACGTCCTATGCCTAACGGAGGTTCTGAATATTGGCGTGTCTGTGATTTAGATGTTATTGATATTTAATTACCTTAATCTACCTCCTATCCTTAATAAAAAAGATATTTGTTCTTTCTTTGACATATTATAATTTGTATTATTATATAATGGTGTAAATTTTTTGGGTTCCATCTCTGGAAATTCTGTTCCGGGTCCTGATAATACATTTTTTACTGGATTTAATCTTGGAAATAATTTGAAATTATTTCTTCCAAAATTAAACATTCCGAAAGGATACGCTTTACTAAAATCTTTTGGACAACTCATTTTATATTATTCAAACATTTTATAATATAAAATTTTTTTATTGTTTCCAATTATTACCACAATTTAAACAAGTAATAAATGTTGTCATTGGCTCATCTGCGGATCTTGTTTGCATCTGATAATAAGTACATTTATTCTTTTTACATCTGCCGCAAGTAAATTGGTCTGTAGCCGCAGATAAATCTATAGTTGTAGCACTCTTATCTCTTTTAATTTTCATTTCTATAATTTCTTTCCATTTTGGCGGCTCCATTTCCTGATGTGTCATATTAGCTAATTCATGAGCTAAAAATTCACCCTTTTTTAACCTCTTCAATACTAATGATTTCTTTTTAGTTATATTTATGTAAATACTTTTGAATCTGTCCAGATAAATTTGAATAAACATTTTATTATCCCACTTTCTTATTATTTTTTTCATTTTTGCCTCCTTAATTGTAAAGTTATATATTCCTTTCTCTAAATTTTCGCTCATATTTTTGTTTTTAACATATTTATTAAGTTTTTTTCTAAGATTTTCCCTAAAACTTTTAGGCTGTACGATACTCATATATCTATTTAATTATTAATTTAATCTTTTATATTAATTCAATTTATTTATATATATAAGATTCTTCCTCTAATTCTGAATCACTCTCATCTTCATCTTCATATTCTTCATCATCTTCATATTCTTCATCATCTTCATCTTTTTTTTCTTTTTCTTCATCCTCGCTATCACAGCCATATGCTGCTTCTAATTCCTCTTGCGTCATACTTACTTCTGAACTTTCGCTGGTTATATCATCACAATCTGGTATAAAATCTTCTTCTTCCTCGCTTTCTATTTCTAAATCATCATCTACCACAAAACCATCTTTTAAATAACCATTTTTTGTTAAATCTTCTTTTGGGTGTTCCTCTTCTTCACTAAAACTATCTTCATCGCCTAATGATTCAAAACCACCCATCGCCTTTTTATAAAAATCTTCCCACATCTCTTTTGTCATATCAATTATTTCATCTTCAGCATAATAATCCTTATTTTTATTTGCAATTACTACCATATTACCAAAATATAATTGACTATCTATTGGTGGTGGTAATTCATATTTATTTTCTGTTGATGCTCTGCCTTTATCTTTAGCAAATAATGATATAAAAATACCATTATAACCCCAAATATTTCTGTTATCGAAATAATTTGTATTTCTAAATTTACACTTTTTATATAATTCATCTATCTTTATTTTATTTTTAGTATATACTTCTTTTAGATCGCCATTTTTTTCAATTATCAATACCTTCATTTTCTTTTATATTCCAAAATGGGTTTAAATAGTTTATTATAATATTTAATATTATGAGGTTTTATGTAGATAACTTTAATTTAAATACTATTCATCCAATAAGAGAATATCAAAAAAAAACAAAAGAAGAAACTATCTTATTATCATATGATGGTTTATATAAGTATGATTCGAATAATGACTTATATAAATATAAAGCTAGAGGAAATAAAAGTACCAGTTTTAATGCTGATAAATATAAAATTATAGAAACAAATACATTTTGGAAAAAATATGATATATCACTAAAAATTCCATTTGTATTTAAAAAAATGAATATCAAAATTTTTGATTTTTATATTGATAAAGATATTATATTTCGTGTTGAAAAAATAAATAAACAAATTTCTGATTATTATTTTATATCCGATTATTCAATTGATGATTATTTTTTAAAAGATGGAATTATTTCGTTTCTATCATTATTTAACAATATTAATAATATATAATGTTGTTTGAACTTTTTAAAAATACATTATCATCTATTATATTTATAGTTGTCATTCATTCTATTTATAAATATTTTAAAAATAATTTAACAGTACCTAAAACTAAAGATTTAATAAATAAACCTTCATTGCAGTATGAAAAAATGCAAAATGAAATAACTAAATCAAATAATGATAAAAAAAGTAAAATTAGGGAGGAGCAAGATATGAAAAATGAATTACAATCTTATCTGAAAGAATTATCTAAAAATAAAACCGATAATGAACAACTATCTTCTGATCCTATTGCTGGGTCTTTTACTGATAATTTCAGCAATACATTCAAATCTATTTAAAGATCCACCAACTTAATATAATAAATGAAACTATCGTTTTCTGAAAAAAAATATATACTTAAAACATTCCCTAGGATTGAACTTTCTTATGAAAAAAAAATATATAAGAAATTTCAATCTGCTGATATTTATTTAACTATACCTAAAGGAAAAAAATTTTTTTTATGGTTTAGATTTTATAAAGGTAAACCTTGTTGTATTTTTTTAGAGCTTAGTAATACTAAAAAATCTATATCTAATATTTATATATTTAACGTATCTTTTAAATCCATACTTTGTTCTGGTAAATATGGAACTATTTGTTTCGGAACAATATTTTATTATAAAAATTCAAGATTTTTTAATACCGAGAATATTTTTTATTATAAAAATAAAAGTATTGAAAATAAAAATCAAAATTTCAAATTAAATAAACTTTTACAACTTTTTAAAAATAATATAAAACAAATTGGATTTACCAATAATGATATTATTTTAGGTATGCCAATTATTGAAACAAATAAAGAAAAAATTATATCAATCGCTGAAACATTACCTTATCAATTATATAGCATACAACATCGAAATCTAGTTAAAAATACACCATTTTTTAATGAACAAATTAAACAACGTTATGAAATGACATTTACTGTTAAACCTGATGTAAAAACTGAAATTTATTATTGCTATTATAATGAAAATAATAATCTAAAACAACATAATGTTTTATATATCAATGATTACAAAACATCTATATTTATGAATAGATTATTTAGAAGAATTATTGAAAATGAAAACATTGACAATATTGAAGAAAGTGAAGATGAAGATGATTTTGAAAATATTTCTGATGATAAATTTGTTTACTTAGATAAACAATATAACATTGAATGCGTTTATTGTGAAAAATATAAGCTTTGGAAACCTTTAAAATTAGCTGATCAAAATAAAGAAATTTGCACCAGAAATCAACTTATGTCTATTGAAAAAAATTATATTTAATTATTATATATGAATAAATCCTTAGATAAGATGGATAAAACACATTCTAAAATGTTATTAGGTTTAACACCTGAAGATATTGCAAAAAGTGAAAGGTCTGTTCAACAAACTATGAGCGATGCTGTTGCAAACACAAAAGATGACCCTTGGTCTTGGTTAGATGAAAAACCTGCTGCAACAAGGATTCCCACTGCAACACCACGCTTAAATCTTAATTTAAATAAAAAACCTATTTCAAAATCTGAGCAAATGTTACGAGCAGCTGTAGCTACACCAACAACTCGCTCACAAACAACTAATGAAAATATTAGGTCTGAAAATTATTTACCTAGAGCGGAAGTAGTTAAAGTAATTAAACCTGATGAAAGACGAAAGAAAGAAACTCGTCGTAAACAAGCGCGTGTATTATCTTTTAAAAATGTCGGCGGTGGTAAAAAACGCCGAAGACGCACCAGACGTAAAACAAGACGCAAGAGACGTAAGACAAGTAAAATAAGACGTAAGAGACGTAAAAGAAGAAGAACAAGACGTAAAACTAAAAGAAGACGAAGAAAACATATTCAGCACGGTGGTGCAGGTGGAATTGAAATAGATAATCATAGGAAACCATCTAGTTATGGATATAATAATGAAACTAATTTTTCTATTCCAACAGATTCATACCCTAATTATACCAGTAACGCGCCAAGTAATTAATTACTTATTAAACATTGCCCTTTAAAAAATATATCATCGGGATTAATTACTGGTTTTTTCTTATTTCTTTTCATTATTTGTTCCCATTTATTATTTTTATAACCATCTATATCTGTTATTAAAATATTATACTTTTGCTTCGTATAAAATATCCTTCTTTTATTCCAATGTCTTTCAAATATTGGATGCTGATCAACTATATCAATTACATTTGCCTGTGTGTGTTTGCGTCTTAAAATTCTACCAACGGCTTGTGTTACATCTACTCTAGGTGTTGCCATTAATAATGTAGTTAACGTCTTTATATCTAGCCCTTCCTCTGCCATTGCATATGTAGCAATTATTATCTTCTTTGATTCACTCAATTTCAAATCCTTTTCTTTCATTCCACCAATATAATACCCAACAGATGCAATATCTCTATGTTTAATAGCATCAAATAAATACTTTAGTAAATTTTTATTATGTCCTAAAATCATAATCTGTTCATTTATTTTATCTTTTAATAAATCCTTTAAAACTTTTAATATAAATTCACTTCGTCTATTAAATTCACATAATTTTTTAATCATTTTAGTATAATGCACTTGTCCTTTAAAATTATATTCTATTTTTGAATAATCTTCATCATCATTTGTATATTGTATAGCACGAACTAGTACATTATTTTCACCTTTTCTTTCCTTTTTATATACTACCTCCCCCAAAAACATTTTTATTACTTTAGTTAATCCATCTTTTCTATTCATAGTTGCTGAAAGACCTAACATATATTTTGTTACTGTTTTGAATAAGGAACGACTAAATACCTCTGCAGAAATATGGTGACATTCATCTACAATCGTTAAACCAAAGTCAGCAAATACTTCCGGAGGATATTCTTTCATCGCTATTGATTGTAACATTCCGATTACTATGTCTTTGTCTTCAATATCAAGAATTTTACCTTGAATTCTTCCTACTTTAGCATCTGGTAAAAATTGTTCTATTCTTTCTATCCACTGTCTTAATAAAAAATCTTTATGAACTATAATTATTGTTTTTTTCTTTAATTTAGATATAATATTTAATCCCATTACTGTCTTTCCAGCACCTGTGTGAATCTCTAATAAACCACATTCATTCTTTTGTGCTGATTTTACATAAGTATCGACAATCGGTTTTTGAAAATCTCTTAGTTCCCCTTTAAATTTTAAATCAATATCTTTACCACTACTAATGCGCTCTTCATCAGGTATACCATATGTATTCATTCCATAAAATCTAGGAACATAAAACTTTTTTTTTGATTCGCGATATACTGGAAATGCCTGGGGTTTAGCAATAGAACTTTTAGGAGCAAATGGACGCACTGTTAATTCTCTTCGTATTAATTCTTGTTCTTGGACTGTTAAACTTTCTTTATAAATTGTATATCCTTTAGCACCTAAATAGGTAGCACAATCATCATTCATAATTATATATTTTTATAATTTTATTTTTAGATCCATTTAATTAAACTTTAAAAATAATATAATCCTTAACATATATATATATGTCAATTATAAAGTTATTGAAAAAAGATTTACATACTTATGTTTTAGCTGGACTGCTTGCTCTTTTTATCGTTTTTGATATTCAGGTTCCTTATGTAGTAGCAAGCTTAGTTGATAACCTACTAGGTAAGGTTGTTGTAATAATATCAGCATTATATCTTTTGAATTATAATCCTATTATTGGTTCATTAGGTGTTATCGCTGCTTACTTACTTATTAAAAGATCTGAAAATAATAATAACATATTAGTTGAAAAATTTGTTCCTTCTGAGTATAAAAAAGAAGAAGAAATGCAAAGATATAATAGTGTTCCCGTTAGTCTTGAAGAAACTGTTGTGAAAAATCAAATACCTTTTTCAAAAAATAGAAAAAAAATTGTTAAAACTAGTGTAAAACCAATAGATACCGAAACACGTGATGCCGCTTCTGTTTAAATATAAATTATTTTTATAATAATAAATTATATTTTATTCTTGTCTTACAAATAATATTACTATGCATACTATTATACCTACTAATAATGTACTTAATACTGCTATTCCTTTATTTTCACCTACTGCTGTACCACCGCTTCTTGCTGCAGAACCTACCCTTTGTGCTAGCCAAGCACTATTCCAACTGTTATAGAAAAAAAAACATACTGCTATAAAAGCAAATACACCCAATAAAATTAATGGCGTTATCCATATCCAGTTTTGCGCTGCTTCTTTTGTTTTTTTTACTACAGGTTTAGGAATATTTACCTGTGTACAATTACTCAATATTTCTACACTTGATGCAGTTGGATCATCACCTGGTTTCATTGCACCATGTTTATTATATAATAAACCTCTTATACTTTCAGAATAATCAAACTTTTGTTGATTAATTAAACTATATAATTTATTTTTATAACTACTTGAAATTGTTGTTATATTACTATCTGTTGAATCCCATACTAATACTTCGCCATTATTACTACATTTATTCTTTAATTTTATAGGATTTTTACCTGTATATCTAAAAAATCGACAATTTGTTACAATATTATTTAATGTAAAACCGTTTGTTTTTATATCTGACTTAGATGAATCTGATTTATCTTTTACTGTATTTAAAAAACTCCAAAAATTGTTTAATCGTGATGCATCATCTTCTTTAATTGGTATACATACAAATAAATCACCACCATCACTTTTTACATAATGTATTACTACTTCTCCTATTACCCCTCTGCTTCCTACAACATTGTGAATCGCTGGAGTATATATTCTTACATTTCCTGAACCTAGTGTTAAAGAACCGCCTGCATATTGTATCATTGAACTTTTACCACTTATATTTGATAATTCTAAATAATTCGCCTTGTTTGATACCATACACTTATCAATTGAATAACTATAAAGAAAATCACACTTTCCACCCTTATCTCCACATACATCCGAATTTTCTTTATTTAAATTTACTCCTTTTGAACAAACCATTATTATATTATAATAATAAAAAAATATTTCAATATGTATATATAAATGTCTATTTTGACTCCTAAAAGATTAAATAATATAAATAAAAATAATCCATACCGAAAAAAATTTTTAGATATTAGGAATGAATTTAGAAGAAAAAAAAACAAAAATAAAAAAAAATTTAATAAAACTGTTAACTATTTTAAGGAAGCAAAAAAAATACTATTAGCTTCTTTTCAAAATCATAAACTATTTTATGGTGGAGGTCAGGGTCAATCTGGGGATAGAGAACAACAAGATGAACTTACAAAAATTATGGCTTATGCCTCTCTCAACCCGGAAAGTCAAATAAAACTTTTTGAAAAAACTGGTAGATATTGGGAACCTAGTTATTTATCGACTATTGAAAAAAAAACCAATGAACTTTATATTCCAGCTATTACATTTTTTTTTGGATTTAATTTAGATTTAGCTACATATTTATCTTCTAAAATTGATGAACCGGAAATTCAAACTGCACAAAAAAATATTATACCCAATATTGATTCTCTCTTATCTAATTTGCAAAGTTCATTTTTATTATCAATATCAAATGATGCTGAAACTACAAAATATACATTTTTAACTATACTTTTTAGAATATTTAATGTTTTAAAAGGAAAAAAATTTTTAAATGTTAAAAAAATTAATAAAAAATTAATTGATGTATTAATAACTTCAGGAGATATAACACCAACAGGCCCTGGAGGTGGTGAATCAAAGAGTTCGACAATAAATAAAACAGTTGACTTGAAAATGCAAAAAATACCACAATATAAATATATTTTGTTCCTTATTCCTATTTTAGTATATTCATATCAATACTTAGTTGACTTATATGGTAATGACTTTATTTCAGGTAAAAATCTTAAACAAGTATTAAAACACCACGAAGAACAAATTGCTAGATTTTCTGATAGTTTAATTGATGGTGAATTTATTTCTAATGCTGATATTGATATTTTAACATCAACACAATATTCTGAAGATAAACAACAAGAACATTATATTGAAAATCCATTTAAGCCTTCTAGTAGATTTAAGATTAATTCATCCCTAAGAAATAATCAAGTAAAAAAATCGCGATTTGCTTATCAAAAGATAATTCAAGCTAAGCAACAAGCTCAAAGACAACAACAAGCCAGCCAAGTTATCCAAAGAATGGAAAGAGGTAGAAGAGCTAGAGAGCAAGCACAAGGACTAAGAGAACAAAAAGCTCAAAGACAACAACAAGCCAGCCAAGTTATCCAAAGAATGGAAAGAGGTAGAAGAGCTAGAGAGCAAGCACAAGGACTAAGAGAACAAAAAACTCAAAGAGAACAACAAGCTAGTGAAAATATACAAAGAATAGTTAGAGGTAGAAGAGCTAGAGAGCAAGCACAAGGACTAAGAGAAGAAAAAAGAGAACAACAAGCTAGTGAAAATATACAAAGAATAGTTAGAGGTAGAAGAGCTAGAGAGCAAGCACAAGGACTAAGAGAACAAAAAAGACAGCAAGAGCTAGCTTCTCAAGTTATCCAAAGAATGGAAAGAGGTAGAAGAGCTAGACAGCAAGTGCAAAGAGAACAACAAGCTAGCGAAAATATACAAAGAATAATTAGAGCTAGACAAGCCCGACAACAAACACAAGGCTTAAGAGAAAGAAAAAGATTGGAAAAAACACTTCAAGATTTAAGATCAAGTGAGAAATCACAAGTTATTGAGAGAATTTTTAGATCTATACGCGATGAAAGAGGGCAAGCTGATAATTTTGTTGTATTCTTACTAAATTCTGATATTTCTTTACCAGGCGGATATGAACAATTTAAACAAGCTCTTCTAGAAAGACCTGTCAGACCTGGTGAAAGAGAAACTATTTATAATGCATTAAAAAATGATTCCACAAAAGATATGGCGAGAATCTCTGCAATTGACTTTTTATCTACGTTTTATGATAATTTAACACTTGAATCTATATCTATTCTTCGTGTCATTTTAGTTTTATATAAGTTTTATAGAGTTTATAAAAGATCTAGACAATGGGGAGTATTAGGCTTTTCATTTAAAAACTTTGGAAATTTTCTTAAAGGATATGGTAAGCAAACTTTCTTACATCCATTAAATTCATTAAAATATTTAGGACTCTCTAATATCAAAAAAAATGAGGATAGAGATAATTTTTTACGAAAAAGTGATGATTATAGAGTACCATTAAAACTACCTAGCAATTTAAAAACTAAATGGGAAATTAATTCTAATGGTAACGCTATGTTACATTTTGCTTCTATAGGAGATGGAATTGATTTGCCATTTGTGCATCATCTTTCATTCGATAAAGAATTATCAAATTATTCTGTTTTTGGTATGCTTACAGCAGAACATTTAATGAAACATGGTGAACTTAGTTCTTTAATTCAAGGTTATAACTTACGTTTAAGTACTTCTAGCAATGGGTCTTTTCCTTGTACAAGAAGTTTATTTGGATGTTTAGATATCAAAGCTGCAGAAATACCACCTGAAATTAGAGATGCATTAATTGCAGATGAAAAATCTAGAACTAGAAATAATAAAAGCGTAATTGAAGACCAAAATATTGATTGTTTAATTGGACCATTCAATATATTAGATAGTGATGGTATATATAGATTTACTAAAAAAGTAGGAACACGTGGCTATTTTTTTAATAGAGCTAAAAAAGAACTAGAAAAAAGCAGAAAGATTCGAAATAAAGATACAACAAAATATTCTAAACTAGTTTCTAAAAAGAAAAAAAAACAATTAAGTGGTGCAGATAAAAAATCTTTAAAAGAAATTAATGCTAGAATATTAGCTGAAAAAAGATCTAGACATAACGAGAGACAACTAAAAATTCAAAAAAGAATTGCTAACTTGAGAAAACAAATTGATAATGTTACTACTCCTGGCGGAGGGGGTGGTGAATCTAAAGCCGGGTCTTCAAAAACTGCAGGTGGTGAAATTAAAACTTCTCAGAAAATGCAAGACGAAATTGCGGAACTAGAACAAGAATCTAAAAGAAATGAATTAAATTTTAATAGTACTCCTGAAATGAGTTTATGTAATGAAATAAGTGATGGAACAAGTTGTGGTGGTGGTGGTGACTCAAAATCTGCTATAACAGCTGAAGGTAGTGGTGGTGGTGGCGGTGACTCAAAATCTGCTATAACAGCTGAAGGTAGTGGTGGTGGCGGTGGTGAATCAAAAGCAACCGTTGGTGACACAGCTTCTCGCGGTGATTATTCCAGAATTATTAAATCACAAAAAGACTTAGGTTTTATTATTGAAGAAATGGCTATATTAATTACTTTATGTCAGACTTTATTATTGTCTAAAAAAATGAATTCTAGATTGTGTATTAGTGAAAATTTAGATTTAATTAAAACTGATATATATAGAGCCCATATAATAGGTAATTATGATTCGTTGAATGCTTTATTACAAGGTAACATTATTGGCGAAATAAAATCTGATAAAAATAAGTTTTTTTGTGCTGCTCAACATCTATTAGGATTAGATATATGTAAAGCTGATAGAGATGAGCGTGAATTTAGTACATCTTATAAGCCTCTTTATGTAGCTATTCCATCTAGAGAACATGATTTTAGTGAAAAGGTCAATAATATAAACGATGATTTTAAAAGAACAATGACTGGAGAAAATGTTTTTAAAAAAACAGCCCTTGCTATTTTTAGTAGATATTTTTCAAACGGAAATGAGTTGGAATCTAGAATTGAAAATTATTCTAGGGGAGATAATAACGATAAAAGAACTTTATTCTTTTTGGTTATTCATTTATTATACAATATAATAAAAATTAATTTTTTAAATTCGTGTCCGAGATTGTCAGACAATTATTTTGATGAGTTAGCAAAAACACAAGATAATATTGCGGTTTCTATAGATATTATTATTAAGTATTTTAAAACTCCTGATTTATCTGTTCCTAGTTCATTTTTATCTAGAATAAAAAAAATAAATGCAGAACAAATAATAAAATTATTTAGATTATACGCTCTAAAAGAACTAAATGAGAGTGGGGGGTTGGGTGAAATTGGAAGAAAATTAGCAAGATTTGATGAATTTATTGAACAAATTGGACTGAAGGAAAGTGATAAACAAAAATATAAAAAAGAACTTGCAAGAGTAACTGATTATAAAATTCCTGTTTTGGAACAAGAACTAGAATTTAGAATGAGGGTTTCTTGTTTCTTTGTTCCAAGATTAAAAACAAGAGAACCTGATGCCGCTGCCGTAGCTAGTGGTGATTCAAAAAGAGATGGTAGCTCTAAACGACATGATGATGAGGATATTGATGAGGATATTGATGAGGATATTGATGAAGGTAAAGATGTTGATGAAGATTCCGACGATACTGAAGATTATTCATCTGTAGTAGGTGATGACCCTGGTTATAATAGTGATACTTGTATTCAAGAAGTGCCTGCACCACAAGTTCCATCATCGCCAAAAAAAACTAATGATAAACTTTGGGTTTTAACAGATGATAAAATTGTTAATTTTGTAAAATCTCTTCAAGTATTACCTAATTGGTTAGGTGGTAAAGATGAAAACCCATATTTACAAGGCTACTTTAATAATAAAAGACCTAATAAAAGATTAGATGTTGAAACCTTACCTCGTTCTTCTAGAAAAAGAGATGCTAGATTTGATGATGATGGTAACCTAAAAAAGAAAGGTGTTGTCGAAAGAGCTATTCTCACAAAAGCAATAAAACCAGAACCACTACCACCCGCTACTGATGAAGCAGGAAACTATGTAAATGAAATAAAACAACCTACAAGAATTGCTGGTAAAATAAATAATAATTATTTTGCTGAAACGGTTAGATGGTGTAATATTCCAAGATCAGACGAAGAAGGAGAAATTAAAGAAGGGGCGGGGGCTGGTGCTTCAAAATCCTTACTAAAAGTAAGACGAAAAAAAGCAAAGGCATTGATGTCTGCCTCGGCGAGCCCCGGCGACATTAGTGTTACGAGCCAAAATCCAGGAGGAACTGGTGCTGGTGGAGAAGGAGGAGGTGGTGAATCAAAAACTGGTTATACTTCTTTTGCAAGTTTGGGTGGAGGTAGAAAAAGTAAATCTTTAAAAAAAAGAAAAAAGAAAAACAATAAAAAAAGAAAAAATAAAAGTCAAAAAAATAATTGCTGGAGTCTTACTGATATAAAGCTTAAAAAACTAATTGGTTAAATAATAATTAATATATAAATTAACTATTATTTATAAATCAAAACTATTACGTCTTTGTGAAATCTCACTATTGCTATTTTTTATTCTTTTTGTTTCTACATAATTTTCTTTAAAATCTATTAATGTTAATATAATACTATCTATTTTACATCTAATTTCTTTATAATCTGGATATGTAGTTTTCAAATTATATAATCCTATCATTAAATCATTTATAAATAAAATAATTTCTTTACATAATGCTATATACTTTTTATTTACTGGTTTAAAATTCATTAATAACTTATCTAAAAAATCAGCAAATTTTGTAAAATCACTGTTTAAATCATCAAATGTTTTTTTCCTATTTTGATTCCACCACCACCTTTTAATTTTTTGGACCATTCCTATTTCATCAATATAATAGATATCTGTTTTACTTAATTTATCTCCTTCCTTTATTCTAGTAATTATTTCTAAAGTATTTTTAAAAATTACAAATTTTTCTCTTTGTTCTGTTGCCACATCTTTTTCTTTTATATTCAAAGTTAGCGATTTATTCCCAGCAATAAGTGAAGAAATCATTATTTATATAAATATATATAATTTTTTTATAAATATGGGATATATCTTGGTGATTCCGATTCATATATTGTCACTTTAAAAGCATCTTTATATCCTTCAACATAAACAGTATCGCCATTAAACAATTCATCACAACCATATTCACTTGTGCAACTTCTACCATTTTTACTCACTGGTAATTTTATATTATTATATTCTCTCATTGTGTAGTACTGCCATTTTTGACGATTTGTATGTAAAGGTCTTCCCAATAATGAAAGCACAGTTTCTTTACCATTTATACGATTTAATATTCCTAGTTGTTTATATTCTGGAAAAAATCCTCTAGTTGGAATATTTATTGGAACACCTCTTGGGTCTCCTGTTGTAGGCGGAACAAAAAAATTATGTTTCAAGGGAGGCATGTAGGGATTTGTAAATATATCTTTTGATTGAACAAACTCTACATTATAATTCGGTTGTTGGGCTGGGGGGAAAATATTATAATCAACATTATTTTCTACTTTTGAAGATAATAGTAAAGTTTTATTATAATAATAATATAATGCTATTACTAATAATACACAAATAATAAAAAGTATTGTTGCGTTTTCTATACATAATACACCTGGAGGACATCTTCTTGGCATTTACTTTATATTATTCTATTATTCTTTTTTTTCAAGCTCTTGTTTACCATCTGCTAGTTTTTCTAATAATCCATCAACATTTCCTAAACTTCCACTTATGTTAGAAAATTGACCCATCATTTTTTCCGCCTTAGATAAAAGGGGTGCGAAAGATTCTAAATTTTTCATCATTTTTTCTTGCTGATTCATTAATTTACCTGCATCTTTGGTTAATCCTGATACGCCACGTGGACCAAGCATCTTTTCTAAATTTGCATATGCTGCCTTTCTTGTAGCATCAAAATCTACACGACCTTTTTTACCACCACCGAATGGTTCATCATCGTCATCGTCATCACTATCGCTATCATCATCTTTGTGATCCATTCCCTCTCTAATTCTCTTTTTTTTCTTTCTATTTTTTAAACCTTCAACGACATTGTTTGCTAATAGAACATTTGCTCCACACATTGCCACGCCAAAAATAATTATTAAATTCTTAGTAAAGTATGATGTAATTAATACTAAAGCTAAAAACATACCCAACGCTCTATTGTCACCAATAGTTAAATATCCTATAATATTAGTTAATGCTAAAAATGAAACTAAGTATAATACATATTTATTATGTAACAAACTTTTAACCATTTTTCCTGCCTTTTTCCCTAAAGTCTTTACTTTCATTATATATATACAATTCATAAAATAATTATAAATTACAAATTATATTTTTAGTATGAGTTTACAGCTCTACGAAGGGTTGCTACAGCACCTCTAACGGCCATTCTTCTTCCGCGTCGTCTGTTTCTGAATGCCTCTTTTTCCGGTTTGTCAGATGCTTCCTCTGTTTCCTTTGTCTCCTCTTCCTCTGTTGCTTCTTCATCGCACGCATCCAATTCTGCTTGTAAACTTGAGATTTGGTTTTGTAATGCAGATTTGTTCTCCTCTGAACATTTATCCTCTTTATGATCCATGCCCTCTCTAAATCCTTCCTTTACCTTACTGCATCCAAATAAAATATTTGATACAAATAAACCTCCAATTATGCATAAGCACATATTCTTTGTAAGGCAGCTCTTGCAAGCAAATGTTGCAAGAGCAAAAATAACAACGCATTCCATTGCGCCTACACTAACATAACCTAAAAGATTAATAACCATGAGCGCATAAGTTAAGTAACAGAAATACTTATTCTTTACTAAATTAGCTAATTTCATTATATATAATTCAAACAAAAAAAAAATATTTTAATTTTACTTTTATGACTAAATAATTAGAGAGAATAATCCCTAAAAAATAAAATATAATTTAATTTATTTTTATATTGGATTTTTCTCCCTAAATTTGTGATGCATAATCTATTTAATTTATTCTTTTTTTAGAAAAGAAACTTTACATTTAGGTTTTGTATTAAATAAATTATAAGGTTTGAAATCTCCATCTAAATGGTGTTCTTCAATTTCTGTATTTTCTGTATTAAATATTAAAATAATATTTTTGTCAGACTCATAATCTTCATAATATTTGAAATCACCTGTGAAATCCCCTAACCCGTAAATTATTAATTTATCTTTATATTTTTCATAACCTACTTGATGATGATAACCATGACCAAATATAATATCTACACCTAAATCACATATTTTTTTAAAAAATAATTCATATTTGTCACTTAAATATGTTTTCTTTTTATAATTCGTATAGTTATCGCTGCTCATGAAATTAGTATTATAATGAATTGAAAATATGAATGTTCTATTACCCTTAATTTTATTTAAGTATTTTATTAGTTTATATGTATATATTTCCATTTCATAGGTATTAATAAATAAAAAATTTTCTTCATATAATTTTGTAATATGTGGGTACTTTATTAAATTTTTATACATTTCTGTCCAATGGTCTGTTGCATTTAAATATATAAAATTATCATCAATATAATAACTTTTTTTGTATGTACATTTCATATTATTTCTATTTAATATTTCTATTGTATTATTATATCCCTCAATACCATAATCTAATGTGTGATTGTTTAACAAAGAAACAAAAATATCGTTTTTTGGAATCATATTATTTAAATATTTCATATTTGAATCTACTATATTGTTAAAATAATCCATATTATGTTTTCCCTGTTTTGTATAAATATGTATTGGCTTGCCTTTTAATTTTATGGATTTTAAATCACTTTTATCATCTAGAAAAACGGTTTCTAAATTAAAGAAATAAGCATCAGCATATTTTATTTTATTTTTAATTTCATCCCTAATATATTTGATTTTACAAGACTTTATATTATCACGTCCAAATTGTAAATCACCTAAAAAAACCAATTTCATAATATAATATATATTTATATTTTCTAATTTTATTATGTTTAGAGAGAATACGCGTTTATAATTTAATTAAATCTATATAAAAATTCAATTAAATATTTTATATATTTTTATGTGTAAATGTTGTAACATAAAATGTTTTCCAACAAATAAGACTATATTTAGATGTGGTTGTTTTTATTTAACATATTTCAAAGTAAGATTTTTAGTAATGTTAATTTCTTTTGGAATATTTTTTTTTGATATTGCTAGCGATATATTGGTATTAATTGATTTAGATAAAACAAATTCTGAATATTTTAATATTTGTTTAATTATAGTTTTATTACCTACTTTTTATAATATTGTTAATAGTATAAGAAATTGGCCACGTTGGCTAAATGTAGCTAAAATAGGTTGGATTAAATTTTTCCTCGGTGTTCTTTGGTTATTTATTAAAACAGTATTACAAATAAATATTATGCAATCTGCATTTGGAGTGTTAATGGAACCGTATGGTAGAGATAATCAAGTATATATGACTTATAGAATGAATGAGTGTTTATTAGAAAGTGCACCACAAGCTTTATTTCAACTATTTATAATTTTAAAAAATGCACATATATATAGTATCAATCAAATATCAATATATTATATCTCTATTGCTATATCTGTTTTCAGTTTAGTATCAAGCTTAATTTCGTATGAAGTAAATATGTTTAATTCATCTGCACGCACTATTTTTTTGATTAAAAATTTATCAGCTTCAAATAACTTTGATGGTAAATTTAATATTAGACAAAAAATTCTAAATAAAAATACATTTTATGTTGCGTTACTAACTTTATATAGATTAACAGAAGTTGTATCAAGAATTGGAATTTTAACATCAATTGGGATTATTTATGATGGTTATGCGATTATTTGGTTTTTGATAGCTGATTTTTCTATAATATTATTATCTAATTTAGTTATTATTTTCAATAATTTTAACATTTTATGCTCTAATTGGCCTCCTTGGAGATGGCAAGGACTAACTTGGAGAGAATTAGAGTGGTGGTTTAGACAAACTGTTATTTTACAAATTTATTTATCATTATCAGTTGAATTTATATTGTCACAAGTTAAAAATCTAGCAATATTTAATGATATTTTTATAAATCATTCTACATTTATTAATGATGAAGAGGTGCAACCTCAAAATATGGCAAGTTATACTAAAAAAAGAATATCAGCATATCATAAATCAAATAAAAACAAATTAATAACTCACTTTATATCACGTTACTTAAATAATTTAATTTTATCTATTCTAATAATTTATAATTTGATATTTAATTCATATTCAAAATCACTAACTATAATATCAATATCAAGCATTTGTTGTTTTGTTTTGAATATAATTTGTTTACCATTTATAATAAAATATGTTTATAAGTACAAAAAATATTATAAAGTTTTCAAACCAATTAATCCTTTTGAATATTGCAAATGCTGTGAATGTTGTAAAACTTCAAATAATAATACTATTTCCAAAAGTAAAGAATCAAAACTTTCTGGTGAATCAAAAAAAAATATTAAAGATTTGATTGAGACTGAGAATAAAATTATTATTACTAATGTGAAACATCCTGACGATATTTTAATTTAGAATTTAATAAAAGTATTTAAAAAACTTTAATTCATATTGTAATTTAATTTTCTCTCTGTTTTGGGTTCCTGGTTTGTATTTTCTATTTCCTTTTTTTCTTTTACAACTTTTAAATTATTTATTTTTGAACTATGAGTTCTTGTTAAACCTCCTCCGATATTTTCTATTGAATCATATTGGTACTCAACCATATGTGTTTCTAACCATTCTTTTCCTTCGTCTGAAAAAGGATTAAAATCCGGCATTTATATATATATATTAATTTTAATTTAATTTAATATATATTCTCTCTAACTATCGCTTACGTGTTCTTCCTCTACGTTTTCTTCTTTTTCTTCTTTTTCTTCTTTTTCTTCTTGTTCTCTTTGGACTTCTTGATTTACGCTTACGTGTCATAAATCTACTCTTTCTTGATTTGATTGCATCTGTTGTAAACTTAAATCCTCCGCGCTTTCTTTTCTTCTTTCGGCGTTTTCTTGTTCTTTTACGACGACCCCCCTTCTTTGGTTTTTCCCACTGTGTTTTATTAGTAGTTTCATTATAATAGTAAGTTCTTCCGTTACTGTCTTGACCTCTTTTCCAACCTTCTGGTAAATCATCAAATGCTCTTGTTAATTCCGAAACAGACTTGATTGCTCCAGTAGACTTTGATTCACCACCAGCAACAGCACCACCACTTGATTTTTCTGGGTGAACTTTTGAATCGTCTTCTTTATGTTCACCATCTCCTTTGTGAGCCAACTTCGCACTAGTAGGCAAATCACCTTTATATACACTTTGATTTGTAACATCATTCCAGTAATATTCCCCATATTCATCGTCTACAGCATGATGCCAAGTACCTTCAGAACCATCACCAGTACCAACTATTTTCTCCAATTTTTTTTTCACTTCTACAAGAGCACTTATAACATCATCTAATTCAGTAGCTGTTAACTCTCCTTCCATATCAGGTAAATCTTTTGTAATTAGGTTTATTAATTCCTGCAATTGTGTTGCCGCAGAAGAATTTTCACCCACTCTAGATACTATTCTGTCAATTAAATCACTAATTTCTTTAATTAAAGCTAATACCTTTCCCTTTTTTTCAGTATAAGTTTTAAAATTTTTATTATGATTTTTTATTTTTTCTGTTAATTGAGTTAATTTTGCTTTTGCCGCCTCAAAGGTCATATATATATTTATATATATTATTTTATTCAACAGAAGAAACAATTTCATCTAAACTATTTTTTACGCGGTTTAATTCTCTAAGTATGTTTTTCTGTTGAAATTCTGCCCTTTTTAACATTGTATCACTTAAATCTCCCTCAACCATCAAATTGTCTAAATATATCAATAATTTTTCAATATTTGCTTTTTCCTTTTTCTTTTCATCTATAATAAATTTATAGTATCTATTATAATCTTTTGCTATTTCTCTTAAGAATTCATTTTTATGTTGCATCTCATTTAAATATTTCAATCTATGTAACATTGCTTTTTGATTCTTCTTAATCTCCATTTCAATCTTTAATTTAATTAAATCTCTATTTGCCTGATCTTCCATTATTTTAATATAATATTTTTTTATTATATTAAAAATAAATAAATTATATTTTAATTATTATTTCATAATGTAGTGAATAACTTATTTGAACTATTTAAAAATGGTATAAAATGTAGAGAGAAATATATTAATATAAAAATATTTAAATATTACTGAATATTATTTAGGATGTCTAAAATTATGAAAGAACCCTTGCTTACTGAAAATCCCAACCGCTTCGTAATGTTCCCCATTGAACATGATGATATTTGGAAAAGTTACAAACAAATGATGGACTGTTTTTGGCGCGCAGAAGAAATAGATTTTTCAAAAGATATGTCACATTGGGTAACATTGAATAGCGAAGAACAATATTTTATTAAGATGATATTAGCGTTTTTCGCCGCTTCTGATGGAATTGTTTTAGAAAATCTTGGAGCTAGATTTTTGAGTGAAGTTCAAGCACCTGAAGCAAGAGCTACATATGGATTTCAACTAATGATGGAGAATATACATAGTGAAACATATTCTCTTTTAATTGATACTTATATTAAAGATAGAGAAGAGAAAGATAAATTATTCAACGCATTGGATAATTTCCCTTGTATTAGAAAAAAGGCAGATTGGGCATTAAAATGGATTCAAGATAAACGTAGTTCATTCGCTACTAGATTAGTTGCGTTTGCTGCAGTAGAAGGTATATTTTTCAGTGGTAGTTTTTGTGCTATTTACTGGCTAAAGAAACGTGGTCTTATGCCTGGACTTACATTTTCCAATGAATTAATAGCTAGAGATGAAGGCATGCATACAGATTTTGCTGTTCTTCTTTTTAATAAATTGGAAAGAAAACCAAAAAAGAAGAAGATTGAAAATTTAATTAAAGAAGCCGTATTTATTGAAAAAGAGTTTATTTGTGAGGCATTACCTTGTAAATTAATTGGTATGAATGCAAAGCTTATGTCACAATATATTGAATTTGTTGCTGATAGATTATTAGTTCAGCTTGGATTTAATAAGATTTGGAATTCTAGTAACCCGTTTGATTTTATGGAGATGATATCATTACAAGGAAAAACTAACTTTTTTGAAAAAAGAGTAGGAGAGTATAGTTTATCATCAGATACTAAGACCTCGGAAGCTTTTAGTATGGAAGGTGTAGAATTTTAGTTTATAATTTAAATGATTTAAAATTAATGATACAATTAACTAATATAAAATGGATAATAAATTATTTACAAGAGGTAAATATAAAGGAAAAACCTTTAAAGATGTTAGAATAAATCATACAGAATATCTAATATTTCTTGTGACACAACCAGCAGGAAATGTAGTAGGTCATTTTGATTTTATTAAATATTGTATGAATTATCTACAAAGTGAAGATGAACTTATATGTTATTCAGAATAATATTAATTATATATTTGGTTGAGGATTTAATTGCATACTATATATTGTTAATGGTTTATCATGATTATAATTAAATTTTAATAATACTTGTTCTATATTCTCTCCGTAAAAACTTGATTTTACCCGTTTATTTGTCTTATCACAATACCATTCGATTGTATAACAAACATAAGGACTATCCCCTTTTGCTAATGCTACCTTTAATGTATAAACATGTATATACATTTCTTTAATTAATTCTAACTTTTTATCTGGTTCCCCCATTAATGAAAATAAAAGAAAATGTGTTTTATGCTTAGGATTATAAGTGACTAAATTTAATTTTAAGCGTTTAAAACTTAATTCTTCATATTCAAAATGTGCTGAACAATTACTATCATTTTTAATTAATTCTTGTATAGAATATTCTACTTCATAAATATTTCCAAATTGTTTATTCATTATTGATTTATACTTTTTTATCTTTATTACTTATTAAATATATTTTTATCAAATATTAAATATGTATAAAAACATCACAAGGTATATTAATAACATGTCTTGTAATATCTGCTTTTCTGATACTCCATTAAATCCTATATCTACACCTTGTAATCATACATTTTGTTATGAGTGTATTAAAAAATGGATATATAAAAAACCAAATTGCCCTTGTTGTAGAAGGGATTTCTCAGTGGAGGAAGTTTTGGAATATTATTGTAAATATTCTGATGAAATTATAACAAGAAGCAAAACACTATTTTTAAGAAAAGAAATTGTAATGTCTAAATCATATCAGAATTTACAATCTATGATGCAGGAACAAAATGCAGAAAAAAGAATAGAAAAAGCTTGCGAGACATTTAGGTATGTTTATGAACATAAAGAGGCATTTAATAAACTAGCAGATAAGGCTATATTCTTAAAAACAGTATATAAAAAAGCTTTAGAATTTTATAAAGATGACGGATTTGCATTATTTTATGAATGGATTTTTAAATTCAGAAATTATATAGCACTAATAGATAAAAATTTTTTATATTATAGTCATAACATTATAATAGTTTAATTTGTATATTTTTTTAATATAACACCTGGTATAAGTTGTTCTTTCATTTTATCAAGTTTTTTAAAGCATTTATTAATTGTTACTTCGCTAATTTTACTAACATTAAATACAGCCTTTTTACTGACATTTAAATTACAACTTTGAGATATAAAATATACAGTTCCTGCTGCAGTAGATTGTGGTGCATTTTCATCCATTAAATTATTTTTTTGGATTCTTATTGCAACAAACTGACATACCTTTGTTAGTTCACTATTAATATTAAGACGAGTACAGTATCTCTCAATAAAAGCAATTGGCGTTGTTTGGTGAAAATGTGTTTTATCCGCACTACACAATCCTTTTTCATTTTGATTAATTAAATGCGAAGCATTTTTACATCCTTTTGTAGCAGCATCATTTTCTAAATGAAATATAGTTGCTATTTCCTTTGCTGTTCTTGGATAATTATTTACTCTACAAGCTACATAAACAGAAGCAGCTATAATACCATCTCTATTATCTCCCCTAAATGTTTTCATTTCTGATAAAATTTTATGATATCTTAAAGAATCATCTACAATTATTTTCGGCACACCAGCGATATTTGACATTTCTTTAATTCTCTGGAATTCATCATACTGTGATTTTTCTTTATATGGCATAGACTGCCATTCTGTATATCTTCTTACCTTTCTCATCTGATAATTAGATCTACTATTACATAATACTTTACAACCATATGATGATTCTTTTAGTAAAGGATTAATAGGCATACCACATCTAGTTGGGTCACGCATTTGATTATCCGCTGCACCATAGTATCTCCATTCGGCACCTTGGTCCATTTTATCTTTATATATTATACCACACTTACCATTTGTGCATGTTAAATATTTATCATCTCCAATATAAAGTTGAGAATTACAAATTTCACATTTTTCTCGTTCACCAATATTTTGTTCTGAATATAAACATTCTAGATTTTCTTTTTTATTAATTTCACAATCAAATTGATTCCATAAATCGTTTCTATTTTGTTTAGTTTTTTTCTTTTTTGTATTATTTACTAATTTTTTTTTCTTTAGTTTTTTCGTTGACATTTCTATTAATCCATATATAATTATTTTGTTTTTAACTCAATTTTTTATTAATTAAACGTAATAATTCTTTCCGCTGTTATACTTTGTGAAAATCTATCTGTTGCTTTATAAGTTATTTTATAAGTTCCGGCTGCATATGGTATTACTGTTAAGTCTAATGTTGGACTTATTGTCCTTAAAACTGATAAACTATTATATAAATGATCAAAAGCTTTCACACCAGGGTCATTAAATAAAACATTTGATGGGTCTGTTATTGTTGTATTACCTATAATTGTTATAGTTGGTCCTGATACTAAAACGTTTCCAAACTTATCTATAAATTTACAATTTATATCACGCCTGGTTTGTTTTTGGGTTTCTACCCATTTGTTATCATCATCACATCTACAAGGTTTTGTATATCTACCTCTTCTTATTGAACTAGCCAATCTCATTTTTGTTGATGCATTCCCCCCATTTTGACTTAGCACGTTGTTTCCTTTTATTTTTGAAGGTTTAGGACATTTTCCATATTTCAAACATTTATTCCATTTTGATTGTTTTTTATTTGTCGTGCAACAAACACAAGGTTTATTAAATAATTTAAATTTCATTAATATATATTTATATTTAAATTATTTACATTGACATTTTTCCTTATTACAACAAGATTTATTGTCATTTGATTTCGTATTATTTGGTGTTGCTCTTCTCATTATTGCACGTCTAGCTGCCGCACTTCTTCCAACACTTACTATTGGATTTGCACGTTTTGTGCTTGATGATGAATAATGATTTACTCTTGAATTATGCATACTTCTTGTTATCTTACAAGAAGAAGCAGTTTTTAACTGGATTTTTTCACAACCATCACACTTTTTAACTGTACAATTTCCCACAGCTCTTCTTGGCAATAAGTTAAATCCATTTTTTACACGTCCATGTGTTAATGCTGGCATCTTATATATTTAATATATATTTTTTTCCGATTATATATTATATATGAAAATCAAAAAATTACATTTATTTTTGATTATTATTGGAGTTTTATTATTAGGAAGTTTAGGATTTACTATCAGAGAAGGGTTTGATGCCATGCGTGATGAAATTGATGATGGAATGGCTGATCAAATAGGAGAAGGTGATAATAGCGATTATGTATTAAAATCATCTATAGTTCCACCTGTATGTCCTAAATGTCCACAAAGAACTAGTTGTCCTAGAAAAGAAGCTTGCCCGCCGTGCCCCAGACCTAAAAGATGTCCTGAAGCTCCTTTTGAATGTAAAAAGGTTCCTAATTATGCTTCTGCATCTACTTCGTCCAATTTACCACTGCCTATGCTAAATTCTTTTTCACAATTTTAATATAAAATAAAAAAAATATTATATATTATATTTTTATATGAATAAGTCATTAAAAATTGTTGATAACAAAAAAATAAAAAATATATGTTATACACTTTATCTTCCTATTAAGGCTAGAGTTGCTGTCGATATTGATATTTCTGGTAATGGAATTTTAGATAAATTAAAATCTGAAAATTTAATTGTTTATAATAAACTTTTAGAAAAATGCCATGAAAAAACACCGGATACATTTATGTTCATAGGAAGAGTTGATACCATATTTGTTTATGCCGATTGCAAAAATATTATGAAGAAAGCGATGCAAGTTGTTGAAAAAAAAACAGATAAAAAATGTATAATTAGGAAAATTGTTATTTGTGATATTGAAAGAACTGTTATTTCTGAAGAATTAAACCTTCATGACCCTGCTTATTACCAAAAATGGACTAATAAGGATGATGACGAAATTGAACTAAAAAACTTCCCTTCAGTTATTTTATTATAAATTATAAATTTTATTAACTTATAATTTATTAATCCCGATTTTTTATACATTTTTTATCCATTTGGAATGTTTTTACACGCTTTTCTTTTGGTACTATCTTGACTATACACTTTGACTTTGAACCATATAAAGGCTCTGTACAACCATCTTCTCTCTCTTTGCTATGCCTTCTTTTTCTTGTTTTATTTAAAAATATTTTTATTTTTTTTACTGGATATTTCCTTTCCTTTTTTGTAGTACATCTTGATCTAAAATGCTCATAACGCTCCCTAACATCACAATATTTTAACCCAGATTTCTTACCTAGCATTGCATTTATTATCTCATGTAATTTAAATATCCACTTTGAAAAACAAGTTCTATTTTTTAAATCTTCATCCCTTAATGGTAAAGTTTTCAAATTCTTTTTTAAATTTGTTCTACAATATTTACAAGGTAATATATTTTTCAAATTCATTATAAACCTCTTGTAATTTTTTTTATCACTTTTTGTTGGCTTATTTGGATAATTAAATGATATACAATGTAATACATGCCATAATGGTGGACCCCAAACACTTGTTAACATCCCATCATTACTTATATAGTCTCGCCTTTTATATGTATGCTTTTTGTTTCTTTTTTTTCTTTTCTTACGCGTTTTACCCATAGATATATTATAATTAGAAATTAATTTTTCAAATATTTTAATATATTTTCATTCTCATTTCCCTCTGTATATGGTAACGTAACATTATACGTTATTTTCCATAAATCTATATACATATCTTTTTCATTTGAATATTTATCTATATTAAAATAAACTAGCTTTCCTTTATAATCTCTAACTATCATTTCAATATATTTAACACTTTATCTTTAGATATAATTCGTTAAATCTATTCGTTGTTTATATTTTATATTTGTATAGAAATGAGTAATATTCCTCATCCAACTTCATCTAATACTATTTCATCCATCAATAACTTTAGAACTAAATTAATATCCAAAGTAACAACTCCTAAATTCTTAATTATTATTGCACTAATAGCCGGATTTATTGCTTTAGCACTTTTTGTTTATAATAAATATGTCGCCCCTAAACTTAATCCTGATTTTGTTCCAAATAAAGAATTTATAAGTAAAGATTCAAAATATTCCGGTGCTGACGATGCAACACTTTATTATTTTTATGTTGATTGGTGCCCTATCTGTAAAAAATGTAGTCCAATGTTTAATAAACTTGAAGATTTTTATAAAAAAAATCAAATTGAAAACGTTGATTTCAAAATTTTACAAATTAATGGCGAAACAAATGAATCTGATATGACTAGTTTTGAAAAACAATATAATATTAATATCGATGGTTACCCCTCTATTTATTTAGTTAAAAATGATAAGGTTATTGAATATGATGCAACACCTTCTCTCAAAACTTTAAAAGAATTTATCAACACTACTCTTTAAAAATTTTTCTGCCATTTCCGAACCGTTATTAATAAATTTTTTACGCTTGTTTTTATCTTTTACTAAAGTTAATAATGTTTTTATATTTAACATTTCACAGGATAAAGGTATATAATTTTCTATAACTTTCTGTTTATTATTTACTGCTCTTATTAATTTAAGAAATAGAAATATTCCATAATCCATTAAATTTGATTCATCATTTATTGGTTTTTCATTATCACTGTGTCTTATCTCTATACCTATTACTTCTTCTTCATTTTCACATTGCTCTGATTCTAAACATTTATTCAAAGGAAAAGCACATATTAATCCTCCGTCTGCCATTAATACACCATTTATTTTACCTGGTTTAAATAAAAATGGTAAACTACAAGAACTATAAATCGCATCTAATATTTTCATATCTCCGTGGGTTTTATAACTACAATCTACTAACTCAAATTTATTTACCTCTACGTGAAATGTATGTAGTTCTATATTATTATACTCATATAAATCCTTAAATGTTAAATCTATCTCCAAACCACAAGATAATATTAGTTTTTTTAATAAATTAGCTATTATTTTCTCATCTAATAAACCCTTTTTACTTACCATATCTATTAATAAATCTAATTTTATATTAATATCTTTATTCCAAGGTCTCTCAATAAAATATTCTATTATATCTTTCCATTTCATCTTTAAACATAACATAAATCCACATAATGCTCCAAATGACGTTCCATATATTGTTTTCACATTACTAATATCAATAAATTCCTCTTCTAATAATTTATCTATACATCCTAACATATATAATCCATTATATCCACCTCCCGATAAAACAATATGTTTGATTGTCATATATATTTTTTAAGGTTTTTTTTAATTGTTTTTTTCTCTAATTAATTTAATTATGTTGAAGAATGATTCTTTAAGAACTAAAATTAATATTGATGAATTATACGAACGAAAAAACCAAATCGAAGATATTAAATTAAAACATTATAATAAAATTTTAGCTAGAGCACATACTAAAATAAAACAAACTTCACGTCTAAGATCTCAAGACCAATTTGTTTTTTTTGTAGTTCCAGAATTTTTAATTGGTGTTCCTAGTTATGATACTGCTGCTTGTATTGCATATGTAATGAACCAATTGCAAGATAATGGCTTTTATGTTAAATATACACATCCTAATTTATTATTTATCTCTTGGCAACATTATCTTGACAAACGACAAAGAATGAATTTTAAAAAAAATCACGGATATTCTATTGATGCTTTCGGTAATCCTTTAGGAGAAAATAATGAACAAACAACTTCCAATGATGTAGCTGACCCTAATAATTTTATTTTTAAAAAAAAATCTGAAACAACTGTTGTCAAAAAAGATGATTCTAGATTTAAAAAAATCTCATCTTATAATCCTACTGGAAATCTTATTTATAATTCTAATTTACTCAAGAAAATGGAAGAAAAACTTAATTAATTTGTTAATTTTATTATATTTTTTTTTATTAATGGGAAATGTACAATGTTGCTCTAGAAGAAACAAGGATACAAAATATAATAATTTTAAAAATAATGTAGATTTACAAACTAAAATTATTAAACATATGACTAATAAAAAGTTAGAATATAACATTTCTAAACTAAAAAATGAAAAAAATGAAAATATATGTTTTACAATTGTTTATAGTGTTGGAGTTACTGGGGCTATTATAATATTATGTTTTTCTTTTGAACCTACAGTAGCTATTACTACATTTTTAATGAGTTCTACATTATCTTATTACATCAAAAAAATTATTGATAATAATAATTCTATTAAATTATATACATCTGAATTAGAAAGAAGAAAATTCGCATTTATTAATTTAATAGATAAAGGTAAAATATATGTTCATAATCAATAAATAATTATTTTGCGTAATGTCTACCGTATTTCATCCATAGTAAAACGCTCACTGTAAAACCCAATAAAAATCCCGCAGGGCATTGATCTGGATGATCATTTAAAAATGTTCTAGTTATAATTGGACCTAAAAAAAAAGTTAAAAACGAATAAAAACACATCGTTAACAAAGTTTTTTTGTTTGTTAAATGAACCATATAATTTATTCAAATATTTTTTTTTGGTTTAATTTTATTAAATTTAATTTTTTATACACCTTACCAACTTGGTTTGTTTTTTAACTATTTTAAAAAATAAATATTTTTTTTTGTTTTTACCTTCAAGCACCACTACTAAAATATAAAAATTTTAGTAAATCAATAGGTCCCTACAAAAACACCGTTTTCAATTTCAACGGCACTTTTGTTATTGTTATGTATACAAAAAAAGTGAGTTACTAATAATGTCTGTTATGAATGTTCATCTTAAAGACTAGTGGTTTTGTTGATTTTGTGTGTCACAACTTTTTTAAAAAAAGTCCAAAAAAGGCAATAGGTAATTCATCTAAAACCCGTTTTTTTAATTGTTTGTTTTTTATTAAATACAATGTATGTAGAGGAGCTACTTTTTTGAAAAAAAACAATAGGTCCCTACTAAAACCGATTTTTACCCCCAAAAACCCTTACCATAACTTTTTCAACTTATTTTTCATTTAACACTTTATTAATGTCTTAAAGTAAAAATAAGGAATGAAAAAATGCAGCGAAAAACATCGCTGAGAGCACCCTTACTGAGACCACATTGGCGCCCCCCTAAAAAATGGTTTGTGAGAGGTTGTTGTTTCAGACCGCACTGAAAAAAAGGCACGACCCATTTTTGGCGAAATTCCAAAGTCAAAATCGATCGTTTTTTTTCAAAAAATAAAGTCAAAAAATGAAAATTTTATAAAATCAATTTTGAGAAAAAAATGGGAATTTTGACTTCGCTAGATATTTGTAACAAATAAAAACAAACAATGTAATTTTAATGGTAACCTACATAACTGAAAAAAAGGCACTATAACTAAAATGACCCAAAATGATGTCCAAAAACGTGGAAATATATTGCCAAAAAGGACCAAAAAACTAAAAAAAAATTTAAAAAAAATAAAAAAATAAAACCTATATTCATTTAAAAAATATAATTACAATTTATTTTTTAGGCAATGAAATACATTGCCAAAAAGGACCGTTTTTGACAATATGTAAAAAAAAAAATAATAAATATCTTTTTACAACATTGGTTTAAAAATAATTATATTTAGCAATATATATGATAAATAAAAAAGGACAAAATTATTGTTGTGAGAATTGTAATTTTTATACTGACAATAAAACAAAATATAATCGACATTTAAAAACTAAAAAACATTTATTGAAAGTGGATAAAAAACAGAATATTTGTATTTGTGGGAAATCATATGTTACTTATAGTGGATTATTTAGACATAAAAAAAAATGTCAAGTTATTAAAGATTTAAAATTAGAGGAAGATATGACAAAAGATGAAATAATAAAAATGCAGGAGAAGGAAATAGAAATGAAGGATAAGAAATATAATAAACTACAAGATTCTTATATAAATACTTTGGAAAAACATAAGGATACTTTGGAAAAACAACAAGGAAAATTATTAGAAATAGCTAATAAACCAAATATAATTAATAATCAGATGACTATAAATGTATATTTAAATGAGAAATGTAAAGGTGCTATGAACTTGACAGATTTTGTAGATCAAATAAAGGTATCTTTACAAGACTTATCATTTACAAATAAAAATGGTTTAATAGAAGGAGTGAGTAATATATTTGTGAAAGAATTAGAAGATATGAAACCAACCGAAAGACCGATACATTGTAGTAATAAAAAGGATATGCAGGTTTATATAAAAGATAGTGATGAGTGGACAAATGATAAACAACATTTTAAATTAGATAAGTCAATTGAAAATGTTATGAATAAACAGTTGAAACAAATAAAAATTTGGGAGAAAGAACATCCTGATTTTATGAAAGATGAAAAATTAGTCTTAGAGTGGAATAATATGATAAAAAATACAATAATTGATAAGGAAAAAGATATTGCAGCAATCAAAAAGAAAATTTTACCAAATGTTGAGTTAGAGGAACTGGATTAAACTTATCGTTTCTTAGTTTTATTTTTTCTTCTTCTTTTTCTAGTATTTTTTCTTCTTCTAGACTTTTTGCTTACTTTCTTTTTAGCAGCTCCGTCCTGAACATTTGTTTGTGAAGTTGCTGCTGAAGTGGGTATTCCATATATTTCATTCCAATAATCTTCAGTATTTCTTTTAATCATTGGTATTTTTGGGCATCCATCTGCTATTTTTTTCCTTAATTCTTCTATTTGTTTCTTTAGTTGATCTACATTTTCTTGTTGAACGGTGGGTTCAGGAGTTACAACAGCAGGTTCAGGAGTTACAACAGCTGGTTCAGATTCATTGAACATTTGACTTACTCCTTCAAGGTTAGATTCTTCCTGAGGTTCTTTTGGTTGTTTTCTAGCTTTCATATTAGACACGTATTCATCTTTGGGGACACACTTTCCTTCACCTCCATCAATAGGTGTTAAGCAAAAATCAGTTCCACAATCTTTTTTAGTTTCACAACTTTTCGGTTCAACAGCAGGTTCAGTAGTAACAACAGCAGGTTCAGGTTCATTGAACATTTGACCTACTCCTGCAAGGTTAGATTCTTCTTGTGGTTCTTTTGGTTGTTTTCTAGCTTTCATATTGGAGACGTATTCGTCTTTAGGGACACACTTCCCTTCACCTCCATCAATAGGTGTTAAGCAAAAATCAGTTCCACAATCTTTTTTAGTTTCACAACTTTTCGGTTCAACAGCAGGTTCAGTAGTAACAACAGCAGGTTCAGGTTCATTGAACATTTGACTTACTCCTGCAAGGTTAGATTCTTCTTGTGGTTCTTTTGGTTGTTTTCTAGCTTTCATATTAGACACGTATTCATCTTTGGGGACACACTTTCCTTCACCTCCCTCTATAGGTGTTAAGCAAAAATCAGTTCCACAATTTTTTTTAGTTTCACAACTTTTCGGTTCAACAACAGGTTCGGGAGTAACAACAGCTGGCTCAGGTTTAGATTCATCTTCTAGTTGTAAAATTTCTTGTTTGGCTTCTTGTTCTTGTTGTTTGACATCTTCAAGTTTTAATTCAGTTTGTTTTTTTTCTTCAAATGCATCATTAAGTGTTTCATTAGCAACTTTAACATCATCTTCAGCCTTTTTAACTTCTTTAGTAGCGTTGCTTAATTTATCGTGACAAGCCTTAAGTCTTTTGAATGTTTCAGCATCGCCACCTCTATCAGGATGATGTTTTCTGACCGAACCAGTATAACATTTTCTAGTCCAACTTCCCTCGTGTCCAGATGGGCAAAAATCAGTTTTACATTTATCTTCATATGATACATTTTCTGTTTGACATATAGGATCATCTGGGTCATAAGTAGTTTTTCTTGTTTTTGGATTATAATAATAAACTAGTTCTACATCGCCACCCTTAACAGCATCATTAACTGTTTGTCCAGGCGGTGGTTCGTTTGTAGCTGAATCAAGTATAGTGGTTTTTCCACTTGCATTTTTTGATATATAATAGCTTTTATTGGCGTGCAAATCTACTTCAATGCACGCATTCTTGGTTTTCTTTTCATCATATAATTTTGCAACAATAGCAGTTTCAGGTTGTTTTACAACAGGTTCAGGTTGGGCAACAATAGCAGTTTCAGGTTGTTTTACAACGGGTTCAGGTTGGGCAACAATAGCAGTTTCAGGTTGTTTTACAACAGGTTCAGGTTGAGCAACAATAGCAGTTTCAGGTTGTTTTACAACAGGTTCAGGTTGGGCAACAATCGCAGTTTCAGGTTGTTTTACAACAGGTTCAGGAACTACTGGAGTTGCAATGTCTTTAATCTTTTTATTTTTAGATTCAGATATTTTAGTTTCTAATTTTTTATTTTTAGATTCAGATATTTTAGTTTCTAATTTTGTATTTTTAGGAACACTGGGTGGTAATGTGGATGGTCTATTTCCCATTTTTTCTTTGTATTCTGGCAATTGTTTCATTTGTTTAACACAGGCATCAGATTTACACATAGGATCTTTTAAGGTACCTTTCAAACAAGACTTAGCAAGCATCGTAGGACACCGTTTTGTTTTAGGCGTTCCAGCTTCTTTTGATTTCTTATTTCCACCTTTCATTCTTTTTTTTTTAAATGTTCTATTTCTTTTTTTCCTAAATTTATTATTTTGACTCTTAGGCATTATATATTATTTAAATAAAATATAATACTTTTTATTTACTTACGTCTGCGGCGTCTGCGCTTCTTGTTTGTCTTTCTTCTCTTTCTTCCGCCAGTGGTGGTTCTGCTGCGCTTTCCACCCCTGACTTTGCGTGTGCGTCCTCCTCTGCGAGTGCGAGATCCTCCTTTTCTACTTTTAGCCATTATAAATTAACATAATATTTTTTTTTTGCTAAATGAATAGTTATACGCACAATTAAAAAACTCCAAGAAATTTTCCCTTTTTTTCTTTTGATTCAGAAGATTCCATAGATTCAACCGCTGGTTGTGTAATATTTTCTTTTACAGTCTGTGTAATTTCTTTATCAATGAGTTCTTTAATTTTAGGGTCATCTTGGTCACTTCCTAAACTTCTTTCTCTTTTAGATTCAAGTTCTTTTTTTCTTTTTGCATCTCTTTCTAAAGTTCTAGAGGTAACAATCGCTTCAAATAGCTGTAATCCAGTTTTATATTCCCTTTCACATCCTAAATAAATTTCAACTAAAATATCTCTAACCTCATTAACAATTTTATCAAGTTTTTGTTCAGTAAGGTCTTTATGTAATCCCAAATATTTATTTTTAATATTTGCATTATCACCAATGCCTCCACCAGTTTGTGGTTCATCTTTATCAAACCAATCAAAAACTATATCTAATTTTTTAAGTAGTTTATTCTGTCTATCATTAGCATTTTTTAACATAGTTTTTAAATTTTCAGCATATTTTGCAAATAAAGGTTCTGTTGAATCTCCGATATATTTACGTCTCCATCCTTCCCCTTCTTTTTGACATTCAGGTTGATTATGATAGTCAACTAATGGAATTGTTGTAAAATTTTTCATTTGTCTTGGATCAGATTTTGTAGGATTCCATTGTTTGTAATCTCTATCAGTTTTTCCTGTGAATGCTTTATAAAATGTTTTGGTATCTTTTTGCAGTTTTTTAGCTCCTTTAATTCCAATAACCCACTCTCCAGTTAGATATTTATATTCATCTTTATAAAGGTCTAGTAAACTTTGTACACCAGGTTCTTCACCTAAAGTTCTAGCAAGTACTGTGCTAGAACCCCATTCGGTAGGATCGCTAAAACTATCAGAAGAAAATTTGTTTTTCCTAGTTTTTTTATTAATGCTACAATTAGTTCCTACAGTAATTTTACCTTCTCCAGACTGTGGTGTTGTTAAAGCATTAATTCTTCTATTACATAAGTTAACTTCACTTAAAGTAACATCTACACCCTTAGGTATTTTATTTCTGTTAAGAAGCGATACTTCGTGTTCTTTTCCTGCAGAGTCAGTATATTTATATAATGGATTAACACTTTTCATCATAGCAGCATAAAGGTGTGCAATTTTAACATAAAACTTGGCAATTCCTTTGCACATTCTGTCTTTATTTTCTTTATTTTTAACATCCATGGACATCATTTTATGTTTACCTTTGCTTTTTACAGAAATATTTTTACTTTCAGATTGATAAGTTCCCATACCCCCATCTTCATCTTTATATGTATAAGAAGTAATGGTTCTTTTTGGTGATTCTCTTTTTGTAACAGGTCTAATAAATGTGAGTTCTTCCTTTTTAAGTGCATTTTTAGGAATGCCATTTTCAACTCTTTGGGCTAAATAAGTAATTTCACTAGTGGTTAAGAATTTTTTGAGAACTTTTTTTGTTAAAATAACAAGTTTATCACATCCAGCTTTGGTAGTGAGGGCTTTTAGATCTTTAAAATTTTGTGTAAGTATATAATGAACAGCTATTGCATCATAATAATTAGCAGCTGACTTAAGTTCAAGGGTTTGTTTAGATTGTCCTGCTCCCATATATGTTAAATATATATAATAAATTGAATTAAAATGACAAATTAATTATATAATAAAAATGAGTTTATTACCTTACTTTAATAAAGATGTATTAGAAGTTGGTATCGATGAAGCAGGAAGAGGGCCTTTATTTGGAAGAGTTTATGTAGGTGCTGTTATATTACCACAAGATGATAGTATAGAGCATTCGTTAATAAAAGATAGTAAGAAACTATCAGCTAGGAAAAGGTTAATGATTTATGATTATATTAAAGATTATGCGATTGATTGGTGTTGTGAACATGCTACAGCAAGTGAAATAGATTTACATAATATATTATCAGCTACTCATCTGACAATGCATAAAGCAGTAAAAAAATTACAAGTAAGACCAGAACATATACTAGTAGATGGAAATTCATTTCCAATATTTTATGATGGAGATGCAATATCACATACTTGTATTGAGGGAGGTGATAATAAATATACTCCTATTGCTGCGGCATCAATAATTGCTAAGGTAGAGCATGATAAATATATTGAAGAAATTTGTGATAAATATGATTATTTGGATGAGTTTTATTGTTTACGAAAAAATAAAGGTTATGGAACGAAACAACATATAGATGGTATAAAAGAGCATGGTATTAGCAAATGGCATAGAAAAACATTTGGAATTTGTGGGCGAGTTAAAGAGATTGCCTTAGAATAACAATGACCTTTTATTGCGTCGTCTTCTTATTAATATGTTAGAAACAGGTTTTACAGATTCTTTTTTATCCTCAGATTCTTTTTTAGCCTCATGTTCTTTTTTAGCCTCATGTTCTTTTTTAGCCTCAGGTTCTTTTTTATCTATTGTTTCTTCGTTACAAAGCAATAGTTCTTTATAAAAAATAAGTTCTCTATTTTTTATTTTATATTTTTGTAAAATATTATCCATATTATTACAAAATTTTCCAATAAATTTTAAAAGTAAATTAGTTGGACCATAATAGAGGTCACTAATGCCTTGTGATTTATTAGAATATATTAAAATTTTGGAATTTTTTTTAAGAAATATTCTATTTACATAGCTATATAAATTTCTAACATTAATGCCCTTAGACCAAGAATTTTTTGAACCAAATAAATCAAATCGCATATTAAATGTAATAGGATATTTATTATCAAATAGATATTTAATAATTTTATATTTACCTTTCCACATATATTTCCAAAATAATATTGGAAAATTGTTAATTGTTCCATTAATAGAACCAATTAACTTTTCCTTTGTTTCATCACAAATAAATATTTTTTTAATACGTTCATTAATATCTTTACCAAAATATTTGTTAATAGCATCTATTGTAATGTTAGCATTTAAATTTTTTTTATAAGTAGGATATTTTTTTTTCCAAGTGTGTATAAAAATATATATTCTTTTATCAATTTTAAGTACGTTTTTAATAAATTTTTTGAGTAAATTATTATCAAAAGAATTTTGAACGTGACCTCTTATAACAATTGCAAGTGGTTTATCCCAAACAGCAAACTTATAAAAATATTCTGCCTGTTTTAAATTATTACAGTTATATTTTGCGTTTGTTTTAAATGTTAAATGGGGTATAGTTTTTATTGTTTTTTTTTTGAAAAATAAAACAGAAGCATTATCTTCTATAAAATTAAAATTTTTGTTATTTATATTATTAATGTCAAGAATATTTTTTGTTTCATCATATGATGCTATATTGTAAGAAGAATCAATATATTTTTTATAATACTCGGTTATATCATCAATAGAATTGTTTGAAAACAAATAACTAAAAATATATTTATAATATTTTTTAAATTTATCGTTTTTATTTATAATTGAAATACAATTTTCAAAAAAAGATAATTTATAATTATAAAAAACTGTCGTGTCAACAAATAAAGAATTGCCAAAATAATAATTAATAAACGTATATTTAGCCTTTTTTAAATTGAATTTTTCACATAATAAATCCATGTCTAAATTATCTGGATTGTTGTAAAAATCCAAGTTTAAATTGCAATTATGTCCGGCAAATTTTAAATTTTTTTTGTTTATCAAATAATTATTAAAATTTAATCCTGATATATCAAAAATAGTCATTTTTTCTGCATTAAAGGAAGATAGATTAAATGATTTTTTATATTTATAATTATTAAACATATTTATATCAAAAATTTTATTAAAATTTTTATTAAGTTCAGGTAAGTTTTCATTAATAAACCATATATATTTTGGCAGAGAATGGTAATTTTCAATTAAATATAATGTATATGATAGTTCAACAGTAATATTTTTATCAATCTTATTTTTAATTTTAATTTTTTTATGTGAAAAATTAGTTAGTAATTTACCATAATTAAAAATAATGATATAATCTATTAAGTCGGAATCAGCTAGTTTTTTTACCCAATCAATATTTTTATTAAATCTACATAGAAAAATAACTTTCAATATATTATTTTTTTTTAACTCAGTTTTTGGTTGCTTTTTATGAAAAGGTTTAATTTTTTTATTAAATAAGTTTAATGCATTTTTTATAATATCAGAAACAGAAAAATTTTTATACTGAGCCAATGTTCCAATAAAATGAACATTTTTTTCTTCTTCTCCTAATTTTTTATATTTATCATATAAATTTAAATTATAAATTGAAGGAATAGGAATTAAATCGCCACTATTATCAATAGTTTGATAAGAAATTAGCGTTTTAAAATTTCTTGTTTTAGAATAATATTTGTATTCAACTGATGAAAAATATTCAATATTGCTATCTAGATTATTAATCACAGAACATTCTTGTTTATATTTAGGTGTAATGAAAGTTTTATTATTAGTAGTAACATTTAAGTATTCTAATTTATTTAAATTAGAATTATAAAAATAATCATCAATTTTACCAGTGTAAATAATAGTTATATCTTGTAAATTATAATTTTTTTTAAACTCGAAAAAATCAGTTTCTAGCACTAATGTTATATTTTTACCACTTATCAATCTTTGTATAAAGCTCGTATATCCATTTTGAAAAAATCCGACCTTTTTGTTTTTATAAATAAAATTATCTTGATTTTTTCTAATTTCAAATTCATCTAATACACAAAAACTTAAATCATTAACATCTCTTCTCCATTTTTTTTTTAAATACGGTTCTAAATAATTATTATATATATCTTCACCAAATTTTGATATGGCTTTTTTTTTTGTATTATCAAAAAATGTTTCTGAATAATTAATATTTTTATCTAACCATTCATTCAGTAAGTCAATATCTTGAATATTTGTATTACAAACTTTATTAATAGTATTAACATTTATTGGAAAATGAAAATTTGTTTTATTATATAAATTTAAAATTTGATATTCAAAACGTTTAATAGATGTATACTTATTAACAAAATCTAAAACATTTTTATCATCACTATTGAAAATTTTTTGTTGATATTTATTGATTAATAATTTACTATTTTTGTCTATATAATCATAATATCTACCACCTATATGTTTACACTTTTCAATTAAAATAATATTAGCATCAAGGTCTTTTGAAATTTTATTAGCTAAAATAGCACCTGTAAGACCTGCACCAACAATAATATATTGTGGTTTATTAATTAATTCTTTCATTTTTTAAGTTATATATGAGAAAGAAAAAAAAACTACTTTTTATACATATATAAAGCTTGTTCTAAATTGCCGCGATAATTAAGCCAAAAATTTTTAGGACTATTATGGATAAATCCATTTTTTAAATATGTAATATATGCAGCCTTAGAGTATTTTGGAATTATATATAAATTTAAAAGTTTATCACCGTCTTTATATTTATTGTTATAAAAACGAAATAATAATGAAATAAATAAATTAGCTACACCTTTTAGATTTTCAGATTCTAAAGTTTTAAATAAATTCCATATTGTATGTTCATTTCCTCTAATATTATTACCTAATTCACAACAACAAATGATATATTTTTTATTAGGAGTAGAACAAGTCATTATATAAATAATTCTTTTGTCGTTTTTTTTCCAAGGAAATATTCCGGCTGGAAATCTAATTTTAAAACTTTCATTTATTTGTTTATCAAAAAAAATATGATTACCATAAAAATATGTTTCTAATTTAATATTTTCTAATTGTCTAGAATATTTTTCAACTTCTTGCATTAATAAATATTGTTTGAATATATTTATTAATTAATATTTGTTAAATAATTATGAACCACACATTAAACAATCTTCTTCCTCTTGAACATTGTTTTTTTTACTAGGATCAATTGTAAACTGTTGTGCAGTGGCTTTAGCTTGTGTTCTTAAATAATAAATTCCAGTTTTAAGTCCTAAATTCCAAGAATAAAAATGCATTGCAGTTAATTTTTTATAATCTGGATTCTTCATCCATAAATTATTACTTTGGCTTTGGCAAATAAATTGTCCTCTATCTGCAGATAAATTAAGTATATGTTTCATTGGAATTTCCCATACAGTTTTATATTTATCTCTCATAAATTTTGGAATAGATGTTAATTGTTGAATTGAACCATCGTGTGCAATAATATTATTTTTAATATCTATATTCCATAAATCAATATCAATTAATTCTTTAATAAGATGTTTATTAATAATAATGAATTCGCCTGCGAGTGTTCTTCTAATATAAATATTACTAGTAAATGGTTCAAAGCATTCATTGTTTCCTAAAATTTGAGAAGTTGATGCAGTAGGCATTGGTGCGACTAGAAGAGAATTTCTAATGCCGTACTTAATTATATTTTGTTTAAGAGATGTCCAATCATATCTATTATTAGATACTTTTTTATCCCATAAGTCAAATTGTAAAATTCCTCTACCTGTAGGCGAATTCTCAAATGAACTATACGCACCAACGAAATGTTTTTCTCTTCCCATTTTTATATTTTCTATTTCTTTTCTGATAGGTTTAATTTCATTTAATAGTTCTATGCAAGAATTGTTTTCAATAATATATTCTCTATAATGTGGAATATTATTATCTTCCTTAAATCTCCAAGAAAGATTAACATATGCATCATATAATTTTTTAATTTTATTTTCTCTATTTTTTGAAATTTCTAAACTTTTTTCAAGTGATCCGTGATATATAGTTTCAAAAATATTCTTATTAATCTCTCTGGCTTGTTCAGAATGAAATGGTATGTTAAGCAACGCAAATGTATCAGCCAATCCTTGTATACCAAGTCCAACAGGTCTATGTAAATAATTAGATCTTCTAGTTTTTTCTGTAGGATAAAAGTTAACATCAATAATTTTATCTAAATTTTCGATTACTGTTTTTGTAACATTATGTAATTCTTCATAATCAAAGCATGGGCATAATATTAATGATAAATCTTGAAATGTTCCAATATATTCTTTATCTACTATGATTTGTGGAAAGGTAGAAATATCACGATTAAATTTTTCTTTTATTTCTTTTTTAAGTTGTTCCATAGGAATTTTACATTCAATAAATTCAATAGAATGATTAGTTAGTAAATTCTTAGCTAGTTTGCAATAAATACAATTTTCTTTTGAATAAATAATGGGTTTTTGTTGAAATTTATATTTGCTTTGTTTTACGAATTTGGAAAGCGATATACTAGCTAAATTACATACTGCAGTTTCTTTATCATCAGAGTATTCTATTATTTCACAGCATAGATTGGATGACTTTATAGTACCTAAATTCTGTTGGTTTGATTTTTGATTACAAGCATCAGAGAAAAGAATATATGGTGTTCCAGTTTCAATTTGGCTATCACAAATTTTAAACCATAATTCTCTTGCAGAAACTTGTTTTATAAATTTACCTTGATTTTCATATTTTGTATATAATAAATCAAAATCATTACCATTAACATCGGATAATCCTTTACATATATGAGGACACATTAAGCTCCATTTTTTATCTTCTTTAACTCTTCTCATAAATATATCAGGAATCCATAACGCATAAAACAAATCTCTGGCTCTTGCTTCTTCATCACCATGATTTTTCTTCATTTCTAGAAATTCAAAAATATCGCCGTGCCACGGTGTGAGGTAAATAGCAAAGGAACCGTTACGTCTCCCGCCACCTTGGTCAACATAGCGCGCAGTGTTATTGAAAACACGTAACATAGGAACTAACCCATTAGATGTTCCATTAGTTCCATTAATGCGTGTTCCGCTAGCTCTAATATTATGAACGTGTAACCCAATACCGCCCGCCCATTTAGATATTTTAGCACAATCTTTTAATGTATTATAAATACCATCGATTGAATCATCTTCCATAGCCAATAAATAACATGAACTAAGCTGTGGTCTATTTGTTCCAGCATTGAATAATGTGGGCGTAGCATGAGTAAAATATTTATTACTTAAAAGATTATATGTATTCTTAATTTTATCTAGATTATCATTATGAATACCAATAGCAACTCGCATCCACATATGTTGTGGTCTTTCAATAATTTTATTATCTTTTTTCATTAAGTATGCTCTTTCTAGAGTTTTCAAGCCAAAATAATCAATCAAAAAATCTCTCTGGTAATCAATAATTTCTTCTAATTCTTCAGAATATTTACTGGCAATATTAAAAAGTGTTGGTGAAATAATAGGTTTATGCACCCCATCTAAATCTGTGTTATTATATAAAATAGTCATCGCATTAAGAAATGTAGATGGTGTATTTTTTTGTAAATTAGATGTTAATATTCTACCAGCTAAAATTTGATAATCAGGGTGACTTGTTGATAGTGATGCACATTGTTGGGCTAATAATTCATCAATTTCACTTGTATTAATATTATTATAAATTCTATCAATAATTTTTTGTACAAGAGATGTATAATTAACAACCAATTCATTTTTACTTAAATTTTTAACTCTTAATAAAATTTTATCAAAAGAAACACTTTGTATAGTTCCATCACGTTTAATTACTTTATCTTCGCAATCCATAATGATTTATAATATAGTATAAATTTTAAATCATTATTAAAAAATAAATTTAAGTTTTTAATATCTGTAGATAATTTATATGATAGGAAATTTAATAATTAATGCAACTGTATTTATGATAATAGTAATAGGATATTTAATTATTATAACAAAAAATAGAAAGGAGGGTTTTATTCCATATTCTAATTATAATAAAGTATATTCAGAAAGAATGGTTTATGGTGATAAAGCACCAAAATTTACAATTAATTCAACAAATAATTTTGAATTGTATCCTTATGATGAACGACTTGGATTTGAACAAAAAACAAATAATATGAAAGAAAATACTAAATCATTAAAAAATCCTCCTAAAGAAGGATGTAAACGGGTAAACTATTATTGTTCTTCTAAAGTAATGAATTAGAGAATGATTCAGTCCTTACTTTAACAACAACAATATTTTCGCTATTTTCTTCAGTAATTTTTTTCTTTTTTCTACTTTTAGGTTTTCTATGTTCATATCCAGTTTCTCTTTCCTTTAAGATAGTATCCCAAATTTTTTTAAATTTAGGTATTACGGATAACATCCACTTTTCATTATAAGGAACAAGAATACAACTGAAACTATCTAATTTCCAATATGTATTGCAAACCCAAGATAAATTAGTGTTTTCTTCAATAGTTTTTTCTAACCAATCATCAAAATTTTTTTGAGAAATATTAATAGGGGGATATTTATAAATAGGTTCAGTGCCATTATTAAAACATACTACAATACCTTTTTGTTTACCATCTTTTGTTTTATTAAATGTTCCATCTTCCAAAAATTGTTCCTCGCTTTCATAAGCTTTAAAACTAGTTTCAAGAAAATCACATTCTGGCAGTTCAGTAACATACATTTGAATCTGCATTTGTATCCAATATGATTTTTTTGGAATGCCTGTAATTTCTCTACTTACAGGATTTTTTATTTCTAGTAATCTTCCAAATCTAGGATTGCTTCGCTTTACATTAATTCCATCAGGAGAAGCTCCAATACATTCACATTTTGCTGATGGTATGCATCCAAATTCTTCAATTTTTGTATTATACATATTTTCATATAATATAACACTAACTTCTTCATATTTATGACCGTGATGTGTTGCTGAATTAATATTTACTTTACTGTATTTAGATTTGTCAATGGGTTTGCACTTACCATAAATAAATTGATTAATGCTTGCCTGCGAATCCAAAATTTTCCACGCGCTACTAGCAGTAATTCTATTCCATCTAAATTGGAACCAATCGTCTGTTCTTTGTTGAGGTTGTGGTATCTCACGTAAATGATCTAAATGTTTTGCCAAATTTCTTTCTTTTTTTGGAGTGGTTAAAATAGAATCTTTATAAGAACGAGGAACACCTATTAAATTAAAATAGATATTTATGCCTTCCATTATAAAATCATACATATTAATATCCTCAAAAACTTCAATAAGATTGTTATAAAGATTCATCATTATTTCATTTGTATGTTCATAAACTCTATCATTAAAATCTTCATATTTATAATAATCAATATTATTTTCAACAAAATCAGTAATAATCATTTGGATACTCTCCCTTAATTCTTCAAGGTCAGTTTCGTTATAAGGTATATTTCTTTCAGGTGGCTCTAATGTATCAAATATATCGTTTAACGGTTTTAACTCATTAATACAAATCATTAACTATTTATTATTAGATTATAATTTGTATTTAAATAATATTCAATTTATTATCTTCGCTTACTTTAATTTTTTTCCTTCTTACAGGTGCCAAACCTTTTAGAGTATTATTTTTTTTATCACTTCTCTTAATTGTAAATTTATTTTTTTGAAATAATAAACCTGGTATATTCTTTATTTCTCCTGTATTTTTGTCATAACTAATATCTTTTATTCTCTGTAGTTTCTTACGCTCTAAACATTTAATTAAATATTCTTTTAGTGATTCGCGTTTTGACTTAGAAAATTTATGTTCAGAACAATATTTATCAGCAAATTCTTGCAGCTTTTTAATTTTATTCCCCTTACCTAATTTGTTCCAGGGTTTTTTTACATTTAATTTACTTTCTTTATCAAGAAAGTCTAACAAATTATCGCTGTTTTTCTTTACCGAATCAATTTTATTATTACCATTTAAAAGCATTGTCTGATATTTTATATTTTTAAGTTCAACACATTCATCACTCATATATATATATATGTAAGATTGGTTTATATCTTTTTTATCTAATATAAAACTAAATGAGTGATAATTTAATGCTAGAATTAAATAAACAATGGGAAATTGATAATTATAAGAAAGTATTAAATGATAGGAAACAAATAAAAATAGGTAAAGAAAAAAGTATAAAAGTTAATAGTAATTTAAAAGAATATACAATGAATGAGGAAAAGTCTTTTGTAAACAGAATATATTTAAATGAAGAATTTACTGAAAAAAAAGAACTAGAAAAATCTTTAAAAAAAAAATTAAATAGTTATAAAACTCAAGATATAAAAAAAGAAAGGTATGACCAGGAACTGTTTATAAAATATAATTCTTTGGTAGAAAAATTAGTTCTTTCTAAATTAAAATGTTATTATTGTAATACTAATATGAAATTGTTTTATAATAAGAAAAGGGAGCCGACACAATGGACATTAGAAAGGATTAATAATAAAGAAGGTCATACAAAATTTAATACAGTATGTGCTTGTTTAAAATGTAATTTAGAGAGAAGAACAAAAAATAGTAAAAAATTTTTATTTACAAAAAAAATGAATTTAATAAAAAAATTATAAATATATATATGAGTTTAGCTTTACAAGAACAAAATATAGAAAGTAAATATAAATATTACAAATGGACAAATGGAGAAAAATTAAAAAAAACACAAAAACATCAAACTATTTCTGAAGAAGAAATAAAAAATGAAGAGAATAAAAATGAAGATAATAAAATAGATGAGTTTTTTGATTATAGATCATTCAGCAAAGATTTAGAATTGGAAAAAAAAAAGAATGATAAATCAATATGTAATGATAGATTAACCGGTAGAGATAAAATAATTCAAAGAAATATAAATCCTTTTTTGTCAAATAATAATTATCTAAGCGATTTAAGTGTACAAGATGAATTTTTAAGACCAAAAAATAGTTCTTATGGAAAAATATAATATAATAAAATTATATAATGAATGCTATTGCCAAAGAAAAATTCAATAAAATAATTAATCATAATGTAGTTTTGGCGGCAATGATAATTATATGTTGTTTACAAATGTATAATTATATTCGTCTTAATAAAGTATCTTGTATATTTGTATTCTTAACTGTTTTTGTTTTAGCATATCAAGGTGTGTCAAAAAATATAACAATTTCTTTATTTATAGCAATTTTTGTATCTAATTTTTTATTAGGTTGTGCAAAATTTTTAGAAGGACATACAGTAATGGTGCACACACCTTATCAACACACGCACGGTGTCCCAACTGATACTAAAATGATACCAGGTTTTGATGAAAATACAACAGAAGGAGGAGTAGTACAACCAGGAAATGATCCTAATTTAAATCCTGGAAATTTAGATAATGAAGAACCCCCATCACAAGAAGAAGAAGCAGGCAAGCAGGCGGAGGCGGCGGCAGCAGTAGGAGAAATGCCAGAAGAATTAAGAAACGCAATGGCGGCGGATCCGGAAGTACCAGAAGAAGTAAGAGAAGCGGCAGCGGAGGCTTCTGAACAGCCAGGTGATATAACTGAAAAATTTGAAAATAATTTACCAGGTTCTGCTAAATGGCCTTTAATGGATACATTTGGTTTTAGATACTAAATATTATTGAATATTTTGATTTAAAGTTTATAGAAAAGAAATAATAAATGAGTTATAATACGCAAAATTCTTTATTACTAGATAATTTAATGAAATTTTATAATAAGGATAATAATTTAGAAAAAATTTTACCAATTATTAATGGTGAGAGCAAAATTAGTCTTAGATTAATAGATTGGTTTGTTACAAATTATGCGAAAAAACAATTTATAATTTATAATGTAAAGAAAATTAAGTGTGGTGAAGTAAGAAATATGAGATTTAAAGTTTATGTTGATTATAAATTAAAATTAAAAGCTTATTCAAAGAAAAGGTTTGACCCATTTTGTAGATGGGATAGAATTACTATACCATACAAAAATAATATACATATTCAAACTACAATAGGACAACTAAACTTTTTTAGATGGGCTATGGAAAATGAAATTATTAAATATATAAAAAATAATATGTCTACTATAGAATCAGATATGAACAAAAGAAATAGCACAATGAAATATAGAAAAAATGGTAAATCTAAGAAGAAATCTGTATCTACAAGAAAAAAAAGACAGGAATTGTCTGTCTCAGCTACAAAAACTATTAAAAAGGAAGATGTAGAAATTGTAGTTAAATTCAATTAAATAAGTAAAATAATAAAGAAAAATATTATAATATATATAATATTTTTTAATGGGTAATTCAACATCAATAAAAAAAATAAATTTTGAAGACATGCAATATTGTGTAAATACTCCGGAAAAATTTATTATAATTAATACATTAAATAAAAATAGCCAAGAATGTTTAATACATTCTACAATATTAGCATGTAATGAAGTAGACATTATTAATGAACAAATAGAAAATCCAACAAAATGTATAGTTATATACGGAAAAAATTGTACTGATGAAAAAGTTGAAGAAAAGTATAAACAAATAGTATCGCTTGGATTATATAATTTATGTATTTATGCAGGTGGTTTATTTGAATGGTTATGTTTACAAGACATATATGGAGACGATGAATTTAAAACAACATCAAATAAGGAATTATTAGATTATAAACCTGAAAAAAAATTAATATCAAGATTATTACTTACAAACTAACAAATATGGTTATCCATAATTGTATTAACTTCCTTATATTTTTTTTTATTATATTCAGTTATATCATCAGCAATATAATTAATAATACTATTTCCCCATTTATTAGCAAGTTCTTCAGATATTTCAGAACTAACATCTATTATGAAAACATTATCTTTTTCATTTAACCAATTATTATGATAATCGTGACATTTTTTTAAATAATTAAGAGATATAGTTTCACCTTTTCTGTTTCTTTTTTTAATTCTCTCTAATGATATTTCAGGTTCTGTTTTTAAATAAACATGTCCATCAATTTTGATATCACTAACAAATTCATCAAACCATTTTAAATAAATTTGATAATTAATTGGATTTATTTTTTCTTCATCAAATAACATTTTTGCAAATACATTTTTATCAGTTTCAACACATCTTTCTGTAATAATTATATAGCTATTATAATTGTATTTTTGTATTTTTCTTTTTAACTGTGCTATCCTAGATATAAAAGCCATCATCTGAAAAGAAAAAGCCCATTCTTTTTGATTTTCATAAAATTTTTCAATAATATTATTTTCTCCATCGCTAAATGTTTCCCAGACATCAACAGGTTCTTGTAAATATAAAATTTTTCTATATTTTGTAAATCTAAATTCCTTCTTTAAATTTTTAATTATAGTTGATTTTCCAGAACCTATATTACCTTCAACAGAATAAATTTTTGGCATTTATTTAATATTAGATAATATATTTATTACTTTAATATTATTAATAAATAATTTAAAATGAACTATATATTTCTATTACATATGAATTATTTAGATAAAATAGAGTTTACAGTATATTTAAAGTCAGCAAAAAAATATTCATTTTTTAGTCATATGGAACAATTTAAAAATGAAGAAATATCTGATTTATTTATTTTTTGTAAAGATAAAGTATTACGTCATGATAGTGAAAAACAAAAAATAAAAGAGCGTGTCGATCGGTGGATAAAGGAAAAGTCTGATATAATACCAGATAAAGAATCTTGGGAAATATGGCGCTTGGCGAAATTATATGATGAATGTAAAGCAGATTATGAAAATAGAGAAAAGAAACCTTTTATAAAACATAATACATTAATAGAAGAGGTGGGAGCAAAAGAAAACCCTTTTGATAAACATTAAATTATATAAATAATATATTTATGGGCTTCGCAGAGGCGGAGGAAAAAGAAGAACAAGAAAACGGCGCCTGAAAAAGAGCACTAAGAGGCGTCGCCGAAAAAAGAAAACTAAAAGACGTCGTAAAAGAAGAAGATAATTAATTATATTATTCTCTCTAATTTCAGGGAGAATAAACTAATATAAATAATATATATATATATCAAAATGGATTATCAAATAGAATATGCAATTCTGAATTTAGCAGAAAGATTGGATGCATATAATGGTTCATCACACCATAACAATCAACAATTTATAATTCTTAAATGCAGATTTCGAGATTTTAAAACCACTTGGTATAATAATAGCACTAGTGAGGAAAAAAAGGCAATAAGAAAACGTGCAGATGCTGTTGGAAAAATAAATAATCTACCACCAGGAAGGTTTACACAGGTTACATTAAATACTGAATGGAAAATGAATTTATGGCGCCAAACATTTGATTTAAATGAAAATCCACAAGATGGAAGTGGAAGAAAGAAATACAAAAGAAGAACAAGAAAACGGCGCCGAAAAAAAGGAACTAAGAAACGTCGAAGAAGAAGGAAAACTAAAAGGCGTCGTAAAAGAAGAAGATAATTAATTTGGTTATTCTCTCTAATTTTAGGGAGAATAATCTAATATAAATAATATATATATTATGTCTTCGAGAGAATTTAATTATATATGTCCTGAATGTAGCAACCCAATAAGATGGTATGATCGGTCACAACAATGGGGTTGTGATACTTGTGGGTGGACAGGTGATGAAATACCAACTCCTGATATGAATGCAGCATCACAAGATACACAAATAGTAGAATCTCAAGAAACGCCATCATCAGATGATGAACCCATTGATAATCCAGATGATCCAGAAGCAGTTGAGTTTCCTATTGATGCATATGGTGATAGAATTAATTTTTGGGAGAATCGAGATGAATATATGTATTGGTATAGAAATGGTGTAGAGCGCTGGAGAGTTGAAGAAGAAGACACAGCTGCACCAGCCATACATTCAACACCACGGGAGAGAGAGAGAGCGGTTGCAGAAAGTAGGCAGATTGCATCGCGACGCGAGCTCACACCAGGTTCATCAGAGTTAGCAGCAATGGCACGAGCTGTGAGAGCACCATATTTCCCCGAGATCCCAGCAGATTCAAACGCCGCCGTGCGGTATCGGGTTCCACGTCGCCGCGCGTCGATGCAGTCGGCTGCAGCAAATTCAGCAGGGGCGGCAAGTGCTGCAGCACCAGAAGGTAAAATAGAAACAATGGCATTAGAATCAAAAGTTGTAGATGAACTACAGGTTGCTTTAACAGAATTACACAAAAAATTGGGGTCGGTATTATATTTTGAAATAATCCAGCCTGTTTCTAGTTCTATTTTGCGTAGTAAAATAGCAAATGATATAATTATGCTTGAAGATACATTAATATCAACATTATTACAAGATAAGGATAATATAGTTTTTCAATTAGATAAAGAACCTTTTACTGCAGTGGTAACAACAGTACAAACTTTATCAAATTTACTTTATAATCCAGAATACTTAAAACATACAAAATACCAATGTTTAAAAGAAAACGACGCGTTATATTATCAAGAATCAGATATTGTTATATCGAATGATTCAATGTCTAATTTACCTATACAGTACAAATATAATAGACATCAATATAAATTTGTAAGTGGGACATTTATTGGAATATTTGGTGGTTTATTATTAAGAAGTCAATTGGAAGACATATTTAGAAATATTGAAAGATCACCTAATTCTTCCCCTAAACATTTTTTATATCATATTCATGATGATATTAGAGGCGGACCTATTATTTCAGCAGATAAAGTAAGTTGGTCTATTAAACCATCATCGCAGTCACGCTCAGAGCAATATTTTTCACAGCCTTGGCAACGAGATTATACAGAAGCACATCGTCCTGCTGGTAGTATGGTAAGTGCGGATCATTGTCAGCCAGGGAGTAAATCATTAATAACAATAACGCCTGTAAGAACTCCAGCTCCAGAAAAGACAACAAATAAACGAAAATCAAGTAAAACATCTGGAAAGAAAACAAAAAGACACAAAGGAGGAAGAAAAAAGAGAACTCGAAGAAAAAAATGGAGTAATAAATATAAAAAATTAATAAACTGTAAACATCCAAAAGGGTTTTCACAAAAGCAATATTGTAAATATGGCAGAAAGACAAAGAGAAGAAGGCGACGAAAAAAGAAAACAAAAAGACGTCGTAAAGGAAGAAGATAATTAATAGGTTATTCTCTCTAATTTCAGGGAGAATATTCAAATTAATTAAATATAAAAATTGATTTGAAAAAATATTATTATAAATCTTTATAATAATATTTATATGGACTTAACACAGAGTAGATTAACAGCGGAAGAATGGACGGCATTAGAGATTTTAGTGCCGCCCAGTGAAATGAAAATTTTGAAGTTAATAAAATCAGGTTATGAAAATGTAAACATATCATATAATGATACATTAACATTAATAAACTTTTCGAAAATATCAGGAGAATTGGATAAATATCATAACTTCTTTTATGAAAAATATTTTGAAGGCAAAATGAATAAATTACAGAAAAAATATAAGTTTGATGTTTTAAAATTTGATAAAAAAAAGAAGAAAACAAACTTAAAAAAGGCAGAAATTATTAGGATAAAAAATATAGAAAAAAAAGTAGAGAATCTAAAAGATGATATATATGAATTTGTTTTACTAAGTTTTATGTCAAGTTTCTTAAAACATTATAAAAATAAATCAGACAAATTCCAATACTATTATTATACACTAACACAAGTTTTAAGATATAATGTATCAAACTTGAACAAGAATCTAGAAAAATATATAAGGCACATTTTAGAATTTTATTGTTCAAATTTAAAAAAGAAGGATTTTATTAAAAATAGTTCTGAATTTATTGAAAAAAATTCAAATTTAAGTAAATATCGCGATATTAGTTTATATGAACACCAAAAGAAAGTAATTACATATTGTAAACAAAAAGGACCAAAACTAATTTTATATAAAGCTCCAACAGGAACAGGTAAGACTTTAACTCCCGTAGGATTAAGTAAAAAGCATCGGATTATATTTGTTTGTGCTGCGAAGCATATTGGTTTACAATTAGCGAAGGCGTTAGTTTCAGTAGAGGCGAAGATAGCAGTAGCATTTGGTTGTGAGGATCCAGGTGGAATTAGGCTTCATTATTATGCAGCAAAAGATTATGTTAAGAATCGTAGAACGGGTGGAATATTTCGTGTAGATAACAGTGTAGGAGATGATGTAGAGGTAATTATTTCAGATATAGAATCATATTTACCAGCAATGAATTATATGATGGCATTTAATAAAGCGGAGGATATAGTTTGGTATTGGGATGAGCCAACCATTACACTTGATTATGAAAATCATGAGTTTCATGATATTCTTAAAAGGAATTGGAATGAAAATATGATACCGAATGTTGTATTATCATCAGCAACACTTCCGAAACAAGAGGAAATATCTTCATTTTGTCAAAGTTTTATGATAAAGTTTAAAACCACAAATTTATATGATATAAATAGTAATGATTGTGCAAAAACGATACCAATATTAAATAGTAAAGGCGAAGTGGTTTTGCCCCATTATATGTTTGATAGTTTTGAAAAGGTAAAGAAATGTGTAAAACATATAAAAAATTATAGTACAATTTTGAGACATTTTGATTTGAAAGAAATATCAAAATTTATAATTTATATAAATAAAAATCTAGAAAGTCTGAAAAAAAGATATAAAGTAGAAAATTATTTTGAAAAAATAGATGAGATAGATTCAATATCTTTAAAAGAGTATTACTTAAAGCTACTTTTACAAACAAAAGATAATTATGAAGAAATTTATAGTTATTTTAAAAATAAGAGAAAGCCTTTACATGATTCAACAATAAAGATAACAACAAATGATTCTTATACTTTGACTAATGGTCCTACTATTTATTTGGCGGATGATGTTGAGAAAATAGCAAAATATTGTTTACAATCGGCAAAAATTCCACGAAAAATGTTAGAAAGTATATTAGAAGATATATATGAAAATGACAATATTGCAGAGCAAATAGCATCAATTGAGAATGAACTTAATAAAGAAGAATTACAAGCGGATAGTAGGAAAGGTTCAGATAGATATGGAACAGGTAAATCAAAAAAGGAGAAAAATATTAGTAAAAACGGCAATACAGGAAAAGAAACACAAAATTTACAGGAAAAATTAGAAGGATTGAGAGCCAGAATTAGGGATATACAGTTAGCAGAAGATTATATACCAAATTCATTTGCACATTTAAGGTTATGGAATAAGGAAAATACTAAGAATGCATTTACATCATCAATAAGCGATAGTATAATTAGAAAAATAATGTTATTAGATGTAGATTCTTTATGGAAGTTTCTATTAATGATGGGTATAGGCGTATTTAAGAAACACGGTTTTACAGATGTAAAAAAGAAGAAAGCATATAGAGATTATGCAGCCATTATGTCGCAATTAGCGAATGAACAACACTTATATCTTATTATTGCATCAACAGATTATATTTATGGAACTAATTATCAGTTTTGTCACGGTTATATAAGTAAAGACTTAGAAAATTTAACACAGGAAAAAACAATCCAAGCATTTGGTAGAATAGGAAGGTCAAATGCAAGGCAAGAATACAGTATTAGAATGAGAAATGATAATTTGATTTATAAATTATTTACAAAGCAAACAGATAAAATGGAGGTAAAAAATATGAATAAACTGTTCTGTTAGTTATTTTCGTGAATTTTCAATCCACCTATCAGCGCAGCATTTGATTGTATGGGAAAGGGCATGGCATATCGTTTTGGAACAGGAATAGGCATAGGATGTATAGCATAAGGATTCTTTATTAAGATTTTTTTAGGTTCATTTTTAATTTTTTTTATAATTTTCATATCATTATTAGTATTGCTAAATATAATGAATATAATAACTAATAGTAAAAATATAGCTAAAATTGTTTTAAAATCAAGTTCAATATGCACTTTCATATTTATATTATAGTTTTGATTTTAAAAGTTTTGTAATTTTTATATTAACATCGGTAGTGCTTGTTTTAAAAAATTCAGGCATAATTGCGTGTATGAATGCTTTAATTCCACTGTCTAGAAATAGATATGAAAAATACATAGAATGCTTGAAATGTTCAGTATATGTCATATTGACTTCTGATGGGTGCTTAAAATATTTATTATAAATTAAGTTGAACATATATAGATATATGTTATAATATTAAAGGAAAATTTAATATAATATTATATGACATCAATGGATAAATATTTAAAAACATTAGTCCCTGCAAAACAAGTAAGAGATACAAATATAGAAGGAATGTATGAATTAATTAAGCCTAAAGAGGCATTAACAAAAATTCCTATAAGTCAAGAAATAAAATCATTTGTAATTTCAAAAAGACAAGAAGTGGTAAATATATTAAATAAGAAAAATAACAGAAAAATATGTATAGTTGGCCCTTGTTCAATTCATGATATTGAACAAGCAAAAGAGTATGGTAGATTATTAAAAAGAATAAGCGATAAAGTAAAACATAAGTTACTAATAATAATGCGTGTATATTTTGAGAAACCAAGAACCACAGTAGGTTGGAAAGGTTTAATTAATGATCCTGATTTAGATAATAGTTTCAATATAAATAAGGGATTGTTAAAAGCTAGAGAATTATTATATTATTTAAATAATATTGGAGTTCCTTGTGCATATGAGGTATTAGATACATATACACCTCAATACATTTCAGATTTAATTACTTGGGGTGCAATTGGAGCTAGAACTACAGAAAGTCAGGTTCATAGACAAATGATATCAGGTTGTAGTTTTCCAGTAGGTTTTAAAAATAGTAGATCAGGTGATGTAGATGTAGCAGCAGAAGCGGTTTTATCAGCAGCGCATCCGCACTGTTTTTATGGAACAACATATGATGGTAAAAGTGCAATATGTCATACAAAAGGAAATCCTAATTGCCATATTATTTTAAGAGGAGGAAAAAATGGTCCAAATTATAAGATTCCCGATATAATGAATGCAATTGATATATTAAATAAAAACAATGTACCGATGAATATAATGGTGGATTGTTCACACGGAAATAGTGGAAAAGATTATAGAAAACAGAAAGAGGTAATAGAGTATTTATCAGATAAATTAATCTTAAAAGAAAATAATAATCAAGTTATAATAGGATTAATGATAGAATCAAATATAAATGAGGGAAAACAGAAGTTAGTATTTGGTGAAAAACAAAATTTGAAATATGGTGTTAGCATAACAGATTCTTGTATATCTATAGATGAGACAGCTGCTTTATTATTAGATTTGTATGATATTTTATAAAAATTGAAATAGATAAAATTATAATTATTAAAAGTAAAAATAATTAGAATGGATATTCTTACGAGTAACAATACGTCAACACGCAAGTTTACCATTGGTCTTCAAGAATCATTGGATAAATGGAAGGCGAAAAGGCAGGAAATTCGTGATAAAATTGCAGAAACAGCAACAGCCCAAGCAAGATTAATGTTATCAGAAGAGGATGATATTGGAAATCCAGCACAACTATGTGAAGAGCTATCAAAACTTAGGTTGGAGTATACAGAGATTACAGTACAAGAAAAAGAGGAGAGGGAACGAATTATGAGTGAATATATGCAGCAAATTATGGGAAATATGGGAAATCCACCACTTACATCAGATGATGCTATTAAGCTTCAAGTATATGATAAATATATTCAGACACAATTGCCAAGTTGGGATTTACCATCAGGCGTAGTAGTTTGGCCCCAGAATGGTTGGCAAAAGGTGCATTATAATCAAAATACAACAGGAGTACTTTGGCTAAATAATTTTAGACATACAATTAATACGAAATTTCAGGAGGAAAAAGCAAAATTTAAAAGCAAATGACTATCTAATGATGATATTTTAAAAGAATTTAATTTCATGAAAAAAGAGGAAGAGAAAAATGATGATGCAAATGAAGCCGAAGTATTCGCTGCTTACGATGTTTATCTAATGAACACAGAACCAATAAAAAAGAAGAAGAAGGTGGTAAGAAGGAAAAAAAAGAGAGTTGCTAAAGCTGTAGATGTGGCCCGTTTCCGTGCCGAGAATTTGAAACAATATCAAAAAAATGCTTATAATAAGCAGAGCACTATATCACAAGAATTAGCAAATTTTATGGGTATAATACATCAAGGCAGCATTACTACATTAACTAGAAAAGAAGTAACAACATATATAATGGGCTATATAAAAAGAAACCATTTAATAGACAGAAAATACGGAAGACAAATTAACCCAGATATAAAATTAAAAACCTTATTGAAAATTCCAGTAGGAGAACAATTAACATTCTTTAATTTACAAAAATATTTGAGACCACATTTATTTTAGAATAAACTATTATAAAATTTTTTTCATATATTAATTATTATTTTTAATAAATGAAAATAGTTAAAAAACTTAGTTGGAGTATGCAAGACCTCCCATACCACTCATGATACGAAGGACGTTGTAGTTGACGGTGTAGACGCGGACCTTGGCGGTGTCATCGTTACCGACAGTGTTGGCAGAAAGGACAAGCTGGAGAGTAGCGTTATCGATTCTGGAGAAGTTGCAAGTTCCAGATGGCTGGTGCTCCTCGGGGCGGAGGGCGAACGAGTAGACGTTGATACCAGTATCGGGAGAGCGTGTGTGGTGCTGGAATGGCTGGACGAGATCGAAGTAGGTTCCTTCGCGCTCGGAGAAGCGGTCCTGTCCGTTAAGCTGAAGCTTGCAGGTGACAACAGGGTTCTGTCCCCAGCAGTGCATGTTAAGTGCGGACTCAGCAAGGACGAAAGCACCGGCATCAGAGACGGTTGAGCCGACATTGGCGCCGTCGCCGCCGTTGACATTACTGGCGTAGTAGTCCCAAGAGTCAAGGACAGCAGCGTTGGCGCCGGGGGCGGCGGCAGAGGTCATATCGGCACCAGCATCCTGGAAGAGACCGTTGGCTCCGATGAATCCACCGTTTGTCTCGACAGACTCCTGTGAGGCGAATGCAGAGATGGAGTTGGGGAGTGCATCAAGGGCATCAGTGTAGTTGAAAGCCTGGGCACCGAATGCCTCGTTAAGGTCAGTTCCCTTGTTGAAAGAGGCACAGTAGTCAACATTGGCATCCTTCTGGACGACGAAGACGAGCTCCTTACAGGGGTGGTTGAAGTTAAGCTTAATCTTGTTACTGGATGATCCGACGGACTCATCACCAGTGAACTGGAGCTGCTCAATGAGGTACTCGTGGGGGTTCTGAGCCATGCGTCTGCGCTCATCAGTATCGAGGAAGATGTAGTCAACATACAAGGAAGTGGCTACAAGTGACTTCTGGTAGGCAGCGTTCTGCTTGACAGATTTGCCAACATTTCCGGTGCCCTGTCCGGATCCGTTGCCGAGCTCACTGACAGCCCAGAGGCATTCGTCAGATGGGCGAAGCTCGAGGTTGATGCGGACTTCGTGGTACTGAAGTGCAATCAAAGGAAGTGCGAGACCAGGGTTACGGCAGAACCAGAACTGGAGTGGGACGTAAAGTGTAGTCTCAGGAAGGCACTTGCGGGGGGCGCAGACAGCGGCAGGTCCATTGCCACCACAGGCACGCTCGATCTCAGCGAAAGAGGGATCGATAAGGTATGTGAGCTGGGTAGTGTGTCCGATCATCTTGTTGTATCCACGCTCCTGCTCAGCGGTAAGGGTAAGCTGGTTCCAGATGTGCATCCAGTCACCATACTGGCGGTCGATGCGCTGTCCACCGATCTCAACCTCAACCATAGAGATGAGCTGCTCACCGGGGTAGTCGAGCCATCTGGCCCAGGTGTCGGCGCCGTCCTGTCCACAGCAGTTCTCCTGGCAGATCTCGGGAAGTGTAACTTGAAGGTATGTTCTGTATGCTAAATCACCATTTCTGGAGATTGTGCACTGGACTCTGCGGCCGAAATCAGCCTGTCCGTTAAATGTCTGTTCAATGGATTCCATTGCGTAGTTAGTGTGTCTTCTGTAGGTAACCTTCCAGAAAGTAATCTGGGGATTACCCGAAAGGTAAACGTCTTGTGCGCCATAGGCAACGAGCTGCATTAATCCTCCTCCCATATTGTTATACTATTGCTAAAGAAAAAAAAAATTCGCATTTTGCATTTAATTCACTCCTCTACAAAAATAAAATTATTTAAATCAAAATTCTTTTCCAAGAATCTAGGTAAAAATTTACTAGAAAATATTTCCTTTTTACCTTCGTGTTTTTTTCTAAATAAATAATTTTTATCACGTTTTTTGATAGTCCAGCCATTTTCTAATGCATTAAAAATAAAAATCATTTTTGTGAGTTTATCAGTATCTATATTTAAATTTTCCAAGCTTAAATTGTTTTCCATTTGATTTATGAAAGAAAAGTATTTTTAAACATATAACTTATTAAAAAAAAGTTATTAATAATATTATATGCCAAATTTTAAACCAAAAACTAGTAAAAAAATTATTGCTCCAAAAAAAGAGAATATTACATTAGATAGCAAACATAATGAAATAATAGAAGGGTTTAAAAATGATTTTAATAAAAAATTACCAGAATTAGAAAAAAAAAGAGAAATTCTAAGAAATAAAATAAAAAAAAATATAATGGATTTGGAAGAAAAATTAAATATTAAAGATGAAATTAAAGTTCTAACTAAGAAAATAAAGAAATTAAAAGTAAAGAAAAAAAAATATTTATTAGATAATTCTGAATATATTTTTTCATACTTTGAAAAAAAGAAAAAAATTACAAATGGAAATACAAAAACTAAAATATTACATTCATTTTTTAATAAAAAAAAGGAAGATGTGGAAGAAAATAATAGTAATAAGTTTGTAAAAAAATATTTATCAAATGTAGATGAAAAATTTATAAATATTAATGATTACAAAATTAATCATGATTTATGTAAAAAATGTAGAGGTGAATTAATCTATGTATTACATGAAGGCGTTGTAATATGCAATAAATGCAGTGAACAGTTCCCTTATTTAATAGAACACGAAAAGCCTTCTTATAAGGAACCGCCTAAAGAAGTATGTTTTTATGCATATAAAAGAATTAATCATTTCCGAGAAATTTTGGCACAATTTCAAGCAAAAGAAACAACACAAATACCTGAAGAAGTATTAACTAATATTGTTAATCAAATAAAAAAAGAGCGTATGAAAATAGAAGATATGACAAATCAAAATGCAAAAGATATTTTAAAAAAATTAGGTTATAATAAATATTATGAACATATACCTTTTATAAAGGATAAATTAGGTATTAAACCTCCAGTAATGAATCCACAGTTAGAAGATAAGTTATGTTCTCTATTTATGGAAATACAAAAACCATATGCAAAACATTGTCCAGATAATCGTGTTAATTTCTTAAATTACTATTATGTTTTATATAAAATATGTGAATTACTTGGAGAAAATCAATTTTTACCGTTTTTTCCATTATTAAAAGATCCAGTAAAAAGAATAGAACAGGATGAAATATGGAAAAAAATTTGTAAAGAATTAAATTGGGAATTTATTGAAACTATTTAATATGGATTTTTTTTAATAAAATAGAACGAATCATTATAGGAAAGACCTTGTATTGTTAAACCTAAAGAAAATCCAATAATTATTTTTGGAATATTTATAAAAAATGAAAATAAAATAATAAACAAATAAATTAACCAATGGTGTAAATGCAAAGCATATTTTTTATTTATTGGAATAAATATCATACTATTATAAATAATTGGTCTTATAGTAACTTTAATAGTGGGATTATGTTTGCTTTTTCTTGGCAGAAAAAGATAACTATAAATTAAGGAAAATAGTAAACCGTAAAAAAACATATAATTAATTATAATTATATGTTTTAAATCAAATTATTAAATTATTTAAAGTCCACCGGGGAATCCAACAAGGTTGGCTCCCATACCGAACCCTGCGCCACTTCTGGCTGATACAGCCATACTAGGGACATATGTATCAAGGATGCTGAATGTGGCAGCAGCAGTTAAAGCAATAAGTCCAATTTCTTCGAGGTTAAGAGAGCGTTTGGGGATTGCCATAGCAGCAATGGCAACCATAACACCTTCAACTAAATATTTTACGACACGTCTGACTAATTCGCCAAGATCAAGAGCAGAGCCTAATCCACCAAGCATATTATATAGTTTATCAAGAAAAAAAATATATTAATAATAAAAAAACTTAAATATTTATTTTTAAAGTAAATTATAGATATGTCTAAAGAAGTTCCTTTTGAAAGAATGAAAAAATCAGACGGTTCAGCAAATCCTAAATATGTTGATGTTCTTGAAGAGGACAAAGCCATTGCAGGACAAAAATTTTTTGCAATGTCTTTTATTTCTCCAGAACAAATTTTAAAAGAAAAAAATATTTTTTTATTTGATTATTTCCTAAAATATTGGGATTTCTCTAAATCTATGGAAAAATTTACACAATTCCTAAATTTCTTATCTTTTAAGTATAAATTTGACAATGAATCATTAATGAAGGATTTAGAAGAATTTGTTACATCTGAAAAAGATAATTTAATGGCAACAACCGTAGAGGATGAATATAAGAATTTTTTAGATAGAAAAGGTGATGAATTAGAAAAAATATTTAATGAAAAACATAATTTTCAGACTAATACAAGAGGATTAAAGGTAAGAGGTTCTTATCCAACACAACAGGAAGCAGAGCTTAGAGCTAAGCTTTTGAGAGAAGTTGATCCAAACCATGATGTATATGTAGGACCAGTTGGTATGTGGGTACCCTTTAATCCTGATGCATATAAGACAGGGCGAGTAGAATATTTGGAAGAAGAGCTAAACCAATTAATGCATGATAAGATGGATAATGAAAAACAAGCTAAACAACAGTTTGAAAAACGTGTATTAGAGGCTAAGAAAAAGGCAATACAAGATAATAAAGAAAAAGCAAGGGAATCTGGAAATAAATTAACGCAGAATATTGATGAAAATGGTAATCTTGTTGGTGTTGGAACAACTAGTATAGAAAAAACGACAGGAAATGACGAATTGAGCAGTGCTGATATCAGAAAAGAATTGTTTGAAGGTGAAGATATAAGGACAAGGGCTACAGATAGTAAAAATAAAAGAAATTAAAATAAAAATTTATTAAATAATAAAATATAATAACTAATATATATGTTATATTTTATACCCGAAGATGTAAATGTTTTATTAAATGGTAGAATTGTAAAAAGAAAATTATGTAGTGATGAAGATATAATTAAACCATACGAAAAAAAAGACAAAAAAAAGATGGGGTCGAAAAAAGAAATAGAAAAGAAAATAGAAAAAAAAATTCATAAAAAATCCAAAAAAAGATGTAATTTGATAGGATGTAAAAAAAAATTAAAATTATCGGATTTAGAGTGTAATTGTAAATTTAGGTTTTGCTCTAAGCATAGATTACCTGAATTACATTTTTGTACTCAAAATTTTAAAGAGAAAAATAGGCAAAAATATCTAAAAAGGGTTCAGCTTGGGGGTGGTGAAGTTATAAAGCTGGATAAAATATAATTTATTTTTTATATTACCATCTTGATTTTTTAACATTTATTTTCGGACCTTTCTTTTGTTTAGTTGGATCAAATGATTCACCATCTTCATCATCCGAATCAATATTTTTAGATAATTCCCAAAATTCTTTTGAACCTAATTGAAATTCACCGTGCGGACTAGCTTTGTACCAAAAGATTTGATCCTCTAATTTATTTGATTTTGCATTATTTGATATTACTAAACATTCATAATTTTCTGTACATTGATCCATTACTTGACAAAAACTTTCAAAAGTTGGAAACATTCCAGCATAATTATCATAAATTCTTTTACGATTATTAATATACGGTTCTCTTAAGATAAAAGTATAATCAATATTCGTTCTTAAATTTGGTGGAACACCTAATGGATATTGCATAGTAATTACTAACATAACTTTCCAATGCCTACCATTCATAAATAAAAGTCTCATTAATTTCTCTCTAGCCCAAGAATTATCATACAAACAATCATCTAATATTACAAAAGTTCTACCATCAATATTTGATCTACCATATGCCTCTGTTTCTTTTTTTACCTGTCTAATTACCATTTTTTGTCTTTTTAAAATATTTTCAATAATTGCTGTATTATATTCATCGTGAATAAATAATTTAGGGACAATAGTTGAATAAAAACCATTTCCTGCTTCTGTCCCAGAAATTACTGTTCCAATTGGAATATCTTGATGATAATATAATAAATCTTTTACTAAAAAACTCTTTCCAGTATCTCTTCTACCTATTAATACAATAACAGGTCCCTGTGTTTCATTGGCGGAGAATCTTATGTTTTTCATATCGAACTTTTTTAGTTCTAAATTCATATATATATATATAAAAAAGCGTTTTAATATATACATTTTACGCAGATTTGGGTTTAAATATACAATAAAATATATCATTAAAAACTAATGTTTACATTTTCTTATAAGAAAAATAATAATGTTCACCTTTTCAAAACTTTAGAAGAAAACGGTTTTAACATACCACAAAACTATATTCCTTTATATAAAAAATTTTTTTCTGTAGATGAAAATAATTATAATAATATAAATTTAAATCATAAATTAAAAATTTTTAATCTAAAATCTACAGATGAACGCAATACATTCATATGTTCTCTGACAGATGGTAATTCTAAATTGAAAGCAAAAAGTTTTTTTAAGTTTTCACCATTAATCGATCCTGCAAAATATATGGTTGGCAAATATAAAGATAGTTCTGATGAAAAAATGTTTAGTCTTCCTAAATTTTCTAATAATATATGTCAATCCAGACTATTAGAACCAAATAATGCAGCATATATTGATTCATTTTTTAGTTATTTATCAAGTATGTTACATAATTATCATAAAATTCCACATTGCTTAGATTTTTATGGTTCTTTTTTATGCATTAAGGAAAATTTTAAAATAAATATTGCAGATGATTTAGATTTTTTATATGATTCAACATATTATCATAAAAATAAAAATAAATTATTCGATGTCGATGAAATAGACGAGGATTTATATTGTTCTGATAGTACTAGAAATTATAGAAAAAAAATATCTTTCTTGGATGAAAAAACTGATTTAGAAACTGATAAGTTGAATGAAGAAATTTTTGATGGGGTTTTTAAAAAATCTAATTTAACTGCAGAAAATATTAGAATACATAATAATTTATCTGAAAAAGATTTGATTTTTCAATCGTCTAATGATAATAATTCTAGTAAAGCAGAAACTAATTCTGAATGCTCATCACGTTCTTCAAATACATCTGATGAATCAAGTAATTATTCAGTAGATGCTGAAGATTCAGAAAAATCACTAGAAACTGAAGAAACAGATGAGTATGAAGAAATTTCACAATCTATTGATTCGGATATTGATTTGAATGCTACCTTCAAAAAATTTCCTGTTCAAATTATATGTTTGGAAAAACTAGATAATACACTGGACCATTTAATGGATTCAGATGAGGAACTTTCAAATGATATGTGGCGTTCTTGTTTATTTCAAATTATAATGAATTTGGTGATTTATCAAAAAATGTTTGATTTTACACATAATGATTTACATACTAATAATGTGATGTATAAAAAAACGGATAAACAATTTATAATATATAAATTAAACGGAGTGCATTATAAAGTACCAACATTTGGAAGATTGTTTAAAATTATTGATTTTGGACGAGCTATTTATAAATTTCGTGATACTATAATTTGTAGTGACAGTTATAGTGCAAAAGGTGATGCGGCATCTCAATATAATTGCGAACCATTTTTTAATAAAAACAAACCTAGACTAGAACCAAATAAAAGTTTTGATTTATGTAGATTAGCTTGTTCTTTATTTGACTTTTTTGTCGATGATATTGATGAATTGGGAGATATTAAATGTCCTATTACACATATTGTAAATGAATGGGTAACAGATGATAATGGGCGAAATATTTTATATAAGAAAAATGGTGAGGAAAGATATCCTGAGTTTAAATTATATAAAATGATAGCAAGAACTGTTCATAAACATATACCAGAAGAACAGGTGAAAAATTCTATTTTTAATAAGTTTAAAACAAGCACTAAAAAAATGAATAAATCTGCCAAGTCAAAGATAATAAATATTGATAAATTACCTAGTTATATAAATATTCCACAAGAAACAACTGAAAAAAAGGCACTATCATAAAATTAAATATTCTAAATTACTTAATAATAACCGAATAATTATTATTAAATATGTTATTAATGCTGTTATATATGATTATTTTTGCAAATTTAATTGATTTATTTCAAATTTGGTTAGATAATATTAATAATGAGTTGAATAGTGTGACATTATTATTAAATAATACAAATTAAAATCCCGGATCATTAGTAAATACTTGTGGAGCAGCAATTAAATCCTTTAATGGTATAATTTGTCCTAAAACAAAATTTCCTCCTAAAACACTAAAGTAAACGATTAATGATTCTCTTACGAGTTCCTTAACAGGTTTATTTTTTTTTAGTATAAATCTCATTTCAATAAATTTGAATAAAAGATATACTATAGACATAATAAAAGCTTGGAAGAATATTGAATCATTCATTTAATTTATTTTTATACATTTTTAGAGAGAATTATACGCATTTATTTTAATTCAATTACATCATGCATAATTTCTTTTTTTAATGATAATTTATCTCCAATATCATTAATATCTAAAGCATCTAATTTAAGCGATGGTGCATCTCCGTATATTGTTAACTTATCTTCTTCTTCTTCTTCTTCTTCTTCTTCTAATTTTCGCTGTTCGTGTCTAGCTTTACTAATTTCTTCTAGTCTATCAACAGTTTTAGGTGCTAAAACATTGTCAATTACTGTATTATTGATTGCTTTTGGTGATTTAACAATATCATAGTTAACAACTTGGTCACTGTCATTAAAACTAATTGAATTTTTATTAGTTTCTGTATTTGTATTAATTACAGGTATAGTTTTTACTGGACTAGATGGCGGCGTTTTCGGTATAGTTTTATTTATAAGTGCTTGTGCTGAAAGAGCTTTGGGAATTGTATTAATTTCTTGTGTAGTAATGGTCAAGTTAGGTGTAGATTCATTTTTTATATCATTATTGAGTTCTTTTATTATTTTATTTTCAACTGGTGTTAAATCTTTTTTAATAATCGTAGTTTCTAGTTCCCTTTTAATATCAGCTGAAACCGAATTTACTTCTTTATTAATATTATCTATTTCTGTAGATAATGTTGCAGCAGCGGCAGCCTTTTCAATCTCTTCTTTTTTAGAATCAATTACTTCAGTAATATTTTCTTCAATTACTTCTTCTTCAGTAGTTTCATCAATATAAGCCCTTAAAATTTTTTCAACAGGCATGCTTTCTCTTATTACATTTAATAAACATTCTTTACAAATTAACTCACACTCTCTCATGTTTTTTTGTTTTTGCAATGGTAAAATTTCTTCTTCGAACAAATATACATTCGAATATATTTTTCTTGCACAGGCAATATATACTTTATGTATAAATTCATTTAACTTAGGAATATCAATATCGATCTTTTTTTGATTTGAACTAACCCGAATACTGGTTAGAATTTTAAGTTGTGTAATATAAACACAAGTAAGTAGATCTTCGAGATAAGAGCATTTACTTTTTTCTAAAATACGTTTAGTTTCATCATTAATAATACTCTGATTCCATTTTGGAACTCTAGTTAAAAAGTTTTGAAATGTCATTAAATATTTACTATCCTCATCATTATTAATGCAAAGTTGCCAGGCTTCTTTAAAAATAGATTTAAAACCTTCTATAATTAAAGGAATAATAATATTAACAAGATTGGCTGAATATTCACTTTTAGCTTGGGAAAGAATATCAATATTATAATCGTCCATTTACATAGAATCAATATTTTCTAAATTAAGATTTTTACGAATAAAGTAAAAAGAAACGAAATTAAAAATTAGTAATTTTTCATTTCTAAATTCTTTCCTAACTTTATCGAAATATATTAACATTGCACCCTTATCTTCAAATTTTTCTTCACTATTTTTAAAATAGTATAATAAATCTAAAAAAGAATAACCTTTTTCATATAATTTATTTGCAATATTAAAACAGTTTCTAACAGAATGATCTTTAACTGATAAATTTTTTTTTATAAATTTTTTTTTTTCAATATCAATGGTTATATTTTCAAATTTTAATGAGTGTAAGTTTTGATTTTTGGAATTAATGATAGGTTTTTCTACAAAAATATTACAAAATCTAGATATAATTGGTTTCAATAATTTTTCTTTTTTTTCAACTATAATAAAAAATCTTGTATTATTACTGAATTGTTCAATGCATCTTCTAAGCGCGGATTGAGCATCTGTAGTTAATTTATCAGCATTAAGTAATATAATGCTCTTAAAAATTCCTTTATTATGGTTTTTAATATTTGATTTTGCGAAAAATTTAAGTTCATCTCTAATAAATTTAATACCTTTGCCATGTCCACAATTAACGTACATAACATTATTTTTATTTGTATAAATTTTATCAATTAGATATTTTAATAAAGTTCTTTTGCCACTACCCAATGGTCCGTGTAAAATTATATGAGGTATTTTTTTAGTTTTTACAAAATAATCTAATTGTTTTTTTATTTTTTTATGGATTTCAATTGACATTTTATAAACATATAATTATTTATTTTTAATTAATAATTAATTATATAATTTAAGCCCAACTATTTAATGATTGAGCATATGGATTATTATTATAAGCTGATAGTAAATCTGGATTATTCCTATTTAATTGGCTAACTTCTCTTGTATTTTTTCCTCCAATTTCTCCTATATTGGAAATATTTTGTATACTAGACGGCATACTAGGAAACATTTGTGCTTCGTGATTAATACCTATTCTGCTTATTTTTACATTTTGTGCCGAATTAAATTGTGATGTATTACCGTGATTTAATCTAGATTTACATACAACTTCTTTATTAGGATTAAGATGTGCATTATATGCAGAATTATATGTAATAGGTTTGGTTGTATTTCCTCCTGCGCTAGCATTAGAGGTGTATGAACAATGAGTAGACTGTTTCTGTGTTTGTGGTGCATGCTGTGGGTTTGTTTCATAACCACCACCAAGGTCTCTGCTAGGTTGCGTAGTATGCTTTGTTTTTTCTGTTTGTTCACGAATTGTGGTTTGTGGTCTATCAGCAGGATTCCAAACAGAACCTCTAGCAATACCACCAGCATTACCAACCTTCCTAAATGCACCAATAACGTTTTCTTTTCTTGTTGGTCTTAGAACATCTAGAACTGGACTAACAACAGCCCATAATCCTCTTTGAACAGGTCCCATATCAACTTCATGTTGTGTTGTTGTTCTAGAATTTGAATATACTTTATATCCAGTTCTATTAGGTGCTGCAAGGCTTTCTTTACATGTAACAGGTCCTTCTGGACAAGGATTTAATTGCACTTTCCTCGTTTCCCTAAAATTTCCTCTTTGTGTAGGTGCTTCTCCACAAGTTACATCCATTGCTGCATTACCAAAATGTTCTCTTGTATTAAATGCTCTATTTTGATATTGTAAGGGTTCTTCAGAAATAACACGTGATGCTTTTTCTGCACCTGTTGTTGTAAACCATCTATCAGGAGTATTAAGATAGAATGTATCAGGTCTACTTTTTTCAACACGTCCTTGCATTCCTCTATTTACAATTTTAGATTGTGCAGGACCTTGGTGGTTATTTAAAGAAAAGGTTTGTTTTGGATTTGTTTTAACTCTAAGGTCATCTACTGTTTTTGGTCCCCAAGTATCTCTTGCTTGCATTCCAGAATTAAAACCACCAGTTCCTTCAGAGCCAAAACCTTTATTCAAGCCAGGTCCAACTTTTTTCTCTTCAAATGGATTTACATTAGCAGCTCTCATTGGTTTATTTATTCTCTGCCTCATAAAATCTCCTTGATCTGGTGCTCCATTAATATATGATAAGTTAGGTTGTGGTTTAAAAAGAGGCGCTCTAGCTTCCTTTTTTATAAATTGTGATGCATTACCAGTCATACAATCTAAAACACCTTCGTGCTGATTTTGGAATGAATTTTGTTTAATACTTGAACCAAAAAAAGGTTGCTGATTTTGATGACTAAAATTTTGAATAGGTACTTCAGTTCCTGTTAATGATGTAAATGTATCATCTGCGTCATCTTTTCTATCATTTAAAAAAACATCTTTATGTACTTGTGGATCATAATATCTTTGCTTTAAATTATTAGGTTTATTATATCTAGATGGATTGTCTTTTAATTCTGAATAAGTTTCAACTGGATAGTTTTGTACAGGAACTTGTGTATTTGGTAATTTATTATATGTTTTTCTAGAAGTTTCAAATGTCTCAATATTTTTCTTTTTATCTTTATTAGATAGAATATACATTACACCTAATGCAGCAACGGGAATTGCAATTTCTGCCATATATATTAAACAACATATTTTCTATTGGCGAAAAACATTTAATTATGAGGATTGGGAATATCTGGTTTAAAATTATCTCTTTCTAAAAGTCTAGTATTTAAATTACTAGAAAATGGAATCATGCAGTTTTCTAAAGGATTCAAAAATAATGGATACTTTCTATTTTGTTCTAAATCTCTGTACATCCAAGCAGGATGCGTTACTCTAGATTCATTTGTTATAACATTTTTTACTCTTGGATAAGATACATTTTGCGAAGGAATAACACCTTTAAATGGAAATGCCTTGTCTTTACAATCTTTACTATTTATAGACCTAGTAATTCCAATTAAATCACTATTTATATCTATGGCGGTACTATTATAAACTTTTCTTAAATTACCACCCCATTTTTGCATTCTAATCTGTGGATCATCAAATGTGGATGGAGCACTGCCCCATCCAGGTACATTTAAAATATATCTACCTGGTCCAGTAGCTTGTTGAAGATTTTTATTAGTTCTTGCTTCGTCATAATTAAATCTAGTGAATGACATTATATAAAATATTATATTATTTTTATTATTTGAAATAATATAATTAACTGAATGGTCCTTTTGGTCTTTGTTCTTTTTCAATTACTAAAGGATCTGGCATAAAAACTTTTAATCTATCAAAAAATTGTGCATTATCTAATTTATTAAGTTTTGGAACAACATTTGGTTTTTTATTTACTAAATTACTCGAACCTATTCCTAAAAGTGAACTCTCAATATCACAAGCATTATTTGATAAAATATTATTAACAAAACCATTTTTCATTGCAGGCATATTAATTCCTGCTGTAGGATATGAAGAATGAAAAGGCATACTTCTATATTTCCACATAACATGTGTATGAGTATCATATAAAGATTTTTGTTCTTGGCAAAATCTAGAGGGATCGTTTATTTCTCTTGTTGAAGACATATATAGTTATATATTATTTTGATTTTTTTATTTCTTCCCATAATAATAATAAATTAAAATGCTTATTTTCAATAGCTTTTGCTTTTATTGCATCAAATGTAAAACTAAAATATTCCCAGGAAAATAAAAATGGGAAACAATCTTTTGGAGATAATTCAAACGGTAATTTATTATAATTAGAAATATAAATTAAAACTTTTGTAAAAGTAAATCCTTGAAGTAAAAATATTTCATCTAATTTTTCAGATACAGTATCGTCATTATATTCTTCTAAATTTAAGAATTTTAAGAATTCCTCTCTATATGTTTTGTCACTTAATTTGTTATCTGATATATCTCTGTATGTTAATTCAAAATCTGTATTATACATTTATAATTTATAAATTTATAATAATTTAGTTTTTCCTCTCTAAATAATCCTGGTCTCTTGATAACTCACGACTGGGTAATCCACCTCTTATCCAACCACTTGCTGCTACACCCTCAATTAAATTAGCAGGATTTTGTATTGTGCTATTTAATGAAGGAATCATAGGAGTAAGATAGTGACCCATAAATGATTTTTCCATTAAAACACGGCAACTTTTTTTATCAGTAATTTGTGCACCCTGTTGCATTTTTGATTCAAAAACTGGCTGTGGTGGTCCTTTTGATAAATTTGGCACTGTTAAATATGGTCTCTGTTGTAATGAAATTTTACATTTATGTCTTGTTGGTTTATTACCTACTTGCAACTTAGTTTCTTCATTTACTGCACAACCACCTGCACCATTATTACTTCCTACACCACCCTTAAAAAATATATTTGGTTGTTTGGTTGCAAAACCAATGGGTCCAGACATACCACAGTTTCTAGTAACATAGCTTGTAGTCAAATATGTTTCTGTTTTACTGTTTTGTAAATCCCTTGCAGTAATGCCACAGGTATCATTTCCAATTCTAGAAAGTGAATCAAACATATAATTATATGCTCCTGACATAATATAATTATAATAGAGATTTTAATTTTTAACAATATTAACAAAACATACGATCTTTGTTTTCTACATCTTTACAGGATGGCATATTTCCATAACAAAATTCAGCAAATTTTTTCTGATTATTTGGTATTTGAGTATTAGGCATTGTATAAAAATTTCTCATTGAATGATCAAATGATATACTATCTCCTAAATCTCTGAATAATTTTTTTTCTAAACCAATATTTGATGCCTTTTCATTAATTTTTATTTCTATTTCTTCATTATTTGATGGTGCTGCTGGTTTCCTTCCTGGATTATTTTTTATTTCTGGTAATAATACGTTCATTAAAGGGTTTTCTTTTGTAGGCTCTATAAAATCTTCTTTATTTTCTTGATATTGTTCACTTAAATTTGCAAAATTCTCCTTAATATCTTTAATATTTTTACTTTTTTCTTTTTTTCCTGCTTTTGATTTATAAAGCATTACTATTACTCCAATAGTTATTAAAGCTGTTATTGGTATTTTAATTGATTTTGTTAAAAAATATCCTAATAATGCTAGTAGTAAAATTAATCTAGTACAAGCATTTAATTTTTCAGGATACTCTAAATCATCTGTTGGCCATATCTCTGAAATATGTTCTTTATCTAATAAAATATTAGGTTTATTGAGCCAAAAGTTGTCACCCATTAATATATATACTGACTTTTATTTTTTATTTTTATTTTTCTTTCTATTACGCCTCTTTTTTCTTTTTGACTTTATAGATCCTGTTATTTTCTTATTTTCAGTTCGTGCTTCTTCTAACTGTTTTTCTAATAATCTAATTTGTTCATCTTTATTGTCCTTCCTCTCTGCTAATTTCCTCCTCATTCTTTCTTTCATTTTTGACATCTTAATATTTTTTTGCATATGATTTTGCATTGCACCTATATTCATCTTACCATTACCCATTGGCATACCCATATTTTTAAACATTGAAGACATATTTTTCATCCCAGGAACATCATTCATTTTTTTTAAAAATTCACTGGCTTCTTCCATAAGTTCACTTTCCTTAATTTCACCTGATTTTAACTTCTCATCTAAAGATTTGCCTACCTTGCTTATCATTTTCATTAATTTCCCAGGATCACTAAATAATTTCTTAAATATTTCTCCTACTGATGATTCCTCATTTAACTCTAAATCTAAATCTAAATCTTTTAAAGTTTCTTCAGTAATCTGAGTAGCTAATTTGCCTAAATTACCATTCAATATTCCATTTAAGTGTTCATGGATTTCTTCTGGATTAGGTAAATCATTCTCTCCTTCACCTGTTTCATCATCTGCTTCAAACATATCTGACATATTCTTCATAGTCTCTTGTAATTTCTCTTTCAATACATTTTCATCTATAGCTTCAAATAACTTTGCTGTGTTCCCAAAACTTTCTGAACCTTCTACATTTTCAACGATTGAAAATAATATTAGTTGTAAATATTTCCAAATTATATTTTTTGTATTCTCACTAATTTCATCTGTCATTAATAATGAAAAATCTATATTTGGTAAAAAACAAGTGTTAATCTCATTATCTGTAAATATATTTTCATTTTGATACAATATGTCAAAAAAACGTTCCGGATAAACTTCCTTTGCGTAATTAAATAGATTTTCTGTTTCTAATTTATTTGGTTCTTCTGAAATAATATTTACTAATAATTCATTTAATTCTTCTTTATATTCTGGAAATGTTGTTAATATATCAGTTACTAAATCTTTCATAACTTTTGTAAAATTCTCAGGTACTTCAAAAGGTTTCTCAGCATCTTCTTTTTCTCTCTCCATGTATAATTTATTAAATTTTTTTATTTAAATTATACTAAACATTATTTATAAATTCTTTTCTATTTGGTACATTTCACCCATTTTTGTCAAATTTTGAACATACTTTATTACCTTTTCTCTGTTATTTTCGTCTAGTTTTTTTAATTCGGTTCTTATTGTATTAATTATCTCTAAAACTTTATTATCATCATCTGCATCTATATCACTTGAATAGTCCCTTTCAATAAAAAATGTAAAATCTCCCTCTTTAATTTTTTCTTTATATGGATTATAAATATAGTTTATCCATCCTTTAATAAAAATACTTGGATTTATTTTTTTTGTTGTATTTATAAATAATACTGCCGCTTTTATATTATTATTTGGCATTACTATCTGAAAATCATTCAAAAATTCAACTAAATGATTATTAAATACTTTTAATAAACTACTCATATGTATAAATATTTATTTTCCTTTTAAATTATTATATTATATTTTACTGAAATCTTACATCTGCCTCTCTCTGGTTTTGAATTTTTCCCAAATCTACTTCACCTATTTTATCTGGCTCATAATCATCTTCTGGAGTCTCTATTTTTTGATTATCCATTATACCACTATAACTATGCATCATTCTTAAACCGCCGTTTCCTTTTGCTGATAAATCTGTTGGAGACATATCTAAATACGAATAATTATCTGATAAACTACCCATTTCGGTTGTTGAAAATGCCAACGGTTCCATATTATTCATTGTTGCTTTTCTTACTTGCCTTTCTCTTTCCGGTTTTAAATATTCTAATATCGACTTTATGCCTGCTAAAACTTTATGTCCTTTATTTAATAATAATAATGAAGGAACTGTCTTTACTGTGCTAGGTAATAATATTTTTTGTGCATTCTTTAATATTATATGTATTTCTCCATTATCTTGCTTTTCTCTTACATCTATGCATATAAAATGAATTTTAGCCTTATTTTTTGTTTTACTTAATGTTCTTATTAAGTCTTTACAATGCTGACAGTATTGACTATAATATAAAATACTACTCATTGAATTAATATATTTTATAGTTTTTAATATAAAAATTTTTTTATTTATTATAATTATATGTTATCATTCTTAAAATCGAATAATTTACTGTCTTCTAGCGATAACAACCCCGAACCTATTTATTTATTTCAACAATTTTTTATTCATTCTGAACCTGATAGACAAAAAGAAATTGAGTTCTGTTTGCAAAAAAATATAGAAAATAGTTATATTGATCAAATTATTTTATTAAATGAAAGAATATATACTAATGATGAACTTTCTGTTCAATCCAAAAAAATAATACAAAAAAAAATTAAGACTAGATTAACTTATAAAAAATTATTTGATTATATCAATAAAAGAAATTTAAATGGATATATTGTATTTTCTAATAGTGATATTTTTTTAGATGATTCAATTAATAATTTAAGAAAAACAGATTTTCATAAAAAAAAAAATTTTATAGCATTGCTTAGATATAACTATGAAATTAATAGTAAAAGATCTAAAATTTTTGGTCCTAGATTTGATAGTCAAGATACTTGGATTTTACATACTAGTCATATACCTAAAAATACTGAAGTTTTTGATTTTAAATTTGGACAACCTGGCTGTGATAATAAATTGGTTTATATTATGAAAATACTTGGCTATAATTTATTTAATGTTCCAAAATTAATTAAAACATACCACGTACAAAAATCGAAAAAAAGAGATTATAGTATAAAAGATTTAATACCTAGACCACACATTTATTTTGAACCATATGGATTTTCAACAAAAAAAGCTGGAATTGAAACATATTCTAATATAATTAATTGGACTGATAATTTTAAAAAGTATAGACACGATGATAATATAAAATTTTATAATTATATAAGTGAAAAATTTGCTAATGGCGAAACTTTTTATATTCCTAAGATGAATGGTCCTGAATTATTTTTTACAAGCATTATACTAAAAATAGTTAATGAAAAAGCAAGAGTTGACCCAAATAATGTTACAAAATTATTGCCATCTCTTGAAAAATCTTATATTTATTGTAATGATATTAACAAAACTATAGATTTTTCTTTACTTTATAGTAATTCCTTTGCAGATGCTGATTTTTATACTTGTTTTGAAAAATTTAATAAAACTAATGATGGGGGTACTATCCAGGGTCTTAATTATTACCAAGAAAAATATAAAAATAAAAAACAATTATGGGAGCGAGTTTTTAATATTGGTGAATTTGTTAAATATTACCCTTGGTCGATTGCTCTAGCTGGTAAAAAAATATTAGTTCTTTCACCATATTCATCTGAAATTTCAAAACAAAAAAATAATACAGATTATTACAATTGTAATTTATTTCCTGGATGTAAAATTACTTGTTTGCAATTTGAAACGAAACAAATTAATAATCTAGGAATTAATGAAACATTTGCCACTTATGCTGAAAATATTAAAAGATTTGATTTTGATATAATGTTAATTGACGCTTATGGTTATGGTAATATTCTTGCTCGTTTTGTTTGGCAAGAACTTAATAAATGTGCAATCAATGTTGGTAATCTTCTACCGTTATACTTTGGAATCTATAATGATAAATATGAGAAAATGTATCCTGATATTATAAAACTTTATAAAAATGAAAAATGGATCAAAGTTGAAAAATAAATAGTTATTATATATATATATGAATATTCAAGAATTAATAATAATAATATTAATTCTTGTTACAACTTTTTTTGTAATAAGACTTATAAATAGGAGGTATTTTCCTGTAGATCCTCCAATACCACCCCCTAAAAAATTAATAGGAGGTTGTGAAGGAACGAGATTTGGTTGTTGCCCTGATAAACAAACCAGTTGTATAGATGAAGAATGTTCAAATTGTTTATTAGACGCAACGCCAGATTTAGGAACATTGGAAAATGCTTATAAAACTAATGAACAAAATAAACTTGATTTCAAAATGCAAAATGATAGATTAAATAAAATTGAAAAAAACTTAGAAAATTTGAAAGAATTAAAAGAAACAATTGAGGAAGAAATAGAAGAAAATGAAAAATTGTTAGAAAATCAGTTTCTGGAGCAGAGTTCTAAAAAACATATTGAAAGGCAACTTTTATTTAAAAAAGAAGAATTAAGTGAAGTAAATAAAAAAATTCAAGGAATTGAAGATAAAGAAGAAAAGGTAGAAGAAGACTTAAGTGAAAAAGCCGCTATTTTATCTATGACAGAGACTATTTTTGAAAAAATGTTTTCTATGTTTTCTGCTGGAAAAGTAACTGTTAATACAAATAACCAAGGTGACCAAGGTGAACCTGCTGACCAAGGTGAACCTGCTGACCAAGGTGACCAAGGTGAACCTGCTGACCAAGGTGACCAAGGTGAACCTGCTGACCAAGGTGACCAAGGTGAACCTGCTAATAATAATAATATTCCTGACTGTCCCGCCTTTAAAAAAACTATTACAGACATTAATAATACTGCAATTACTTACCCAAAAAATGACTGGTCGGCTTTGGGTGGTGGAGAAAAGCGTACTGAAGAATGCAGTACAGCTGGTGGAATGTGGCGCGGGAATATTTCAATGGATTGTGTTGCAGATGGCGTAGTATTTAATCATACTTGCACATTTAATTCAGAATTATTTGAGAGAGCAAAAACAGTTGAAAGTTATTTACCTGATGGAGTTACAACAGAGCAAGCAACCGAAGCACAAGTAGTAGTAGCAGAAACTGAAGCCGCAAGATTAGCAGCAACGACAGCATCCCAACAAGCAGCCGTTTCTTATTTTGAGCCTAGTTGCAAACAGTTAACCGAGCATGAAGAAAGTCCATTTGATTGTGAATCCGCCCCCGTCAAATATTATCCCAGACAGATTCTACAGGCAAGCAATATACATTATAGTAAATGTTGCGATTATAAAGAAGTTGGTGAATTCTCAACAACAGATCAGGTGGGTGGAAATATAAAAATTGATTTTAAAAACTACAGTCACAGGGGCGAAGGCGAAAATGTATTTATAAAAAATGGTGAGACTCAAAGGACTACTTGTCCCGGAGGTTACAAAGGATATGTAACGATTAAATATGATAAATCTCAAAATCCAGATTTGTTTGAAACAGAGAATACTTGTGAGAAAGTTACAAAATGGATCGCACCAGAAGATCCAAGAAATCCTTGTCCAAATAATTGGCCCAACCTTCTCTCCTGGGGCGTCAGAGACGGGAAGGAGCAGTGGGCTTGTTTTAAAAACACGAGCGCCTCCCCTTTGTGTTACCTCTCCACATCAATAATTGACGAAAATGGTAATGAGGGCGAAACCATAGTCCATCCCGAAAAAATCCCTGTATTTGATTATGGTGGGACAAAAGGAGTTAAGCCAATAACATTAGCTCATGAAATTGTTAGACCGGACAGGGCTGATAATAAATGCGTTGAACTGAAATCTAATACTATTACTGCAGATGGCACAGAACCTGTTATCAATTGTGAACTGGGACCGGTACCTACTGCGGATGGTTGCACTAAGGATTGTGGAACAATAACACAAACGGTAAATCACCATCCCAGCAATAGTGGAACACCGTGTGGTGCACTAAAAACATACCAGTGTCAACCAGGCGACGGTGCTTGTCCTGTCGATTGTCAACTGGGACCGGACCCTACTGCTAATGATTGCACTTCTGATTGTGGAACAATAACACAAACAGTAATAACACAAGAAAGTAATGGTGGAACGCCGTGTGGTACACAAAAAACATACCAGTGTCAACCAGGCGACGGTGCTTGCCCTCAACCGGAAGGTATTTGTGTTGCAAAAGATGGCACATGGGCAGAATATCCTGATTATGGTAAAAATTTTTGTTGGCAAAACATAACACAAGTCCAGTGCGTGACCGGAGGGAACAATCCCAGTGGGAACAACAATGTTAGCCGCTGTGAATGGAAAAATCCTACACATGATGATGCAATTGCTAAGGGATGCGATGTTTTTGATGGAGCAAAGCATAACTTACCCAAGCTTGATCCAAATAACTATAATTGGGATAGCCTTCCAAATCCACCCATGCAACGACGTGCTCCACCGGCGGATCACGCAACGCCAACGACGAAGGGACTCTGTGGGTGTGATAGGCTTAATGAATATTATGTTTATGTAGATAATCCTGAGGATTTTCCCGGTCCAAAAGGTGATTTAGGTTCCAAAAATAGAAGATGTGTGCAATATAAAAATGACTTCGACCCTGGATATGATACTGTATCTGGGAATGTAGTCAGCGCCGATGGATGGCGCGAAGCACCATATTTAAAGAATTATAGACCACTATCAACAGGGATAAGAAAGACAATTCTGGGTAAGACATGTGCCAAATGGTCCGATATTCAAAGACACTTCGTCAATCCCCAGGCCGATCCGGATTACGACAAGAACGACCCTAACACGTTGGGGGGCCTCGTGCATTGTGATCCAACAGCGGATGGATATAAACCCGGGTACGATACCCGGTGTGATAAAGAATTGTATGCTGGAAACCAATGTACGCAGTACTTCCCCCGATACACAAATACATATGAAAAGCCAACAGGTTCTTGGTGTTTTTGGTTTTCGAAAAGTGGGGAAAAAAAAATGGGTGTATGTGAGACGGGTACTGGCACGTATGGCGACGACGCAAATTTGGGCGGCGGCGCGGCCGGGTACGACTACAGATGCACCCCTGAAATGCGCGACGAGTGCTTGGCGTCACCCTCCAACTGCCGCTTTTCATGCCACGACCTGATCTAATAATATAATTATAAATTATGAAATATATAATATTTTGATATAATATTATATATATATGGAAATATCAGGACTAATAATTTTATGTTTAATAATATTTGCTTCATTATTATTTATTAGACTTATAACAAGGAGAAATATTCCAGTAGATCCGCCTGTTCCTAATCCAAAACAGAAATTAATTGGTGGTTGTAAAGGAACAAGATTTGGATGCTGTCCAGATATGCAAACAAGTTGTATAGATGAACAATGTTCGAATTGTTTAATGGATGCAACACCTGATTTAGGAACTTTAGAAAATGCCTATAACATAAACGAACAAAATAAACTAGATTTTAAATTACAAAATGATAGATTAAATAAAATAGAAAAAAATTTAGATAATTTAAAAGAATTAAAAGAAACAATTAATGACGAAATAAAAGAAAATGAAGACAAACTTGAAAATCCTTTTCTAGAAAAAAGCTCTAGAGAACATATAGAGAGACAAATTCTATTTAAAAAAGAAGAATTAAGTGAAGTAAATAAAGAAATTGAAAATCTTGAAGAAGCTGAAGAAGAAGAAGAAGAAGAATTAAGTGAAAAAGCATCTATTTTGTCTCAAACAGAAACTTTTTTTAAAGATCTTTTCTCTAAATTTACAGATGGAAAAATAAATATTGATGCAGATAATGATGATGATGATGATGATGATGATGATGGTGATGGTGAACCAGCTGACCCGAACCCGAACCCTGACTCTGCTAATAATATTCCCGACTGTGGGCGCTTTCAACAAACTATTACAGACATTAATAATGCTGAAATTACTTATCCAAAAAATAACTGGTCGGCTTTGGGTGGTGGAGAAAAGCGTACTGAAGAATGCAGTACAGCTGGTGGAATGTGGAGGGGACGTATTTCAATGGATTGTGCGGCAGATGGCGTAGTATTTAATCATACTTGCACATTTAATTCAGATTTATTTAAGAGAGCAAAAGCAGTTGAAAGTAATTTACCTGATGGAGTTACACCAGATCAAGCAACCGAAACGCAAGTAGCAGCAGAAGCCGCAAGATTAGCAGAACAGCAGGCAGCTGAAACATTATTTGAGAGAGCAAAAGCAGTTGAAAGTAATTTACCTGATGGAGTTACACCATATCAAGCAACCGAAGCACAAGTAGAAGCAGCTGAAGAAGCGGAGGAAGCAGCTGAAGAAGCCGCAAGATTAGCAGCAGAACTACGAGCCAAACTATGTAGTATAGGAAATGATAAAGCTTTTCAAATAACAAAAACATTTACTGATGAAAATAATAACCATATATTAAAATTATATAATATAAATAATCAACTAGAATTACACAAATCTCCTCCCTGCGGTGGTAAATTATTAGAATTTGAAGCAGATTGTGTAGATGATCAGGTTTTTAAGATAAAGGAAAAATCATCAGGACATTGTTTTTCACAAGCACCCGGAGGAGGTTGGAATTTAGGGCCTTGTGACGAGGCTGAAGCTGAAAAGACTTCTGTTTGGCAGAAACCGCAGAAATTTCTTGTTAATGATTGGCTCAACGCAGATAAAGTATTAAAATATAATGAGGGGAGATTCCTGCATTACACAAATGTTAATATGTGTCTAGGTTCGATGGGGAGCCACGAGTCTGCGCCGTGGAATGGAGGTCCTTGGGGGCTCCAGACTAGACTTTGTAAACCAGATGACGCTAAAGACGCTCCCCTTAAAATGGAAAAAAAGAACTATCCTGCTGTTCAACCTGAAGAATGTCCAGCCCCCTTGTTTAGTAACGATACAAGTAATTTATGTACTGGAGGAGGATATTTTATTACTGTGAAAGATAAAAATGATAGGGAATATGTATTACGTCAAATGAAAAAGACGTTCTCTTCTACACGCGCGGGGAAACAAGGACAATGTGAATACGGCGTTTGCCAAGGTTGGAAAAATTGGGCTTCGCTACAATTTTGGCCTGTAGATAAAACAGTTCCTGATTCTGAAGTATTATGTTTTGATAAGATATCACAGGGTACCTCCCAATTTTATTTAAAAGCTAAAGATACTATTCGTGGAAAACATGTGAGAAATAATGGCAAGTGGGTGTGGGAGGAGGATACGGAAGATACTTTATATGCAGAGGGAACGGCCTTTTATCTAATGGGTGAAAATAAAAATAATTATACAAAAGATAATCACGAAGGGAGAGTATTATTTGAAGAAGATGGTGCCTATTTAAAAAAACCTGCGCCGGACAGTGGTTCTCATTATATAAGCAGTGCTAATTATAACGCAACTTACAAATGGTCTTTAGATGGTTGGGATCCAAACGCTGAAGCGGTTGGCACTTGGGTTCAAAACCGGCTGTTTTCTAACCGTCTTATAGGTGAAGTTAAAGATGACAGCAGTATTACAGAACCCGAATATGGTAAAGATAAAGGCCTGTGGGAAGAGCACGAAAAAGAGATTTACCCACATATATTCAAACGAGCAAAAGCTGTATTAAAAACAAATCAGCAAATGGTCCAATCCCCCCAGAACAGTCTTGTCCGACTGGGTATTCAATGAAGGGTAACGAAAACTGTAGTGGAATTGATAGGCATAGTAAAGTTGGAAAGAACTGGCATTGGAATCAAGCACCGATGTGTTTCTCGGTGGGAAAGGACAAGGACCTCTATTATACGGAAGGGCCGGTAAGCAAGGATTCAGCGCAAGCGTGTCCTTCGTATGTAAGTGATAGCTCCGAAAACGATCGGTTCAAAATCGATAAGTGTTATTGTTCTAAAGACATATAAATTATGAAATATATAATATTTTGATATAATATTATATATATATGGAAATATCAGAACTCGTAATTTTATCTTTAATAATATTTGCTTCATTATTATTTATTAGACTTATAAGAATGAGATATTTTCCTTCCAATATTAATCCACCAATGCCAACTAAAAAATTAATAGGAGGATGTGAAGGAACGAGATTTGGATGTTGTCCTGATAAACAAACAAGTTGTATAGATGAAGAATGTTCTAATTGTTTATTGGATCCAACACCAGATTTAGGAACATTGGAAAATTCTTCTCAAAAAAATGAAGAAAATAAAAGAGATTTTAGAATAAAAAATGAAAACTTACGATCTATTGAAGACAAAATTAAAAATTTAAAATCAGATAAAACAACATTAGAGGATGAAATCCAAGATTTAGAGAACCAATTAAAAGATCCTTTAGGGGTAGCGAATGAAGAATGGATAAAAAGAGAATTAGAAATTAAAAGGGAAGAATTGAGTAAATATGACAAAAAAATAGAAACTCTTGAAAAAGAAGAAGAAACAGAAGAAGCAGAATTATCTGAAACAGCCAAAGAGTTATCTTTAAGTGAACAATTTTTAAAAAAAATGAATGAAATGTTAGATAAAATAAATTTTGTTAAAAGTTCTGACCCTGCTGAACCTGCTGCTGATGAACCTGCTGCTGATGAACCTGCTGATGATGAACCTGATGCTGGTATTACTAATCCTGGATTGAGAGAAGAAATTAATGAACGAGCTAGTGAAAATAATACTGGTGATTCGCGTAATGTTACTAGATATAATATAGGAAGCGGTAGTGAGTTGGAAGAAAGTAGAAAATGTGCAGTTCCAATACAAAATTTTGGTGAGGATAATGCAATACTGCCAGTTGGTTATATTTTAAATACTAGGTCAACAAGTGAAAATGATATTCCCTGTGCTTGGTTACCAGAAAATAATAAAAGTGACTGTCAAATTTGGAAGTGTGATACAGTTAATGGTTATGAAGGAAATGCTGAACAAAACCAGTGTGCTCTACCTGAACAAAGTTGTCTTAATGAATATTCAGACCCGACAAGCTCTCTTGCTATAAAAAATTGTGCAAAGGAATATACACTATCTGGGTGCACAAAGCCGAATAAATGTATATCACCAACTGACACAACCGGTTATAAAAATATTGTAGAGCTTGAATTAGATAAAGATAACTTTGATGTTACAGCTGAGTGTGCCGATGGGCTTATGGGTTATGTAGAGAATGCTACAGCAACTGTTTGTTCAAACGTAGGAGAAGAATATACATTAAATGGTTGTTTTTTACCTAAATGTGGAAATACCGATGGTAATGAAACGCCATTTAATAATTGCGAGGAAGGGAGAGTATATGATAACCAGAAAGCAAATAATACAGATCCAAATGATACTAACTGTTGTAAAGATGCTTCAGTACCATTTGTTCCTACTTGTGGTTTAATTGCAGAAGGCGGAGGTGCATTTAATAATTGCGAGGAAGGGAGAGTATATGATAGCGACAAATCCCCCGTGGAGAACCCTAGTGATAATAACTGTTGTAAAGATTTGGGTTGTAAATTCGACGGGATGAGCACGCTGAAAGGCAAGAGGGGCGTGACAATCAATTATCCATCTGGCACCGTTAATGATTTTTATTGTCCAGATAATGATAAACAAAAACATTTATTAAAATGTGATAATGGTAAGTTACAGGCTTATCCATCATTCCCAGATTTTATTGATACTAATTATGCAGAAGATGGCATTATTACGGATATTCCAGATTGGGTTGGAACACCAGAATCAGGACCAAATGGTGAATATGTGTCAGACTATACAGGGTGCACAAAGCCGAATAAATGTATATCACCAACTGACACAACCGGTTATAAAAATATTGTAGAGCGTGAATTAGATAAAGATAACTTTGATGTTACAGCTGAGTGTGCCACAGGTTTTGAAGGTACAGTCGAAGCAAAAGTTTGCACTAAACCTGGTGAGCCATATACACTAAGTAGTTGTATAGCTGCTGCCCCATTTGTTCCTATTAAATTACCTAGAGGCATCTTCGAAAGCCAGTCATTCCCGTTTGTCACAGAAAATGTTTGCACGGCACCTCCCTGTAATGAAGACGGATGTAGTTTCTCTTTTTGGGAGATGACAAACGATGGCGCCAAAGGGCGAGGATTTGAATGGAATGATACAAATAAAAAATATGAGGTCAAGTCATGGGGTGGCACTGGCCCCAAGCCATACTATCAAGTAAGTAAAACTAATCAAGATTATACTTATACTTGGAGAGACCAAGATGGAATTGTGGGCCATTTCAAATCCAAAATGGAACGTCCTAAGTTAAACGATGGATTGTATGAGGTAGAATGGGATAATGCTGATGGCGGCTCACACTTCTACCGCGCAGAAACAGACAGCGACAGCGGAAACCCTAGATTAAAAATTTACACCGATAAGGCTGAGACTATTCCAGTAGCGCCCGGAGAATTAAATTGGAGCTGTCAAAGTACTAGATATCAAATAGGCGTTGATGTACAAGACCGTGGCGGCTCAAGAATAACGATAGAGACAGGTAAGAATGATATGACTGGTGCAGATGTGCAGCTTGGTACATATAGAGTTATAGCAGATTTGGATGGCTGGTCCAAGATGGAGGGCACTATAACCCCTGTGCCGGCCGCCGCGCAGAATCAGATGTGTGCTTCGGCTTTCGATCCGGCGGCAAAGGCAGTCGATACAACAGGTTATGTTGACATTATTGAAACTAGTTTAAATAAAGATAACTTTAATGTTACAGCTGCGTGCGATACTGCCCGCGGGTACACTGGTCAGAGTGGTGTGGGAAGCGTGTGCACAGCTGGTAAGCCATATACACTAAGTGGTTGTGCCTACTACCAAAATCCGTGCAAGATGACGGAGAAGCAGAAGGAGTTGGGAGGTCCGTACTATGAAAACCAATACTGGTGTTACGAAGAATTACCTTACAAAAACCCGTGCAGTATGAGTGAATCTGGGTTTGCACCACCTGGTGGGAACGGTGCGTGGGGAACGGGTAACCAAAAAAAATGCGTTTTGCTGCCTTCTTTATCCGATGGAGATTACGAAATGACCTGGAGTGATGAAGTAAATGATCTAGACAGCAATAACTGGGCCGCGACTGGATGGGAACGCCCGATACCCATAAGGATGGAGCAGGGGGGGAAGGTATTAGTATTGAATCGAGTTGGTTTTGAATATTCTTATTCTTGGAATAGCACACGGGGGATATATGAAGATGATACATTTCATTTTAAAATAACAGAAAGTAGTAATGGTGATATGACTATTACAGACGAGGTCGGCGGGGCGTATGTTTTCCAAAAGGCCCCACTTCGTCTCGTCGGTAAAACTGACGTTACCCCCGCACCATCCGCACAAGGAAGTGGCAGTTCCGCACCAGGCGTGGCCTGTACTGCAGGTTGTGCATCCACGCCCGTCAGTTATAAAGAGAACGCGTGCGGTTGTAAAGGCGAATACGCCTGGTACGAGTATTCAACTAGTAAAGGACATCGGTGTACTAACCAGTCTGTGACAAAAACGATTCATGCCCCAGCACAGTGTTTTAGTAGTGATACTTGTAGAACATCAGGTACAGGTACATGCACAGCAAACACTAACATATGCACATCTGCAGAGCAGAAGACTGATCCTCTTAATTTCACAAAAGTGTATAATTTGGTAGAGAAAAACATGAGTCTTGACAATTTTGACGTTATAGCTGAAGGTTATCTGGGGTGTTCATGGGGGGGCTTAAGCAGTCAAATCGAAAAATGCAATGCGGCAGGTGAACCTTACATAATTCCTCCAGATAGGACAAACCCCTGCCCCTAATATTAGAAAGCAGTTAAAATAATACCAAAGATAATAATAATAGCACCTAATAGTTTTTTTAATGTCATTTTTTCCTCAAATACAATTAAACCTGCTATTAAAAATAAAATAACACGCATTGATAATAATAAAATTCTAAATATAGAAAAATCTAGCTTTTGCATTAAAAAGTATTTTGAAAATAAAATAATAGGGACAGTAAATGCTAAAAATAAATTCATTTTCCAAATTCTAGGTGAAATATCAATTATATCTTTGGTAACTTTTTTATATCCATCTAAAAAAAATGTAGTAAAAATAATAACAATAGTAATCATTATTGATTCAATCATTAATACAGCATAATTATTATTTAAATCAATACGTTTCTGAAGAAAAATAGAATTAAAAATAGTAATAATAGCAACGATAAATATTATAAATAAATTAGCATGATTCATTTATATATTATATTAATAAAAAATTGATTCAAAGATTTCTTTTATTAATATAAATAAAGAATGGCAGAAGCAAAATCAATATCAAAAGTATCATTCATAAATAGTAGAAAAGATAATGGAGATGTAACATATTTTCAAGTTGCAGATGTAAATTATAGTGTAGCAAATGCACTTCGGCGAACAATTTTATCAGATATTCCAATTTTAGGATTTAAAACATTCCCCCATTCAGAAAACGAAGCGAATTTTATTAAAAACACAACTAGACTGAATAATGAAATTTTAAAACAACGTTTAAGTTGTATTCCAGTTCATATTAAGGATTTAAGTAGTGATTATAGAAATTTACAGGTTGAAATTCATAAAAAAAATGAAAGTGAATCATTGGAATATGTAACAACAGAAGATTTTCGTATTAAAGATTTAACATCTGGTAGTTATTTATCAGAAACAGCAACTAGACGTATATTTCCACCAGATCCAATAACCGAAGACTATATTATATTTTGTAGATTGAAACCGAGGATTTCAGCAGAAGTTCCTGGAGAAGAAATACATATTGATGCAAAATTATCACTTAGGACTGCAGCAGAGAATTCAGCATTTAATGTTGTATCAACTTGTGCATATGGAATGACAGTAGATAAAGTAGAACAGGATAGAAAATGGCAAGAGATTCAAGAAAAACTAATTACGGAAGATACGCCAAAGGATAGAGTGGAACTAGTAAAACAAAATTGGTATAATCATGAAGGAAAAAGAAATGTTCTAAGAGATTCTTTTGACTTTACTTTAGAAACGATAGGCATATATAATAATAATGAGATTGTTTCAATAGCTTGTGATGTTTTAGTAAATCAATTAATTGAATTGTCTAATAAAGCACAACAAGATGAATTGGATATTGAAAAAAGTATTTCAACTGTAAAAAATTCATATGATATAAAATTAAAAAATATAGATTATACGATTGGTAAAGTAATTGAATATATGTTACATGAAAAATTTTATAAATCTCCTGATACTAACCATCTATCTTATGTAGGATTTATTAAGAATCATCCACACGATGATTATTCGGTTATAAGAATGTCATTTATTGATGGAGCAGATATGGGAGGTGATATGATTAGTATGTGTAAACAGGATATTAAATTAGCTTGTAAACTTTGCATTGATATATTTAAAGATATAAAAGATGACTTTGCTTAATCACTTGTCATTGTTTCTTTATTTAAATTTTCAGTAATTTCCATATTTTTTTCATCTTTATTAGCCTTTCTGTAAATATAGTTTACAGCATACATTAATTTAGCAGGATGTATTTGATTAACATATTTAATTACCTCCTGTAGAGATACATGTTTACCTTGGTCCTTTAAATCGTTAATATAATTTTGATGCAAATTCCACATATGTAACTTAAATTGATGTGGAAAACTTTTTATAGGAGCTTTTTTATTGATAAAACAATCAAAGTAGTGTTGATGCAATAATCTAGTCCAACTATGAAGATTTTTTCTGAATTCAGAAAATAGTTCTTTATATTCAGGATAAAATTTTAGACACTCACTGACAGCGCTGTGTTGTCTAAGAGAATAATATTGAAATTGCATTTTAGGATTGTTTCCTTTTAGTTTCTTAACATATTCATAAGCATTATTTCTAAATTTTGTTCTAATTCCATTATTTTTAATCATAACACCAACAAATTTATAATCGTTTTGATTAGCTCTATTAGTAATTTCATTTTCCAGTGTTTCCCAATCAGTTAATTCGGTTTGGATTATATATTCTTTAGGATATGGAATTCCAAGTTGTTGAGCTTCTAATTTAGCATCATTTTCATATACCTTAAATTTATCATATGAATAGACATTGGTAAGGAAAACAGTATTTTTAGAATGAGGAATAACAATTTTATTTTCTTTATGCTGTAAAACAAAACTATAAGATTTAGTTTTATCAAATATATCAAACTCAATTCCAAGTTCATTTAGAGTTTCTAGAAACATATAACGAAATGTAAAATTAGCCTCCTTAAAGAATTTACCTTTAGCCCCAATTAAACTTCTAGTTGAAATTTCCCATTCATTATTATATGGATTAACAAATAAGTTAATCATTGTTCCTTCTTCATAATATTCAAGTTGACAATCAACAATATTATTTTGATCGGTTATAAATGTTGAATAATCAATAGATTTTTGTGGTGAGAATGAAATAATTTTATTACCATCAGTAATGATAGACCTAAACAATCCAATAGAATTATAATTAGATGGAAGTAGTTTAGCTTTATTATATTTAATCAAATAAAACTGATTATTATTATAATTAATATTCTTAACAATTAAATTTTTTGATTTAGCATACTCTTTATCGTTTATAATATTTTGAATATAAGTGAAATCGCAAATCATATTTAGTGTCATTTTATTATTAATAATATATTTTCATTTAAATCAATTTTTTATAATTAAAAACAATTTCTATTATAATTATAAGGTAATGTCAGAGGAAGCTATAGAAGAATTAAATTTAGAATTAGGTTCAATAATAAGAATTAATGCACCTGGAAACTCAGATTTAAATGGTTTAGTATTTTTTATAAAATATATAGATGATGCATTAATAAAATTAGTAGAAGAAAATACATTAGAAGAAAAAACACTTAATATTGATGATGGTGGTTTTTCGGATGAGACGATAGATTCAATAGAAATATTAGATATTCCAGATGAAAAGGGATATGCTAGACAAAATAATTTGTTGACAGATAATTGGATATCAATAAGATTTGGTGGTGATATTCCTGATATAATTAATGGTAAGATTAGTAATTTAGATGAAGATATGATAGAGTTAACAACTTATCCAGATAAACAAAAATTATATATAGATTTTGGCTATAAAGGTATACCATTACATTTACCAATAGCGTCTATAACAGAATTCAAAACTCCAGTAGATATATCAATTAAAAGAGAAGTATTAGAGGCGAAGGACGATGAAGATGTTGAGGGAATAGAACTACCTGAAGGTATGGATGAATATATGGATTACTACGAAGAGGAAGAAGTAGCAGAAGAAACTCAGGATGAAATAAATACAAAAATAGATAGGATGATTTTAGATGCAGACCAGATAGAATTTGGTGAAGATTTTGAAGAAATTACACAGTTTGTTCCAGTAGAAAAATACCAAGAAAGATTTGGGATAGATACACAAGCAAATGATTTATTAGATGATTTATTATCTGGAATTCCAAATAATAGTAGAAGTGAACGTGAAATGAAAAAAATTCATTTGACAGTGGAAAGATTTAAACAATTAAGAAAGCAGTTTTCAAAAGTAATGTCTGATGGTGATATTGATATCCCAAATACAAAAGGCGCAGATTTTAAACCTTTAAAAGAATCTCTATTAAAATTAGACCAACGAAATCCTTGGTTTTTACCTATTGTAAAAATAAAGAAAAAGATTTATGATAAAGATGAAGAACAGTATGATGTTTATAATATGTCATCAGTAGAAGATTATTCAAGAATAAATGAAGCTTTTAAAAATTATAAACAAAATACAGTATCGGATAGAGAGAATAAATATAATTATTTATTTAGAGAAATAGCAAATTCTTTAAATCCAATAAGAACACCAGAAGTATTAAATGATATAGTTATTGAAAAGGAAGTATTAGATGATTTTGAAGCTTTAATATCAAATGATTCGGATTTTAGCAGTCATTCAATTCGAGATGATAATTTATTATCAAATAGTTTTTTAATACAGAGATACAATACAGGAATTACTAGATTACATTTTAATGATTTAAAAAACTTATTTGCAGGTAGAAATAGAGTAAATATTAGTCCAAATGATAAAATGGCAATAAACGGTTTTATACAATTACCAGAAACATCATTAAAGTATTCAAGTATATTTTTAAACAAAACAAATATTCTAAATCGTTGTGACTTACATTTTAAAAGACCATATTTATTCCGAATATTAAATAGTTCAAGTGATATTGAAAAGAAAGAAATAACAAATGAATCGGAAGATGTATATTTTGACAATAGTAATTATTTAGAAAAAATGAAGGCATTTATTTATAAAAATGAAACATATTATGATGATAGAGATGTAGATGAGGATTATAGTGATTTATTATCAAAGATAATACCAAGAACTAGATTTTTGTTTCATCTTGTTAAAGAAAAAATAGAAAATACATTATCATATGATAAAATTATTGAATATTTAGAAAGATTTATGATATATCATGATGATATTACGTTTAAACAATATGAAATTATAACAGGTTTTATAAATGAAAACATATTGGAACTGAATAAATTATTTATAGAAAAAAACAGAAGTTATAAACGATATTATGATTATGATTATAAAGGGATTAAGACCGGTGAAGTATATAGTTATTTATTTGAGTTATTGACTAGTAATGTAGAAAATGATGCAGTATTATCAAATTATTCATTAAGGGGTGAAAGTACAGATGAATTTTTGAAAAGAATATATGAATTAGATTATGGTAAGTTATATAGTTTATCATTATGTTTAACACAAGATGATTTAATGCAGCCAATAGATATCGATGATGTATTAAAGAAGGCTAGTGAAATGAGCATCGATGATTTTCCTGGTAGTGGAGAATCAAAAGAAGAAACAGATTGTTCTGAATTTGTGCTAGCGAAACAGTATATGGCAATAGATGAACTAAGGGCTGATGATGGTAAACAAGATGTTTATTTTGATAGTAAATATGATACTACTAGGTACGATATAGGAGATGAATATAATGATGAAAAATCAGCAATGCCTGTAGAAGTTTTCGCGGAGTTTTTAGTACAAAAATTAGAACAAAATGTAGGTTTAAGTAAGCAAAAGGCATTTCAGGAGGCTGATGCTATAATAAATGGTAAGAGGAAAGTGGATGAGGGTGATTATGCATTTTTAATTGATGATCAAGATGAATATAATTATTATATTCGTAAAGGTGGTGTATGGAGTATAGATGAAACACTAAATGGTAAAAATATAAGTAATATTATGTTTTGTAATTTGAAAGAATCTTGTATTAATATTAAAAAATCTTGTAATAAGGAGCGTGTTGAAGTAAAACAAATTAGAGATAGATTGGTAGAAGAAATATTAGGACATTTTGAAGAAGATTTCCATATGTCAAGCGCAGATTTAAAAACATTTTTGGAAAAAAGTTATAGAAAAGGGATAGAAAGTATGGAAAAAAGGCGTTTAATATTAAATGAATCAAAATGGAGAATAGATGTTGAGCATAGTAAAATGGGCGATGATGTAATTATAGAAAATAGGTTAAAATCACCAAATCAAAAATTATTGTATATGATACTAGGTCAATCAGATTTTATCAAAAAACAAAGTAATATAATATTATTTGTTGATAAATTTTGTCGTGAACATAATAATTCGGAAGAAAATGAATCACAACATTGGTATTATTGTAATATAACAAATGAACCTTTATTACCAACCTATTTTTATGATTTAGCTAAGTCATATTATAGAGGTAATTATAAAGAAGTACTTGACGAAATATGTGCTAAGAGAGGAACATTAAGTGAAGATGGTGGTGAAGTTGTAGATAAACATAGTGGATTTGTTATTAGAAAAATACAGTTGGACTTTTCAGAAGGATTTGATGAAACGGGATTTAGGATAGTAAGCAGAGAGGTAATAGAAAAAGATATGATGGACATTTTTGAAGAGGGGATAAAAGAAGATAGAGTATTTCCAAAAAAAACAAGCGATGAAGAAGTTTATATAACAAATATGATTAATGCTTTTGATTTGAATATGGGAATTAATACATCAGAAGCGCATAGTTCAATCATAAGTGATGTATTATCTGCAATTCATAAAAAGGTACCAAGTAGAGAAAATTTTAGAAAGATGATGAAAATGAAAAAGGGTAAAAAAAAATATAAATATGAAAATGTGTTGGATGAAACATTATTAAAGTATACATTAGGTTATTACTTAGTTGGATTACAAACATTGATTCCTAGCGTTCGTGCAAAAAAAACGTTTCCAAACTGTGTTCGTTCTTTCTCAGGTTATCCTACAATGGGTGATGGTGATTTTTCATCATTAAAATACTTAATTTGTGTAGCTTTGAAATTAAAGACAACTGCTAGGCCTTGGAATAGGTTGCCAAGAAGTAATAGAAGTAATTTTAATGAAATTGTAGAAAAATATTTATTACAGATAAAGAAATTTATTGATAATAGTATTTTAAAAGAGGAGGAAATATTACATAAAATTAAAGTAAAAGAAGATTATTTAAGAACTGTTACTGAAGAGGAAGACATAATGAGTGATTTTGATGTAACTAGATGGACTACTTTTTTACCACCTTTATTTAATTTAAACATAAAAGGAATGTATGATGTTAGTGATGATTTTAGAGATGATTTATTGAAGAATATGACTAAAGGTAATGATAGACAATTTGACCAAATATCAGCACTTATTGGAAAAATCATTTATTTTTCTTTTCATATTCAGGAATTAATGGATAAAGTAGTAAATAAAAATGTTCCTTTATTGAAAGATATTACAAATACTTCATTTTTACAGAATGCTTGTTGTAATGATGGAAATAAAAATGCTCATATATATTTTGTGAATAAAAGTAAGGATATACAAAAGTTTAATGAATATGTAGAATCATTTTCACAATTAAAAAGACATATTAGTAAATCTGTAAGAGCAAGTCAATTATTTTGTCCTATAGACACAAGTTTTCCATCCTTAAAATTAACTAATAATCTTGATGAAGAAACAGTATATGCTGCTTTCATTCATTATGGGAAATTCAATTCAGGATTAGAATTAGAACCAAATGTTAAAGCATTTGTTGGTGAGAATATATCAGAATTTAAATCTACAGATAAATTAGAAAAAAAAATAAGTATATTAAAAGCTGAGGGTAAACAATATACTGAAAGTGCTTTGAAAAAATTATTATCATATTTGCAATCTAGTGATGCATTAAATATTAATTTACAACCAGAAATTATAACCTCCAGAAAAAAATTAGAGAGAACAGTTGAATATTTAAAGGGAAAAGGGAATATACTAATTTGTAAACCTGAATTATTAGATATGATTGAACAAGCTAGCATTGATAATTATGAAGCAACTGTTGAACCAAATGATAAAAGAGTTTTAGAATTGTTAGATTTTTTAAGGACTAATACAGATGAATTAATAGATGAAATAATTGATTTTTTAGATTTTCACGGAATTGATGAAGATATTAGAAGTTCTCTTGAAAATATTGATAATTGGCATACAAGGGGTGATGGTTTATATATGCAGAATGATGATGAAACTGCTGTTGCAATTGCTACATTTTTAAAAACAGAAATAGAAAATATAATGATGATTTATCCAAATATGATATTAAATGGAATTGATTTTAGTGAGGCTGGTATACCAAAGCATTGGAAAGTTCATAATATTCATATAGGAGATATTCAAAATATTATATCGGCTGAGACAAGAGAGTTTGCCAAATTTTTTAATGATGGAACTATTCATCCTATATTAAGGCATATGCAACGTGCAAGTGATGATTTAATAATGTTAATTGAATCTACACCATTTTTGGCAAATATGGAGTATATGGGAAAAGTTATGACAACTTTAATTAATGGAAAAATTGTAAAGCATTTAATGAAATATTATTATGTATGTGGTTTAAATATGTATATTCATGCATTAGAAATACAAGTTGATGTTGATGGTGAAATGGAGTCATTAGAAAATTTATTAGATTCAGATATTGCGGAAAAACTAGATGAGAGTGTTGTTAAACAAATTATTACAGGTAAGAGAGAAAAGATACAAAGTAAGATCGCATTGTTATTAAAATCATTTATAAATATTAGTGAAAAACATAAAGATTTATTAAATATTTCAAATAAGGAAATTAAAGATAATATATTAAAGGCTAAAGAGCGTGAGAAATCTAAAATTACGAAAAGATTTGGTGATATGTCAGTTGATGAAAGAGAAGTGCAGAATATAATGAAAAATCAAAGATTGGGTAGATGGAGTTTAGGGCAAACAAGAGCATTATATCAGTATGACCCTGACCAATATGAAAAAGAAAGAGAAGAACTTGAAAGTGATATGCTTGAGGATCTTAAATTAGGTATTTTTGATGATAATAAAGAGAGAAACCGTGCAATTTTTATGATGGACCATTTGGAAGAAAGGGCGATTGATGAACGTATTACGGAAGATATAAATGCTATGTTTTCAAATCTAGCAGACGACGATGATTATGGCGATTATGATGATGAAGAAAGTGGATATTTAGATGCCATTAGACGTGATTAGATATTTTTATTAAAAAATTAATAATATCTAATGTATATTTATATGAGTAAAAAAGAAAAAAAGGTAAAAAAGGTGGTAAAAAAAGAACAAAAAAAAGAAGAACTAGAAGAAAAAGAAGAACTAGAAGAACTAGAAGAACTAGAAGAAAAAGAAGAACTAGAAAATAATTAATTGCTCTTAATGCATCCAATATGTTTACCATTTCTAAGTAATATTCCTTTTTTAAAACAAGATGGACATTCACACCCAACACCGTGCCATTTTAACATTAAATGTAATGTAGTTTCATTATCAATATTATTATCTTCTAATGATGAATTATCATCATATATTGATTTGCAATTTACTAAAAAATATTGCCAAGTGCTTGGTATTCCAGTTTTTTTAAAAATAAAATGTTTGACATGTTTTATTTTAGTATCTTTGCAGCAATCAAAAGAAAGTGTTTTATTATTGTGTCCGTGTATAAATATTTGCATAAATACTATATATATTGAATTATATTTATATTTTCAAGTAAATATAATTTTCCATAAAATAAATATTAAAAATACAACTTATATTTAATTTATATGATTAGTTTTATAATTAGTGTTTTGTCACTATTTTCTATAGGACAATCAACATATTTAAGAAATGAAGAACCGAATATTCAATATTTGGATATAAAAACCGGTGGTGCTATATCAGTGAATCATCAATATCCCTATGTTGGTTTTGGTTGTTCTGTTAATTACAATGACCAATTGATTTTAGTAACATCATCTAATTATCCAACTTGGTGGATAAGGCAAAGCGAAGGATATAAATGTACGAAGACACAGAAAAAAGTTGAAGTAATGAGATACAATATAACAAATAATGAATATATTGATAGTATAATTACAACAGGAACAAGCGATTATATTTTATCTTGTGGAATAGATAAAAAATTAAAAACACTATACTATATTGCTGGCAATTATTATAATTGTCCTTCTAACTATAATTTAGATAGTTCAATAACAAGAATAGATTTAAATGATTTTACTTTTATTGACAAAACATTATTAAAAAATATAGATAATATACCTAGTTTTTATTCATATTCTTCATCATCTTATTGGAGTTTTAGATATATTCATTCACCAACTACATCATTGAATATTGATGGAAATAGTTTATGGTTAGGTTTTGGCGGACATTATACGGGTATATGGCGTTTAAATATATCAACAACACCAATAAAATTAATAGATTCTATACAAAGAGAATATTATGAAATAATGGATGAAGGTATGGGAATGCCAGGTTATGAAGATCAAGAAATGTTATTTCGTTTTCAACATATAAAAAAAAGTTTTTACTTAAATAACAGTATATATTTCGTAGATGATTCTGGATATAGAGATGCTAAATTATTAAAGATTAATACAAGTAATTTTTTGAATAATGATAATTTTACAATGAATGAGAATAATACAGAAATAATAACATTAGATGGTATAAATTATATATCAGATATTGAAGTAGATGAATTTAGAAAGAGGATATACTTTGTAACAGGAATATTAAATAGTGAAATGTATATGTTTGATTATAATTTTAATAAAATAAGTTTAAGTGTAGATTGTAATATAGATTTTTTAAAATTTCCAACAGAATGGGGAGTGATAACAAATATAATACTAGATGAAAAAACTAAATATTTATATGCTTTGCCTTCAACAAGGCATCCCTTCGCAGGTATAGTAAAGATAAATACAAAAGAACTTACAATTGATAGTGATAAATTTGAAAAATTTGGATACTATAAAAATTATACATATACAGATTATAGAACAGGAGAAGATAGTGTTAGAAGTTACTTTAATTATTTAAATCATATGAACATTACAAGTAATATAGATGAAAATGGTAATTTATATATTTTTCCAACATCAAATTGGAATAGAAAACAATTTATAGTTATGAATTTATTTGGTTGTTCAACAGGTTTTGGAATACAAAATAGTAGTATTGAAACTTGTGAATTATGTAAACCAGGGAAATATTCAGATGAAGTAGGAAATATTTGTAAAAATTGTAATCCTGGGTTTTCATCCGATGAGTATGAAAGTATACATTGTGAAAAGTGCGAAGCAGGAAAATATACTACAGACTCATATAATATTGAATGTTTAGAATGTGATGCGGGTAAATATTCAGAGATAGAGGGTTCTTCACTTTGTTTACATTGTAATGAAGGTAAATATTCTATAGTTATTGGTTCAGATAGTAAAGACAACTGTATAGAATGTGAAGATGGTAAAATAAGTGAAAATGGTGCTACAGAGTGTCAGTTTTGTGAAATAGGTAAGTGGGCAAAATTAAGAAAAGAATGTATTAGTTGTTCTTTGGGTAAATATAGTATATCTCTAGGTTTAATAGATGATAACCAATGTATTCTTTGTCCTATTGGTAAGTATTCAAATGTGTTTGGTATTGCAAATGAATTAGATTGCATAGAATGTGAAAATGGAAAAATAGGAATAATAGAGGGTGCTTCTTCAAATAATTCTTGTGTTTTTTGTGAATTAGGTAAATTTAAAAAATCATTAACAGCTTGTGCAATATGTCCTGATGGCTGGATATCAAATATATTGGAAAATAGATGTGATAATTGCGAAATTGGTAGATGGGCTTGGGATAAGAAGAGTTGTATTGATTGTGACCAAGGAAGATATAGTTTTTCAACAGGTTTAATAAGTTCGAAAGAGTGTATTACTTGTGAAAAAGGTAAATATCAACCAGAAATGGGTGAAATAACGGAAAATAGTTGTATAGAATGTAGTAATGGTAAAATAGGAATAATTATAGCTGCAAAATCAAATAGTTCTTGTGTTTTTTGTGAAATAGGTAAGTATAAAAATTCATTAACAAGTTGCACTATTTGTCCAGATGGTTGGATATCAAATATATTAGAGAATAAGTGTGATTTATGTGAAATTGGTAAATGGGCTTTAGATAAAAAAAATTGTATTGATTGTGATGAAGGTTCTTATAGTTTTTCTACAGGGCTAATAAGTAGTGAAGAATGTATTTCCTGTGAAAAAGGTAAATTTCAACCAGAAAAGGGAGAAATAACAGAAAACAGTTGTATAGAATGTAGTAAAGGACGTATAGGTGTTATTATGGCGGCAAAATCGAATGACTCTTGTATTTTTTGTGAAGTTGGTAAGTATAAAAATTCATTAACGAGTTGCACTATTTGTCCAGATGGTTGGATATCAAATATATTAGAAAATAAGTGTGATTTATGCGAAGTAGGTAAATGGGCTTTAGATAAAAAACAGTGTGTAGATTGTGATAAAGGAAGATATAGTTTTTCTACAGGGCTAATAAGTGGTGAAGAATGTATTTCCTGTGAAAAAGGTAAATTTCAACCAGAAAGGGGAGAAATAAGTGAAAATAGTTGTATAGAATGTGATGATGGTAAAATAGGAATTATAGATGGTGCCATATCAGATGATTCATGTATAAGTTGTCAGGCAGGAAAATTTAAAAAAATATCAACACGTTGTCAGACTTGTCCAATAGGTTGGATATCTATAAAAGAAAGTATGGAATGTTTTATCTGTCCTGAGGGAAAGATAACTGATTCTAGAGGATTAGAATGTTTAAATTGTTCAAAGGGTAAATATAATGATATTATTGGATTATCGATGAAAACAGATAACTGTAAAGATTGCCCATCAGGAAAATACTCTGAAACTAAAGGAAATTTAAATATATTTTATTGTAAAGATTGTCCTATTGGTAAGTATAATACAGAATCTGGTTTAATAGGTGAGATTTTTTGTATATCTTGTAAATCGGGTAAATATAGAAATTCACTTCAAAATCCAGGTCAGTCTTGTGTGTTATGTATTAATGGTAAATTTTCATTAGATTCTGCATATGAATGTATTACTTGTTTAAGTGGTAAATATTCAACAAATAAGTTTAATGAATGTATAAATTGTCCCGCAGGTAGATATAATTTACTAGATGGACAACATACAAAAAATACTTGTTTATTATGTCCATCAGGAAAATGGAATGAAATTTTTGGTTCAAATTCATTAGATCATTGTATAGAGTGTAATGCTGGTTTATATAGTAATATAGAAGGTGCTATTTCTATAGCTACTTGTAAAGAATGTCCGGAAGGAAGATATAATGATATTAATGGTGCGGATTCAATGAATGATTGTAAAGAATGTTCCACTGGTTCATTTTCTTTATCAGGTAGTATTAATTGTTTACTTTGTGAAAAAGGAAAATACAATTCTATAATGGGTTCTAGTGAATGTAAATTATGTGAAGAAGGTAAATTTACATCTAGTAAAGGTTCATTTATTTGTGACAATTGTCCTATAAATTCTGAACAAAATTATAATAAAGATGGTTGTATTTGTTCTGCTTCATCTTATAATACAAATAATAAAAATGAAACAATTTCTTGTTCGGGGTGTACAGATGAATTTATTTGTGGAAAAGGCACAACTATTCAAACATTAAATCTAAAGAAGAATTTTTGGAGAGAAAATAAAGATACGATTAATACATACAAATGTAAAAATATATATGCTTGTAAAGGAGGAATAATTACAAATCATAGTGATAATTTATGTCAAGAAGGTCATAAAGGACCATTATGTGATGTATGTGAAAAAGGTTGGGCAAAGGATGATGGTGTATGTTTAAAATGCCCGGAAAATGAAAGTAGAACAATAGGTCTAACTATTCTAATTCCACTGATTTGTATATTGTTAATAATTTTTTTAGTAAAAACAGCGAATCCTTCAAATAATAAAAAAGAAGAAATTAATGGCGTTGTTAAAATATTTATGAATTATGCACAAGTTTTTTCTTTAGCTAGTTCTTTTCAGATTAATTGGCCTGGTTTAATTAGATATTTATTTGAAAGAGCAAAAGAATTTTCATCACCTAGAGTTAGCTTTTATTCATCTGATTGTGCTATTGGTTGGTCTTATTATGATAAACTTATTGTATATTTAGCTTTACCTTTGTTTTATATGTTATCCGTTACAATGGTTATCGCTATTATTTCTTTATGTTATTGTTCAAAAAAAAAGAAAAAGGTTAAAAAAATAAATTCACCAACATCTAGAGCGAACTATTTAAAAAATAAGCCCACTTGTTTAGAATTTTTTAGTGCTTGGGAAAAAACTGCAATTGTAGTAGGGACATTTTTAAGTTGGCCTACTATAGTTGAAAAAACACTTGAAGTAATGAACTGTGAAAAAATTGGATCTAATTATTATTTGGTCAAAGATGTTTCTGTCTCTTGTTATGATAGTAAACATTATCAATATTTGATGGTTTCTTATATTGCTATAATATTTTATGGAATTGGTATACCATTATTAGGATTTTACTTATTATTTAAATATCGTTATAGGCTTTATGATATGCAAAATAGATATGATGGCTCAACACCTCTTTCATTTTTATTTTTAGGTTATAGAGAAAAAAGATGGTACTATGAATTTATTATTATGGGAAAAAAAGCAGGATTAATTTTGTTGTCAGTATTTTTAAAAAATTATCCAAGATATCAGATTATTGGTGCTAGTTTACTTGTTCAAATTTCTTTCTTTTTACACGTTTTTTTAAGACCCTATGATACTATAACTAGTTATGGTATGATTTGTAATAAATTAGAAAGTATTAGTCTATTATCACTAGTAATGACTTTAAGTACCGGTTTATTTTTTGGAACTATTGATTCTGGTTATCAGTTAGGGTTATTTGAGGATATTTTGATTATTTTATTACTACTTTGCAATGGAAGTATTGTTCTTTATTTTTTTATTTATTTTATGGTTTTGGCTAAAAAAACTTTCATATCAAATCTTAGAGATAAAAGTAGAGATTATTTTGATAAAAATAAAGAACCGTGGTTTATTTGTTGTTGCAAAGATGAAAATAAAATGAAATTTAAAGAATGGGTATACTTACGAGAAACAAATAATTATGGCATTCACCTTAAAAATGATTTAGAAAAACAAATATTTAGTAATTATTTCAAAGAAAAAAAGAGTAAATTAAATGTATTGAATAATAAAATTGATCGTATTTCTAAGCGTAGATTATCTATTAAGTTAGATAAAATAAGATCTGAAATACAAGTTATGGAGAAACAGCGGTGTTGGCAAACTATACAAAATAATAGACTTTATGGTAAACTTAAAAAAGTTGCTATGGTAAATAAAATTGGTGTGGGTAGTAATGAAATTGGTGAACTTAATGATGTATTCAAATTATATATTAAACACGGCGTTAAATATAATGATCAAATGAATGATTTATATATGGGTGAATTAAAAGATATGATACCCGATTCTCCAATAAGTGTTCCTGATTCTCCTATAAATATAAATAAAAATGGTGATGTTGAAATTGAAATGACAAATCAAATTACACTTTCAAAAGAGCAACTATCTAAATTATCTATTAAAGACGAAAATATTATAATTATTTAGTTCAATGCGTTTTAATTTAAATGAATATTTAGTAAAAAAAAATATATTTTATAATATATATAATGGGAAAATCTGCATTTGAAAATTCCGCACCTGTTGATGGAAAAGACGCGAAAGCTGAAGTTGAGGATGACGCTGTTGTCGCAGCTGCTGCGCCTGCTAAACAAGAAGGAGGTAAACGTAAGAGACGTCGCACTCGCAGAAAGGTTAAAAAAGCAAAAAAATCTAGAAAATCTAGAAAAACCAGAAAATCTAAAAAGTCTAAAACCCGTAAGAAGAAGAGAAAACTTAACCCTTTCTTCAAGTTAATGCTTGCAGCTAAGAAAGCTGGCAAACAGTCATTTAAATATTTAGGAAGAACCTACAAGGGTAGAAAGCATCCTCGTCTCGGCATGATCTACAAGAAAGCTTAAGCTATTTATTATATAACAATTATATATAATAAATGCCAAAATCAAAAAAAAAAAAGAAAAAGATAAAATGGGATCTGCCTGCGGGAGTGACTGATGGACACTGATGGACCAGGTTTTGTAATACCAGAAGAGCCATTGCATAGTAAAAATGAAAAAATTATGAAAATGACTAGTAAATTTTTAAATGAAGAAGCAGACTGGCAAAATGCACAATTTGAAAAAAGAAAGAAAAAAGAAAGAAAAAATACTCAAAAATCCAGTAGATCCAATCAAAACATCCAGCGTCCACGTTTAGATTCACTTATTCAAGCTTTTGGTTCAAAACATGCTGATTCGAACTTAAAAGATGCTTCTGAATCAATGCGTTTTAAAAGAATTAATGAAGCTATAAGAAGATCACCAGTGACTGATTTAGGAAAAGGTGGTGATGTTGATTATGGATTATTAGATGTTAAATTAGAGGAATCACTTAATGAAGGAGGGGCGCGAAAAAGCCGAAAAAAAAGAACTAAACGTAGCCGAAAAAAGAGAACTAAGCGTAGAAAAAGAAAATCTAGAAGAAAAAGAAAAAGAGGTAAGAAAACAAGAAGAAGAAGAAGAAAAAGATAATATTTATATATAATATATGGATACACCACCAAGAAGTCCTATCGAAACGCCTGAAACACCCAGCACATCACCTAGATATTCAGGATATTCACCAGAAGATTTAGGTGCAATGGGGAGTGATGATGAGGAAGAAATGGAAACACCATTATTGTTGCCCCCATCTGTTCCCCGAGTACAACAACCACCGTGGATGAGTGCTAGACCGAATAATGAAGGTATGGGTGCAGGAGGTGCAGCAGCAAGTGCATCGGCTTGGGAAGGAATTCCAGGAGCACCAAGAGCTCCTCGGGCAATAAGAATGGTTCCTCCAGCCAGAGGAAGGGCTAGACGGAGACTTGCATTACCAAGTGCAGCAGCAGCACCATCAAGTCCACTACCAAGTCCACCATCAAGTCCCAAACGAAATAATAAACGAAAAGATGATGAAAATAAAACACCACGAAAATCGCCACGCCCATCGAAAAGAAGAAGAAGGAGAGGTGGTGGTAAAAGACGTAGCCGAAAAAAAAGAACTAAAAGACGTAGAAAAACAAAGCGTAGAACTAAGCGTAGAAGACATAGTCGAAAAAAAAGAACTAAAAAAAGACGCCGATAATAAATTAAATCTATAATCTATTTAATTTATTATTCTCTCTAAAATTATAATTATTTACAAAAAAATTAATCATAATTTTCTGTTAACAAAGTAGTTTCACTTTCTTCTTCTAAAGTAAATAATTCTATTTCTTCAGATGTATCACTATCAGCATCATATCCATCGACATTATTATCATAAGGTATTATTATTTCATTATTAATTAAGAGATTAATATTTCTATTTACTCGGTTTGAATATTCTAGTATACCTTTTGCGGATAATATTAACCCACCCATTGAAAGTGTATATATATATACTATAATCTGTATGTCCCTTGCATCAATAGATAATTTTAATAATGGAAAAATTAATTGATTAATTGCTAATATGTTAATAAGTGGGAATAAAGTTTTCTTTATATATAATCTTTTGTTGTTTATATGTTTAAAAAAGTTAAAAAGAAAATAACCCACAAACCAATTTAATATAAAATATGAACTTATGTCGTAGTAAAATATTGAATATATCAAACTATTACCATCTCTTGTTAATGTGTTATTTTTATCTGCATTAAATGATAAAAAATTAATAATGCTATGATTACTAGATTTTTCAATTAAATATATAAACATAGATAACCCAATAATTAACCCATTAATTAAATAAAAAAAATTATATATGAATCTTCTAGGATAAAAAAATATTTCTGGATTTATCAAATTATCTATAATTCTATATTCAGTTCTACATTCACTACATCTAGTCATTGATGTTGGATTTACACTTTCTAATCTCCATCTGTTTAAGCATTCAATATGAACCCATTTTGATGTTCCACTACAAGCACACGGACTTATAAATTCTAAGTTAGGGTCATCTTCTTCGGTTAAGAAACATATTCTACATTCTTTTATATCTAAATTATCACTTATATCTAATATTTCCATAATTATATTATTTTATAATATTTAATATTATAATATTAAAAACGCATTAAAAGAAAAGGAAAATATAATTATTAAATTACTAATTATATATTGTAGTTTAAAAAATTGATTATAACAAATTGAAATTATATTAAAGAAAAGAATTATTAATAAAGAATATGTCTTCTAAAGATTTATCGCAAACATATCAAAAGAAAACTGATATAGAGCATATAAAAGATGCACCTGATACTTATATTGGTTCTGTTGAGCCAGATTCAGTAAAAAATTGGTCGTTTAATGGAGATAATATTAGTTATAACACCTATGATTGGGTGCCAGGACTATATAAATTGTTTGATGAAGGTATAGTTAATTGCAGAGACCATGTAATTCGTCTTCAGCAATGGAAAAAGGAGAAACGTAAAAATATTTGTCCTGTGACTACAATTGATATAACTGTTGATAAACAGACTGGTATGATAACTATGTTAAATGATGGTAATGGTATTGATGTAGAGAAACACCCAGAGCATAAAATTTGGATTCCTCAAATGATTTTCGGTGAACTAAGAACATCTACAAATTATGATAAAACCGAGAAAAAGATTGTAGGTGGTAAGAATGGTTTTGGTTTTAAACTAGTTTTGATTTACTCAAAATATGGTAGAATTGAAACAGTGGATCATATTAGAAAGAAGAAATATACACAGGAGTTTAAAAATAACTTAGATGAGATTTGTAAACCAATTATTAAAAAGTGTATCAAAAAGCCTTATACAAAAGTAGAATTTCTACCAGATTATGAAAGGTTTGGTATGCAGGATGGTCTTACTGATGATATGTATAATCTTTTCAAGAAAAGAGTATATGATATTGCAGCAGTAACAGGTAAAAAGATTAGGGTTAGATTTAATGGTGAAGAAGTACCAATTAAGACATTTGAAAACTATATCAGTATGTATATTGGAGAAAAAGAAGAAACAAAAAGAATTTATGAAAAATATTCAGATAGATGGGAATATGCAGTATGTCTTACACCACAAGATGAATTTACACATGTTTCATTTGTAAATGGTGTATATACTAGTAAAGGAGGTAAACATGTTGAATATATTTTAAACCAAATTGTTAAGAAAATTTCAGAATATATTAAGAAAAAGAAGAAAATTACAGTTAAACCAATGACAATTAAAGAGCAGCTTATGATATTTGTAAACTGTGTCATTGAAAATCCCAGTTTTGATTCACAAACAAAAGACTATATGAATACACCTGTATCTAGGTTTGGTTCAAAATGCGAAGTAAGTGATAAAGTGATAAATAAACTTATTAAGTTTGGTGTTGTTGATTCTGCAATTAGTTTGACAGAAATTAAAGATAAAAAATCTGCTAAAAAGACAGATGGTCGTAAGACAAGGAATATTAGAGGTATTCCTAAGCTTATAGATGCAAATAAGGCAGGAACATCTAAATCGGGTGATTGTACTTTAATTTTATGTGAGGGAGATTCAGCTAAAGCTGGTATTGTATCAGGTTTAAGCAAAGAAGATAGAGATTATTATGGTGTATTTCCGCTAAAGGGTAAGCTTCTTAATACATTAGATGCACCACAAAAAAAAATTAATGATAATGTTGAAATTACAAATATAAAGAAAATTCTAGGTCTAGAAACAAATAAAAGTTATGCTGAGCTAGAAATTAGGAAAAAATCTTTGAGATATGGTAAAGTGCTAATTATGACTGATCAGGATTTAGATGGTGCACATATTAAGGGTCTTTGTATTAATATGTTTCAATCACAATGGCGTGAATTGGTCAAAGTTTCAAACTTTATTGGTTTTATGAATACTCCAATTCTAAAAGCTACTAAAGGAAAAAAGGTAAAAAGTTTCTATAATGAAGCAGATTATAAAAAATGGAAGAATAAAAATAATGGCGGCAAGGGATGGAAAATTAAATATTATAAAGGATTGGGGACGTCTACTGCTAAAGAATTTAAAGAGTATTTTGCACAGAAAAAGGTTGTAATGTTTTCCCATAGTGGTCTTACTTGTGATAATGCAATTGATAAGGTATTTAATAAAAAGAGGGCAGATGATAGAAAAGAATGGTTGGGAAAATATGACAGGGAGAGTGTTTTAAATGTTGATGAATCAAATATTCCATACTCTGATTTTGTGGATATGGAAATGATACACTTTTCAAAATATGATTGTGAGCGTTCTATTCCAAATGCAATGGATGGACTTAAAATTAGCACTAGAAAAATTTTATTTGCAGCTAAGAAAAGAAATCTAGTAAATGAAATTAAAGTAGCACAGTTTGCAGGTTATGTATCAGAACATGCCTGTTATCATCACGGTGAGATGAGTTTGAATAAAGCGATTATTGGTTTAGCGCAAGAATATGTTGGGTCAAATAATATTAATATATTAATGCCTAATGGTCAGTTTGGAACAAGATTGCAGGGTGGTAAAGACCACGCTAGTGAAAGATATATCTTTACTCAACTTAATTCTCTATCAAAATATATTTATATTGAGGCTGATGATAATGTATTAAATTATCTAGATGATGATGGAACTATGGTTGAACCGGATATGTATGCACCTATTATCCCGATGTGTATTGTAAATGGTGGTAAAGGCATTGGAACTGGTTTTAGTTATGATGGTTTATCATATAATCCTTTACAGATTGTGCAATATTTAAAGTATAAATTGAATGGAGACGAAGAAAAATGCGATGATATTGAATTTATGCCTTATTATGAAGGGTTTACAGGTGAAGTTAATAAACTAACAGATACTAAATATCTTATTAAAGGTACACATAAAATAATTAGTTCAGATTCTGTTAGAGTAACAGAATTGCCGATTGGTTTATGGACAGATGACTATAAACAACATTTAGAATCACTTATGGATGAAGGTAAAAAAGGAAAGAAGCCGTTGATTAAAACATTTAATGATATGAGCACTGACTCACAAATTGATTTTACTATTAAATTTAATAGTGGTGTCTTGCAAAAATTGGCTCCAGAAAATTCCGATTATGGTTGCTCTTTACTTGAAAAGAAACTAAAATTATATACAACAAAAAACACAACAAATATGCATTTATTTGATTCAAAACAGCAACTAAAAAAATATACTAGTGTTAATGATATTATTGATATTTATTATTATTATAGACACCGTATTTATATAAAGAGGAAAAACTTTCTTGTAGCAAAACTAACAAAGGAAGTTCAAGTTCTGAGTAATAAAGCAAGATTTATAAAAGAACAATGTGATGATATTATAGATTTGAGGAGAAAGAAAAAACAGGAGGTAATTACTATGTTAGATGAAAGAGGTTATGATATAATTGATGAAGATAATGAATATAAATATCTTAGAACAATGAAGATAGAAGATGTTGAAGAAGAAAATATGGAAAAACTATTAAGACAGAGAGATATAAAAATTAAAGAATTAAATTCATTAAAGAAAACAACTATTGAAGCAATGTGGAAAAATGAATTAGATTTATTTGTGGAAAAGTACCAGGAATATAAGTGCGAAAGAGCATCAAGACTATTGGGTAAAGAAATTAAAAAGAGAAGACGTAAGAAGGTTAAACTAACTAAAAATTAAAATATAATTACAACATAATTACAATATAATTTTATATAAAATTTTTTATATTTATATTAAATAAAAAATTGATTTAGATAAATGATTTTATATTAGGATATAAAGATGGCGCAACTAATGTTTCATAACGATACAGTCTCTGTTAATAACTTGTGGTATGAATCACATAAGAATCTAATTACAAGTGTGTGTATGGAGTTAGGTATGGTAGATAAAAGTAATGAATTTGTAGAAAAGTTTTTAGGAACTCCGCTGAAAATTAAGGCAAAGAAGGACCCAAATAAGCCAAAGAGGGCAAAGAGTGCATATTTGTTCTTTTGTGATGATAAGAGACCTGCTCTTCTTAATAACCTTCGTAAGAAAAAGCAAAAGGTAGTATTGGCTGATATATCAAGGATGCTAGGCAAGCTATGGAATGATTGTAATGATATTAAGAGACAGGTATATATTGAGTTGAGCACTAAGGATAAGCAACGTTATGAAGAGGCAATGGAGGCTTATAGCAATTAAATAAATTAAAAATATCTAAAGATATAAAATATTTTTAATTATAATGAGTAATAGTCAATATTTGATATTGAATGATGGTTTTAAAAATATTAAAAATAGTTTAAACAAAAATCATATTTTGATGATATATTGTAATACATTTTTTTCATTTTCAATATTTATAATACTAATAGTAATTGCTAGTCAATTAAGTCCTGTTGTAAATGATGCAGGTATTTTAATTAATGATGCATCAGAAAACTTAAAAGATTTTAGTATATTAATACCAAGAATCAATAACTTAATACCTGAAGCACAAAATACTACTAGAATTTTAGGACATCTGATACCTATGATTAAAAATGGAATGCATCAACTTAGACAATTATGTCATGAGGCACCGGGATGTTATTGATAATGTATATTCTATTTAATTGTTTATTCTCTCTAATTTTAATTTTCAAAAAAGAATTATTAATTTCTTTTTTAGGGAGAATGTTCTAATAAATTATAATATGTTTCAACTTAAATATTTTATTATAATTTAAATAATAATGAGCAATAATGAAGATGAGATTGAAGCAGTAGTTTGGCATGAACAACAAGAAAATATACTAAAAAAATGGGGAGAGATAGGTTCATCCTATAGATTTATGCACGACAGAGCATATATGTATTATGAAACTCAAAATTTTAGATTTGCTCTTCCTGTTATTGTTATCAGTACTATTACAGGTACAGCTAATTTTGCACAAGGTTCTTTTCCAACTAGTTGGCAAACATATGTACCGCTTGTAATAGGATTTTTTAATTTGACAGCAGGTTTAATTACAACAATTTCTCAATTTTTAAGAGTATCAGAATTACTAGAAGGCCATCGTTCAGCGAGTATATCTTATTCTAAATTTTCGCGCAATATTTCAGTAGAGTTATCATTGCCTATAGATGAAAGAAGTTGTGATGGTAGAGAATTTATTGCTAGTAGAAGAATAGAATTAGATAGACTTATAGAACAAAGTCCTAATATTCCATTACATATTGTTCATAAGTTCGGAAAGAAATTCGCTGGCGCTGATTTTATTAAGCCTGATATTTTGGAAATTACAGGTGTGGAAGTATATAAAGATAGTGAAAAAGAAAGGAAAAATAAAAAAATAAAAGAATTAGAAATGAAACAACTCGAACTAAAACTTGATAAGGAAAGACAAGAACGCGAAGCTGAACTTATTAAAAAAGTAAGAGAAGAAGAACAAAGAAGAAGTATAGATTTTGAAAAGAAATTAAAAGAAAAATTAGAAGAAGCTAGAAAAAATTTAACTGTTAATAAAAGATTGAGAGCAGAAGAAAAGAAAAAGAAAATAGGGTTTAGTTCAGTAGCTAAAAGCATGTCATCATTAATTAGACGCATTGAAGATGTTAATGATAAAAACCAAATTATTACTCCCGAATCTAGTGATTTAGATGATTCGCCTAGAACTGAAAAAAATAGATCTTCTAGTGAGGAGGATATTGATGATGGTGCTAGTATAGCAAGTGCGGAAAATATTCAAATTGATATATCAGGTAATATTTAAATATATGTTAGTAAAATTAGAGAGAAAAATAGGATATTCGAATTAAATTATTTTTAGGGTATTCTCTCTAATTTTATGTTAAATACCAAAAAATTTTCTATCATTATTTTTTTTAATTATATATTTTATAAATGAAACAAGTTGATGTTGATTGTAAAGAACGCATAAAAATTGCACTAACTTTTTTATTACAAAGTTACAAAGTATTGATGGGTTCTATGGTATTGTTATTTGTACCTAGGTCTTGCGATGAACGCGTGTGTAGTGTTACAGATAATATTTATAATACTGAAAATATTAATCTTGCTGGAATGGCATTTAATTTCATAACAGTTTTATCTTTTATGGCTGTATATGTAGCTGAATTAAAAAGGGAAAATTGGTGTATTCATAATTTTGATATTGATCATAATGTTAGCGATAATAACCTTGCCATTGTTTTAAAAGATAAGCCTAACCTTAGCAGTTCCCTAAATTATTATAATAGACTTTATAAAAATATGACATTAGGTTGTTTTTTTATTTTTTCTATTAATTTTATTATTTCAAATATAATATTATACAATGATGAGATTTTTTGGACAATTGGCTTAGCACCATATTTTAGTTATATGATACTTGTATTAATGAAAATATATAATTGTTATTATATATCATCGCATTCTATAGCAAATAACAAAGCATTGAGTGCATATATGACAGAATTTACATCTTTTAATATTATTGATAAAGATATGTTAGAAATAGAAGTTTTAACTGATAATGAAAATGCAATAGTTTATCCGGGTGAAGCAAAAGAAACTGTTCCAGAACCATTACCATTTATGTTACCTAATCCAATACCATAATTCTAAAACCATTTTTTATATTCTAAAGTATTGTTTGTATAAGTTGATACAGGGCGATCTATAGGTACTGCCAAATTACTAACATCATTTTTATATTGTGTATAACCCTGTGCTTCACCATATATTTGTGGAACACAGTAATCTAAAACAATTTTATTTAATTGTTGAACTTGTTGTTCTACTGGTTGGTCATTATGTTTAGCATTCTGTAAATATGTACTTCTCATTATTATTTTTAATGTATCTTCATCTTGTTTACCTATATTGAATCTACCATTAGACATAGTTGCTACTCCATTAATCATCTCTTGCTGTAAATTTTCAATATTTTGTGCAGAAAAAAAAGTATTTGACAAGTTTGTATTTTGCCAATTACCTGTTAATGCATTTCGGTAAGCAGTAGATTTATCATCTTTGGCAATTTTATCAAATAATTTAAATCTATCAAATGGATTATGACCATTCAAATTAACTCTTCCATTGGAACTCATTTTATATTATAAAAATAAAAAAATATATATAATTAAATATATATAATGTCTTTTCAAAAAACTGTTTTAGTTACTGCATCAATTATATTAATTATTTCTTTAATTGTTATCGCGTTAATTTTAAAAATAGCAAAATCAAATACTAAGTATCCACCAGAAATCGGGGTATGTCCTGATTATTTTTTACCTAAGTCTGGTAATGTATGTTCAAACCCCAAAGGTTTAGGAAAGAATTTAGGAGATGAAGTAACATTTAATGGAGATATGGCTTGTGGGGGAGATTGTAATAAAAATAACTTATTAGCTAGATGTAGATGGTCTAAAGAAAACGGTGTTCAGTGGGATGGTATTACTAATACAAATATGTGCTAAATTAATATAATAAAATAAATAATTATATTAATTATGGAAAAATTACCTGAAGATGTTTTACCTATTATTTTTTCTTATATGCAACCTATTTATAAATATAATCTAAATAAAAAATTATTTTCTGATTTATTTGTTATTGTAAATTCAAATAAAATTTATGGTAACCATTCTTATTTAAGAAATATAATTAGAAATGATTTAAGTTATATTTTTAATGAGATATGTTCATTAAAATGGATGAGTTGGAAAAGTTTAAAAAATTGGAGATATAAAAGTTGGAAATTTGCTGACTTTACACAATATGTTTTATATTTAATAAATTTTCACCAATCTAATAAATGTAAAAATGAGTTTTTGAACTACTATAAAAATGAAATAAACAGAAAAAATAAAAAGAAAAAAACATTTTGGTCCAATTAAAATATAGAAATTATAAAATTATTTATATATTTATGAATTCACTAAATTTAAATATACTATTAAACAGAGAGAAAGAAGAAAAAGATTTTATTGATGCATTAAATAATTTTGAAGAAAATAAAAAAAAATTACAAACAATAAGAGGAATATATATCTATGGTTCACCTGGGTCTGGTAAAACCCAATTTGTAAAAAAGCTATTAAAAAAGTTAAATTATGATGTTATTTATTTTGATGCAGGTGATGTTCGTAATAAAAGTGTAATTCAAACTATAACGAAACATAATATAACAGAAAAAAGCGTAATTGATATGTTTTCAAAAACAAATAAAAGAAAAATGGCCATTGTTATGGATGAAATAGATGGAATGAATAGTGGAGATAAAGGAGGCATAAATACTTTAACTAAATTAATAAGACCTAAAAAAACAGTAAAGCAAAAAAAAGAATCTATTGCAATGAATCCTATAATTTGTATTGCAAATTACCATATTGATAAAAAAATAAAAGAAATAAAGAAAGTATGTAAATGCATCGAACTAAAAATGCCTACTAATAATCAACTAAAAAATTTAATATTACAAATGATGCCTAATATAGAAGAACACTTACAAGATGATATTATCACATTTATCCAAGGAGATTTACGTAAATTAGATTCTACATTTAGCATTTATAAAAATCAAGCAAGTATTTTAAGAAATAAAATTATACAAAATATGTTTCAACTAAAAATTTATAATGAAGATACTAAAGATATAATAAAAAAATTATTTAATACTAAATTTAAAGTTAGTGAACATTCAAAAATAATGAATGATACTGATAGAACTAGCGTTGGATTATTATATCACGAAAATATTATTGATGCTATAAATAAAAATAATAACAATGAAAAAATTAATTTTTACACCAAGATCTTAAATAATATATGTATTTCTGATTATATAGATAGGATAACTTTTCAAAAACAAATTTGGAGTTTTAATGAAATGAGTTCTATAATTAAAACTGTATATAATAATAATATATATCATAATAGTATTATTCAAAAAAATGAAGTAAAAGATATTAGATTTACAAAAGTTTTAACAAAATACTCAACAGAATATAATAATATGCTCTTTATTAATGAATTATGCCAAAAACTTTTAATGGACAAAAAAGATCTATTAGGGTTTTTCTCAACATTGAAAGAAAAATATTCAATAAATGAAATATATGATATGTTTAGTAATGAAAACTATAGTATGAATAAATTAGATATAAATAGAATATATAGATTTATAGATAGATATACTGGAGTTGAATAATAAATTTATAAAATATATAAATAGATTTTTTTATATATTTTAAATGGAAAATCAAATTATCAAATATAATAATGAACTCATTTCTGATTTAAATAATAATAAACTAGATATTATTGAAAAAGGGAAAAAAAAAATTAATAATAATGATTTTTTAAAAGAATTGACCGAATTAATGGAAAATAAAAAATTTAGAAACTTTTTTAATAAATATATGGATGATTGGATTGGTATTAAATGTACTGTTACTTATATGAAATTATATGATGAATTAAAAAAAAAGTATAAAGAAGTAAATGATGAAGAGTTAGATAAAAATATTATAGTATTTTTATTAACAAAGATTATGGGAAATAAGGAATTACGACCAGCATCAATTAAAACTATCGACCAACTTTTTGAAAATAATAAATTAGATTTTCTAGCTGAATTAGAGAGAAATATTAAAGAAAATATATTACAACTTGAAAATTAATTATGCATTTTCTGTGGCGAATTTCTTAAGATCTTTAACACTTCTATCACCTGAATATTCTGCTACTTTTTCGCCTGTTCCATCGAGTAATAAATATGTAGGGTATCCCTGAACTTCGTGTTTCTTCATAAATTCTGCATCTTCCTTACTCTCTATTTTCTTACACTCCATTTCACTGCAACTTTTAGCAAATTCGTCCCAAGCAGGCATTGCTTTATCACAGTGCGGGCATCCATTCATGTAACAAAAAACAAATTTCTTTTTTCCACTATTTGGTGACATTCCTTCAACTAAAGGCAATAAATACTTTTTTGCTAAATATAAAGCAACAACAACTAAAACTGCGCAACAAATAACCTTGGGTAATCCAAGTTTTCTGCAAACAGTTCTACAAACAGAATTACACATCTTCTTTAATCTCGCAATCATTATATATTTATAGAATACTTTTTTTTTTTATAAATATATTTTATTGACCCACATAAAAATCTCGCATAGTTTTATCTTTAATAAATCCTTTTATTTTTAATTGTGTTTTTCTCATAAAATCATTTTCGCCCCGCTCTAATAATATTTTTTTATCAAAAGTATTTGCATCATGCGCAAATACTAACATTGTCTTTCTTGGATTTAATTGCACAAATGGTATAGTGTAATTTTTTAAAAATTGTTTTTCTTCTGCCATTTCGGCATCATCATCATATTTTGTTTGTTTTAATAATTCTTTTTTAAAAGCAAATGTTCCCGCTGTTGCATGTCTGGGACCATAAGGTCCAAACTCATATATAGTTTGAATATGTTTAAAGAAAATATGTATTACAGAACTACCAGCTGCCAATGCTTGTGGGTTTCCTCTTAATCTATTTACTGCATGATTTACTCTTTCTGGATGGTAAAAATCATCATCATCCATATAAATAATAATTTCTCCTTTACATTTTGTATGCATATAATTTCTCTTAGCACCCAATTTCATTTTTTCTTCTAACCTTGTATATTTTACTGTCGGAACACCCTTAAATAAATCCTCCACAGAATCTTCACCATCATCTATTATTACCCATTCCATTAATTCTCTCGGATATGTTTGTGATTGATAACATTTTATTAAAAATGGTATAAATTTTCTTCGATTATATGTAGGCGTACATATACTTACAAAAGGTTTTCCAAGAGCTGAAACTTTTTTTTTCTTTTTATTTTTTTTTCCCATCTAAATATTTATTATAAAAAAATTTTAAATATTTATCAGCAATTATATATATTTCTTAGTTTTTCTGGTTCTATTATTTCTTTTTTTTCTCCCTCCCTTCATTTCTGCCAAAGAAACAGATTCTTCACTTAAATTACTCTTTTCACCATCTTTTAATTCAACCTCTTCTCCTTTTACTATAGGAATTTCACCACTTATTTCTTTTTCTAAAACATCTTTAAATTTCATTATTGAAAATATGCTGAAAAATAATAACATAATTAAAAATGTTGCACCTATAACTAAAGATATTGTATCGCCCAACAATAAGAAAAATAATCCTGGTAATAAAAAGTAAAATAACCCTGAAAATATTGTAAAAAACCCACCCTTATTTTCTGGCAATCTTATCCAATCAAATGCTTCATCATAAAAACCACCATTTTTTTTTCTATGTTTAATTACCAAAAATGGAAAATAAAATATTTGTAATATCCAAGTAAAAAATATGGTTGGAACATATGTGAAAAATAAAGATATCCAACCAATTACTCTATAAAATAAACCTCTATCTTCCATATCCTTTTTATCTGGAGAACTAATTATTAATGAATAAATTGCAGATGTAATTGGTAAAAATACACCAAAACATACCTGAAATATTAACCAACCTAAGAAACTTACAAAACCCATAGCCATTAATACAAAGAATTTACCAAAACCTTTCATAATTTTTCCTATTCCATTTTCTTTTTCATCGTATTTAACAACAGTAAATAAAGATGCTAATATGTTAAAGAATTTTTTATACCAATAATTTAACCAAGTCCAACTATTTGTTTGCATACATCCAAACCATTCACCGTGCCAAGTTGTTCCATTCCTCCATCTAAATGGTCTATAATCAGAATATGGACTTTCACCAATATCATCTATAAATAATTGTAGATTATCAAAGAATGGTGTTTCAATAATTCCAATTAGTAAAAATATAAGTAAAAATATACCAATACTAAAAATAATCTTTGCAGCCTTAAATGTCTCTTTTTTTTCTGGTTCTGACTCCGGTTCTGGGTCAGGTTTTGGTTCTTTAACCTCTTTCTCCACTTTTCTATCGTTTACCCAACCCTTGAAATTATCCATATTTTTTTTTTGATGTTTTTTATAAATTGCTGCCGTATTTTTTTTCATATCAGCTATAAAAGAATTCATAATATATATATTAAAATATTAAATTAAAAAAAATTTTCACCAAAAAAGTTATCTAACATAATATTAATGGTAATTGATTCATTTTTATTAATTGTTTTATCTTTTATTATCCTAAATCTAATTTATTATATATATCGCAAATTAAGGCATAAAACTATAGAAGGTTATACAAGAGCAAGAGAAGATGATACTAAAATTTGCCCTATTTTAAATAATGATGAATTATTTAATTATAATCTCGATCCTTTAGATAATAAAAATCGAAATTATTTAGATAAAGAATTTGGTATGGGTGATAAGTATGAGATTCCCTTAAGAGGACTAGGTGCTCAATCTTGCAAGGACCATAAAAATTATTTAGAAAAAGATTTGCTGTGGTCAACTGGTGAAATAGATGATGTAACTTTAAAACCCGTTTATTTGAAAAATCAATATAAAACTGCTATACAAAATGGTTGTTTCGGTTCTTTATGTCAACAAATAACTGATGATAGCACTTTAAATAGTTTTGGTAAAAATCAAGCTGAAATATCTGATTTATATGGAGATGATGAGAAAAAGGGACTTATGCAAATTTTAAATGAAGAACATAAAGTAAATAAAAGCGATACTGCTGATTTTTCTAATTTAAATGATAATAACGGTATTATTTGGTCTGTTGATAATGCTTCTGCTAATAAAAATTTTAATTTACATAGCATTAATGAAAATAGTGAATGGTCACCTTATGATGAAGACGGGTTAGATAACTATTTTTCACAAAAAATAGGTAATAACACCACCATAAATGGATTTGAAGGTATAACTGATAGCGGTGCAAGACTATGGGCTTGGGCTAAAAATAGTTCTGATAATAGTTCAAAAATTTTTGTTTGTAAAAAACCCTGTGATGGAAAAAATAATTTTTGGGTTTATGATAAATTTAATATTAAAGCGAATGGTAAAGATTTTGAAATTATAGATATGACTGCTGATAATTTATATGTATGGATTATTGAAAAAATTAGTTCTTCTTTTAGAATAGTTAAAAGACCTTCTAGTGGCGATACACTAATTCCTTTTATAAATTCATCTTCTGCTGAATATAATAAATGGTGGGAAGATACTAGTAATAATTCCACATTAATCAAACAAACTAATGATATTTGGTGGAATAATATAGTTGTTGATAATGTTATAAACAGAAGAGCTAAATATAATCCTGTAAAAATTACCAATTCATCTAATGATAATTGGGAAAATGGATATATTTTTATTTTAAGTAAAAAAGATAGTTCTGAAAAAAACGGAATACATTGTTGTAAAAAACCTTGTTACGGTGAATTATGGAATTGGAAATTTATATATAATGATTCTGCTAGTTCGATAACTCAAATTTCTGGTGATAGAAATAATGAAAATATTATATGGTTTGTAGATAATAATAAATTATTTAAAATTACTATTGATGAAACAATCTTTGCAGTAGATGGAACTACTCAATTTCACGAAAAACAAGAAGTAACTAATTCTATTCAGAATAATATTATTAATGTTTATGGTGGTGATAGTAAATATTTATGGGTACAAGATTCAGAAAATTTTCTATATGGAATTGAACGTAATGATTTATCTATAAAATTCACAATACCACCTAATAAATCCTTTAACAAATTTATTGTTGAATACTATAAAGATAATAACCCAATACAACAAAAATGTAGCGATGGATTTAGCCCTAATGGAGAAAATGGTAAAATTAGTTGTAAAGAAAATTCTAAAACGGAAACATTATTAGCTGATAATCATTGTAAATATAGTGAGTGTTCTACAAACGATGCATCAGTATGTTGTTCTGTAAACGCAAAATGCAGCTCAATTAATGATCCCACTTTTTGTAATACATTTGGAAGTACCATAACTTTTAAGGATAATTCTGATAATTTATATTGCTCGAGTAAAGTATGTCAAAAAGAATATAAGGATAATAACGATGGACGAATAGGACAACCACATCCTGATATATTTTCTTGTTGTGATATTGATAACATAAAGAATAAAAGGGGTAGTTGTCAAAAATCTAGCACAGTATCTGCAGAGATTGAAGATGATATTTCGAATCGACTTGATAACCAACCATCTTGGAAATTTCAAAAAAATCAAAATCAATATCAATTTATAAAAGAAAATAACGAAGGTCTTATAGATAATTTACAAACGAATTGGGGAGATGCACACCAGGGGGGTCTATGGAAGTCTACAATAACTGAAGTAGACAGTGATGGCAATACAGTTGACACAAATATTATTGATAAGAGAACATATTATCCCGAAGTTCACAAAGAAGCTTTCGGAACATATCAGAATAGTGCTGAGGAGTTAATTAAATATCGAAAAGAACCTGGTGGAAATAATGCTACTAAATATAGTTCTTGGAATTCAATACCTGGAAAGATTACCAATTTTATAACTAACATATCGCCTAATAATTCTGAAAATAATTATATGACACAGTTAACAAATAGATTTATAGGAGTTAATGGTACTGGCGATTCGTATGAAGATTTAGATGATAATTTTAAAGAAAAAAATGACTGCGCGGGTTGGAAAGCAAAATTTTCACCTGATGCTGAAAAAGAACTATGTAAAACAAATTGGAAACTTAAAAATGATGCAAAATTGCTAGCTACTAGTTTATTTGTTTATGATAAAAATGCTAAGGATAATAACAATAATAGATGTTGTGAAAAGAAAGCTTGTATTAGACCCGCGGATGCAAATATGTATAATTTTGAAGAAAATGATATAACTATTGCTAATTTTAATGTAAATGTAACAGGTTGTAAATCTGGTTTCAAATTAAGTGGTGGAGGTTTTAGTTCAGATGCTTGCACAGCAGACGGTGAACCTTATGTTCTTAATGGTTGTGTTCCGGACTCTACTTATCAAGCTTTTCAACCTTGCATTGCGGCGACGGCTGGATTACGCAATCTTTGCAGTCAACGAGCCCTGATTGTAGATACTGCTGCTTCTTGTGCTGGTGATACTTGTTACCAAGCAGATTTTAAAAGCAGTGGGAGTTGTTGTGTTGTTCAACCACTCTGTTCAGGTGATTCACGGAATTGTGGAACAAAATTAGATGCTGTTGCCGGGGCGAAATGCCGTGGCTCTGCTTGCGAAGCTTCTGATTTCTTAGAATCAGGACCTTGTTGTAAAACAAAGCCTCAGCTATGTTCATCAGCATCAGCAACACTTTCTTGTGGTGCAGGATTAGATGCTGTAACCGATGCAGCCACAAGATGTGCAGGAACTCCATGCGTGAATTCTGATTTCTCTGCTACCGGAAACTGTTGTGAGACCTCTGCTGGTCCAGCCGCCCCCGCGGCCATTGTGGGTCCAGCCGCCCCCGCGGCCATTGTGGGTGGCGGCGCAGCCCCCGTCGTGGCAGGGACAGGAACAGGGTCAGGAGTCGTTGTTCAAACAGAACCAAAAGCTAAGTGGAATGAGGATGAAGGAAAGGCATTAAAAGTAAAATCTAGAAACAAGCAATATATTTATAGAAAATATGGTGTACCAGGATGGGTTGAAAGTAACGATTTAAAAGTAGAAGATTGTCAAATAACTTGTGAACAAAATGCTGGAGGCGTAAATTGGGGTAAACCTTGTGCAGGTTTTAATTTTAAATATAATATGCCTTATAATGAACCAAATAAATGTCTATTCTTTTCAAGTGATAGCTATTCTGCTAACGCCACTGATAAAAACCAAATTCCACGGGATGCTACAAAGGCCGTGCCTATTATAAATGCAAAAAGAGAAAAACCTGGGTCGCTCGTCCAGCATCCTGCTACCGGGAGCAGAGAAACCACTTGGCATACTTTTTGGATGCCAGATGCGGTTGAAAGCGGTGAACCATTTACAAATATGAGGGAGGGAATGACAACGGCAGAAAAAGAAGCAAAAGAAACAGAAATCAAAAATGCATATAATGCAAATGGGCTAGGATTTACACCAGCTGAATGGACTTCCGCTTCTAATTACTTTCAGACGCAAATAAAAGGAGATAAATATGAAATTGAAAATATACCAAATTCTTCTGATAAAAATATGCCTTGCACAAAGAATTATACTGAATATCAATATCCTGATGGAACAAAAGATACAAATATTAACTTCGATAAAGCTAAAGTCACGAGAGACTTTGTATATCAAGTTGGAACACACAAATTTTGCCCCCCTTTTAAGCCAATGTGTAATAATAATATTTGTGAAGGCGACCTAAGAAAACCTATTGTTCCTAGCACAGAAGATTGGGATTTGATTGAAGGTCGGTATAAATCAGATAGGGATATAACTACTAATTATATAAAAGATGATTCAGATAAAAAAATAATAAACCCAGTTCAAAAAATATCTGATACAGACTTACGTAAATCTCAATATTGTACTAATAATATTTTATCTCGTTGTAGAGATGGTGTTGATTCTAATGGTTCATATAATTTTTGCGGCTTGCCTGATAATAATCGAGGTGGTTATAAAAAACCTGGTGAGAATGAGTTCGTTTCTGCTACTATTAATGATTTGGAAACCGCAGGAAGAGTTGGAGAGAATGGAGTATATGCACCCGTTGCTTATGATAATAATAAGGAATTAAAACTAATAGGATGTAGCGAAGATGTTGATTGTAACACTTTTGGAACAGGGTTTACGTGCATCGAAGGTGTTTGTGTTGGTGATGATGGACAACCAGCTTCTAGTGCAAATAACCAAAAGATGGCAAATTCAGTTAGAGATACAGGAACTGTAACAGATAATTTATATGAGGCTGAAAATCTAGATCTAACAAAAGATACTGCAGATTCAAAATTTAAAAATTATTTTGATAGTGAAATTAAACGATTTAAGCTTGATGAAAGCGGGACAATAGGTGAATCATTAGATAAACAAGATTATAGTAATCTAGGAAAAACACTTAATATTTTAAAAACAAGATATATTTTTACATTTAATCTTGAAAAAAAGGTAATTTACTGGCTTGAAAGAACTAGAGGATTAGAAAAAATTAATCTAGATATAAAAAATGAATTAAATAAATTTAAAGATACAAAAGAGTATAAAGAAGCAAATGGTGGAGATATGTTAAAATTATCTTATAATAAAGAGGCAGTAATTAAAGCATTATTAAAATTAGGAAAAACAAATAAAAATTTTAGTTATATAAATTTAGAATGGATATCAACAAGAATTGAGAAAACAAAAGATAACTGTGATTTTGATAAAGATAATGGATTCTGTAATAATAGTTTGTTATTTACTGAAGATTTAGATGAACAATCAAGTCAATGGGGATTAATAAAAAGAAAGGCTTATAAAAAGAAGGAGCAAGAATTAACTTCAAATTGGAAAAAATTATCAGATAGTGATGATGCTGGAAAATATTTATATAAGAAATCAAAAGGACCCAGAGGTAGTAGAAAAACATTTGATGGAAATTATCAATCACCCTATGAAAATAATTATATTTTGTTAGGAAATTAAAATATTTTATTTATAATAATATATATGATCAGATATCTATTTATATTATTATTATTATTAGCAGTAGCATATATATTAAAACATTATAACAGAAATTTAGAAGGAATGGCTGGGGAGACTTGTAATATGACGGATGATAAAAAACCAGGATATGTAGATGTTATTAAAAGTGGTTCACAGAGATATTCTGAAATATATACATCTTGTAATGAAGCTATTACAAGATGGAATAAAACTTGTTTGACCAATTGTTCTAATCCAACAAAAATAGATGGGAATTGTGGTCGTCATCTTTTTAGAAAGGATAATACTAACTTTAAAAAATGTGCCAAAAAATGTGATACCAATGCTTTATCAGAGGAATATAATGAAGAACAAGAAAAAAGAAAGCAAGACCCAACATACAAAAATATTTGTCTTACTGATCAGGAATGTAAAGAAAGTTGTGCTCCATCAATAATTTATAAAGCTGCGAATACAGATGGAATGGATTTTGATAAAATCCGAAAAGATGCTCTTAGAGGTCAACAATGGACTAAAGATATTTATTGTGGAAGCAATATATTCTGTCCTAATGATATAAGTGGTGATTGTTGTGGTAGTTATGATCCACCAGATGATCCATTTATTAGTTTAGATGATGATTTACGAGGTTTTTTTGGAGATGCGGGAGGTGTTTCTCAGAGAGAACAGGTAGAATCTGCAGCAAGACGAGGAGGAGGAAGTTTAGCAGGTGCATTTGAAAATAGTGATGAGGAAGAAGAAGATACATTTGAAATAGATGGTTCTGTTGCAAATGTAAATAGAGCAGCAGGTGGTACAACAGGTTCTGCAGGATATAATAGTAATACAATGGAAAATCCAGAAAATACATCTGAAAAAAGTGCAAATGAATATGGTAATAATCTTATGAATGGTGAAAAATCAGAAATTGATTGTTCGACATACCCAAATCATCCTAAATGTGAATATACAAATAATATGTTTGGTTGTATTGGAAAAATGGATGATGATTCAATTAATAGTATGATTAAGCAAACCGAAGATATAGATACGCTTGATTCATCTTGGGGTTTATTTAAATAAATAATCTTATTATATTTTAATGAGTATGATAATATTATACATTTTTATAATTTTTATATTATATTTTTGTTATTTAAAATTAAATATAAGAGAAAATTTAGAAAATGATGATGGTTATAAAAATTATTTTGGACAATGCGTGGGGCCAAATTGTGCTAATTATATAACAGAACAAAATAATGATTGTATAGGTGGTTGGTTACCTTGGTCAGATGAAATGGTGGATAAAAGTACAAGAGAAATAAGAAATGAATGTAAAAAAACAAGTGATATAGATTTTCCAGTATATTATAGAAGTTATAAAGTTATAAAACCTTCAATTGATGGTATAGATTGTCCATATAGTAATAATGAAATGCAAGACATTGATTGTAATATACCAAAACCAGATGATTGTTTAGAAATACGTGCAAGATATTATGGAAAAGAAAATCCTTTAACAGAAGAAATGAAAGAAAAATGTAAAATGGCAAATTGTATACCAGCAACTAAACTCACTTCTAGTTGTGATAGTAATATTATTGAAGAAGGGGCTGGACTTAATAGAAGTATTAAAAAAAGATGTCCCTGGATTTGTGATCCTAATTTAGCTTTAAATGGTGATGGAATAAATAGTTGTCAATATGATTATCATTGTAGTAAATGCGCTCCAAAAAAAATAATTGATAATACAAACTGTGGAGAAGAACTAGACTGTCCTAATCCAAATGCTCCAGATGGGTGTGGTTATTACGCTCAAAAAAAAGATATAGGTGAGGCAACTTTATCTAATTTCAATAGTGTAACTGAAAATGAATATCCTATTATAGAAAGTATACCTGACTATAAAAAACATATGGAAGATGATGAAGATGTTTTTATTGCAAATAATTATTATGATAAAATTAAAATAAAAAAACCCGATATATATAAATCAGGATTTTACTATTCACCATATAATAGCATATATCAATTATAAATAAATTATAAATAATAAATAATAATTTATTTATCTAGCATTTAAAAGTCCAATACCACCAGATGCAATTTTAATTACATTATAACGTTCTTCAAAAACCCTCAAATCATAATTGAATTTGTTTAATTTAAACACTTCTTTTCTGACACCAATTACATTACCGAGTTCATCGCATTGAATATCAATATCTGAAGTGTTTTTTGGATTTCTAGGTGGTTCTAATGTATTAAACTCAAAAGTAATAAATTTCCATTTATTTACATTTTGTGCACCGGTTGGTTGATAACTTTTTCTATTTGTTTCTAAACAAAAATTATATAAATAAAGACCATCTTTTGCAGTCCCAGTTGTTCTATTCCATTTTTCAATATAATTAAATAATCCAGAATCGAAAATACTTTCTCTATAATCTTCACCACATAAAATACCCATATCAAGTAGTATGTTTTTATTATTCTCAATCTTAAAATCTCGTTGAAAACCATTAATTATACTATACTGTTGTGGATTTACACCACTTAATTTATGTAAATTCTTTTTTGACATTTCATAAGGTTTTAAATCTTCCCAATTCCAATTTGAATAATTAAACCATTCGTTTCTTAGATAGACATCGCTTCTTCTAAATCTAAATGATAAATTACTAACCATATTTCTTGCTATTATATCTACTCTAGATGAACCAGTTATATTATCAAATTCGTGTTCATATACTTCTCTTACAAGATAGTTATGATTTGATGCTGCAAAACATTCTCTTTCATCATTTGATAAAAATATATAAGTTCCTATTAAATGTAAATCAACAAACCATTCATTTTTTTGAATAAATCTTCCATCTATTGGTCCTAATGAATTAATATCATCATTATTTAATGGTGGTTGTTGTAAAAAGATCCATAACTGATGGTTCATTTCTGTTGGTGTTGGAGATTTTCTAATATCTTTATTATTTACAGAATTAGGCCAAGCACCTCTAATTTCATTATCATTATAATTTATAAAAACATCTGGAATACTATTCAAATTTACATTTGGCGGTACATCCATAATAGTAAACATATCTTTAATGGCTTTGAATTCAACTTTAATATAAACTTCTTGATATTGTAATGCTATTAATGGTAAAGCTGATTTTGAACTGTTACAAAACCAAGCCATAAGGGGTATATATAATTTTCTTCCTTTAATTGATGGTTCACATCCACTAGCATCATATTTAGCATTAGGATAAAAACCATTATTTACAGATGCAGGATCATACAATCTTGGTTCGTGGCCTATCATTCTGTTCCATAACTCCTTTTTTCCTGTATCATCTCTTTCTATTTGATTATATAACCATTCACCAGAATATTGTGATAAAACATTACCACCTGAATGAATTGTTATTCTATTAATCATATTAGCACCTAAATATTTATTCCACTGAAATTGATAAGGTATAAAATTATTAGATACATCATTTATATTATTACTTGAACAATCAAAAACAGGACTCCAAATATCGGGTAAAGTTAAAGCAATATATGTATCATTTAAAAGTTCAGCATATCTAGGTATTTTAAATTCAAATACTGATTCTTTTGAAAATGATAGTGTTTTTTGACCTTCATAATTAATTCTAAATCGTTGTAGACCGAAATTAGTATGTTTTTTATAAGAACAGGTAAAAAAAGTTTTTTTTGGATTTCCTGTGAGTAAAATATTTTCTTGTCCTACTGCTACTAAATTTAAAAGTCCTCCAGGCATTTAAAATATAATGATAAATTATTTTAATATAATTATTTTTGTTAAATATATTCATTTAGGATTTTTTTATATTTTTATATTTTATATGAGCACTGAAATAATTATTATTGTATTTTTTTTAGTTGTTACAGTAAGTGTAATTGTATGGATGTTATATAATAATAATGCCGAACAAAGGAACGCTAATAAAATAAAGGCAGCTTATGAAAATAAGAGAGAAAGTGATAATGGTTCTCCAGTAAATATGAAATCTATTAATCCAAATGATAAAGATTATCAATATAAATTATTAGATTACTATATCTGTAGCAGTTATAATTCTTGCTGTATAGGTGATTTTTTAAATGATTATGTTTCAATGGATATTTTAAAAACTGTTATTAAACAAGGAGTTAGGGTTATTGATTTGGAAATATATATGGTTGATAATAAACCGGTTGTTGCTGTTTCGCCATTTGCAACAGGAATTGTTAAAGGGTCTTATAATAGTTTATCATTGCTTGGTAGCAATGGTGTATTAGATGTTATAAATAGATATGCTTTTTCATTAAATGGTTGTGATAATCCAAAAGACCCGCTATTTATAAATTTTAGAATAAAATGTGATAAATTAGATTATAATGCATTACATTCTGAAATTATTTCTAAATTTAAAAATAAATTATTAGGACCTGAGTATAGTTATGGTGGTAGGTCTACTACTAAAGTTCCTCATACTCCTTTAAATCAACTAATGGGTAAAGTTATTATTATGTGTAACCAAAAAAGTTTAGCTTATAGAGATACTAAATTTAATGAAGTTGTTAATATGTCATCTGCTTCTAACTCACAAGATTTTAGAGTATTAAGACTTTCTGATGCTCAAAATCAGAGAGAAAATGATTATGAAGGTTTAGAAGATGAAAATAAATCTATTCTTACTATGCTAATTCCTGATTTATCTGTTCAAAATAGTAATATTGATATTGCTGCCTTCCATAATCACGGTGTGCAAATGGTAGCAATGAATTACCAAAACATTGATGCTAATATGCAAAATGCATATGATTTTTTCAACAAAGAAAAGGGTTCTGCATTTGTTCTTAAACCTGAAAGACTTAGATTGGTTGTAAAACAATTGGAAAACCCTGATAAACAAAAGATATTAAATAAACCTAAAATTAAGAAAACTGAATGGGGGCAATCCATTCAAACATAATTTTTTTCACATTATATATTAAGCAATATGAAATGTGATAAAAAGATGACGTTTCGAGAATGCGAATTAGCTATTTTAAGACATGCTGTTGATAAAGCTGAAACTAAACAGGGTAAAAAAATGTTACATAATCCTGAAATTATACAAATTATAAGCATTGTTGAAGATTTTTTAAAAAAAACTGGAAGAGTATGCTATGGAGGCACTGCGATAAATAATATATTACCCGAAGAAGACCAATTTTATAATAAAGATATCGAACTTCCTGATTATGATTTTTTTTCACCTACTCCAATGGAAGATGCCATTAAGTTAGCTGATATGTATTATAAAAAAGGGTTTGATGAAGTTGAGGCTAAAGCTGGTTCCCATACTGGAACATTTAAAGTTTTTGTTAATTTTATACCTGTCGCTGATATTAGTTTACAGGTGCCTGAATTTTATAAAAAAATTAAAAAACAAGCTAGAAATGTTAAAGGTATCTACTATAGTCCTCCTAATTTTTTGCGTATGCTTATGTATTTAGAATTATCAAGACCTAAAGGTGATGTTAGTAGATGGGAAAAGGTTTTGAAAAGATTAACACTTCTTAATAAAAATTTCCCTTTAAAAGGTAAAGATTGTGACTTTGTAGAAATACAAAGAATGTTTGATCCTAATACTAAAATCCCACAAAACTTTACATCTAATTTATTTCAGCTAACTAGAGAATGTTTGATAAATCAAAGTGTAGTTTTTTTTGGTGCAATGGCTAATAAACTCTTTATTAAAAATCTCAAAAAATTTAAATACTATAATATGGATAAAATACCTGATTTTGATGTTCTTTCAAAAGACCCTGAAACTACTGCTAATGTTCTAAAAGAATATCTTGAAGATAATAGTATTAAAAATGTTAAAGTTACAAAAAAAAATGGAGTTGGTGAGGTGGTGGCACCTCATTATGATGTATCTGTTAAAGGTGAATCTGTCGCATTTATTTATGAACCATTAGCTTGCCATAGTTATAATGTCATAAGACAATTTGGTAGAAGTATTAAAATTGCTACAATTGATACGATGCTTAGTTTTTATTTAGCATTTTTATATTTGAATCGTAAATATTATGATCCACAAAGAATACTTTGTATGAGTCATTATTTATTTGCTGTACAAGAAAAAAATAGACTTAAGCAAAAAGGAATTCTTAAAAGATTTAGCATTGATTGCTATGGTGACGAAAAACATACAAAAGAAAAAATTAGAGCAAAAAAATCAGAGCTATTTAAAAAGTTGAAAAATAAAAGGGGCTCCAAAGAATGGAATTTTCATTTTTTAAAATATGTTCCTGGCGATATAGCATTAGCTAAAAAATATAAAACTAAAACTAAAAAAAAGAAAAAGAAAAAGAGAAAAAAGAAAACTAAGAAAAAAAGGTTTTTCTTTTAATTATATATATGCAAGATCAAGATAGATTTTTAACTATATTTTTTGGGTTGATTACACTTATCGCTCTTCTAATTATTTTAACGAATATTCCTACTGCTGTTCCTGAAGGTACTAAAGCTGTCATTGAGGAAGATGATATTACTTTATTACCTTCTTATCGTATATAACCTATGGTCATTTATTAAATTACACTTGCTACATCTATATGTTGATTTTTCATACATTGAACTATCTTGTTGATCTACCCACTCATGATCACAACTATTCCACAGTATATTATTGTTTTTCTTAATCTCTGCTCTTGTTTTTATTAGTTCTCTCTCTAGTTTAAATATTTTTTCATTTAATACTGAATTAACTTTTACTAACTCATCCAGGTATTTCATTTTATTAAAAAACAATAATTTAACTTATTTTATTTCAATTTAATATTATATCTATTAATATTAAATATATGGATCATCAAAATTGGAAACCTGTTATCATTAATGGTGGAAAAGTTACATTAAAAAAATCTAAATTACTTAAAAAACAAACACAAGAAAAACAGAAATATAAAGAAACTTCTAGTAAAAATAAAAAATTAGATGAATCTACTGAGGCTGGAAAAATAGAGAGAGTGCCTAAGGAAATTGCTAGACAAATTATTGATGCTAGGGTAGTCAAAAAATGGAAACAAAAAGATCTTGCTTCAAGAATGAGTATTCCTGTTAAAATGATTTCTGATATTGAAACTTGTAAAGCAAGATATAATAAAAACTTTATACAAAAAATAGCAAGAAAACTTGGTATTAAACTGGAAAAAAAAGATAAAAACGATGGAAAAAAAAAAAAATAAATTGAATTTAATTTATAAAAGTTATTTAAACTAATTATAATAATTATAATAATATTATAAAATGGATGGACCTTGGTATGAAACTACTGGACCTAATAGACAATATGTTTATGATGATATACTCCTAGTTATGACTTGTTCTACTGAATGGAAAAGAATTAGAAATATGAAACATAATGTGCGTTATATATTCAAGGATATTGCTAATTTATCATTTATAATTAAAGAATGTATGGCTATTGAATTTGATAAACATGGCAGCTTTGGCTCTTATAGAGGCTACGGGGCATTTACACGCAATAATTTAATGAAAGCTGCAAAAAAAAAATTAGTTGAAGAATATTATAAAACAAAAGCGATTGATATACTAAAAAACAGCATTATAGTAAGTAATTGGATTAACCATATATTATATCGGCCACCTGGTACTAGATATAAATTTCATAAAAATAGCTTTGAAAATGCAAAGAATCAATGATTACATATCCAAACTAAACTTCTTTCTTCCATTAATAACAAATCTCCAAATTCAATATCATGAAAATGAAAATTTATTTTTTTTGCTTTTTCTTTTAATCTTGTAAAGTTATGTAAATCTAAGTGAACCAGCAAAGTTTCCTTTACCTGTTTACATATTTCATCAAAAGAATCATAGTAATCCAAATCCAACTCTACTGTATAACCTTGGAAATGTTCATCTGATACTCTAAATTTTATAACAGTCATTTAGTTATTTAGTATTATAATTATTTAAATAATAATTATCATATTTTTTAAAATGCCATTACAAAGACCTTCTTGGGATGATTATTTTAAAGAAATTTTGTTAGCTACAAAAAAAAGGTCTGCTTGTGAAAGACTCCAAGTCGGTTGTCTTTTAGTTAAGAATAATAGGATTATTTCACAGGGATATAATGGTTTCTTACCTGGTTGCCCTCACGAATCTGTTGTTAGAAATAATCATGAACAAGCTACTGTACACGCTGAACAAAATGCATTATGTGATTGTGCTAAGCGTGGAGTTAGTTGTGAGGGTAGCACTGCATATATAACGCACTACCCTTGTATTATTTGCACACGATTGCTTTTAGCATCAGGCATAAAAGAAATTAAATATTTAGAAGATTATAAAAATGATGAATTAGTTGGAAAATTCTGTAAACAATGTAATGTAGAAACTATACACTTAGAATAATATTATCTTATTTTATTATATAAGATATGGCCGCTGCAAGTTATGAAGACGCATCAACTAGTAATAATCCTAATTTATCTGCAATAAAGGCAAGAAGAATTCAAGAAATTGATAGATTTTTAGCTAATATTAATTACCTTATTAGTTCACCTGCAGATATGAATAATGCTGCACAAGCACAATCAGTTATACAGAATATAAAAAGATGGGCCACGGTTAATTTGAAATGGTATCATAAATTATATGATTTATTTTTTTTAACTGGTAGAGAATCAGCAGAAGAAGTGCAATTTAATTTTTTAAATCCTGTTAGAGAAGCTTTGGAAAGACTCCAAAATATGGATCTAGACGCCCAGCTGAGGGAAAACCCTAGCTTTATTCAAGATCAAATACAAATAATTGTTGATACAACACGGCAATACAGACAAAGATTAAATGAACCAGACCAACAAATTTGGTTTGATATTATTGAAGACCCACCGGATATTGATGTAATTGAAGCAACACCAGATAATGCAAAACCACTTTTTACTTTATTAGCATCTGCCTTTTTATACGAGAAGATACAGAGAGATGCATTTGGTGCTAGAAGTATAATTAAACATTTAAATTTACTCAGAAATTATGCTGAGATACCATTTAATACTAGAATAGGTTTTATTAATGAATTATTAGCTGACCATGAATTTAGCCAAGGAAATATTACTGCCGATGTATTAGAATTGTTAAGAGGATATCAGATTAGAAGTAGATTGAATAGAAGACAAAAAAAAGATGGAACACCTGTTGACTGGCTTGCGGATGTTTCAGTGGAAGAAAGCTTAGAACCTGCTAACAGTGCTAAAGTTTTTTTATTTCAATTAGCTGAAAGACAAGGTGGGTGTGTAGAAGATGGGCAAGTTCCACTAGTTAATACTTCATATACAGAAGATGGTGCTACTTTTAATTATTGTGGACACGCAGCGGATTCAGTCTCTGTCCCGTTTGACTCTTCAGAAGACGTTATAAGAGCATCTTGTCTTGAATATGATTTTCCACATAAACCTTTTAATGATGTTTTGTTATATTTTCAAGCTTATTGTACACTAACTTATACCAGAAAAAAAGCTTCAGCAGCATCAAGTTCTGCTGCAGGCGGTGAAGAAACAGTAGTTGTTCGTGCGAATCCAAAGGAGAGAATTAAATTGATTAGCGAAGCACTAATTGCTTCTAAAACTAGAACTAGAGAAGGAAAACGGGCAAACTCATCCGTTTTAGAATTTTGTGAGGAAAGCGACCGAAGATCTGCAGTATTGAGACTAGCAAGATTATTAAGACACTTAGAATTTTTATGTGTGTCTGAAAAACCAGGTAGTTTATTTCACATAGAATATATGCATCATATATTTGAAGAGGTTTTCCCAATTATGAAGACACAAGGCGGTGTGTTATGGAGACACAGTGGTGGTGCAAATGCTTGGGTTGATGATAGTGCCGGTGACGGCATTGGCGGCGGTGACGGTGGTGGCGGCGGTGACGGTGGTGGCGGCGGTGACGGTGGTGGCGGCGGCGACGGTGATGGAATGAGTAAACATTCAGCTTATTCTGATGCTCCATTTGCTGTGCCTCCTGCACCTAGTGCTAATCTTGATTCAGACCCTGCGGCGGCGACGGTGATGGAATGAGTAAACATTCAGCTTATTCTGATGCTCCATTTGCTGTGCCTCCTGCACCTAGTGCTAATCTTGATTCAGACCCTGATGACCCACCATTACTTAATGAATTTCCACCAGGTGTCGAGGAATCAGCGGCAGCACCAGCGGCTGCATCATCAAAAAAAAACAAAAAAGCTAAGAAAAATAAAAAAGTAAAGAAGCAAGGAGGTGGGAAAAGAACAAGAAAGAGAAAAAGAAACCGTAAAAAGACAAGGCGAAAATCTCATAAAAGAAAGCGCACTAGAAGGAAACGTAACCGAAAAAAACGCACTAGAAGAAGAAAATAATTTTTTAAAATATTAAATATTCTATAATTTAATCTTTTGATAGATAATCTAATGCCTTAGGTTGTTTACCACTATAACCGCACATTTGAACTAAATAATACCAGAGATGTTCGTTTTTATATCCATTACCATAAGGAACATACCATCCATTTTCATATAGGTGCCAGTCACTGAATAAATCCATCACTTCATTTAATTTTGACTCATCAGTTACTTTATTTTCAATCCATTTAATAGTACATAATTTCATTCCTAATTCACTTTTATGAGTATTGCCATGTTTCCAATCATGATAGATTTTTCTTCCATGAAAGATAACTTCACTTGAACATCCGTTCCTACCAGCTCTAATCATTTTGGTTTTTACAGTAAAATAAAATGATTTTTTAAGTTCAATTTTTTGAACTAGTACTCACTTAAGTACACGCTAGCTTTCTGTAATGCATAAAACCCTAATCCAAATAAAGCGGTTTTTAAAACATATCCAGATAATGTAGGGTTACCATCTTTCATAAAAAGAGATGGTAAAGTTGTTTTTAATTTCATCTGAACGAACGGCATTTGAAAAATAAAAAATAATAACATAATTAAAACAGGTAACTGTATTTCTTCATATAATTGGTCTAATCTATCTGTAGTCTTCTGATTTGAAAAGTTTTCTTTAATTGCTGAATTTACTGTTTCCTCTTCTTCTATATAGTTGCGTTTAACTGGTTCAGGAATATAATTTGGTTTTATTTGCTGATCTTGTGTAACATGGTTTGTTTCCATAGGAATATGTCTAGATGGTAATTCTGTCATACCACTTCCCGCAGCGCTTTGAATTCCTCGGACGATTTTATTAATAGAATTTTGTGATAATTCACTTTGTTTTCTTTGCATATTTCCAGCTTGTGGTTGATTTTGTGGTGGGACAGGAGGACGACGATTCTCTAAATCCTGTCTAACAACTTCTCTAGTTTCTAAAACAACATTATTCTTTGTTGGTCTATCGTTACTAGGTAAATCTTCTATACTAGTTCCATCCATATAATATTCAATAATATTGATTTTGAATATTATTTACGCATAGTTTAAAGTTTTTTTATTTTTACTACATTTTTCTGCATCTAGTTTATATTTATAACATTTATCACCGAATTTAAATATTTGGTCTTTAACTTTATCTAATGGTGCTGCTTTAAAAATAATACAAGATCTATTATTACAAACTTTTCTAAATAATGTTGATAAGCCTAAACCAAGTAAAACAGATATAATTATTTGACCTGGTTTACTATGTAATACATTCCTGATTCCCATATATATATTGTAAACTTTTTAAAAGTTTATAAAATATGATTTAATTAAAAATTCCCTTATGCTTAGATGAATCAGAATTATGATTTTGCACAGGATAATGTCTGATTTTTGCTAGATTTGAAGGACATTTTACTTCATTTGATGAAAACCCAAAACAAGTATCACTTTTATCTTTATACTGTAATTCATTAATATTTTCTGGTGTTGGGTATACATATATAATTTCAGTCTGAGGCTTTATTACATATGAAAAAAATAAACCTAATGCTAAACTTATTATTAATGCTGGGACATGAATTTTTATCATATATATATTATCTTTATTTTTTATCTATTATAACTTCAGATTTACTATAATCTACCTCATATTTATCTTCACTTAATACTAATTTTACTAATCTTTTTTTACCCTCTTCATTATGGTCATCAATAATTGTCATAACATCAAAAAATTTACTCTGCATTTCTTTAACAATAGGTATAATTTCTGTTCTATATTTATCTAGGGCGTCATTTAAAATAAATTTATCGTCTAAATCTTCCTTAAACGAATTTATTATAGTATTGTATTCACTTAAATAATTTGCTATTTTTTTTTTAAAAAATTTAATTGCTTCATCTCTATGTTTATCATGTTCTTCACCCATTTCTTGATATTTTACTTTTTCATCATCAAATATATATCTTTCTAAATTATCTAAAATTTGTATCATTTGCTTATATTGTTCTTTTAGAGTTTCAAATTTTTCAGCAATATTTTCTTCAGTTTCAATTCCAAAAAGTATTGATAGTTTAATTTTTATTATATTTTTTTTGATTTCCTCATTAACATTATAATAATAAACAATTAAATCAGGTATATAATCTGTTGAACCAAGTGAAACTATATATTCTAAATTACAAGGTTTTAATGTATCCCCACATCTAGCAGATAATTGTTTATTTTTATTTGTAAATACAGTTCCAACCCTTCTGGGACAGTTAATACATTTATTTTTATAACTTGATATTCTTGCTTTTTTTTGTATTTTTGATAAATCAGTTTTACTCATTACCTCTTTTTTATAATTTACACGTTTTTGTTCATAGTCATGTTTCATTTTATAAAATTTTTCAACAGGATCATCCATTTATATTTATATTTTATAATATTTTTTGTGTAAAATCTCAAAACTACTTTCAAAGTTAGGCAAATTTGTTATTAAATCATTAGCATCTTTCCTATTTTTTTCTCTAATTACCCTTATTTTATCTAGTATAAATTTTTCTTTATCTAACATTTTTTGTTTTTTTTCGTGTGGATTAAGTTTGTTCCCTTTTTTATAATATAAGATAAAACCTAGAAAAATAATAAAAAGTGAAAATAACCCAATATTAACTATGTGATTATAGTAACTTTGTTTTAATTCTTTACAGTTTTTTAGAGACTCTTTTAAAAAATATTTAGTACCGCTTTCAATTAATTTTGGTGAATTACTAAAATTCATTAATTTATACAATTAAAAAAACAAAAAAAATTATACACATTTATTATATATAATTATGGAAAGCAAAGAAAAAGTTATTCCAATACTTACATCTCTAGCATTATTTTCAATTATAACTGTAATATTTTCATCAATAAAATATTATGTGTCTGAAAGTATGTATCCACCAGATAAAAGCACTTCTTTAACACTTACTGTATTATATGTTGTGTTAGCAGTTGTTTTACAACTTTCTATAAATTTAATAAATACAAAACGTTTATGTTCTGCTAGACCTTTAGGTGCTTTAGTTCATACTTTTTTACCAAATGCTTTTATTTTTATAGTTGTATTATTAATTATAAGAAATAAACCAGGATGGTTACGTCCCTTTTCAAATACTATTGGTTATGGTATAATTGCTTTATTTAATGATTTAAAATGGCTCAGCGATTTAGCAACTAAAGATAAAGATAAAACCTTGATAAAAAAAGATAATTCGTTATTTTTAAATGAATTAACACCTTCAAATTTTACTCCACTTGTAAAAGAAATGCATAAAAACGATTTAATTACATTTAGTGAAAAACAAGTTGAATCTATAAGTAGTTTAGAAAAATCTTCTGGAGGTCCAGTAACTAACTCAGAAAGTAGTTATAAACCAATGATAGGCGGTTCAAATAGAAACCGTAAAAAGAAAATCCAAAAAGGTGGGGCTAAAGAATTATCAGAATCGACTACTGATGCAATAGCTGCTGACGTTAAACAAAATAAATCCCAAAAAGAAGAAGTATTACCAAATGAGCTAATAGAAAATAAATTATTACAAAAATTATGGTCTCTGGTAAGTTTAAAAAGTATTATTTCTGAATGCACTTGGTTTTTATTATCTGGAATTTTAGTATTAGCATACAGTTATAATGGTATTTTAAATCTTTCTTGCAGTTATACATCGGAACAACAGAAAGAAAGAAACAAAAAAAGAGAGGAAAAGATAGCTGAGAATGAATCAAAAAAACCAAAATCATCTACAGTTTAAATTTAGGTATTGCTAAATAATATGAAACAAATAAATAAGCTAAAATAGATAATATAATGGAAACAAACCAAATTGGAATTATAGTCTTCTTTTGTTTCCCAATACCAAATTCTCTTAAACTTCCATCTTTATTATATAAAAATGATGGTTCGAGAATTTGTACAAAAGTAAATAAACATATAAAAATCACAATAGAAATGGATGCCATATTGTTTCTTACAAATGTTCTATTCATAATAATTAATATTTAGATTAATTTTTATGAATTTTCGTTTATTTATGATAGCTATATTTTTTGAAATCATGAACACAACCTCTATATTTTCCCTCTACATTCAAATAGGCACAATTAAAACCAAAATCTTTTGATAATGGCTTCCATACTTTTTCTTTTATTAATTTTGATTTTAAACCTGTTAAAGTTATATCGCATCCATATTCTAACCAACAATCATAATTATCACATATTACACTTTTATTCTTTTTTACAGACGACATTACATTTAAATCTAATAATTTTTTTATAACTTTATCACAATTTCTTAATCTTTTTGATGAAACGTAAAGATGAGATGTTGTATTATCATTATTTTCCATTTTATATTTAGCAATGTATGTTTTTAAATTATTTTTTTATTGCGTTAAGTTTTTTTCTAGTTTTAATATATAATGGTTAAAAGAGTTCATAAAGGTTCCGACGGACACTATCATGTTGCCGGAGGTAAATTTAAAGTTCTTGTTGGTTCAAGAGCACAAGTTATGCACGGAACAGCTTATAAGACCAAGGGTGGTCTCAAAAAATCTTCTTTGAAATTTAATAAACACGGTAAGATTGTATCAAGAGCTAAGAGCGCAAGCAACCCCCTTAAACGTTTAACAGATGCAGGATATCGCACTAAAAAGGGAGAATTTGGCTCTTTTCATGTTGATAAGAAGAAAGGAAGAAAAAGTAAAAAGAAGAGAAGAACTAAGAAACGTAGAACTGCTAAAAGAAGAAAAGGAAGTCGTTGCAGAACCAAAAAAGGAAGATACCGCAAGTGTTAATTCCAATATTCTTTTAAAATATAATTTTCTTTAATATATTGTTGGGGTATAACCTTACCTATATATTCATAAAAATATTGCTTACTTACAACTCTGTTTTTATTATTAATCATCAAATTTTCACAATAATCTTTATATAATTTTGTATAGGTTATTTTGGTTTCATTAAGTAATTTATATTGTTCTCTTAATTCATCTAATATTTCATTAATACTTTCCTTTTTATTCCATAAACTACAATACACATTTTCTATTATCTTATTATTCTTTATTTTGATATTATAAAAATGTTTATATACAGATATCATTGTTAATTGATCTAAACACATCGTACAATTACTTTTTTTTTCTATAAGCCAATCATTAAATAAATTAAATAATTCGCTTGTCTCAATGCTTTCATTATTCTCTTCTTCTGTAATTTCCATAGTTTCATCCCAAAACATTCTAAATATTTTTATTCTACATAAATAATTACTACTAAAACCTGTATAATATTCCTTCTCACTATCATATTTTATTTCATTTAATTTACAAAACTTTATATTAAATGTTTCATTAATAAAAATATTTGGCATTCTATTTTCATTTAGATAATATAGCCATAAATAGTATAATTCCATTTTTGTTATATTTATATTTTTCATATTTGTTACATATTTTTTTATAAACTTTTCTAATATTTCTTCTTTACTGTTGTTTTTAAAAAATAAAATTTTATTTTTTGAATTACTATTATGCAAATGTTTATTTAAAAAACCTTCTGCTGATTTAAACCTTAACGAATAATGAACTGATATTGTATATATGTCTAATACATGATTTCTTAAAAAAATATCCCAATTATTATCTATTTGTTTATTTTTATTAAAATCTACTAATCTATGATTGTTATGTTCTTCACTATTATATCTATACGTAAAAATTTCATCTATTGATACTGTGTTTTTAAAATATGAAATAAAATGTTCTTTTAAATACTTAATAAATTCATTGCAACTTGGCAATACATAATATAAATTATTTGTTTTCTTTTTTAAAATACAATCGCCTAATATAGTTAAAAAATATTTTGTAGTATTTCTATCCTTTATAAATATAGGTGTTAAATAATCTAATATAAATTGGATTGTGTATGAATTTGGAATACTTTTTATAAGATCATTCTCCCTAATTATCTTTATAATATTGTTTTTTATTTGATGTTTTTTCTTTCTTAAGTTTTTATTTGTATTTAAACCGGTTAATATACTGTAAATTAAATCATCCATATCTATTATACTAAAGTGTTTACCATTGTATTTTATATATAAATCCGTTTTTTTAATATAATAATATTCATAGCCTCCTGTATTTAAAAAATTATTTGTAAATTCTGTAACTTCTTTTTCAATATATTTTTTCTCTTTCTCTCTGTCTATAAATTTATTTAAAAGATTTGGAAGCTGATTATCTAAATAATATTTTAACTTTTTTATTACATCATTATTATCACTATATTCTAAATATAACTTATCTATTGAAGCTATTAGTTCTTCCTTTTTTATTCCTCCTTCTTCTTCACTTAATGCTAATGAACTCATTGTATAAAATATATAAAATGAGTTTAAATACTTTTTATCCATTCATTTTCTATAATATTATTAAAATTATATCTATTCTTACTTGATGTAAATATATTTATAAATAATTCTCTCTGACTATATTTCATTTCTTCTATCAATTTACTATGATATTTATTTGGGAATTTAAATTTATTTTTTATATCTTTCTCTGGATCATTAAAACTAAATGGTGATTCATCCACAAACATTATCCAAATACAAATTGCCCAGTTCCAAAAATCACTAGTATTATGATATTTACAATTATATATCTCAGGAGAATTATAGCCTATAGTTCCTGATTCTAATATTATTTTTTCTTCCTCATCATTTTTTATTACTTTATGACTACATCCAAAATCTATTAAAAATAATTTATAATTTTTATGAATTATAAAATTCTCTAACTTTATATCTAAATGTACATATCCCATTTTATGTAATGAATTTATACAAATTAGCATATTTTTTATTATCTTTAATTTAATTTTGCCACTAGTTGAAGTTGATGTTAAAAAATTAAATAAATCTATGCCTTCTGAATCTTTTAAAAATATATTACAATATAAATTATCATAATAACTATAAACATATTGTGGAAAATAATTTCCACCTTCTGAAATTATTTCTTTTAACACTCTTATTTCTTGTTTCGCTTTTAAAAAATGTAATTTATTAATACTCTTACAAATATATTTATTATTATTAATATCTTTTGCTTTCCATACTGATGAAGTTGCACCTTTTTCTAGTTTTTTTATTTTTATAAAACAATATGGATAATATTCTATTGGTTTCATTTCTTCTTCATTTATATTTTGTTTTAATGTTTCGTCTAATACTTCAAACGAGCAACAACACCCCATAATTTATTATCATATTATGTTTTCATATTTACAACCCATTTTGGCGCTTTATTATTACTACTCTTTAATTCATTTATTATTCTTTTTTTTTCCTTTTCTCTCTGGGATTCCACATCTATTATTGTATTTAATATATCTGTCTTCTGATTCCTATTTTTATAATAATGTCTTAACATTCTATTTTCATAATAATTTTTTTTTCTTTCTCCTTTAGTTTCTGATATTAAAAATATATCTTCATCTATTTCTGTTGATTTATTACTTGTTGGCATTGTCTGACATCCTTGGTCCTTTGTTATTACTCTATTTTCTAATTCGGTTATTACTAATTCTGTCATTAATTATATTATTATTTTTTTTTTATTTTAATTTAACGCATAAGTATTTAAAGATTTTAAGTAAAAAATAATATATGACAGAGACAAATGTATTAGAAATTAAAACTGTACAAATTGCTCCTTTCAGAACATTAATGACTGCACTTAAGGATATATTACTAGAAACCAATATTACTTTTAAACAAGATGGTATTAGAATTGTTAATATGGATAAATCACATACTATTCTTGCCTATTTATTTTTAGAAGCTGATAAATTTGAACATTATTATTGTAAATATCCTAAGATTATTATTGGTGTAAATATGTTTCATTTATTTAAACTTATCAATTCTATTGATAATGACGATACATTAACTATGTATATTACTGAAAGCAGTTATAGTGATGGTGTTGTTGATCACCTTGGATTAAGATTTGAAAACGGTGATATTAAACAGTGTAAAAATCAAAAATTAAGACTTATTGAGCCTGACGAAGAAGAACTTGAAGTTCCTGAGGTAAGTTTTTCATCTGTTATTAATTTACCATCTACTGATTTCCAAAAAATTATTCGTGATCTTTCTAATATATCAGAGAGATTGGAAATTAAATCGGTTGGGAATGAACTTATATTTAAGTGTCAAGGTCCATTTGCTTCTTGTGAAATTAGACGTTCTGAATCTGATGGTAATATGGAATTCATTTTGAAAAAGGATGAGACTAAAGTAATTCAGGGAGAATTCTCCCTAAAAAATCTCGGCTATTTTATCAAGTGCACTAATTTATGTAATACTATTGAGATGTACCTTGAGAATGATTTACCACTTATTGTTAAATATTCTGTGGCTTCTTTGGGTGAAATTAAACTTTGCCTTGC
>Ga0206126_10000032_pt1 | contig 174389 bp, 137 predicted proteins | sample Helgoland_Spring_5_FD_148621 | JGI IMG/M metagenome (GOLD analysis project Ga0206126, IMG submission 148621) | Pelagic subsurface seawater microbial communities from Kabeltonne, Helgoland, North Sea - Helgoland_Spring_Bloom_20160412_1 | ecosystem: Environmental > Aquatic > Marine > Epipelagic...
CCTAAGATGTCGTACGATTCCGATTCTGAAGTTGAAAAAGCGGAGGTAATCCAGCGCCACTTCGTGCTTTCCGTGACGCGATTTACAGCAAGTGCTCCAAACCCCGTGCGAAAAGAGGTCACCTCCTGTCCATCGAAGTAGATGGTAAGTCGCAAGGCTTCGTTGATGCTTCCCACATCGGTTTGTCGTGTCGTTGGAATGAATTGATAGTCGTTTTGACCATACATCCCGAGGAATTCCATTTCCCAGGGGCCATAACCATCGGGGTCAAAGGTGGCAAAAGTTTGCAGGTCAATGTACCGTGGTTGGTATTCACCACCTTCATCCAAAGAGCCCAATACATAACTGTTATCCCGAAATCGAAACCCCGAATTCAAGGTGAACCTACGATGGCCAACGGGGCCTTTTTCACTTACGACATCCTGCTGCACTTGGGCGCCAAGCATGCTCGCTGTAAGTTGCGTTTGATTGGTTGTCGGAGTGCGGTAGTGGATGTCCAAAACGGAACTCAGTTTATCGCCGAATTTGGCTTCAAACCCTCCGGCAGAAAAAGTGATCGACTCGACCATGTCTGGGTTGGGGAAGGACAACCCTTCCTGTTGCCCCGCGCGCACCAAAAATGGACGGTACACCTCAATATCGTTGACGTAGACCAGGTTCTCATCAAATGAGCCGCCACGAACATTGTACCCGCTTGAGAGCTCGCTGTTGAAGTTGACAGGTGCTTGAATGAGCAAATCTTCAATCGTGCCGCGAGGCGAAGGGATTCGCGAGGCGACTTTGGGGTCGATTCGTTGAACCGGAGATGTTCGCTCTCCATCGGCAAAGACTTCAGAGGTTGCCAAAGCAACACCTGCTTGCAAGCGAATGGCGAAAGTCAACGTGTCTCCGGCGATGGGGGTGATTACCCGTTGTTCAGTTCGATACCCAACGAAGCCAAATCGGATGGTGTATGGAACTCCGGCAGTGAGTTGAATGCGATACTTTCCATCTTGATCAGTGACCATCCCTGCAGACGCTTGATCGACAGGTATAACAGTGGCTCCTGGAAGTGGGCTGCCATCGCTGGAGCCAACTGTTCCTTCAATCCAACCGACCTGAGCCAATCCAGAAAGCTGAACGGTCAAGGCTATGGCAATCGCCAGCGTATATCGGAGACATCTCAGCATCGTCAGGTGCTAGCGATCCCGCAGCGATTGGATGAACTTAGCCCAGGCGATGGGGTTGAATAATGAGATCGGAGGGAGTTGTCCGTTGTAGCTGTTTTGGATGGCTTGCTGTTGCATCGTGTACGAATACACTTCAGATCCATCTCGGCCGACTTCCATGAGTCTGTCATAAAGCGCTTCTGGGTCAAGTCGCTCTTGACCAATAATATAAGCGTCTCTAGTTAAAGCGAGTTCCATGAATTCTTCGCGGAATCGCTCTCGGGTAGGCCAAGGATAAATGAAAGCTTCTTCCAGCGAAATGGTATCTCTTCCCAAGGGTTGAACGACATTCATTCGAGGAAGTTGTAGGTCGGAGGGTACCGTGAATTGTTGTGCGATGTAGCCCATCGAGGACACCCGTAAGGTGTCTCCTTCTAAGGCAGGGATGCTAAAGAACCCGTTGGCGTCGGTCATGGTCCCGCGCGAGTCGCGCATGCGGTAAACTGTTGCGAAGGAAAGTGGGGAAAGGGAGTCGCCTGTAACTACCATTCCACTAATTTGAACAACGTTCAAAAGGGTCGAATCGGCAACGGATTCTTGGGCATGGGTGGTCGGTAGTCCGAAGCCCATGACAAGGGCGAAGAGGGTAAAATAGCTGACGAACGCTTTCATTCGGGACAAGTTAGAACCGCGCATTCAATTAAACTTGAGCTGTTTTAAATTCCGAGGTGAAATGGAACTCCAATTCCGGAAAATTGGCGATTTCCATGTCCAATAGGAACTTTGATGGAGCGAGAAAGACATCATTCTTGTCTTTATCAAGGACCATATCTGTGCCTTTAATGCGTTTAAATTCATCCAATTTGCTCTCGTTGTCACTTAAAATCCAACAGGCTTTAAAATAACGCTTGGGTTGAAATTCACATTTTGCACCATACTCGTGTTCAAGGCGGTATTGAATGACTTCAAATTGAAGCTCGCCAACGGTTCCTACAATTTTTCGATTGCCCAATTCGCGAATAAACAATTGGGCGACCCCCTCATCAGTCAATTGTTTGATTCCCTTTTCTAGCTGTTTGCTCTTCATGGGGTCGAGGTTGACTAATTCCTTAAAAATCTCGGGTGAAAAACTAGGGATGCCACGAAATTGAATGATCTCACCTTCGGTTAACGTATCACCGATCTTGAAATTGCCTGTGTCGTACAATCCAACAACATCGCCGGGCCAGGCTTCCTCTACAATGCTCTTGTCCTGAGCAAGGAATGTTGCAGGGTTGGAGAATTTTAATTTCTTCGTGAGCCGCGTGTGATAGTAGAAGGTGTTGCGCTGAAATTGGCCGCTGCACACGCGGAGAAAGGCAATGCGATCACGATGACGCGGGTCGATGTTGGCGTGAATCTTAAAAATGAATCCTGAAAAGGCTTCTTCTTCCGGATGGACATCGCGTAGGTCAGCTGGACGTGATCGAGGATCTGGAGCAATGTCAATAAACGTATCGAGCATCTCCTGAATGCCAAAATTATTGACCGCACTTCCAAAAAAGACAGGTGCAAGGTCCCCGTCTAAATAGGGTTGTGAATCCCACGTCTCGTAAACGCCGGTGATCAATTCTACATCTTCTCTGAGCTGGTTCGCGTGCTGTTCTGTGACCAAGTCATCGAGAGAAGCGTCTTGGATGTCTTCGATGGACACCACTTCTTTTGAAATCTTTGTTTTGTCCGGATTGAACAAGCGCAATTCGGAGTTGTACAAGCTGTAAACCCCTTTAAACGATTGGCCACCACTGATCGGCCAACTCAATGGACGAACGTTTATTTTGAGTTTCACCTCAAGCTCATCGAGTAAGTCGAACGGATCTTGTCCTTCTAAGTCCATCTTGTTGATGAAGATGATGACAGGCGTTTTACGCATCCGGCACACTTCCATCAAGCGCTCTGTTTGAGCTTCGACGCCTTTCACACAGTCAATGACAAGGATGACACTGTCAACTGCAGTCAACGTGCGGTAGGTGTCTTCAGCAAAGTCCCTGTGACCGGGTGTATCGAGCAAATTGATGAGGCGGTCTCGATAGTTGAATGCCATCACAGAAGTGGCAACCGAAATGCCTCTTTGCCGTTCAATTTCCATGAAATCGGACGCCGCAGTCTTCGTAATCTTGTTGTTCTTCACCGCACCGGCTGTCTGAATAGCCCCACCAAACAAGAGGAATTTCTCTGTTAAAGTGGTCTTGCCAGCATCGGGGTGACTGATGATAGCAAAGGTGCGCCGCTTGGCAATTTCGTCTTGGATGTTCCCCATAGCGCAACAAATTTACGATGCGGGACGGGGAGGTCCCTCCAGGAGTTTCAACCAACTTTCAACGGCCGCTCTTTTGTGGAATTGGGTCAAGTCTTTTCGAGAGGGGAGCGGGATGTCATTGTGGTGCTTCAGGGCTCTAGCCAAAGCATCCGGTGATCGAGGAGAAATCAGGGTTCCATGCGCTCCATGGCCCAACAATTCGGGCGTGCCACCAGCGTCGGTTCCAATCACAGGAATGCCCGATGCAAGGGCTTCCAACGTGACCATTCCAAATGTTTCGCTTGCACTGCACATGGCATAAACATCGCACGCTGCATAGGCGGTTTGCAATGATTCCATTTGCCCATGCCAATGGATGCGGTCGCTGATTCCCCGTTGTTCGGCGTCCGTTCGTAGGCGTGTTTCCCAATCTTCTGCTTCATTCGCGGTATTGCTCCCAACAATGAACGCGTGCCAGTCAGATGCGCTTTCCAAGGCGGCGAAGAGCATGTCTTGCCCTTTCAGGGGGTCCAATCTTCCAAACAGCCCAACCAGTTTGACATCAGAAGGGATGCCAAATTCCTTTCTCGAGGCTGCTTTGTCTTTGGAAGGAGCGAACCAATGGGAGTCCAGAGCGAGAGGGATCTGACTGATTTGATGCGGTTTTAAGGGGGTGTTTCTCAAAACTTCATCTGCAAGACGCTTCAGAGGGGTGACCCAATGATCAATTTGTCCAAATCGCCAGCGATGCCACGGTCTCTTTTTGGGCCGGTCAATTTGCATCCCTTGTTGGAAGACCAAGCGACAGGGTATGCCGCAAACGGCCAAGGCGGCCAACGGTAAATCCCGGGGATCTCGTATCCAAAGAACGTCGGCGCTCAATGCTTGCAACCGGGAGCGCAAGTGCAAGGCCGCCCTCCATGGAAGATGTCGATTCTGACGAGCGATGGTTTCTAAAGGCAGGCCTGCTGCTTGCGCTTTTTGATGCAGTGGAGACTGCGAAACGCTCAAAACGCTGACCGTGGCACCAGCCTCTTGCATCCATTCGGCATAGCGAAGTAAATTCTGTTCAAGACCTCCCCAACCTGTTGAGCTGGATAGAAAAACAAGTTTCATCGGTTATCGGGACGAACGGTAATTTCGCTAAAAACACCACGGCCTTTCGATTCAATGGAGAGCACAATGGCTTCAGCGATGAACACAGGGTCCATGCCTTTTTCAAATTGGGGGCGATAGGATTCCCGGAGCTCGGAATTGGTCGTTTGATCTATGAAGGCCGTATTCACTGCGCCCGGATTGATTGTGGTCACGGCAAGGCGGTCTCGGAACTCAATGCGAAGGGATTCACTTAAAGCCAGTACCGCATGCTTGGTGGCGCAATACACGCCACTATTTGGAAACACATTGCGCGCGGCAACCGAGCCAATTTGAATGACCTGGCCTTTGTTTTTCAAGAGCGAATCAAGGCACGCATGCACGCCATTCAAAACGCCTTTTATGTTGACGTCAATCATCCGGTGCCAGTCCGAAATGTCAGCTTCCTCTAGGGGCGAAAAAACGCCGATTCCAGCGTTGGGAATGCACACGTCAATGCCACCCCATTGGTCCTTCATTTTTTGAGCAGCAACCTGCATGGATTCCGCATTGGTAGCGTCTCCTTCGTGCAGCAAGACACTGTTTTCATCGCGTGCTGACGCCCACGATTGCATAGCGCTCAAGTCTCTTGAAATAAGTAAAACACGGTGGCCTTTTTCGGCCAACAGACGAGCAGTTGCAGCTCCAATTCCACTGGAGGCTCCTGTCAGGAAAATACGTTGAGATTTCACGCCGTGAAGGTACAACGCACAACGGTTGAGTTCAATACACTGCGGCGCGCCCAGATTGAAAGCCAATGACCCGGTCATAACCGGAATCATCCCAGTAATAGGCAATGACCTGGTAGGTGTTGTCTGCAGCAGCATGGGAACCTTCAACCGTTGATGTTACTCCAGCCCCTTTGGTCAAAGCTTCCGTGTCATACCGATCGGCCGCCCAAGAAGGCCGAGTGAGATAGGTGTAGTTGTAATATCCTTGCTTTAAAAAAAGAGCAAGTTCGTACCGGCGTTTGGTGTCATCCCACGTCATGCGATGCGTCAATGGAAACATCCAATCCGAGCATTGGCCAAAAACATACACGTCGCGATCTGGATAGGGGTCAAAGCAAGCTAGATAAAAATGGGCCATCACGTAATCGCCTCCTGTGTGATCATCTTGTCGCTCATTCGAGATAATATACGCACCGTTCAAGTCCCTTCTTGCTTGGTGGTATGCATAGGTGCGCAGTTCGTCAGGCTCTAAATGCATGTGGAAGTGATTGCGGCCATCTTCTATGCGGTCGAGTCCTTGGCTGACAAACTGCAGGCTTTTCAAATCGACGAATCGCCAGCTATTTCCGCCCTCAAATGCATTTTCACCCTGTTGGCTGAAGACCACTTCCTCGCCTTTAACAAAGACGGGTTCTAAACTGGAAATAGCGGCATCCCAGCGACCGTTTTGAAGGAGTGTGGTCTGAAGCGCATCGTATGCGTCTTGAATAACAAAGCGATCCGGACTGTGCGTGATGGCGAAATCCAACTCTTGGTGAGAACGCTTCAGCGGAATCGACTTGGCCTCTTGCACCGTCATTTCAATGTCCACGAGGTTTTCATACACCACAAATCGTCGAAGAATCAGCGGGGTATCTGGTTCCGAAGGGTCAACAACTTCCAGAATATAGTTGCCGCTTTTATCAAAGCGCATGAGGTCATTTGGGAATTGCGCTGCAAAATGGGTGTAGCCGACCCGTGTGTTGAAACTGGACTCTGCCTGATCAAGACTCAGCGATGTGAAGCCCTGAATGCAGTCTGATGCTGTGAGGTCGGGAGAATCATACCAGTCAAAAGTGCAATGTTGCCAACGCATTTCCAATGTTCGGAAGCGCTCACTCAGATCATCAAATTGGAATTTCAGAATGCCGTCGTCCAATGCAATAAATGGAAGTTCAGCCGGGAGGCCTTGTGGATGCAGCGTCACGCTGAGGATGTTCTCTGCCGCATAGGCAATGGGATATGGGGTGTCTTGACCTTGGGCAACCGTGCTCAAAAATGCAAAGGCGAGAAGCAAAACGAAAAGAGAAGGATTGGAGAGAACACGCGCTGTATTTGGTGTCCGATTCGGGTCTTTCTGAGCCCCTAAAAGTGTGAATTGTCTGTTTAGCAACATAACGGCGTTAATTCTGTGGGCAAATCATAGGGATATCACCGGTTGTCAGTCCTACCTTTGCGCCCGAAAAGTAAACATTCGTGAGCTGATGTCCCGCACGATAAGGATCCGAAAAGGAGCAAATATTCGATTAAAAGGCCGCCCCGCGACCTCAATTGTCGATGCTCCACCAGCAGCAATATACGCTGTACAACCTCCAGATTTTACTGGAGTCATACCCAAACTTCGCGTAAAAGAAGGAGATGCCGTGGTGGCCGGTAGTTCGCTGTTTTTCAGCAAGGACTGCCCTTCTGTGCAATTTTCCAGTCCCGTTAGCGGGGTGGTAAAAAGCATTGTACGCGGTGCCAAACGCAAAATCCTTGCTGTCCTCATTGAGGCAGATCAACAAGGAAAAGCGGAGTCATTCCCAGTCATCGACCCCAAAACGGCGGATCGAACGGCCATTTTAGGGGCAATGCTCAATGGCGGTCTCTTTGCCTTCGTCCAACAACGGCCGTTCGCCGTCGCTGCAGATCCGGCAATTACGCCACGAAGTATCCACATTAGCGGATTCAATTCGGCACCACTGTCTCCGGACATGGCGGTCGCACTGAATGGGCGTATGGAGGACTTTCAAATAGGTATCGATGCTTTGAACCAACTGGCAGGGTCAGAGGGTGTGCACATTGGTGTGCGTTCAAATGAAACGATCTTTTCGGGAATTGAAGGCGCCAAGGTGACGCAGTTCGAAGGTCCTCACCCTGCAGGCAATGTGGGTGTGCAGATTCATCATGCTGCGCCATTGAATAAAGGCGAAGTTCTTTGGACGATGCATGCTGAGGACGTCGCGAACTTGGGTGTTTTGCTCTCAAAAGGTCGTTATGAGCCTCTCCGCGTTGTTGGAGCAGGCGGCTCGGAGCATCCTGCACCACAGCACATGCGGGCTTTGGCGGGTACAGCGTTGACGTCACTTGTTGGAGGCCATCAAGATGCTGAGAACACGCGCTACATTTCAGGAGATCCCTTAACAGGAACCGATGCCAGTGCAGCCGGTTACCTCGGTGGGTTGCATCATCAAGTGACTTTGTTGCCTGAAGGAAACGAGCCTAAATTCTTGTTGACTGACGGTTGGTTGAGCCCGGGATTGAAGAAGTTTTCTCTTTCGAGGAGCTATCCCACATGGCTCATGCCGAAGTCAAAGGAGTTCACCATGGACACCAATTCCAACGGTGAAGAACGCGCGTTCGTTGTGACCGGTCAATACGAGCCGGTATTCCCATTTGACATTTACCCTGTGCAGCTCATCAAGAGCATCATGGCCAATGACATTGATGGAATGGAAAAACTGGGTATCTATGAAGTAGCGCCTGAAGATTTTGCTCTTTGCGAATATGCGTGTACATCCAAGATTGCGGTTCAGAAGGTGGTACGGGACGGTTTGGACATGTTGAAGAAAGAACTTGGTTAACCAGAGATTATGAAAGCATTGCACAACATCTTGGATTCGATCCGGCCTCATTTTGAGGAAGGAGGAAAGCTGAGCAAGTTTTGGGTGGTTTTTGACTCCCTCGAAACATTTGCCTTTACTCCAGGGCATACGAACAAAAATGGAGTTCACATTCGGGACGGAGTGGATTTGAAGCGCACCATGTTCTTGGTGATTTTGGCTTTGGTTCCCGCTTTGCTCTTTGGAACGTGGAACCAGGGACACCAGTACCTTCTTTCCATAGGGGAGATTAGCGTATCGGATGCTTGGAACACCATGATTTGGGACAAGCTGTTGATTGGAGCCTGGAAGGTTCTGCCGCTGGTTGTTGTGAGTTATGGAGTTGGATTGGGCATTGAATTCTTGTTTGCAGGTTTTCGCAAGCACAGCATCAATGAAGGATTCCTGGTTTCGGGAATGCTGATTCCGTTGATCATGCCGATCGATGTGCCCTTGTGGATGGTTGCTGTGGCCGTGGCATTTTCAGTGATCATCGCGAAGGAAGTATTTGGAGGTACAGGAATGAACATCTTGAATGTGGCCTTAACCGCCCGCGCCTTTTTGTTCTTTGCTTATCCGAAACAGTTGTCCGGAGAAATTTGGATTCATGAGGTGGCCGCTTCGAAGTCGGGTGGTCTGCTCGTGGACGGATATACGGGGGCTACGGCTCTTGGGGAACTGGCTTCGACAGTGGGTAAGCCCATTATGAATGCGGATGTCACATCGGTGATGGGCATGTTTGACGCCGGGGGAATGTACAGTCTGAGCAATGCCTTTTTGGGCCTAATTCCAGGTTCAATCGGTGAGACTTCGGCTTTGGCCATCTTAATCGGAGCTGCGCTTCTGATTTGGACGGGCATCGGAAGTTGGAAGGTGATGAGTTCTTTTTTAGTGGGTGGCTTGGTGATGGGATTCTTGTTCAATCTCATGGGGATGAATGCTTACATGACGTTGCCTCCGATTCATCAAGTGGTGATGGGAGGATTCATGTTTGGCATGGTCTTCATGGCTACGGACCCTGTCAGTGCCGCTCAAACAGAGCGCGGCAAATGGATTTACGGCTTTTTGGGTGGGTTCTTGTCGATCATGATTCGCGTTTTCAACCCGGCTTATCCTGAAGGAGTGATGATGGCAATCTTGTTCATGAATGTCATGGCACCCCTCATTGACCATTATGTGATTCAAGCGAATGTCAGCAAGCGTGAAAAACGCGCAATGCTTGCCTCCGCTCAACGAGCCTCCGCATAAATATTGAGTCATGGCAATCAATAAAAACAGTACAGTTTACACGTTTGGCTTTTCCATTGCGATGGTCATTGTCGTCGGTATTTCTTTGGCCTACACATCGTTGTCCCTCAAGGACCGACAAGATGCCAATGCTGCTGACAAGAAGATGATGAACATCCTTTCAGCCATTGGTGTTGAGGCAAATCGCGCGAATGCAGGTGATTTGTTCGCAGATTATGTCGTCGAACGTGTTTCCATAGACGGATCTGGCCGTCAGGTGAATGCAACAGTAGACCCGGTGAATGCGAAGGACAAGCAAGATCCTTTTAGCATAGAAGTGATGAAGGATTACCGCGCAAAAATCAAATCGGCAGTGAAGGCTGCTGACGGTGACGCGGCAACCCTTCAGGCTGCGCTCGAATCCGCGGACTTGCAATTCCCCCTTTACCGCTGCTCAAAGGACGATCAGGATCTCTTTGTGGTTCCTTTGGTCGGATCGGGTCTATGGGGACCGATTTGGGGGTTTGTTGCCCTTGAGGACGATATGACGACGATTTACGGCGCCAACTTTGACCACAAGACCGAAACGCCTGGACTGGGTGCCGAAATCAGAGAAGGGTTCTTTACGGATAAGTTCCGCGGAAAGAAATTGAACACGGCTGGACCGTTGCTGTTCTCTATCCTCAAAGGAGGAGCTCAAACCAATGAGAACAGTGTGGATGGAATTACTGGCGGAACGATTACATCGAAAGGAGTGGATGAAATGATCAATCGCACGTTGGCGGTGTATCTCCGCTACTTTGAATCTCAAACTCAAACCCGCGCACAAAAATGAGCACGGAAACCACACCTGCGGTCACTCAGAAGAAAGAGTCTCTGTTCTCCAAAAAGAATAAGAAACTGCTGTCTGATCCGCTCAATGACTCCAATCCAATTACCGTTCAGGTATTGGGCATTTGTTCAGCATTGGCAATTACAGTACAATTGCAGCAAGCGGTCATCATGAGCTTGTCTGTATTGTTTGTTATGATTGGCGGAAACGTTATCATTTCGTTGATGCGCAATTTGGTCCCAGACCGTATCCGCATCATCGTACAATTGGTCGTTGTGGCCTCTTTGGTCATCATTGTGGACGAAGTGTTGCAGGCTTTCCAACCAGACATTTCAGAAAAGCTGTCCGTATTTGTAGGCCTGATTATTACCAATTGTATCATCATGGGGCGTTTGGAAGCATTTGCGCTGGCCAACAAACCTGGACCATCTTTCTTGGATGCGATTGGAAACGGCATGGGCTACGCTTGGATTTTGTTGGTGGTATCCATCGTCCGGGAAATCTTTGGTAGCGGAGCGATATCCCTTCCAGGAATGGGACAAGTGAAGTTTTTGCCAACAAGCTGGTTTATCAGTGAAGGCGGGCTTTACGAAAACAACAACTTGATGATTTTGCCTCCGATGGCATTGATCACTGTGGGCATTATCATTTGGATTCAGCGTAGTCGCAACCAAGCTTTAATCGAGGAGAACTGATGGAATACTTCAACATTTTTGTCAAAGGCATCTTCATTGAAAACATGATTTTCGCCTACTTCTTGGGAATGTGCTCTTATTTGGCCGTTTCCAAGACGGTAAAAACAGCCAATGGATTGGGGCTTGCCGTAATTTTCGTTCTGGGAATTACAGTACCGATCAATTATTTGTTAGAGAACTATGTCCTGAAGGAAGGAGCATTGTCTTGGCTGAGTCCAGAATATGCAAACGTTGACCTAGGCTTCTTGAGTTACATCATGTTCATCGCTGTCATCGCTTCCATGGTGCAGTTGGTGGAGATGATCGTCGAGAAATTCGCGCCGGCTTTGTATGGCGCCTTGGGAATCTTTCTTCCGTTGATCGCCGTCAATTGCTCCATCTTGGGTGGTGCGCTGTTCATGCAAGACCGGCAATATCCAAGCATTGGAGAAGCAACTGTTTTTGGACTTGGCTCAGGTGTTGGCTGGTGGATCGCCATTGTGGCCATCGCAGCCATTCGTGAGAAAATCCGTTATTCACATGTTCCAGCACCTTTGAGAGGATTGGGCATTACGTTTATCATCACCGGACTCATGGGCATTGCTTTCATGAGTTTCATGGGCATTGAAATCTGATTGAGATGACGACGACGATAGTACTGACCATTGCGTTCTTTTTAGCAGTTATTCTGCTTCTTGTAGGACTGCTTCTATTTGCGAAAGCAAAGCTCTCACCAAGCGGTGATGTGAGCATTGTCATCAACGGTGAACGAACATTGCAAGTCGGTGGAGGTAGCACGTTGCTCACGACACTCGGCAACAATGGTGTTTTCTTGCCATCTGCTTGCGGAGGCGGAGGAACTTGCGTTCAATGCCGTTGCCAGGTTGACAGTGGAGGCGGAAGTATTCTCCCAACAGAGGAGCCACACTTTAGCCGAAAAGAAATCCAGAACAATTGGAGATTGGGATGCCAAGTCAAGGTCAAAGAGGACATGGAAATCCGTGTGCCTGAAGAGGTTTTTGGCATCAAGAAGTGGGAGTGCGAGGTGGTCTCCAACTACAATGTAGCTTCTTTTATTAAGGAATATGTAGTCCGACTCCCTGATGGTGAGCACTTGGAATTTGAGGCAGGAGGGTACATTCAAATAGATGTGCCTGAGACGGTGGTCGATTTTAAAACCATGGATGTAACAGCGCATCCAGATCACCACAAGGACCCTAAGACGTTCCAAAACGAGTGGGATAAGTTTGGATTATGGGATTTGCAGATGAAGACTGATGAGCCGATTGTACGGGCCTATTCCATGGCAAACCACCCGGCTGAGGGAAACATTGTTATGTTGAATATTCGAATCGCTACTCCGCCTTGGGATCGCGCTCGGAATGCCTGGATGCAAGTCAACCCAGGGGTGTGTTCCTCCTTCGTATTTGGACAAAAAGAGGGCGATAAAGTGACCATTTCTGGACCGTATGGTGAATTCTTCATCAAGGAAACTGGATCCGAAATGATTTACATCGGAGGCGGTGCTGGCATGGCGCCAATGCGTTCGCATTTGTTTCACCTCTTCCATACGGTAAAGACGGAACGTAAGGTGACCTTTTGGTATGGCGGTCGCTCCAAGCGAGAGTTGTTCTACCTAGATGATTTCAATAAGATTGCATCGGAATTTCCCAACTTTGATTTCCATGTTGTGTTGTCAGAACCTTCTGACGAGGACGATTGGAAAGTCAAGACGGACGTTTCAGATGAAGGGGATGGCTTTTTGGGTTTCGTGCACAATGCCGTAATTGAGCACCAACTCAGTCACCACGATTCTCCAGAGGACATTGAATTTTATTTCTGTGGTCCACCATTGATGAACCAAGCGGTTCTGAAGATGTGTGACGATTGGGGTGTTCCTGAAGAGAATGTCAGCTTTGACGATTTTGGAGGATAAAAGGACCTTTTTTGCCCGTTTCAACAAGGCCTTCCTATTCGGGTGGGCCTTTGTTGTTGTTTGTGGTTGTGGATCATCTGAGGAAAGGGTGATTGCCAAGCAGAACATCGTACATCAAGGAGACACGCAGGGAACGACGTATGTCATCAAATACCACGGAGCAGACTCTGTAGATCAGCGAATCATTGAGGAGGTATTGGAGCAAGTTGATGTCGAGTTCAATCTATGGCGTCCTGACTCTCGCATCAATGCGGTGAATGCATTTAAGAGCGATCAAACAGTGTTCTCATTTGAGGATTCAAATCGTTTGTGGTCGGTCTTGTGGGACAAGTGCTTGGAGATGCATTCTGCTTCAAAAGGAGCTTTCGACCCGACGGTTCATCCTTTGGTAGAATTGTGGGGGTTTGGATTGAAAAACAAAACTTCGGTTGCTCGAGAGGATGTTGAGAGAATTTTACCGCATGTCGGCATGACAACCGACCGGATTGACTTGGACGAAGTTGAAGAAGGCAGGATTTACCAGCGAACACATGTGCGAAAGGGAGACCGTGAAACCTCCGTTGATTTCAATGCCATAGCCCAAGGAATGACCGTGGATTTACTCGGGGATGCGTTGGTGGAACACGGAGTTACTGATTACATGGTAGAAGTGGGAGGTGAAGTCAAGTGCATGGGAGTCCGCAACGACGGTCAACCCTGGCGGATCGCTATCGATCGCCCAGTGGACTCAGCATGGGGTGAACGTCCTCTACAGGTGGTTGTGAACGTGCAGGATGCGGCCATCTGTACCAGTGGGAACTACCGGAAATTTCATGAAGTCGATGGTGTAAAACGCTCGCACACCATCAGTCCTTTTACGGGGTACCCTGTAACGCACGCTTTGTTGAGTGTCACGATTAAAGCAGTGGATGCCTCTACGGCTGACGCCCTGGCAACAGCTTGTATGGTGTGGGGTCCTGTTCGCGGAAGGTCCTTCATCAAGGAATACCGAGACAACCATCCCGAGGAAGCGATTGAAGCTTACTTCATTTCAGCCGCAGAAAACGACACACACGTGTATTGGGAAACGGAAGGGTGGAATCAAGCGTTGCTCCCTGAAGATCAACTTTGAGGAGGGCTGTCTGCAGGGTTTTCACTCAAGCAGACATCTTGAGGGCGGGCACCACAAACAGAACACGTCCCTGATTCGTCTTTCAGTAAAGGGTTCGAACTGGCGCAGGTTCCTGCAAATTCGCCATCTTTCTTCACCAGAAGCTTGATGGATATCCCCGCAAAACCTAAACCGATCAAGCCGATAGCAAGTAAGACTACGTTCCATTCCATGGGGTAAATTTAGCGCTTGATTTTAAGTATATGCGGCGAAACACGTGGAATTGCCGTTAAAATTTCGTATTTTAAATGCTTAACCAGGGATCATGTGGCGTGCAGTTATTCGATGGGTGTTGATCATGGGCAGCATGTTGCCTGTTTCCCTGTGGGCTCAATTCGAATCGTGCGCATGTCCACCCATCGGAGACCGGCCGTTGACGTATGTGAATGATGGAGAGGGGTCGGGCACGGGGACTGTGCATTGGACGTGCGATAGCATCTATGTTTTAACAGAGACCGTTTTTGTCAATGCAGGTGATGCTTTGACCATTGACCCCGGAACGGTCATCATGGGGAGACAAGCGTTAGCGATTGATACGTTGACGTATACGTTGCCAAATGGCAATCCGTCGTTGCGTGAGGACTACATATTCAGTCAAGAGGCGGGGAGTTTAGTCGTTGCAGCAGGTGCGGAAATTCAAGCGGAAGGCACATCCAATTGTCCCATTGTTTTCACGTACGAAGGGGATCCCATGGACGGAAGTTCGGGGTATGACCTCCGAGGTAAATGGGGAGGTTTGATTGTTTGTGGCCACGGCTCCTTGAACACATATGACGGTGATGATACAGTCGAGGGCATTGAAGATTGGTCAGGACAAAACAGGCATGTGTATGGGAATGGAACGGATCCTGATGGCTCTTCTGGAATTTTGAAATTCTTGAGCATTCGTCATGGATCGACTTCACGGGGCATCAGTCAATTTGGAAATGGCTTAGAGACCAACGCGTTTACGTTGTGTGGCGTCGGAAGTACGACCACCGTGGATTACATCGAAGCGGTAGCGAGCGGTGATGATGGCATTCAAATTTTTGGAGGTACCGTGAATGTGCGCCATTTAGGCCTTGCGTTCAATGCAGAGGATGGTCTGGAATACGACCAGGGGTGGCAGGGAAACGGTCAATTCATTTTTGTCATTACCGATGAACTCAGTGGTGCTGGAGAAATGGCGGGCGATTACGAAGGAGACGATTATGAAGAATTCGACGTGGACATGACATTCATGCCGTTTTCCAATCCGTTGCTATACAATCAAACCTATGTAGGGCGGGGAGAAGCGACGGCCATCAGGCTGCACAACGGAGCAGGCGTGCGCCTACACAACAGCTTGTTTCTCAATTTTGAGCTTGGAATCGATTTTGAAGATGAAGATCCATGCGATGCGTGGGAACTTTTGCTCTTTGGAGAAACGCTCATTGAAAACAATCGGTTTTGGAGCATCGGAGATAGCTCAGCCCTATCTGAAATGATCTTGTATAATGAAGGGTTTGTTTGGAATGGACAAGAAGAAGTTGAAGCCCACTTTATAGCGAACAACAATGCTGCGGCGGACCCTGGCTGTGATTTTGTGTTTGCTACGGAATCAGGATTTGTGATCGACCCCATTGATTTGACTCCAGCACTGGACTCGTTGATCATCGATGATGTTTACTTACCATCCATTGATTGGTTTGTTCCGGTCGATTACATCGGTGCGTTTTCACACGATCAATCCAATTGGCTCACGTGTTGGACCTACATGGAACAGCTTGGTTTGTTTGGTCAATGGAACACTCCTGAAGGAACCGTAGGGGGGTGCACGTATGCATTTGCGTGTAATTTTAACCCTGATGCGGTGGTGGACGATGGTTCTTGCGAAGTGGAATCATGTGCCGGTTGTGTCTGGCCAGACGCCTCTAATTATGATCCGGAAGCGATGTGGGATGATGGTTCTTGCGAGCTCATCTCAGAAAACACATGCCCTGAAGACATCAATGCTGATGGACAAGTGACAACAACGGATTTGCTGATGTTTTTGGCGGCATACGGTATGGTCTGCCCATGATGGGTGGAGAGCCACTTGTCGTCATGAACCTAGAGGGGCTATGAGTTGGAGGCAACAGGACTCCAAACCACCCCTATGAAAGGACTGTCGGCGCGCAATCGGAATGAGCGGAGTCCCAGCTCAATGCCCCAAGAAGGGGTGATCGCGTGTTGAAGTGCAGTATGCAAGTGACGCGTACCCAATTCGGAATCTGTATGACTCATCATCCAGCCCTGCATCAGAGTCAGCGCTGTGCGGCCATAATGACATCGCGCTCCAATGAGAACAGCTGTCTGAATCCTCTTGGATGGATTGGATGAGGCGTCAGGTTCTCCGTTGATTCGCAGACTTTGGTTCAAGCCGAGGTCTAAAGCTGCTGCCGCGCTCCAGTTGTGTTCTTTTTGATGCCGATAATGAACGGTGTTCATCCAGGTACTCGTGGGGTGAAGGATTCCCCCCGGCAACCCAATATCTCGAACCCCCACCCGAACCGTCGTCTGGTAGTGCCATCCTTGATTGACCCATTTTTCGGGCAAACGGTCAAGTTTTTTGAGGGCCGGTTGGTACCGGTCTTTAGAAGGAATAACGGAGAGGTGGACTCCGATCAGATTGATTCCAAGATTGGGGAGTGCCACGGAACCATTGCTAAAGTGGGTAAGCCCAAAAGCAAACTGCAGACGTCCGAAATGACGGATGTCCCAGTGGTATCCAATGATTGCCCTCAAGGCGGCATTGACATGAGAGCCCAAGGCAAATGAGCGGGGAGCTTCCAAGGGGTCGAAGGGAGAGGTTGCCCATCCCAATCCAAGCCCAAATTCGCTAAACGCGTTTCCAAAGAGCGGCTTCCTGTTGAGCCATATCGCATGGGCGATCCATCCCAAGTCTTTACTCCCTCCCCACGTTCCAGCCACTTCGACGCCTTGCCATGCACCCGCTCGATTGCCATGACTGGACCATCCTCCTTCGAGTTGCTTGCCCCAAATCAATGAGGTACTCCATGCGTGTCCAGTAACCAGTGCGCGCATTTCCTGGCGATGCGGAAGTGAATATCCCCCTGATAGCCGGTATTCCGTTGGACGCCAATGGTTGGGAGTCGCAGCCAATTCTTGGGATTGCAACACCACTCCTTGCATACAAAAGGCAAGAAGGGGAATGAGGAGTCGATGATTCAGACCGTAGTACATCTCGACTTCGAAGGTAGCGCGACGTAACTTTGCGGCATGCATACCATGGAAGAGAAATTGAAGGCGTTCGAACGTTTGCTGGTGATCATGGATGAATTGCGCGAGCAATGCCCTTGGGATAAGAAGCAAACGATGGAAAGTCTGCGGCATTTGACCATCGAAGAAACCTATGAATTGGCGGATGCCATACTCGACGGTGATTTGCAGGAAATGCGCAAGGAAACGGGTGATTTAATGCTGCACATGGTTTTCTATGCGCGCATTGCCAGTGAACAACCTGCAGAGAAAGGAGGATGGGACATTGCCGATAGCTTGCATGGTATTTGCGATAAATTGGTTTCTCGTCACCCCCATATTTATGGGGATGTGGTTGCCGAAGACGAGGAGACGGTCAAAGCGAATTGGGAACAACTGAAACTCAAAGAGGGCAATTCCTCTGTTTTGGAAGGCGTGCCTACGAGCCTTCCTTCACTTGTGAAAGCTTATCGAATTCAAGACAAGGTCCGAGGCGTTGGCTTTGATTGGGATCACGAAGATCAGGTTTGGGCCAAGGTGGAAGAAGAACTCAAGGAGTTTCAAGATGAAGTGGCCGCAGGCAGTGATCGCGCTGCTGATGAATTCGGGGATGTGCTTTTCGCTCTCATCAATTATGCACGTTTCAAGGGGATCAATCCAGATGAGGCCCTCGAGCGGACGAATCGAAAATTCAAGGCGCGATTTCAGCACATGGAAAAGGAAGTGACGAAGGCGGGTAAGACGATGAGCGACATGGAATTGAAAGAAATGGATACCTATTGGGATGCCGCTAAAAAGGCTTTGGGACATCACTCCAGTCAAGGATGAAGCAATTTGGAGTCATCGGCATCGCGTTGTTGGCTTGTTGCGGTTGTCGCGATGCCAATGAAGCGTCGTGTTGGATGCGCCCTGGGAATCCAGTCACGGTGACCCAAACGTGGAGCGATAAGGAGCTGAAATCACTGACTTTGCATGATCACGTTGACGTGACATGGCGGTGGGATTCCCTCTCCGATGTTTCGGTCACTTGGTCCGGACCCGAGAACCTTTTGGCCTACGCTTCAGCCGAGTGGGAAGAGGGTCATCTTGTGATTGGCCATTCGGACCGCTGCGAGTGGGCGCGAAGGTTGGATGTCGTGGTGCATGCAGAAATCGTAAGTGATACGTGGAATGTTTTGGCAATGCGAGGTCAAGGTGAATTCTTCATGGACTCTATTTGGAGAGGAGAAAGCCTTTCCGTTGAGGCGTTTGCAAGCTCTAGCGAATTGAACTTGAATGTGGAAGCGGATACGGTGACGGTCAAGTTGCACGCGGGACCGACTTCGGCAAAGGTGCAAGGTCATGCAGATGTGCTGCAAGCCTATTCATCAGGATTGGGCGCATTGGATGCATCCCAATGTCAAACGCTGTATGCATTTGTCAATCAATCAGGGGTTATTCCACTGGAATTCGCAGCGACAACGTACGCATATGTGGCCATCAACTCCCCGGGAAATGTGATCCTGCACGGAGGCTATCCAACGGAAGTCACATTGGAAACGACATCCACTGGCACATTGTTGGAAGAGTGAAGCTAGGGGCGTAAAAGCGACTTGACATCTGAGGCGAATGCGTCAACCCAAAGGCCGTATTGTTCCCCTGATGGATGCAATCCATCCGATGCGACGAGCCCTTCGATTTGCGGCCATTGCTGAGAAATGGGGGTGATGTCAAAATGCGCGACGCCAGCGCTCACAGTCAAATTTCGACACGCTGCATTGAATTGAATCAATTCTGCACTGATCGTGGCTTGGTTGTTTTGTCCAAATGGAGTGAAGCCATAATCGGGGATTGAAACTACGAATACGCGATCGGTTCGTCCATTTGCGCATTGAATCGCACGGTTTAGGAGGTCGGTAAATTCGACTTCGTATTGTTCCAAGGACAACCCTTGGTATTGATTGTTGACTCCGATCAAAAGGCTCACGTAATCCCAGTTTGTTCCTTCGTAGCCTGATTCAAAAAGCGCTTGACTCAAATTGGACGTCGTCCAACCTGTAGTGGCCACAATGACAGGGTCAATCAAGGTGTCCTCTGGCATCCATGTTGACAACCGGTCAACCAATTGTTCTGGCCACCGCAAGCTCGAATCAACAGACTCTCCGATGGTATAGGAATCTCCCAAAGCGAGGTATCGAAAGGACTGGGGATCGGAAATATTGGATGGAATGGGATCCGTTTGCGACCCGCTCAAGTCGGGTTGAGATGGCTCCGGTTGACAGCTACAGAAGAACAGGGCAGAAGCTAAGATGTAGGTGGAACTCAATCGCTGAAGCATGGATTCTAGACTTAGGTGTCTGAAAGGTAGGAAGAAGCACTGCTTTCTCTGTAAATTGGAACCCATTCGAATGAACCCATGAAAACTCCTGTTTCCTGCTTTTTTTCCGCTGTTGCTGTGATTTTCTTCATTGGCGCTTTTTCTCCAGCCAGCCAGTCTCAAGAAGAGGCTCAAGTTCCGCATGTCAATACCAATAAGTTTAGGCAATTGGGACAAGAGTTGCCGACTCCCAACGTGTATAGAACGGCCTCTGGAGCGCCTGGACATGCGTATTGGCAGCAACAAGTGGACTACAACATTGATGTTACATTGGATGATGCCAACCAGCGCATCGATGGCGAAGAACGCATCGTGTACGTCAACAACAGTCCGGATGAGTTGCGTTACTTGTGGATGCAACTGGATCAAAATGTGCGGGCAAAAGACAGTGATAGTCACAAGGTCAAGCAGTCGAGTATGCGCGATCGCAACTCCTTCAAGGCCATTCAAGGTTTAGAGCCATCGTTTGACGGAGGGTTCAATATTGAATATGTGGCAGATGAATCGGGAAGACCACTGACGTATACGATCAACAACACCATGATGCGGATTGACTTGGTCAATCCAATCAAGCCAGGTGGATCCTTTGTTTTTGATGTGGCATGGTGGTTCAATATCAATGACCGCATGGCCATTGGTGGAAGAAGCGGATATGAATACTTCGAAGAAGAGGACAACTACATCTACACGATTGCGCAATTTTATCCTCGCATGGTGGTGTATGCCGACAATGAAGGCTGGCAGAACAAACAGTTTCTTGGAAACGGAGAGTTCACGGTGAATTTTGGCGATTATCACGTTGAAATTAACGTTCCCTCAGATCATGTCGTAGCGTCTACGGGCGTGCTGAAAAACGAGAAGGAGGTATTGACGTCGACTGAACGAAAGCGATTGCAAGCAGCGAGAACAGCCTACGATCAGCCCGTCATTATTGTCACAGAAGAGGAAGCACGCGAAGCCGAATTGAACAAGGAAACCGGAACGAAAACATGGGTCTTTGACGCCGAGAACGTCCGCGATTTTGGATGGGCTTCGAGTAGAAAATTTATTTGGGATGCTATGGCTGTGCGAGTAGGTCGAACGTCACCATTGGCGATGAGTTTTTACCCCAAGGAAGGAAACCCTCTGTGGGAGCAATACTCGACAAAGGCCGTAGCCCAAACGCTCAAGACGTATTCGAAGTTCACAATCGATTACCCGTATCCAGTGGCCATCAGTGTGCACACCAAGTGGATTGGTATGGAATACCCTATGATTTGTTTCAATGGTGGACGTCCTGAGGCTGATGGCACCTATACAGAGCGAACCAAGATTGGTATGATCAGTGTAATCATTCATGAAGTTGGGCACAATTTCTTTCCCATGATCATCAATTCTGATGAGCGGCAGTGGACTTGGATGGATGAAGGTCTGAATACGTTTGTTCAATATCTCACCGAAAAAGAGTTCGATCGGAACTACCCGACCCGTCGGGGTAGTGCTCGGGATATTCGGAGCTATATGGGAGGAGATAAGTCAAGGATCAGTCCGATTATGACCAATTCGGAGTCGATTTATCAGTTTGGAAACAATGCGTATGGCAAGCCGGCAACGGCTTTGAATATTCTGCGTGAAACGGTCATGGGCCGGGAGCTGTTTGACTATGCATTCAAAGAGTATTCGCGTCGTTGGGCTTTTAGACATCCTTCTCCTGCGGATTTCTTCCGTACCATGGAGGATGCATCAAGTGTGGATTTGGATTGGTTCTGGCGCGGATGGTTCTACACAACGGATCATGTAGACATGGCATTGGACCAAGTACGTTGGTTGCAAATCGATACCCAGGACCCTGATGTCGAATCTGCTTTCGACCGAGCTGCTTCAGAAAATGAACCGGCAGATGTCTCTTTGATCCGCGATGCTTCTTACATCACAGAAACGTATTTAGAGGCAGATCCTTCGTTGCATGATTTCTACACAACAACGGATCCGTTTATGGTATTGGAATTGGATAAGGTGGAATCTCAGGAGCGTTTGGGAAAAATGAATACAGAGGAGATTGCGCTTCTTCAGAGTGGTAAGAATTACTACGAGATCACCTTTAGGAATAAAGGCGGTTTGGTGATGCCATTGATTGTGGAATTCGAATTGGACAATGGAGAGAAGCTGTTGCATCGGATTCCAGCTGAAATTTGGAAAATGAGTGAGCCGACCGTGACCAAGGTGTTTGTGACGCCAACACCTGCTGTGCGCATTGCGTTGGATCCCATGTTGGAAACTGCGGATGTCGACATGTCAGACAATTACTGGCCTGCCCGTCCCGAGCCGTCTCGTTTTGAGATCTTCAAATCTGAGAGCGAACTCCGATGGGGGGCGACTCGTGATGAAAACCCAATGCAGCGATCACAGCGGTCTTCTGAATTGGAGAACGTAGAGGATTAATTAATCCAGGTAGGCGCGAGGAGAAGGCCGATGCTCAAGGCTCCAAGAAGCAGTCCCATCCAGTTGGTGGTGCTCAGCTTTTCTTTGAAGGCATAGATGGCCATCAATGAGCTGACTAAAACGATGCCTAAATTCGTAATGGGCATAATGGCACTGCGGTCCAATGGAAGTTTGTCAAAAGCTTCCAATAGGAGATAGAGCGATCCAAAATTGATGACTCCCAGAATGATCCCTCCGATCCAGGTGATGGTTCTGTTGTAATCAATGTTAGACGGCACAGGACGAATTTTGGCTTTGAGGAGCAAGCCTAAACCAATGATGAATGCAACGCTAAAAGGGATTGTCGCGAAGAGATAGCGGAACTCAATACGGGTCATATGCTCTGGACCAGAGTACCACCCAAACATCAGGTCAATCAATCCGCCGCCAAGAAAAATAATCAAGGGTATGGCCCAAGAGCGATTGGATGCCTGCTTTTCATTTTTCCACGAGGAGAGCACGACGGCAGGAACGGCCAAGCCAACGGCTAGAAGTTTGGTCAGTGCCGGTTCATCGGTTGGGTCAAAAACCAAGAATACCGCAACGGGAATCACCATGCTCAGCTTAGCAGCAATGGAGGTCACAGTCACTCCCAGCTCTTGCGTGCTGCGAGCGATCAGATGAAACAAGTAGATGAATAGGATGCCGACGGCCATGGCTGTGTTGACCCACGGAGTGCCCCATGCCATTTTTAGAGTAGAGAATCCCCCGGATAAGGTCCAGCCTAAAAGAGCGGCAACGCCGTAATTGATCACGATCGCTTGCAATGTGTGCGCTCCCCAGCCTCTAAAGGCTCGAAAGAGTAAAAAAATACCAGCTGAACATGCGATGCAAAGAAGTAAATAGATCATGCGTAGTGCGGTCAGATAGTGTTTGAGCAGTCTATCGAGACTCCTTTAAAGATTCAATTGAATCTGTGTGAATCCAATGGTCCCATTGATCTTCTCCGGCCATGCCGTCGTGCTCACCGAAGGGCGGAAGCACAGCATTGTGGGGCTTCGTCGGAGCCAAGAGCCCTTGTTCAGATACTTGGGGACTGGTCCAACGCTTGAGTTCATTCCATTGCCCTGCGGCAATGAACGAGTTGAGCGTATGAGCGCCGCCTTCAACCAAAAGACTGTTGATCGTATAATCGGTGTGTAAGCGATGCAATAAACCGGAGATGCCTTCTTGCTGGTTCCAACGACAGTGTTGGTCGTTTTCGGATCCTGCAGCGTCCGTGGAGACGATTCGGATTGCTTTTGTTTGGGAGGCTGTTTCTTGAAACAGGGAGTGTGAGTCAGGCAATCGATGGTGTGGGTCGAGTACAAACCGCTGGGGGTTTCTCCCTTTTGATTCACGAACATTCAATGCGGGCTCATCGACAAGAGCCGTTTGGACTCCAATCAAAATCCCCATTTCCTCAGCACGCCAACGGTGGGTTGTCGCACGTGCCTGTTCACCTGTAATGGCTACGCCACCGCTTTTTGCCGTGCGTTGATGGGAGAGCCTTGGATCCAAAAAGCCATCAGCTGTGCTGGCCCATTTCAATACGACCCATGGTTTTTGGTGTTTCATGGCCCAGATGAAGCGCCTGTTCTGCCAGAGCGCTTCGGCTTCTTTGCAGCCAACGTCCACTTGGATTCCCAATGAACGCAAGCGCATGATGCCCTTGCCTGAAACCAATGGATTGGGGTCAACTGTAGCCACCACAACGCGTCGAGGCTTATGCCGCGCAATCAAGTCAGTACAGGGGGGCGTTTGTCCGGTATGATTGCATGGTTCTAGTGTAACATACCATGTGCAGTCATGCAGACGCTTTTTATCTTCGGCATTTACGCGATTGAAAGCATTGACTTCGGCATGAGGACCTCCAAAGTTTTCATGCCAACCTGAGCCTACAATATGCCCGTCAGCATCCACGATCACAGCGCCAACGAGCGGATTGGGAGCGACTTCAAACAATCCGCGTTGTGCGAGCTCCAATGCGCGCTCCATGCATCGCGTATCGTTTTTGGTCCACGTTGCGCTCATGCAGAGGCTTCAAGGGTGTTCTTCAAAAGCATGGCGATGGTCATCGGGCCAACACCACCAGGAACGGGTGTAATGGCTGACGCGACCTGAACGGCTGCTTCGTAGTCCACATCACCCGTGAGCCGTGAACCTGATTTCTTGGTCGCATCTGGGATGCGGTTGATGCCAACATCAATGATGACCGCTCCGGGTTTGATCATATCAGCAGTCACAAAGTGAGGCTTGCCGATGGCTGCGATGAGAATGTCTGCTTGACGCGTGATGCTCGGTAAATCTTGAGTTCTGCTATGGCAAATAGTTACGGTACAATTCCCAGGTTGCGCATTGCGGCTCAGCAACAACGCCATCGGCGTCCCAACGATCGAGCTTCGACCTATGATCACGGCATGCTTTCCGCTGGTTTCGATGCCGTACCGTTCCAACAATTCCATAATTCCTGCAGGGGTTGCAGGGAGAAAAGAGGGGAGGCCTAAACTCAGTCGTCCAGCATGGATCGGGTGGAATCCATCGACATCTTTGTCGGGATGAATAGCTTGTAAAACGACTTGGTCATCAATGTGCTTGGGCAACGGAAGTTGGACAATGAATCCGTCTACACTTTGGTCGTTGTTGAGCATTTGAACTTCGTGAATGAGTTCGTCTTCTCGGATGTTATCCGGCAACTCAATAAGAGAGCTGTCAAACCCAACGCGTTCACATGCTTTGATTTTGTGTCCTACATAGGCTCTGCTAGCGGGATTGTCCCCAACAATAATTGCCGCGAGATGTGGCCGGCTTCCACCGTTGTTCATCCGCTGTGCAACAGCGATTTTCAGTTCTTCCTGAATGGCGATTGAAGTCGCTTTTCCGTCAAGTAAAGTCATGAGTTGCAATTTTTCTACTTTCCAAGTGAAGAAAGACCGGCCATTCGGCTGCGCTTGCCTCCTTTGCCTTTCGTCATTTGATGCATCATTTTTTTCATGTCCTGAAACTGCTTCAATAAACGGTTGACTTCAGCAATGTCGTTGCCTGATCCGTTCGCGATACGCTGTTTTCTTCGGGCATCAATGAGTTCCGGTTTCGCTCGCTCTGTGGGTGTCATGGATTGTATAATGCACTCGACTTTCTTAAACGAAGAATCGTCAAGGTCAACTCCGCGCAAGGCTTTTCCCATTCCAGGAATCATGCCCATGAGATCTTTGAGATTGCCCATTTTTTTGAGCTGCTGGATTTGACTTAGGAAATCCTCCAAGTCAAACTTGTTCTTTCGAATCTTGGCTTCCAGATCAGCGGCTTCCTTTTCAGAGATAACCTGCTGTGCTTTTTCGACAAGAGAGACGACATCTCCCATGCCCAAAATGCGCTCGGCCATTCTGTTGGGATGGAACACATCTAGGGCGTCCATTTTCTCACCAACACCTACAAACTTAATGGGCTTTCCGACGACTGAGTGGATCGCTAAAGCTGCTCCACCCCGTGTGTCACCATCTAACTTGGTGAGGATAACCCCGGTGAAATCAAGAACGTCATTGAACGCTTTGGCTGTCTTGACGGCATCTTGTCCCGTCATGGCATCAACGGTGAACAGAATCTCATGAGGCTGAACGGCATCGCGAACGGCCTCAATCTCCTTCATCATCACCTCGTCAATGGCCAATCGACCGGCTGTATCAATGATGACAGCACCGAATCCTTTTGCCTTGGCGTGGTCCAACGCACGTTTTGCAATGCCTGGAGCATCTTTTGATTCTGTTTCAGCATAGACTTCTATGTCCATTGCCTCTCCCAATACTTGAAGTTGATTGATGGCAGCAGGCCGATGCACGTCACAAGCGACTAAAAGTGTTTTTTTGCCATGCTTTTCCTTGAGCAATGAGCCTATTTTGCCAGAATGCGTTGTTTTTCCAGCTCCTTGTAGCCCTGCCATCAAGACAACAAAGGGGTTTCCTTTGGGTTGAAAAGGAGCAACTGCAGACCCCATCAAATCGGTCAATTCTTGATGGGTGATTTTGATTAAAAGTTGACTGGGCTTTAAAGAGGTAAGAACGTCTTGACCAAGCGCTTTTTCTTTTACTCGTTGTGTAAATTCTTTAGCTGTCTTGTAGTCAACATCTGCGTCTAACAGGGCCTTTCGAACCTCTTTGAGAGTTTCGCCAACGTTGACTTCAGTAATTTGACCGTTTCCTTTTAGGACTTGAAAAGCGCGTTCAAAGCGCTCCTGCAGATTTTCAAACATAACCGTTATTTATGCTGCGAATTTACGACCATTCCGATGCGTTAATTGGTTAATTATCGATTCGTTGAAATGCTCTTTTTTGTCGCTCGAAATAATTTTAGCGTCGATGTGCTTGCATCTAAGCACGATATTTTGTAATTTTCGAAAGCTTAACCTAGGAATAATGCAGACGAAATTCTACTTCCTGTTCGGATTACTTGTTGGATTCACAAGTATTGCGGGCTCTCTAGTCTCTCAAACCGATTGCTTTGACACGAGTCAAGGTGAAGGAGCCCCTGACGGCTTCTCGATATCGATTGAAACTTTTGCCAATTTTGATGGATCGGAAGATTCACCAGCCTTGGCCGCTTTAGCTGGTTCAACCACCTATCGCATTTGCTTGACCACACCTACTGAAATGGACTTTGTGAAGTCTGTAATGTCAGAGGACTACGGTCAACCCGAGTATGGCGAAGTACACTTGTCTACATCTACATCGTTCTTCAAGCACGAGTATGGAGGGTTAACAGTGAATAACATCAATGCCGGTGTATTCGCGTTTTTCCCTGCTCTCGAGTATGATTCGTATGTTTCAATTGGATTGGATTCTGAAGCCGGTTTCGGTGAAGACGACATTTTCTTAACAGGCGAAGACGTGTGGGGTCCTTCTTTCCTAGCTGGAGGAAACCTTGACATTACGGGTGGTGTCGCCGGAGACGGTTGGTACGTTCCTGCTGGCGCTGCAAACGGTTATGCTGGCGATGACTTTAAGGTCATGATTGCCCAAGTCACAACGGACGGTACAATAGACGGTTCATTCAACATCCGAGTTTATCCCGGAGGTGATCAGAGCGAAGAGTTCACCTATGAGTTTGACTTCTCTTCTGAGATGTGTGGTTGCAATGATGAGACCGCAGCGAACTACCAGTCAGGAGCCACTTACAATGATGGATCCTGTGTTTTCATGGGTTGTACGGATGAATCCGCCTGCAACTTTGATGAGATTGCGAATGAAGAGGACGGCACATGCAACTATTGTTGCGATAGCGTGACGTCTTCGAACGACGATTACAGTTTAGAAGTAGAGTTGTTTGCTGATGGTGGTATTGCTGGTATGCAGACGTACCGTCTATATGTGAACACATTGAATGCTACGGATATCGTATCAGCAGTTGTCGGAAACTCTTCAGATGGAATTATGGAGTTCGGTTCTTCAACTGGATTTTATCAATATCTCGGTCCTGGTGGAGGGGTAACACCAAATTTTTGGAATTCTATTTATGCAGGGATTCCAGAGTTTGCTGATGGGGCGTATGATTCCTATGTGACTATTGGTACTACACAGGCGCCTGATGTTGCTGCGGGTGAAAGTGATATTTTAGTTGTTCAGGATCCAAACGAACCTTGGATTGCGAATTTCGAAGCAGGGAATTCCCTTTCCATGTCTTCTGATGTTGGAGGTGGATGGTTCTTGTCGCCCGGTTCTACTAATGGTATAGCCGGTGATGACAATCGTGTCTTGGTGGGGCAGTTCACAACAGATGGCTTCTTGGAAGGAGCGATGCTAATTCAAATTTTCAAAGAAGGATCTGCTGCAAATAATGAGAACGTATACATGTCTGTGGTAGCGCCAGCTTGTGGTTGCATGGATCCACTCGCTGACAACTTCAACAGCGGAGCGCTGTATGACGATAATGGTTGTTTCTATTTAGGTTGTACAGATGCGATTGCGTGTAACTATTCCGAAGGAGCGGACACCGATGATGATTCGTGCGAATACCCGAATGCGGGATACGATTGTGACGAGGTATGTCTAAATGATGCAGACGGTGATTTTGTCTGTGACGAATTTGAAGTCTCAGGATGTTTGAACAGCGCTGCATGTAACTATGCAGTCGGGATCACCGATCTTGAAGCATGTGTCTTTGCTGATGCAGGCTACGATTGTGAAGGTGTTTGTCTAGAAGACGCTGACGGCGACGGTATTTGCGACAGTTTTGAAGTGGTAGGTTGTTCAGACGTAAGCGCATGTAACTTCAATCCGAATACTACGGATGAAGGAGCATGTGATTACTTAAGTTGCGTTGGTTGCATGGATGCAGAGGCTTGTAACTATGATGCCGCGCACACAGAGGACGACGGCTCATGTGACTACTGTTGCATCAATGGCCAAGTTGTGAATGGTTACCAAGTCACCATCGACGAGATGGGAATGACAGAGGAGGGTATGCGCTACCGCATGTATGTTGACATGCCTTCAACAAATGATGTATTGTCAGCTGTTGCTGGGGATGCTTTAAATGAGACTCGGATTGAAAGCACGCAGTCCTTCTACAAGTCCATGCTCAATATGGAAGTCACGGCGAACAGTTTGAATCCTGCATTCTATACTGTTTTCCCAGAGTTGACGTATGATAGCTGGGTGACGATCGGTATTTCAGAAGCAGCGAATCTTGACAGCGGAGAAGCCAGTGTTGGTTTGGCCACTTCATCTGATTGGCAGTCCGCGTTTTTGGCTGGAAATGATATTGTCTTAAATGGCGCTTACGGTGACAGCTGGTTTGTTACTTGGAATGAAATTGGTGGTGTGGCTACCAACGGAATTGCAGGCGATGATTCGCGTGTGTTGGTTGGACAATTCACAACCCACGGTATTTTGAGCGGTCAGTTGTATGTGCAGGTTTTCCCAGAAGGGGCTCAAGCGAATCCACTTCAGATGACATTGCCATTCGGTTATGCCTCTGAAGACAATGAAGCGCCTGTATTTACATCTGTTCCTGCAGATGTAACACAAAATTGCTCTGATACATGGCCTACGGACATGGCGACTGCAACGGATGCAGGTTGTTTCCCAGATGTTATTGTAACCGTTGAAGATTCAATTGAAGACGCAGCTTGTGGTTACACATTGACACGAACGTTTACGGCTACGGATGCTTGGGGCAACCAGTCGACTGCAAGTCAGATTGTCTCCTTAGAAGACAATGAGGCTCCAGTTGCTGTGGCTCAAGAAGACATCGTCGCGGAATGTTCTGAGGACTTGACTCCGGGATCTGGCGTTGCGGCTTTCCCAACGGGATCATACGACAACTGTGCATCTGAAGATGAATTGGTCTATAGCTATTCAGATTCACCTGTAGAGGGTGGCTTGGATATGACCGGTGTAGTCATGGACTTGCATGTGGAAATGGGTAAGAACATTGGCGGTCCATTTGGTCAATCTTTGATTCTAGAGGCAACGGGAGTGACCGTTGGCGAAGGGTTTGAATTGACGTATGATGATTTGACCTCGAATCCTTCTAGCCATCGTGGAGCAATTACTGTTGATGTTGATGGAAGTATGATCAATTTGGTTGTGGAGGGTACAAGCGGAAACCCCTATCAGTATGACTACGCGGTTGTGAGCATAACCAACATCACCGGAGAGTCCGTTTCTTCATTGAGTTTTACAACCAATGGAATTGCGGCTGATTCGGAAGCGTCAACGGTCGTCACACCGAACAGCATGGTCATTTCTTTTGATGGCACATCTGTTTATGCTGAGGGAGATGCAGCGACATTGAGCATTGAAAACCCTGAGACCTGTTTAGAGGTCGCGGGTGTAACGCGAACTTGGACTGTAACGGATGGTTGTGGAAATTCTGACACAGCTGTACAAAACATTACAATTGTTGACACAGAAGGCCCGGTATTCACTTCGGTTCCTGCAAACTTAGAATTGGGTTGCAACGATGACATTCCAATGTCGCTTGCAACCGCTGAGGACTGCTCTGACGTTGTAATCGTTATGACTGAAACTTCCGATGAAGGCGCATGTGCAGGTGATATGACCTACTACAGAATGTTCACAGCGACGGACAACTGTGGAAACACAACGTCCCATACGCAAGTAATCATGGTGGTTGACAACACCGCCCCAGTATTTACATCTTTCCCTGCTGATGTGACTTACACGTACGGAGATGATATGGTAGTAGTAGAGCCTACGGCTTCAGATGAATGCAATGAGGTGAGTTACACTTACAGTGATGCTGCAGATTCAGGTAACATTGAAATTACCGTGATCACACGAACGTGGACAGCGAGCGATGCCTGTGGAAACAGTGTTTCTCAAGATCAAATGATCACGGTGAATGAGGTGATGGGTTGTACGGATGCTTTGGCTTGTAACTATAGCGATGGAGCATCTTACGACGACGGCAACTGTGATTACTGCTCTTGTGGAGCAGGAGGAGAGGCAGGCTTTGGCTTGGAGTTGGAGTTGGTTGCTTCACATGACGGTTCTGTCAATCCAGCATTGGCAGGATTGAATACATACCGTGTCTATGTGACGACACCAGGAACGGATGACTTTGTGAGTTCTGTTTCAGGCGATGTTGAAGTCCCTGCGTATTTGACGACTACAACGTCGTTCTATCAGGATACGTTCGGCGGAATTAGCGCAGCGACCATTAATCCGTTGTTTTTCCCTGTGGTTCCGTCTTTGGCATATGACAGTTGGTTAACGATTGGTATTGAGTCTATTCCTGATGGCAACAACAACGAAAGTGATGTCACCTTCGTTCAAGCTGAGAGTGATAACTGGCAGGCAGAATTCAACGCAGGTAACGACCTCGTAATTGATAGCTTCTTTGGTGGATCATGGTTCTCCTTGATCACGTCTTCGAACGGTCAAGCTGGAGAAGATCAGCGTGTGCTGGTTGCGCAGTTGACCACGGACGGTGAGCTGTCTGGTCAATTGTATGTGCAAGTCTTCCCGAATGGAGATCAAAGCCAGGACACATACCTGACATTGAGCTTCGGTGGAAATGAGTGTGGTTGCATGGATGCAACAGCTTGTAACTATTCTGCAGATGCTACATATGACGACGGAGGCTGTAGCTATCCTGCAACGGGTTACGACTGCGACGATGTTTGCAACAGTGATACAGACGGAGACGGTGTATGCGATGAGTTGGAAATCTATGGCTGTACCATTGAAACAAACTGTTTCTATGATCCTGCAGCGACAGAATATGATGCCGACTCTTGTAGCAGTTCACCATTCTGTATTGGTTGCAATGATGAAGCGGCGTGTAACTTCAATCCAAACGTGAACCCTGAGCCCAACTTCAATGACGGTTCTTGTGAATACCCTGAAGATGGATTTGATTGCGACGGTGTTTGCTTTGATTGGAACGGTGACTTGATCTGTGACATCCTTCAAGGGTGTGGTGATCCAGGAGCATGCAACTACGAAGAAGTAGAGTATCCATCATTGGACTTCTGTGACTTCTGTGGCTGTGATAACGTGTACTCGAGCAACGATGATTTCGGAATTGAAATTGAGATGCTTGAATCAGGTGTTGAAGACGCGATGACGTACAAGTTGTACTTGACTACGCCAAACAGCACAGACGTATTGAATGCAATCTTGGGCAATGAATCCAATCCAATCATTTTGGGTTCTTCTAGCCAGTTCTTCCAAGATCCTTCAGGATCGGTTCTGCCAACGTCTGAGTTAATGTTCGGATTCTTCCCGCAATTGGCGTACGACTCGTACATCACCATTGGAGACGACACCCCGAATGAAAACATTGATTTCCCGCCAACAGCATCGGGTGGTTTGCCATCTTGGACAGAGGATTTCGAGGCTGGAAATGACATTGTCATTGATGATGCAGTTGGATCAGGTTGGTATTTGACTGAAGGGCTTTCGAACTTCGGTGTAGCTGGAGATGACAACCGAATCTTGATTGCGCAATTGACTACGCCGGGTACGCTGCACGGAGAGCTCTTCTTGCAAGTCTTCCCAGAAGGATTGTCAGCTGGAAGCACATTGTACCTTTCAATGTCCTTTGGTAGCGAATCATGTGGCTGTACCGATAGTGCCGCTTGCAATTATGACGAGAACAACTACACAGACGATGGTAGCTGCTATTATGCTCCAGAAGGCGCTGATTGCAACGACGTGTGCTTGTACGACACGACTGAGCCTAGCATCCTCTTCGTAGAGGATTACTACACTTCATGTGAGAATGTTGATACAGATATTCGCCAGCCATTGGCTACGGATAACTGCGATTCAGACTTGGACTACTCATACGTTGATAGCTATATCACGGGCAGCTGTGCTGGAAACTATACCATCGTTCGTGAATGGACAGTGAGTGACAATGTTGGATACATGGACAGCGCTGTTCAGATCATCAATGTGGTTGACAATACAGCTCCAACGTTCACAGCTCCTGCTGAAGCATCCTTGTCTTGCTTAGAAGATGCCAATGATTTGTCTTTGACAGGCACGGTAATCGATGCGGCTGATGCGTGTGGATCAGGTGTTGAAATCACATATTCTGACGCCTTTGGCCAATACAACTGCTTCGAAGGGGATGTCATCATCCGAACATGGACTGTTGCTGACGAATGTGGAAATGAATCGAGCCAGGAGCAAATCATCAACTTGGTTGACGACAACGCACCTTTCTTTACAGACATTCCTTTGGATCTTGATCTAGAGTGTGGCGATGAGTTGCCTTCAGTGTATGCTACGGCAGAGGACGCTTGTTCTTCAGTGACTGTGACCATCTCTGATGAGTATGGCGATGCGAACTGCACAGGAATGGAGGTGCTTTACCGCACATTCATTGCAGAGGACGCTTGCGGAAACTTCGGTTACGCTGTTCAGACCATTACACGGGTTGACAACGAGGCACCAGTTGCGACTGTTGAAGACTTCGACATTGGTTGCGGCGAATACGATGCTACTGCAGAGTACGGTTCGTATGAATTCTCGGACAACTGCATGAGCGATGTCACGGTATCGTGGGTGGAGTTAAGCTCGTCGAATGGTGACGATGAAATCGGATGCTTCGATGTTGAGCGTGAATACACCTTCACTGATGGATGTGGCAATGCCTCTACGGTCATTCAATTGGTCACTGTGTTTGATGTTGAAGCTCCAGTCATGGACGAACTTTCAGGAACATTGGCTGAGTCTTATTTCAATGAGAATGGCCTTGAGATTCATGCTGAAGTAACGTTGATGTGTGGTGAAGAACTGCCAGCTGCTCCAGGAGCGACGGATGCCTGTTCTTCAGTAGAAGTAACTTTCGAAGACACATTTGGAGGCTATGGCTGCACGGGTGAGATGCACTTCTTCAGAACGTACACCGCAACGGATGCATGTGGAAATGACGTTTCAGCGACCATGTCCGTTTCTTACGGTGATGACATTGCACCTACGTTTACAGCTCCTGCAGATGTCACGTTAGAATGTGACACTGATCTGAGTGACTTGTCTCTTGCTGGAGATGTGTTGGATGCGGCAGACGTTTGCAGTGCAGATATCATCATTACATACAGTGATGAAGTGAGCACAACAGATGGCTCTTGCATCGCTAACAACCGGATTGAGCGTACATGGACGGTCACCGACGGATGTGGAAACGCAGCGACAGGGTCTCAGACCATTACACTCATCGATACGACTGCTCCTGTGGTAACGTATGAAGCCAACGTGATTTTGGATGCGGAAGCCAGCGAAGAGTTAGACGATTTCGAAGGAGTTGAAGTCTACGAAGCCTGTGGAAGCTATACCTACACAACGACTGATGTGTATGTAGGATCCAGCATCTCGGGATATGAGTTGGACCGTATCATGGTGTTTACTGATGATTGTGGAAACTCTACAACCATTGAGCAGAACATCACGGCCATCTTTACTTCAGGATGTACATATCCAGACGCAGTGAACTACAACTTGGAAGCGTTGGTTGACGACGGTACTTGCTTGTACGAAGGCTGTATCGATATGGCTGCTGCAAACTACAATCCGATTGCCTCTGTTGATGATGGCTCGTGTGTCGTGGTAGGTTGCATGGATCCTGCTGGTTACGACTACGATGAGAATGCCAACTACCCAGGTGGTTGTGATTATCCAGATGCTTGTCCGGGTGACATCAACGAAGACGGCGTCGTCAACGTGGGTGACTTGCTTGAGTTCTTCCAATACTATGGAGTGACTTGCGACGAGTAAATAGAATTTAAGGGCACTAGAGTATTCGAGTCTGGCAAGACCGATTCCTAGGGAGGGGGACGCATTTCGATGCGTTCCCCTCTTGTTCTTTTGTCCCGAGCCGATGGGCTCGTTGAGAATGGCTGTTGTACTTTTGATGGAGGAACACCAGACTCATTGCAATGCAAGGAAGCGAAACAGAATCGGAGAAGCGAGAGCGATTGAGAAAGCAGTTGGATGCTTTTCATCAATGGCCGAGTGATTTCACGTTCAAGTTCATTCTCCCCACAAATCCAGAATCGCTGGAGCAGTTGAAGTCTGGGTTTGGAAGTTCAGCGCGATTCAAGGAGCGTCTTTCTAAAAAAGGAAACTACGTTTCTGTTACCATTGCGGAAAAACTACCAAGTGCTGAGGCTGTTTTTGAGCGCTATGAGGCTGCGGGTAAAATCGATGGAATCATATCCCTGTAATGACGGAACAAGTCTACGAATGGCTCATCACCATGCGATCTGCTTTGCTCGTATCTGCCGTCTGTGTGCTGTTGTACATCCTAGGCAAGCGCATGACCATGGCATTTCGGAAATCAGAGACGCAGGTTGCCTTTTCTTTGGTTGATGAATTTCAAAGCGAAATTTTAAATGGAACGTTGAATGTGTCATTTCACGTACCCAAAGGTCCCCCGATGCATGTTGAGATTTCGGTAATTTCGGCTCAAGGCGACATGCTTACCACGTTACAGGAAGGCGAGATGTCCCCTGGAACGCACACACGCAGCTGTGAGGTTGAAGACTGGAAAGGACGTTGTGTCTTGATACTCCGTTCAGAAAATCAACGCTTGGAGCGCTTTATTTCATTTGAGTAAAGCAGTTTACATGCGGTCGGGCATTTGAATGCCAAGCAATGTCATCCCGGATTTGATGTTGCGTTCACAAATTGCACAGATCGCCAGTCGCGCCTCCCGTTTGGATGCATCAGGCTCTTTCAAAACAGGGTGGTCTTGGTACCAGCGGCTATACGATTTGGTGAGGTCGTAGCAATAGTTTGCGATGATACTTGGGTCGTATGTTTTCGCTGCTGCCTGTATCATTTCAGGCCATTCCAATGCGGATTGTATCAATTGCAATTCCGCAGCGTCCCAAGCGGATTCATCCTTTGGTACGCGCAGTACAATGTTTCCCTCGGCTTTTCTCAAAACGCTCAAGGCACGCACGTAATTGAATTGGATGAAAGGTCCCGTATTTCCGATGAAGTCGATCGAAGCTTTCGGGTCGAACATCATGGACTTGGTCGGAGAAACTTTGAGCAAGAAATACTTCAAGGCTCCGTGACCAATCGTCTTATGAAGGCGTTCTTTATCTAAATCCGAAAGGCCATCAGTTTTCCCGAGTTCTTCGGCCATTACGCCTGCAGTATGCGCCATCTCATGCATCAATTCATCAGCGTCAACTACGGTGCCTTCTCGTGACTTCATTTTTCCTTCAGGTAGCTCGACCATGCCGTAGCTCAAATGGAAATTCCGATCAGCGCCTTCGATTCCAAGCTTTTGTAAGACTTTGAAGAGAACTTTAAAGTGGTATTCTTGCTCGTTTCCGACCGTATAGATTTGCCGATCAAGACCTGGGAAATCCTTATAACGTTGGATTGCTGTCCCAATGTCTTGGGTCATATATACAGCAGTGCCATCTTTTCGTAACAACAGCTTTTCATCCAATCCAACATCTGATAAGTCGACCCATATGCTGCCGTCTTCACGTTGATTGAAGGCTCCTTGTTTGACGCCTGCCATGACTTCGTCGCGGCCCAAAAGGTAGGTGTCGGATTCGTAATACAACTGATCAAAAGTCACCCCCATGCTGGCATAGGTGGTTTCAAATCCATCGTATACCCATTGATTCATGGTCGTCCACAATGCCTTTGTTTCTGCATCGCCTTGTTCCCACTTTTGTAACATGGTGCGCGCTTCTGCTAACAACGGAGCAGCTTCTTTAGCTTCTGCCTCAGGCACTCCTGTGCTCATGGCTTGCTTCACTTGTTCCTTGTACGCTTTGTCAAAAGCAACGTAATACTTGCCGACGAGTTTGTCTCCTTTTAACCCCGTTGTTTCAGGTGTGGCTCCTTCTCCAAAGTGCTTCCATGCGACCATGGATTTGCAGATGTGGATGCCCCGATCATTGATGATCTGGACTTTGACCACTTCATGGCCTGCAGCCTTTAGAATTTGAGAGACGCTGAATCCAAGGAAGATATTCCGTAAATGACCGAGGTGAAGCGGTTTGTTGGTGTTGGGTGAGGAGAACTCGACCATCACCCGTGATTTGGAGTTCAATGGAGCAATGCCAAAATCTTCTGTCTGAAGTGCATTGTCAAGTGATTCGGCCCAGTATGTGGCAGAAACTCCGAGATTGAGAAACCCTTTGACAACTTGGAAGTGTGTCATGCGTTCGTCTTGGTCGACGAGCCATGCACCCAGCAACTCTGCAGTTTGTTCCGGAGATTTTTTGGAAAGACGGGTCAGCGGGAAGACAACAACGGTGCGGTCACCATCAAAATCTTTTCGCGTCCGTTGCACTTGGACTTCTTCCGCGGGCACATCGGCCCCAAAACAAGCTTTACACGCTTTGGATATAGCGTCCTGGATATCGAGATCAAGTTGATTCATGGGATCAAGTAGTGCTAGCCAAGTGGGGGAGGTGGTTTTCAGCAATCATGCATCGAGCGCTTCCGCCACCACAGGTCTCTATGGTCGTTAAATCGGTATGCACGATGGTTCCGTGGTGGGATAATTGCTCTTTTTGCGCTGAGGTCAGCACGTTGTATGCAGCGGAACTCATGACAATGATTTTTCCTTTATCCCCTTGAAGCTCAAGCATGTTGCCTGCAAACGATCCGATTTGTTCTTCGGTCAATGCGATAACCTCAAGGTTGTCATTTTCGAGTGTTTCAAGCACCATCGTACGTTCTTCATCGTCGTCGATGCAGTCCAAACAGATGGCAGTAAAGCCGCTTCCAATACTCATCATAACATTGGTATGGTAGATGGGGAGACGCGTGCCATTGACTGTTTGAAAGGCTTCAAAGGCAACTCCCTCAACATCCAAAGCGGAGCAATAGTGGGCCAATGCTCCACGATCCGTGCGCTCACTCAATGCAGCATAGCTTTTGCCATGAGCGCGATCGAGCACCATGCTGCCGGTTCCTTCAAGGAACTTGTTATGCTCTTCAAATTCGGTAAAGTCTAAAATTTCCTTGATGTCAAAACCATGCAAATGCTCGAGATCAACAGCGATGTCTTCACGTCGCTCTTGTCTTCTGTTCTCAGCATACATGGGATAATGAATGATGAGACCATGCGCATGTGTGGAGAACCAATTGTTCGGAAACAAGCAGTCGGGGGTGTCACTATCGGGCACCTCATCCCAAATCAGTACGTGAACACCATGGCGTTCAAGCAGGTCGACCAATCCCTCAAATTCTTCAAGGGCGCGATCCCGAATCTCTTCTGGAGTGATTCCAGTCAATGCTTGCTGGTAATGGTTGTTTTCTGCCGTTTCCTCGTTCATTCGAAACGAGTCTGGACGGATCATAACAACGTGTTGGGTGCTTTGGGTCATGGGTGGGTGGGTTGACGGCGCAAGGGCATGGTAGAACAACGCAGGAGGCCGCCCATTTTCGCTGTTTCAGTCAGATCAACCAAAATAACGTCGTAGCCCCAACGCTTCATTTGATTGAATGTTCGTTCAAAACCGATCGAAGAAATGACAACATGGGGTGCAATACTCAATACATTTCCATGCATGTGCTCCATCTCAGTTGCCGTCAATTCCATGCGGTTCTCCGCGGGGTAGTGATCTTGAAGCCAAGCGACATCCGCGGGATTCTTAAATCCTGCGGGATGGTACATCATGTGGCCCATGCCCAGCGGAGCCATGCAGCAATCCAAATGAAGGGCGTTCAGAGAAGGGTGAGTGTCCGATTTCTGAAGTTCAAAACCACGAACGGTTCGATCGGAAAACTGAGTCTGTAACCACTCAATGGCCGCTTCATTGGTTCGTGCGGTTGTGAAGTCTGCAAAATCTGGCTCTTTTGCATAACCCACCCAGATTTCACCCGACATGGGCATGATATCGCCTCCTTCGAGGTGGACGTGCGACGGTGGAGTTAGAACATTGCCTGGATTCCGTTGCAACATGGATTTCAGTCCGGCTTGTTCTTTCGCCCGGTCTTCGACCATATTCGTCAAGATAAATTGGTCATCGATGACCAAGCCAATGTCTCTCGTGAAGACCTGATTCATTCCAATTAAATCCGGTCGAAAGACGCGAACATTGTGGGACTTTAGAATCTTGACAAGGAGGTCGAGTTCTCTTGTGACATTGACCTCCGTGGGGTACGTACCGTTCAGGACATGCTTGCGCGATTGCGGATCGAACGTGTCCTCAAGCTTTGGTGCATCTCCCATCCCCACACCCGTGCCCACCATAACGGCTTGCAATGGGCCCCATTCATTTTGAACGAGCCATGCGACAGGTTGGATTTCCATGGTTGTTAAATCGTGGCCTAACGGGCTTATTTGGAAGCAGTTGGATCATTCGCTCGGCGGTGCCTCAGGCCTTGTACCATGGCATCGCTGCTCATCATATTTGCAGCACCTCCTTCATTGAAGTTGGGAGGAAGAAAACACCAGTGGCTCGAGTCTACATGAGAAACCGCCCAAATTCGATTCAATCCATTGATTTCCCAATACCGAAAGGGGAGAGAGTCTCCTTCTGCCAGTGGATCTTCGAAATACGTTGCATTGCCTTTTCCATAATTGGATTCCACCATGCCTTTCATGCCACTGGGATTGGTGCCGGTGTAAAAAGGGTGGAATTCTACGATGTGCTTGAGTTTCATGTTCAATAAGACCACTTGTTGGTCTCCGTCCAAAGCTGCAGGACTCGCGTAGAGGATTTCAGCCATTTCCGTTCGGTTGCGCACTCCATTTTCCCACCACATTTGCAACGCACGTTTACTCGAATTTGTAAATGCCGTATCGCTGCGTTTGTGCAAAGGGAAATGCCGCATCAACTGGTCCCAATCCCCGTCATTGGTACTTTGGAAGTACGAATCCAGATTGGAAGCGATTATCTCTAACGTGTCCATGCCAACGAATGCGTGCAAGTCTGAGGCGGCAACGCTCACGTCTACTTTGCGATCGGCGTCCGCTCCCTGAGTTGACTCACTAGCAGGAAGCATTGCATCTGATTCGTCGGACCGGGGCTCGTTGACTTGACTTCCGCCTTCGGAGCAGGATTGAAATGAAATCAAACTAACACAGGACAGGACCGTCATCCAAAAGGGAATGAATACTTTCATGCCCCAAAAATACGGCTTCAATTGGGAAAATACCCGCGCTTGATTTGGACTTCTTGTTCCATAACAACACGAGCAAAACGCAGCATCGCATTCAACCGTGAAGGATGCCTTCCCGCAGCCAAATCGGAAACGATTTGATTCACTTGAGCGCCTTCGGGAGTCAACTCTTGTAGAACCTCGATGACCGAGATCAAGGGTTGAACGGGCTCTTTCGTTTGTGCTTGCAAAGTTTGCATCTGAGTCCAATCGTCCAGAGCGCTCCCCTGAACCTGCCATTCGTTCCAATCACGGATTCGCTCAATGGACCCTGTCGGATAAGGATGTGAGGGATTTGATTCATTGAGATCAAATCGCTTCAGCCGAAACAAATCAGTCGATTGGATCATCACATCTCGATGTCCATTTTCATCTTTTTCACCGCATGCGATCAACCGAGACACGCTTCCATATCCTGAAAGCTTGCCATTGAGAGAAAAAGGGATACCAAACTCTACCAGTTCCATGGATTCGAGCTGCTCAAAGAGCAACCGATACCGCGCTTCAAAAATGTGCAAACCAGTTTGTTGACCTGGTACAGGAAAAATCGAAAGCGGAAACAATGGAAAAACTTCAGAACTACTCATTGCAGGTATAACATCTCACCTTCCATTCAGTTCATTCTATCGATGGTGTATGTCCTGTTTGAGAACCGAATGCGTTCAATATATTTGAAGCATGATGAAGCTAGAAGGTCCAATAATGAAGTGGTGGTTGGTCGTGTATGCCATTTTTACAGTCGGGCCTTCGTTGTGCACTGCTCAGGATCAAACCGTTGGGACACTGGTATACAACCCGGAACTTTATGCCGATGGGTATACCCTCGTTTTTCCGCACAACCAACACCGATCGATGCTGTTAAATGGGTGCGGAGAAGTGGTCCATTCTTGGGAGTTGGCCGAAAATCGACGTCCCGGAAATGTGAGTTACCTCATGGACAATGGCGACTTGGTGATCTCGAGCAGGCCCGCAAACGTTTCAGAAGATGTGATTTGGGCAGGCGGAGGCGGTGCTACGGTGGAGCGGCGTTCATGGGAAAATGAGGTGATTTGGACGTTTACCTTGAATGATTCAACAGCCCGATTGCATCACGACATCGAGGTGCTTCCCAATGGCAATGTGCTTGCGATTTGTTGGGAACGTATCGATAGCCTATCAGCGATTGAAGCGGGTCGCGACCCGCTGTACTTGCAAGACGGGGTAGTGTGGAGTGATAAAATCATTGAGTTGGAACCTACGCCGGATGGCAGTGCTGAAATTGTCTGGGATTGGCGAGCATGGGAGCATGTGGTTCAAGATTTTGATAGCACGAAATCCAATTTTGGTGTTGTTGCAGATTCTCCACAACGCATTGATGTGAATTTTGGATCAGGAAACGCCTCATCCTCGGATTGGCTGCACATGAATTCCATCGACTACTATGGCTATTACGATTTGGGAGGTCACATCTTGCTGAGTGTTCCGACGTTTAATGAAGTCTGGATGATTTGGCATGACTATTCGCCCGAAGAAGAATTGATATGGAGGTGGGGCAATCCGGCCGCTTATGACCGTGGCGACACGTCCTCCCAAAAGCTGTTTTATCAGCATGATGCACATTGGGGACAGAGTGATGTCGCAATCACTCCGGGCAATCCGGAATTCACCAAGATCTGTATGTTCAACAATCGTGTGCCCAATGAGGATGGAACCACACACAGTGAGGTATGCAAGTTGAACCTTGTATTTGACGAGTACGAGGGTGGATATGATTTTGATGCTGCGTCAGGTACGTGGGGCCCCGAGGATTTCTCATGGATATATACAGAAGAGGGGTTGAGCAGTACTGGGCTAAGTTCGTTTCAGCTATTGGGCAATGATGCGTATTTGATTTGTTCCGGAAGAACGGGAGAGCTGTTGGAAAACAGTTCTGATGGGACGCGGGCTTGGGAATACAAGATGCCGCTAATCGGAGGGTTTCCAGTCGAACAGGGTACTGCGTTGGAAGTGAATCAGAACTTGACCTTTCGTGCGTATCGATACCCCTCGGATTATGGAGCATTTGCAGGCCAGGATTTGACCGGTGGTGGCCCCATTGAGCTGAATCCCATTCCCGTTGAAGCGTGTGCTTTGAACATTCAGGAGGAGGCCTCGGAAGTGTGGTCCGTGTATCCCAATCCGGGAGGTGACTTCGTTCAAGTTCAATGGCCCTCACCCACCCTCACTCATCAGTCTATTGGGGTGTTTGATGTTCAAGGACGGTTGGTTTTGTCTGAACAAGTGACCGCTGGGTCAACCATGGTATCGCTCAACCTTTCTGCAGTAAAGGTGGGCGTGTATACCATTCGAGGACTGGGTCAGAACGTTGGGCAATCCGTTCGTTGGGTTTGTCTTCGCTAATTTGATTCCTTGAGCTGGACTGATCTTAGCGGAAGGGATTCCAACGTTTGACCTTACTGCCATCGGAATAAACTGAGATGATCAAGCCGGGGTAATGAAGCTGTTCTGACGTGCTGAGTTTTTGTCCGATAGAATTGTAAGAAGCAATCAACTGTTTTTTGTCCACGGAATTTTCGTTATCCCAAATGCCGTTGGTGGTATCATCGCAAGCATCACCTATTCCATTTTGATCGCTGTCCAATTGATCAGGATTCGACGTTGTTGGGCAATTGTCATTCGCATCGCAGACCTCGTCGAGGTCGAAGTCTTCAATGCAAACGCCATCACAATCATACCCTTCCTCTGGAAAGCTACACGCGAGGGCAGGCTCAATAGGGTCTGGTTCAATGTTCGCCGCGGGATCAAAATTGCATGCGGTACTGTCCATGCAGCCCACAATTGGAACTTCCCAATTCGCAACATGTTTACTGGCAGAATAGATGTTCTCTGTTGCAGCGAAAACCAATTCCAAGACGGTAGTTCCATTCATTGATACCTCCGAAAGGATTGCTCCATGATCGGGACTGCTCTGTGTTCCCCAGTTGATTAACGTGTTTCCGTTGGGCAGTCTTTGAGCACTTCCCATGGCCGGACCAAACAAAGAGTCTGGATGGACGCATTCCCAAACTGCAGAAGCGATCATGCTGACAGTATCCAATTCAAATTCTACAGCGCGAGAAAAATCGGGCAAACCGGTAAACATTGAACTGAAATTTCCGTTGTCAAATAGAAGGTAGCGGTTGTCGCCAAGTGGACGAACGGAGTGTTGGAATGTAAAGGGGTAAGAATCAACAAAAGCGAATTCGTTGGTAGCCCCGGCTCCCCAACGCCACAAGATTTCCCCCGTTTGCCGATTGATTTTCGTGACTTCGTTGAGGTTTCGACTGCTCAATATGAAATGGCCGTCGGTATCGATGTCAATGGAGTTTGCGTGATTGAAAACAATTTCAGGCGCCGTCAGCAAGGCATTCTCTAAGTCAAGGGGCGACATGTGGTCCAGAGCATTCCATTCGAAAATCACCTCTCCTTGAGGATTCAATTCTTGGATAATGGCGACTTCCAATAATGCGTTCGGGTCTCCGCCATTCACATATTCACTCATGTCTACAGACTGCCAGTGATAGGCAATCATCACGAGGTGACCTTCTGGAGTTCGGATGAAATCATGCATGTCCGCGTTGAATCCATTCTGACAAAATGTAGTATCGATTGGCTGCATGAGTGCGTCTCGCGTAATCCATGCCGAAATGCCTCGATGAAATAACGTGCGGAGTCCGTCATCATTGACTTTCCAGTCGTACCCCTCTTGAGGCCACACTTCAGAGAAAAGCAATTCACCCGTGGACGAAGCAATATTGACCGGCTTGAGAGGAGGTCCGATGATGGAGAAATACAGATCCCCATCGTAAGCACCCGGCGTGTTGATTGTCACGTTGTAATTGGGCGGGACTTGAGCACTTAGTGCACCGCATGCCACGACCAGGGCGAGCAAGAAAATACGGATTGGATTCCACATCGTGGTTAATTCATAGCTTATTGCGGGCCTGTTACTTCACTTTGCTCGAGCAAACAAAGTCGGTAGTTGGAAGGGTTGTTCTTGTCATCGCTTCCCATCCTCCCTTGATATCCGTGATGTTGTGCATGCCACGCGCTTTCAAAATGGAAATGAAGATAGCCGAACGATATCCACTCAAGCAATGGGCATAGTAGTGCGATGTGTCATTCAGGGTGTGCATTTTTTCATTGACAAAATCCAATGGAATACTAAACGCACCGTCCACATGCTCGGCCTGAAATTCACCTGGCTTTCGCACATCCAAAAGGGATTCCTCCTCAGCATTGTACAGCTGTGCAAAGGCCTCGGGAGTAATTTGATTGATGTGGTCGCATGTCTTCCCGGCTAACTTCCAAGCTTCGATACCACCTTGTAAATATCCAATGGCGCCATCAAACCCTACGCGGGACAATCGGGTGAGCACCTCAGACTCTGTCCCCTTGGTTGCAACAATGAGCAATCGTTGCTTCACATCTTTGATCAGGGCACCTACCCAAGGGGCGAAATTGCCGTCAATTCCAATGAAAACAGAACCGGGAATGTGCGATTCAGCGAATTCTTCCTTGGTTCGTGTGTCTACAATCAGTGCTTCTTCAATCTGATGATGCGCTTCAAACTCATCAGGAGAAAGAGCCAAGTTGTTCCGCTCGAGCACTTTTTCCAGTGCTGGAATGGTTTGCTTATTCAATGCCACATTCTCAGGAAAATAAGCGGGTGGTGGAAGCAATCCATTGGTGACTTCATCCACGAACTCTTGCTCAGACATATCCGCTCGGAGCGCATAGTTTGTCTTGAGTTGATTTTCGAGTGAATCCCACGTTTTTGAGCTGATATTCTTCCCACACGCTGATCCCGCTCCGTGTGCTGGATAAATCATAACCTGTGACGGAAGCGTCATGATCTCATTGCGAAGTGAATGAAAAAGGGTGCTAGCGAGTTGCTCCTGTGTGATGTCCGCGGACTTCTGGGCCAAATCAGGTCGGCCGACATCACCTATGAACAGGGTGTCTCCAGTAAACAAAGCATATGGAGTTCTCTCCGCATCGAGAAGGAGATAGCAGGTAGATTCCATGGTGTGCCCGGGCGTGTGAAGTACGCGAATGGTGCAGCTGCCGAGGGCAATCTCTTCGTTGTGAACAGCCTGATGGAACGGGAAGGTTGGATTGGCTTGAGGGCCAAAAACAATGGTTGCGTCTGTGGCTTCAGCCAATTCTACATGTCCCGAAACAAAATCGGCATGAAAGTGCGTCTCGAGAATGTGCGTAATTTTCGCGCCATTTTTGGCCGCTCTGTCGACATACGTCTTCGCGTTTCTCAGCGGGTCAATTATCATTGCAAACCCTTCGGATTCAATGTAATAAGCTCCTTGAGCTAAACAGCCGGTATAGATCTGTTCGATCACCATTGTGCTTTCCTTTAATTCGATTCCGTTAGCAATATGACGACTCCCATCAGCAAAATGAACCACCCGAAAATTCGCTTTAAAGTGGAGCCCTTAACGCGACTTCTCATCAATGTCCCCGCGTGCGTTCCCACCACAGTGAGTGCCATGAATGGCAAAATTAACATCCAGTCGACCTCGGCCCCATTTCCCAAAGAGCCAAAAAAGCCTACGAGGGATTTGATGGAAATGATCATCAGGGATGTTCCTACGGCGATTTCCATGGACATGCCCAACAAAACGACGAGTACAGGAACAATTAAAAATCCGCCTCCGGCGCCTACGAATCCTGTAATGGCGCCAACGACAAGTCCTTCAGCCGCGATGATCCACCAAAGGCCGTTTCCGAATGATTTTGGCTTCAAAGCGGTTTTTCGTTTCAGCATGGAATAGGCAGCCGCAATCATCAGGAAAGCGAATGTGCCCATGATGAGCGTGTCTTTGCTCATTTGGTATTGCCCAATGGCCCATGTTTCAGGAATCGCTGGCAGTCCCCAACGTTGCACGGTATACACAGCGAGCATGGAGGGTACGGCAAATAAGCCTCCTGTTTTCCAATCGACTTGGTTTCTTTTCAGAGAACCAAAGGTCCCCATGAGCGCCCCGCATCCCACGACAAACAAGCTGTACGCTGTGGCTTCCGCAGGAAGGATGTGAAACAGGTAGACCAAAACAGGCATAATCAAAACAGATCCACCGCCACCCAACAAGCCTAGGATGGCTCCAATGATCAGTCCCATTCCATATCCAGCAATTTCAACCCATTCCATGAGTGCGCTTTGAACGTAAAAGAGAGGGAGAAGCATTGGGACGATTCACGGCTTCTATTTGCCTTGAGCGAGTCCAATTTCTCTGAGGCGCTGCTCGAGGTATTCACCCGCCGTGATGGGCCCTTCTTTCGGGGTTTCTCCGGATACTAAAAGATGAGGCATAGCGTCTAGCTTCATATCGGGGCGTGGATGGCAGAAAAACGGCATGGAAAAACGCGGGTTAGACCATTCCGACTGGGGTGGATTGACCACGCGATGTGTTGTGCTTTTCAACCGGTGATTTGTCAACCGTTGTAACATATCTCCAACATTGACCACGATGTGTTCCGGTAATGCAGTGACCGGAGTCCACGTCTGATCGTGTCGAAGGACTTCAAGTCCAGCAGAGGATGCTCCGACGAGCAAAGTGATGAGGTTGATGTCTTCGTGCTGACCTGCGCGCACGGCCGATGAAGGTGCGCTCAAGATAGGTGGGTAGTGGATGGCTCGTAGAATCGAATTCCCGCCAGCGACCCAGTTGTGAAAATAATCTTCTTCAACACCCAAATGAATGGCAATGGCTCTTAAGACAGTCTGCCCCAATGTTTCTAAAGCACGAAAAGCATCGACTGCGGTGCTTTGAAAAGCAGGAAGTTCTGCGACACGTTGATTCGAAGGGAAATGCACCGGGTCTCCGTTTGCAGGTGGGTCAGGTTGTCCTACTTGCCAAAACTCCTTGAGATCGGCCGCATCGCTTCCCTTAGCATGCTCAACGCCCATCGAGACGAAGCCCCGCTGGTTGTTCGTTTCAGGGCGCGCGTGCTGTCGTTTAATGGCTTGCGGAAGTTCAAAAAACGCACGCGACTCTGCATAGAGCGAGTCGATCAGCGAGTCGGAAATGCCATGTCCGTGAATGGCCACGAAGCCAATGGTTTCATAAGCATGGCCAAGCTGTTCAACGAATTGTTTTCGATCGGATTCTGATCCGGATTCAAATGACCGAATGTCCAAAGTTGGAATTCCTGCCAACATGTTGATGGTGTCGTTTTTCATAGCTGAAGCGCGTTTTCAATGCTTGGAGGAATGTACGAATGATTCGACAAGTTTTTGAGATTGGATGTCCCAAGAGGCATGATTTTCAATCCACTTCCTACTGGATAAGCCCAATTCTTGACGCTTGGTTTTATCGCGGAGCAAGGTGTCGATTGCCGCTGCAGTATCCTCTACCGTGTCAGCGAGTATCAGAGGAGGAAGCGCTGCACTGTTTCCGTGTTCAGAACGGAACCCTGACATCACATGCGAAGTCGTAATGCATGGAATGCCACAGGCCATCGCTTCTAAAATTTTGTTTTGCTGGCCCGTACCAATCCGCAACGGGGCCACAAAAAGATCCGCTTGATGATAAGCCCACCGCATATCGGGAATCCAGCCAGTCACGACAATGCGTTCATTGGCCAACTGTTTCACGCGTTGCGTTGGGGCAGTGCCCGCGATGAGAAGTCGAAGTTGACTCGTTGTGGTCAGCGGGAGTACATCCGAAGCCAACCTGCATGCTGCATCAACATTGGGGGGATAACTCATGTTGCCCGTGAAAACGACGGTGTCAAAAGATGACTTAGGTGATTTCTCTTCTGCTACCTGCGTGCCATAATAGTCTTTATCGACCCCATTGGGAACGACATGGATGGAACTTCGATCAGGATGGGAAATCAATTTGCGATCGGCAACGCTAATGATCGTGTGGGAATCGAAGTAATCGAAAGTGGATGCTTCATAGCGTGCCAGACGAGATGCTTCAATTTGATAAATCCAACGAGAGGGCAAACGCTTTAGAAGAGATCGCCTCATCATACCAGCACTCAAAGCATCCATGTAATCCAAAACGCGTGGATACTCATGGTGGTTTTTGATGTATTCAGCCATGCGGATGAGCTGGCAATACACAACGTCTGGTTGCAGGCGATCCAAAAGACTGGAAATACGATTTGCTGCGCTCCGCTGATAGAACCAATGGACTTGAAAGGGACGACTGCTCAAAGGCGACCACGCCATTCTCAAAAGGCGCGCTGTCCAGCGCATCTTGTACCAATGCAGTTCGTGGGTGACTTCACCCAGGGCTGCGATGGCCTCTTGGGAAGGTTTGGTTCCGACCAAACAAAACAAATGGACTTCATGCTCGGCATGCAAAGAACGAAGTTGATGGTAAGCACGAAGCTTGTCTCCCTTGTCCAAAGGCCATGGAAGCCTTGATGTGAGCAACAACAGTTTCAAACCTGAAAGACTTCTTGAAAGTTGGATACCATGGATGCAATCAACCGGTTGTTCTCAAAGTGTTCTTGTGCCCACTTACGTCCCTCAGAACCCATCTTGCGCGCCGTCTCAGGATTCTCTAACAAGTCGACAACACACGCTGCGAATTTTTCAGGTGTAGCAGCAATCATGACGTGTTTTCCGTCTTCTGCTGGAATGCCCTCAACTCCAATAGGCGTGGTTACGATTGGTCTTCCTGCAGCGAGAGCTTCAATGGCTTTGATGCGCATACCGCTCCCGCTCAACAATGGGATTACCATAATTCCGCTATCCGTCATCATGTCCCAGGCGCTTTCAATCTCACCCAAAACGCGAATGCCCATGTTGTCGGGGAATGCCCAAGAAGACATGAAATTTCGGCCTGCAAGTCTCAGCTCTGCATTGGGAATACGTTGACGCACCAAAGGCCATACCCGGTTTACAAACCAACGAACACCTTGTTGGTTTGGGCGCCAATCCATAGCTCCTAGGTGAAACACATGGTTGGCCGGTCCCGAGGTGTCCTCGGGCCATTCATCTTCATCCAAGCCAAAGGGGACAAGCTGCATTGGCAATTCGCAACCGAGCTCACGAAAGTGCACAAGGTCCTCTACTGATATTCCGGCGATTCCATCGAAATCATCTAAAACGGAGACTTCGTATTTCTCTAGTTTTTCAGCAAGCCAATTCAGATACATTTTACGCGTAAACTGAGGCGTTTCCTCCGCCAAATGATGCCAAATCCGGTGTTCGACATTGTGGGCGCGAAGGATGGTCAATCCATCGCTATAGCGACCAACCGTCTTGAGGTAGGGCGCTGTGAAAAGCGATTCGAAGAGAATCAAGTCAAAAACAGACGTTCTCAAAATTTGGGTGAGGGCTCTTTCTAGATCCGCAGAATGAAATCGACTGATGTTGTAGCTGTCTCCGGTCACAATACTCGCAAATGCATCCACCTTATTGAGGCGGGTATCAATGAAGACAGCTTCAGCATTGGTTGTCGTTAGCCAGCTGGGGTCAATCAATTCCGGCTGCCACGGATGCTTTTCAGTACAAGCGGTTAATACTTTAACCGTATGCCCTGCTTGTAAAAGTCCACGAGTCATGGCATCCATAGCACGGCACCCACCATCTAAACTGGGGAGTGGAGGCTTGTGACAAATTTGTAGGATGCGCATATGAGGAATTGAAGGGCGAAATTAGTTGTCTTGTGCTTTTCTTGAACGCCTGAAGCTCGGAATCGACCAAGCGAATACATGGGCATCTCGCACTGCTCTGCGCGTCAGATAAATAGCTGCTGGAAGTAAAATGGCTGTACTCATCCACATGCCTACTGGGGGTGAAAGCTTACCGGATCGAATCATCTGTTCTCCTACAATGGAAAGTATGTAGTATCCAAGGAATATGAGGATGGCCAGAACGGTAGGCATCCCCAGGCCTCCTTTTCGTATGATGGCTCCTAAGGGAGCGCCGATGAAGAAGAGGAGGATACAGCTGGTTGCTAGAAAAAACTTTCGATGCCATTCCATGGCATGCCGATTCTTCTGCTTTCTCTTGGTTTCGGCATCATCGATTGCGTTGGCGATCCCTTGACGGGTGTTGCGGCAAAGACTTCTTGCGCCATCGAAAGCCATCCTGCGTTGGGTGGGGCTTAACCGGTCCAAAACTGAACCCGTTGCGACCACAGCTCCTGCAGTTGTCAGGGTGTCTCTCAATAGCGTATTCTGGCGCTCTCCATACAAGGCCACATCACGGTACCGATCAGCCCTCAGTGATTCCAGAGAATCCATGGCCGCTGTGAGTTGATGAATGGTCATCATTTCATGGGCCCTCTTAAATAAACCTTCATCCACTTTGCTGAAATCCAACGAGGCGAGATCGATTTCAAACGTTTGGCTTCCAAATTCAGTCACAATGTGCGGATGCAGTCGTTCTTTTCTCCTTGCGGATTGCTCCAAATCCTCTTCGTAGCTGATTCCATTGATCATGGTCAATACGAGTCGCTCTCCCACCTGATCCATACGACCCGACTCTGAGCGCATCACACGGCTTACACCGGTCGTTCCTTCCCTATGATCATGAATGAGCAAATCATGCAAGGTTCCGTCTTCATCCTTTTCGTCGACTCGAATCGCAAACCCTTCAATCCCGTTGTAGAAAACGCCTTCCTGTAAATTTAGTGCAGGGCGTTTCTTGGTCACTGAAAAGAGCAACGCGCGAAATTTTAAATTGGCAACGGGCCAGGCGGCATTTGAAAACCAAAAGGCCCCCATGGAGACAATAAGCATGGTGGCAATAAGAGGTCGCAAAATGCGAGTCAGTGATATGCCCGCTGACTTCAACGCCGTTAACTCGTTTTTTTCAGCCAAGGAACCGAGGGCCATGATGGAGGCGACAAGAATACCCAAAGGCAACGCGAGATTGACCAAGCGGGCCGAGGCATACATCATCAGCTCTGCGATGACTAAAGGGGAGAGGCCTTTTCCAATCAAATCATCCGCGTAGACCCACAAAAACTGCATGTCCAGTATGAACAGGGCTACAGGCATGGTCACGGCAAATGGCGCCAAGAAGGATCGAAGTAAGAGCAGAGCTATCCGTCGCACGGCTCAAAGATAGGGAGAGAGACTGTGGAGAAGACTTTGATTAACTTGCCGGCTCAGCAATTCACTTGACCCATGCGAAATTACTTTTTGGCGGCTTGCGCAGCCGCTCTCTTCATCATCGGATGTGGAGCCCCTGAAGGATCGGAAACCACCACTGCAGACGATTGGGCTGTGGCCCAAGAGACTCCGAGCGGAGCGAGCGAACCCGATGCCGACGGCTTTGTTTGGCAGACCGAACAATTTGCGGATTTGAAGTTGATTCGATACCAAGTTCCAGGGTTTGATCAACTCAATGAACGCCAGCAGGCGCTCGTGTATTGCCTCAACCAAGCTGGATTGAGCGGAAGGGATATCATGTATGATCAAAACAATCGCTACAATTTGCGCGTGCGGCATTTATTGGAATCCATCTATACCGGATTCGAAGGAGATCGAACGACCAACGGTTGGGTGCGATTCGAAACTTACTTAAAGCGGATCTGGTTCTCGAATGGAATCCACCACCATTATTCCAACATGAAGATTCAACCGGAATTCTCTGAAGGTTTCTTTGATGAATTGCTCGCTGCGACGAGTCAATCGGTAACGGATGAGGTGCGTGCGGTCATTTTCAACCCTGAAGTTGAAGCCAAAAAAGTGGAGCAGGATGGAACCAAAGGATTGGTTGAAAATTCGGCTGTGAACTTTTATGGTCCGGATGTGACAACCGATGAAGCCGTTGCGTTTTATGAAAGCTTGGTCGATGGATCAACACGAACGCCGGTGGAGTACAGCTTGAATTCGCGCCTTGTTCGCAATGCAGCGGGAGAAATTGAAGAGCAGACATATAAGATCGGAGGACTCTATTCGGAGGCCATTGAACAAATCGTCTTTTGGTTGAATCAAGCAGCGCAATATGCTGAAAATGACAAGCAGGCAGCGGCTTTGAGGAATTTGATTGCATACTATGAGACCGGCGATTTGGTGAAATGGCAGCTCTATAACATCAATTGGGTGCAGGATACCGAGGGAGATGTGGATTACATCAATGGCTTCATTGAGGTTTACAATGACCCGTTGGGTTACACGGGAAGTTATGAGACAGTGGTTCAAATCAAGGATTTTGATGCCAGTGAGCGCATGAAGGTGTTGATGGACAACGCCCAATGGTTTGAGGACAACATGCCCTTCCTTCCAGAGCACAAAAAAGACGAGGTTGTGGGCATTACATACAACGTAGTGAACGTGGCCGGAGAGGCAGGTGATGCGTCACCGAGCACACCGATCGGTGTGAACCTTCCAAATTCCAATTGGATCCGTGTCATCCACGGATCGAAGTCAGTGAGTTTGGGAAACATTGTCCAAGCGTATGATCAAGCGGGTGGGGGCGGGATGTTGAGTGAATTTGCCCATGATGAGCAGGAGGTCGCCATGGCTGAAAAGCACAGTTCGCTTGCGGGAAAGCTGCACACTGCGATGCACGAGGTCATTGGCCATGCTTCAGGGAAGTTGGAAGAAGGCATTGGCGAGCCCAAGCAAACGATCAAGGAATACAGCTCAACCCTGGAAGAAGGACGTGCCGATTTGGTCGCGTTGTACTTCATGCTCGATGAGAAAATGGTGGAGTTGGGGCTGATGGAATCCTTGGAAACAGGACGAGCAGAATACGATAGCTACATCCGAAACGGCATGATGCTTCAATTGCGTCGTTTGGAGTTGGGTGCCAACATCGAAGAGGCCCACATGCGCAACCGTGCTTGGATCAGCCACTGGTGTTTTGAGCGCAGTGCTGAAGCCGGTATCATTGAAAAAGTGGTACGAGATGGAAACACATATTTCGACGTCAAGGATTACGAAGCGCTTCGTGGCTTGTTTGGCGATTTGCTCCAAGAGGTTCAACGCATTAAATCTCAAGGAGACTATGATGCTGCCAAAGCGCTCGTTGAAGGCTATGGTGTAAAAGCAGACCCAGCCATTCACCAGGAGGTGTTGGACCGTTCTGAAAAGTTGGGCATTGCACCGTATGGCGGGTTCATCAATCCAGAAATGGAAGCGGTGTATGTTGAAGAAGGTGTGATTGCTGAAGTCAACGTAACGTTCCCTGATAATTTTACAGAGCAAATGTTGCGTTATAGCAAGGCTTACGGATTCCTGCCATTGAACAATGAGTACGTTTCAAATTAATCTCAATGAATACGCAACTTATTCATAGTGAACTTGGTTGTTCTGGTATACCTGAAGAATGCTAACATGTTGAAACAACTTTTCTCTATTTCTTTTCTTTGCGCAGCGCTATGCTCAAGCACTCTTTTATTTGGTCAAAGCCCCTTCCCATGTGAATTGTCTGGGGGTGAAGGCGAGCTCGCAACAGGAGGGCCGTCCGATATTCAGTCGGGTCAGTACCACGACAACAGTGCGTATTTCAACCTCTTGGATTTCTATGAACCTGTCACCATCGTTTCAGCGAAAGTGTTTGCCAACGGAGGTGGTCCACGATCGTTGGCGGTGTTTTCTATGGGCGGGGACGTTCAGCAGACGTTGGTTGTTGATATTCCTGATGGAGAAAGTACCGTGGAGTTGGGATGGGAGGTAGGTCCAGGAACCATTGGTCTTGGTACGATTTCCAATAACCCACAGCTCTGGCGTGATGACCTCAATAGCGATATAAACTTCCCTTATTCAATTGGAGATTATGGTGCCATTACGGGGACCAATATTCAAGGGGACAATGAGTTCAACTACTACTATTTTTTCTATGATATCGTCGTTGAACCGCAGGGTCCAACGGTGAATTCAGGAGGCTATCCATGTTTCAATGTTGAGCTTTTGGACGTTGAGTCCCTTGCCAATTTAGGCGGTGGGGACAACGGCAATGATTGTTGGGGTTGGTCTGACCCGGAAACGGGAAGAGAGATTGCAATCTTTGGTCGGTCAAATGGCACTGCATTTATTGATGTGACCAATCCAACGGACATGAAGTACTTCGCCAATCTGCCTACGGCGACCAACTCAAGTTTGTGGCGAGACATCAAAGTGAATGGAGACCATGCGTATATCGTTTCAGAGGCAGGAGGACACGGCATGCAGGTCATCGACTTGATGGCGCTTTTGGAATTGCCGTTGGATGAGGTGACGCTTCTGACTCCCGATGCATACTATGCTGGATTTGGCAATGCGCACAACATTATGATCAATGAGGATACCGACTTCGCCTATGCGATCGGTACCAATACATTTAACGGAGGCATGCACATCATGGACATCTCGAGTCCTTTGGATCCGATTCTGGTTGGTGCATATGATGGGGCCTATTCGCATGACATCCACCCGGTGGTATACAATGGCCCCGATCAGGATTATGCCGGACGTGAAGTCGTCTTCTGTTTCAACGGTTCCGCTGGAATCGCCATTGTAGATGTCGAAGACAAGGAAGATACGCAGTTGATTGCACAACTGTCCTATGCGCAGTCAGGGTACACGCACCAAGGATGGGTCAGTGAGGACCAGCGACTGTGTTTCTTCAATGATGAGTTGGACGAGATGAATTTCGGCAACAACACGCGAACGTATATCATGGACATTGCGGACCTCGATGCGCCTTCGATTATTGGTTTCTTCGATGCTCCAAGTGAGGCGATTGACCACAATTTATATGTGATTGGCGATAAGATTTATCAATCCAATTATTTAAGTGGACTTCGCATCTTGGACAACAGTGGTGCTGCTGCCGGTACGTTGGAGTTGGTGGGTTATTTTGATACCAACCCTGAATCAGACGCCCCTTCATTTGATGGCACGTGGAGCAATTATCCTTACTTCAGTAGCGGGAATATTGGAGTGAGCACCATGTCTCATTTTTTCATGCTTCAACCTGGAGCGAACATCGCTCCTGAGGCTGTTTCAGTTCCTGTGGTAACACCGGACGATTCGTTCACGGTATTTCCAAATCCAGCGAGTGATTTCGTGGTGATTGACGGGTTTCATGGCCAATCAGCCCTGGAGTTATACGACCTACAAGGCAAAATGGTGAAGCGTTGGAATGAACTCCCTGTATTGCCAGGGTTGCACATCGACGTGGCCAATGTCCCGAATGGTATGTATTCCTTGCGGTTGGTATCCACAGGCAAGACCACCAAGTTGGTGATCCAATAAGGTCCTTTTTGTAAAGTAAAACGACTTGATTACGGTCGTCTTGGACGCAGCATAGCGTGCAGGGCGACCGTTTCTTTTGCTTCAATAACATCGTGAACACGAAGCAAATGTGCCCCTCCCTCGAGCGCCCAAGCATGCAGCGCTGTTGTTCCGTTCAATGCAGATTCGGGAGTGCCATTGAGTGCCTTCCAGATCATTGACTTCCGGCTGACTCCAGCCATAACAGGAACGTGCAACGCATGAAATGAGTTGAGGCTTGCCAGCAAGGCATAGTTGTGCTCCAATGTTTTTCCAAACCCGAAACCGACGTCCACTATGACATCGCGGATTCCTTCGCTGAGAGCCGCCTTAACACGCTTTTCAAGCCAGTAATAGACGTCGTCAACCACATTTTCGTATCGTGGTTCATGTTGCATGGTTTCAGGTGTTCCCTGCATGTGCATCAAGACCAAAGGAACCTCATTTTCGGCAACGACCGCAAACATCGAGGGATCCATCGTCCCTGAACTGACATCGTTGATCATGGCAGCGCCGGCTTGCAACGCCCGTTGCGCAACCTCTGCATGAAAGGTGTCAACGGAAATCCACGTGTCGGGTTTGTGCGACAAGATTTCCTCAATGACTCCACCGATGCGATTCCATTCTTCTTCAACGCCAACGTGAGAAGCCCCTGGTCTTGTGGATTGACCACCAATGTCTAAAATATGAGCTCCTTGGTCGAGCAAGTCTAAGCCTTGTTTTGCGGCAGCTTGAATGGTTGCATGTCGGCCTCCATCAAAAAAGGAATCGGGCGTACAATTCAAAATCGCCATTATTTTGGGGGCGTCAAGAACCAGGTCGCGGCCTTTGGATGTCAAGTGGCGGGAAATAAAGGGAGTTGTGTTCATGATGTTGGCCTGTATGCCATCCATTCGTTCGTTGTATCTTTCCGCAAGTTATTCCAAGAGCCAGTGAATCCGTGACTACGCTAGAACAAACCCTAACACAATACGACCGTGCATTTGAACAATGTGCTCGTCTGTTTGAGGCGAAAACGTCTGATTATGGTACCGCGTGGAGGATCTTAAGACCGTCTTCTTTGACAGACCAGCTTTTCATCAAAGCCAACCGCATCCGAACACTGCAAGAAACGGGCGAGGCCTTGGTCGACGAGGGCATTGATTCCGAATTTATTGGCATTGTGAACTACAGCCTGTTGGCTCTCATTCAATGCAATCTAGCACCGAATCAGCCTATGGAACTTGATCCAAAGGAGGCCATTGCGATGTACCGCAAGGCTTTTGAAGAAACCCGCGCATTGATGATTCGAAAGAATCACGATTATGGAGAAGCTTGGAGGGATATGCGCGTAAGTTCATTGACAGACTTGATCCTGATGAAGTTGCTTCGGGTGAAGCAGATCGAAGACCACGCCGGCGCAACGCAAGTTTCTGAAGGCATTGACGCCAACTACCAGGACATGGCGAATTATGCAATTTTTGCACTTATTCTGTTGGAAGAAGGGCACTAAAGCGGCTGTTTAGTGCATTTGCGTCGCTAACTTGCTAATCAAATCTTTTGCTATGCAATTTTTTCGAGGCTTGGTGCAATTGTGTCGGCTGCTAGTTGGCTCACTCTTTATTGTTTCTGGATTGATCAAGTCCAATGATGCCATGGGCTTCATGTACAAATTGGAGGAATACTTCGAGCCAGGCGCATTGAATCTTCCCGGTTTGGAAGAGTATGCGCTGTCGTTGTCGGTGCTTATCTGCATTGGTGAGATTCTTTTGGGTGTTGCCATGGTCATCGGAGCCTTACCCAAATTGACAGCCACATTGACGGGTGTTTTGATGGCCTTTTTTACCTGGTTGACATGGTATACTGCAAATTGCGATCCTTTTGCCACCAAAATGATTGTTGATGCGACGGGAGCTTCTGTCGAAATTGCCAACCAATGCGTCTTGGCTTGTGGTTGTTTTGGCAACGCCATTCCCTTGACTCCATACGAGAGCTTCATAAAAGACTTGGTGCTTTCGGTGTTGACTGTGCCCATTTTGATTGGGGCATTCAACGGGTGGACTCGGCTCAATGAAAAGAGAGAGGGACTGGTCCTGATTACAGGAAGTTTGGTGGTCATTTATGCGTTTGGAGCAGGAATGCTGCATTGGAACTTTCCTGTGCTCTTTGCTGCCATCGCCTATGCTGTGGCTGAAGGGTTGAAGGTACGTTTTTCCAGTAAATACCGTGAGTGGATTATGGCAGCAGGCGTAATCGTGGTGTGCGGCCTCTTTCAATACTATACGTTGAACCATCTGCCGGTTAAAGATTACCGTCCTTATGCTGTCGGAGAAAGCGTCATTGAAAACCGAAAGTCCGCAGATGAGTTGGGACTCGAAGGACCCCAGTATGCCACAGCGTATACGTTTAAAAATAAAGAGACTCTAGAGGACACCATCATTCTCAGCACCGATTGGATTAAGATTTACAATGAGCCGTGGTTCAAAGAGGGGTTTGAGACGGTGTCTTTTGATGGAGATGAAGTCAAATTGTCTGATGGATATGAACCACTGATTATGGACTTTCAAATCGTGGACGGGGATGGTGAGGATGTGGTAGATGAGATTTTACAATTTGAAGGGGATGTGCTGATTCATGTGAGTAAGGATCTAGACGCAGGGGCTGGTTTAGGGCAAGAAGCGCTCAATGCGCTCGCAACGCAGGCGATGAGTAAGGGCTGGAAAGTGATCGGATTGACCAATGCGCCGTTTGATCAGAATGAGTCGTACCGAACTAAGTTCAACGCGCCGTACCCTTTTTATACGTGTGACCAGACTGAACTCAAAATTGTCGTTCGCTCCAACCCGGGGTTGGTTTGGATGCGAGACGGAATCATCCAAGAAAAGTGGTCTTGGCGCGACGTTCCGACGTTTGATACATTGGTGGATTAATTTTGGGTAAGTGAAGGCCATCGCTCAGAAACTCGGTCAGGGCTTGGGTGTTTTGTGGGGCGCTTTAACGTTGGTCTTTATCTTATTCGCTTTGATTCCCGATCCAGCACGACAGCTCGCCGGTCAAAATGAGCAAGAGGAGGTGGTCGAAGCGATCCGTGAGAAATATGGTTTGAATCAATCTCCCGCCAAGCGCTATCTTCATTTTTTCATGGGATTGAGTCCGCTGCAACACGATGCAGAGGGGTGGAGTTGGGGAGCTCCTGACCTGGGCAGATCATTCATCTCAGATCGCCCAGTCACTGAGGCCATCTTTCAATCCCTTCCTGCTACGATCTTACTGGCTGTTTTGGCCATGGCCCTTGCGATGTCTTTGGGACTTATTGGGGGCATGCTGTGCGGTGCAGTGGCTGGTTCTTTTGCGGATCGACTGTTTTTAACCTTGGCATCATTGGGCATGAGCGCACCGTCGTTTGTTATGGCGATTGTTGTTTCGTGGTTGTTTGGTTCCGTTTGGCATGCGTGGACAGGCTTACCGATGACCGGTGGCCTCTGGGAAGTGCATCCATTTGAAGGTCCTCGATTGGCATTGCACCATGCGATTCTACCCGCTTTAACCTTGGGGATTCGACCCTTGTCGGTGGTGTTCCAATTGACACGCAATAGTGTCACAGAAATTTTAGGTTCGTCCTATGTGCGCACAGCCAAGTCCAAGGGGGTAGGTCAGATGCGCATCATGACTCACCATGTTTTACGCAATGCTCTCAACCCTGTTTTGACAGCAGCCTCTGGATGGTTTGCGAGTATGCTCGCCGGCGCTGTATTTGTGGAATATGTCTTCGGGTGGCAGGGAATGGGACTGCTCATGTTTCGTGCGCTAGAGCAAAGTGATCTGCCCATGGTCATGGGATGCGTCGCGGTGATTGCATCCATTTTTGTTCTTGTCAACGTCGCCGTTGATCTCCTGTATGGCTGGATTGACCCGCGTGTTAGCGGATCAAGCTTTCGTTGATCAACTGGACCAAGTCCTTGGATGTTTGATTGTAATAGCGCTTTGTACGATAGCTTGAGACCCATTGAATACCCATGATGGCATTGGACAAGAACAGCTCATCAGCGCGTAACAACTCTTGTGGAGTCAAATTGCATTCGTAGACCTTGTATTGATTGGCCAATGCAACGTTGATAATAGCGGCTCTCATCACACCTCCTACTGGCCCGCTATCCAAGCCGGAAGTATAGAGAACTCCGTTGCTGACAAGGAATATGTTGGAACGTGAGGATTCAATGACATGGTATTGTTCATTGGAAACCAAGGCGTCGTCTAAACCTTTCGATTCTGCCCAAATGGAGGCTTGTACGTAAAGCGATGCAGCAATGTTTTTGAAGTTAGCAAGTGGGCTTGCGGGCTTTCTCATATCCGAAAACAAGTCCACAGCAATGCCTTTTTCGTTGATGCAGAATTCGTTCTGATCCATGGATTCACATTCTGCTACCCACATCAACTCGTTGGATTGCGGAGTGTATCTTCCCCCGCCATCACGAATAAAACTAGCGCGAATGCGTCCGCCTTGGTTTAGCACGTTGGCCTCTGTAAGCGTGTCGATTGCATGAGAAAATGAATTCAAATCAAAGTCTACAGGCTTGTTGATTCGATGGGCTTGAAGGCTGTTTGTGATGCGATTAAAGTGCAATTCGAGGTGTTGTGCTTTTCCATGCGCAATGCGAATTGTTTCAAAAAAGCCATCGGCAAACCGAAATCCTCGATTTTGTATGGGATTGGGTAAGGCGCTTTCGTTCGTCAATTTGCCGTTTACGAGGTAACGAGCACGAGGTTCAGAATTCCTCTGGTTCGCATCACTCATTGCTGATTGCATTCGTTTGTGGTGAGCTCAATAGCTGGATGGCAATGTCGCCGATCGCTCCATTGACAGGAAGTAAGACTCCTTTAACGCCCGCGCCTTCACCTGCTTCAAGATCGCGCACTTTGTCACCGACCATCCAAGACTTCGCAGGGTCAATGTCATATTTTGCGCAGGCCTTTTCAATCATCAGGCTGCCCGGTTTTCTACTGAGGCTTTCTCCAAAGTTTGGATGGTGTGGGCTGTAGTAAACGTCCGTCAAACGGAATCCGTGTTCGATGCACTTTTCCATCAAATACGTGTGGATTTCATTGACGTCATCGTGGGAATAGAGCCCTTTGGCAATGCCTCCTTGATTCGTAATCAAAACGAGGAGGTACCCCGCCTCGTCCAGCTTCTTTAGTGTCTCAAAAACGGTCGGAAGAATCTTGAATTCCTCCAAGCTTCGGGTGTAATCTCCTGGGTCATGGTTGATGACACCATCCCGATCAAGGAAAATGGCTTTATTGCGAGCGGTCATGGAGCGAAATTAAACACCAAAGTCGCTCCGATTTAACTCAGGTCATGCAATCCTTGTTCCGGGCTGGATGAATTCGTCTACGGTAAGGAGCGCGGTGCCTTTTTCGGCATCCAATGCGCCCAAGAGCAAGAACTCTGAACGCATGGGTCCAATTTGTTTGGAGGGGAAGTTGATGACTCCGACAACTTGCTTTCCAATGATGTCTTCAGGTTGATATCGTTTCGTGATTTGTGCCGAAGTTTTGAGAATGCCTCGAGCATCACCAAAATCAACATGGACAATCATGGCCGGTTGCTTTGCCTCAGGAAATGGAGTCGCGAGAATGACTGTTCCCACCTCCATTTGAACGGATTCAAACGTTTTCCAATCCAGTAACTGATTCATTGAACGAATATAGCGTTTGTGCCATTTCAATGGAATCCCAAGTCAAAGGGCCGTGGCGTGTTTCTTACCTTTGGTTCATGCAGAATGATCCATGGAACATGTTTGCCTCTTTTGATGAATCACGCTGGCTTGAACAAGCCAAAGGTTTAGAAGTCAATCCGATGCACGCGGAGGGCTGGCAGATGCCTTTGCGTGGGGAAAAGAAAATGGATTGGCCTCTTTTGCCTCCCAAAGTGATGGGCAGTCAAAAATCTCCCAATGGATGGGAACTGCAGCAGCGGATAGGGGCTAACGCCCCCATGCTTCAAGGACTTATACACGGTGTGGAGGGCCTTCGCATGGAGGCGTCTGGACAGCTCAAAGCCATGCTGGAAGGGGTGCACTTGGAAATGATTTCGTTGCATCTGGATGGATGCTATTCTGAGGCCGTTGCTGAAGACTTGAGCGTGATCGGTGCAGATGCTAAGTTGCGGGGTTCTTGGTTGTGTTCTGGAAACGCTGTGGAATCGTTGCAGCACATGAAAGGTGTGCACGAGATGTTTCCAGCACTTCGTTCTTGGACATGTCCATCGGCTGATTGGCTAAAAAACGGTGTGGGACGTGCCGCTGTTATGGCTCGTATAGGATGGGCTTTGGATGGGTTGATGACGGGCTTGGGAGTGGACGATATGAGGGCGCATGCAACGCACAAAGTTGTTTTGAATTGGGTGGTTGGCACCCATGTTTTGGTTGAAATAGCCAGTTTACGCGCTTTGCGCTTGTTTTGGAGCCGATGGCTCGCCTATCACGAACTTCCGGATACTCCTGTTTGGATCGATGCCATAAACGGCCACTACCCTGCTGACCCAACGACGATTCAGGATCATTTAATTCCTCAGTCCTCTGGAGCATATGCTGCGGTGATTGGGGGCGCGGACGGGATTGAAACATTGCCCCATGATACCCTGGATGATGGGGCTGCAGGATCAGCGGAGGGACTCCGATGGGCGCGAAATGTTCAGCACATCATGCGTGAAGAATCAGGGTTGCACCGTGTTTTTGACCCGATGGGAGGCAGTTTCGTGGTAGAATCGTGGACGCATGCCATTCTGGATCAAGCATGGAAGGAGTATGTATCGGGTCTAGTCGTTGAAACAGCAGCAGAAAACGTCAATTCCGATGCCTGAAAACGCACACGTAAATCGCCAAAAGGTTCCATTTCGTCATGAACGATTTGGCCCAGGCCAGCCTCCATATTTGGGCGGCCCGTATGCCACGATGTATGCATCGCGGCCTTGGACGATTCGGCAATATGCTGGTTTTTCGACTGCCGAAGCATCGAATACATTTTATCGAACGAACCTCGCTGCAGGTCAAAAGGGGTTGAGTGTGGCTTTTGATTTGGCAACGCACAGAGGATACGACAGTGATCACCCTCGGGTAACGGGTGACGTTGGGATGGCGGGAGTTGCGATTGATTCGGTTGAGGATATGAAGCGCTTGTTTGAGGGGATACCCTTGGACAAGATGTCGGTCAGTATGACGATGAATGGAGCCGTGTTGCCCATTTTGGCATTCTACATTGTAGCTGGAGAGGAGCAGGGCGTGGCGTTGTCGCAGCTTCAGGGCACCATTCAAAATGATATTTTGAAGGAGTTTATGGTGAGAAACACGTACATCTATCCGCCGCAACCTTCCATGCGTATTGTTTCGGATATCGTTCGATACACCTCCGAATGCATGCCCAAATTCAACTCGATTTCCATTTCGGGTTACCACATGCAAGAAGCTGGAGCGACTCCAGAAATTGAGTTGGCCTATACGCTTGCCGATGGCGTAGAATATGTGAAGGCAGGCTTAGCTGCTGGGTTGCAAATCGATGACTTTGCTCCGCGGTTGAGTTTCTTTTGGGCGAGTGGCATGGAGCATTATAAGGAAATTGCCAAGATGCGAGCGGCACGATTGATTTGGGCAGAATCCATGCAGCAGCTGGGCGCAGAAAACCCCAAGTCGTTGGCGCTTCGTACCCACACGCAGACGAGCGGTTGGTCCTTGACAGCACAAGATCCATGGAACAATGTGGCACGCACATCGCTTGAAGCGCTGGCGGCTGTTTTTGGGGGTACACAATCGCTGCATACCAACTCCATGGATGAAGCCATTGCTTTGCCTACAGCAGCATCAGCACGGATTGCCCGCAATACGCAGTTGTTCTTGCAAAATGAAGCCGGTTTGACACAAGCAGTTGATCCATGGGCAGGATCACGTTGGATGGAACAGCTCACAGATCAAATGATCCATGAGGCGCGTCAATTGATGGGTGAGATTGAATTGGCCGGCGGCATGGCAGTAGCGATAGAGCAAGGTCTCCCTAAGCTTCGCATTGAGGAAGCTGCCGCTTCGAAGCAGGCGCGAATCGATCGTGGGATTGACCGAATCATAGGCGTCAATTTGTTTGAAGTTGATGATGCATCCGAATTGGAAGTCCTGAGCATAGATCAAGACGTGGTGCGCAATGAACAAGTTGGTCGATTGGAACAACTGAAATCGGAGCGCAGTGCAGCGGAGGTTGAGGAGGCTTTGTCTGCACTTCGGCAATGCGCCAAAACCAAAGGCAATTTGATTGCAGCGGCTGTCGATGCAGCAAGAGTCAGAGCTACACTTGGAGAAATGAGCACGGCTTTGGAAGATGTTTTTGGGAGATACCAGCCTCAATCCAGAAAAGTGAGTGGTATCTTTTCCCGCGCAATGGAAGGTCAAGCTGAATTCAAGGATGTGGTTGAACGCACGGAGCGCTTTGCCAAGAAAGTGGGACGTCAACCCCGCATATTGGTCGCAAAAATGGGACAGGATGGCCACGATCGAGGGGCCAAAGTTGTTGCTTCTTCTTTTGCTGATTTAGGGTTTGATGTGGACTTGGGTCCATTGTTTCAAACGCCTGAAGAGGTCGCACAGCAGGCTGTAGACCACGACGTTCATGTCGTTGGGATTAGCACCTTGGCGGGCGGCCACAAGACATTGGTTCCCGATTTGATTCACGCGTTGCAAGAGAAGGGGAGAGCTGATATTTTAGTGGTTGTTGGCGGGGTCATTCCCGGACAAGATCACGAAACGTTGTATCAGCAGGGGGTTGTTGGGGTTTTTGGCCCTGGAACACCGATTACGCGCTCTGCAAACGATCTACTGGACGTGTTAATGGAAGCATTTGGAGCCTAAGTCCAAAGAGCTGTTATTCAGGCTGAGGCCCCCAAATTCCGGGTTCCCGATCTCCCAGACCATTCAGCCACTCTGATCCAGACATAGGACGTTTCCCTGGAGCAACCAGGTGTAAAATTTCAATCCATCCGTCTTGACATGCAACAACTAATTTGTGTTGGTGCGCAATAGCATTTCCAACTAAACTGCTTGCATCCAATTCATTGCACTCTTTTGCTTCAAGTATCTTCAAATCCCCCCATGGGCTTGGGCACCACGCTTTTGGAAAGGGGGCCAACCCTCGAATGTGATTGAGAAGCGTTTGACACGGGAGGTTCCAATCAATTTTACAATCCGTTTTAAAAAGTTTAGGAGCCTCAAGAATGGCCGCTGTGGAGTGAGTCGGATTCTGTGGAACACCGGCAAGATTACCTGCAACCAATGTGTCCAACGTTTGAACGATCAATGACTTTCCTAAGTCGGCCAATCGATCATGAAGTGCACCGGTGTTTTCATGGGGGTCGATATCCGTTGCGTCCTGCAACAGGACATCTCCGGTATCGATTGCGTGTTCAAGTGAAAATGTAGTCACTCCTGTTTCTTCTAATCCCGCCATGATGGCGCGGTGTATGGGAGCTGCACCGCGCAAGTTCGGTAGTAAAGAAGCGTGCAGGTTGATGGTTCCAAACGGAGGGGAGTTCCATACAATTTCGGGAAGCATGCGAAAAGCAACCACGATGGCGACGTCGACATGCCAATTTGCGAAGGCTTCAATGAATTCAGGGGCCTTTAAATTCGTAGGTTGCAGCAAGGGCAGTTCCTGCTTCTGCGCTATCGTTTTCACTGCAGAAGCGTGCATCTGATGTCCCCGACCCGCAGGTCGATCAGGAGCAGTTACAACGCCGACCACCTTGTGAGAAGATGCGGTCAATGCCTCTAAACATACAGCTGCAAATTCGGGAGTTCCTAAAAAAGCAATGCGCAAAGGTCGGTCCAGAGGTGTCGTTGGGAATGTTGCCATGTCGAGTCAAATTTCAACCATTCTTTGGATTCATCCATACCGCTTGGCGTAAGAACCACCAACTCCCCAATCCAATGCATGAAAAATAGACCCATTCAACCCGCCAAATAACCCAGATAGGTTGTGGCCACCACAAAGTCATGCTCGCCGCGACGATGAGATAAAGCGTAACGGTAACCAATTCCACCCAGAATGCTTGAACGGTGGAGCCCATGCCTTGAATGGTTGAAAGAAAAATGCCCGAAAGAGATTCCAAAAGAACCGCGACAAAGACAACTTTGAATGTTCGGGTCATGGCTTGGAAGCCTTCGCCATCATCGAAGAACACGCTAGCAAGCGTTTCGGGATACAGAATAAAACCGTGGCATAGAATCAGAATGCCTCCAATATTCAGAAGGACAATCCGACGCAAAGTGACTTTTAATTCGGCAGAGCGGCCTTCTCCAATCATACCGCTCACATACGTTCTCGTGGTTTGCTGCATGCCCTGGGCCACCACAAAGCCAAGCATGAATAAGTTCCGTGCAACATGTGATACTTTCAATTCCATGCCTCCCACCTTTTCCACGAAAAAGAAAAAAGCGGTCCATGTACCAACAGTCACAATGAATTGTGCCATCAAGGGGTAGGCGAGTTTCCACAGTGCAATTAGATTGCTTCGTTGCAGCCAATTCCAAGGGCGATACGCATCTTTAATGACCCACGCAGTCATGCAAATGGCCATGGCGCATCCGCACAACTCAGCTACAAAGGAAGCCCATGCCGCTCCTTGAGCGCCCATTGCCGTCATTCCCCACCACCCTTCAACCCAGCCGGCATCCAAGATAATGTTGACGAACGCAGTCGTTCCTGAGATGATTAAAATGGGTAGGGTTCGGGCAGTCCCCGTGTATAGCGCATTGAACGCTAGCATCAGAGAGAATGGAATGAATCCCCACGTTCGAACAGACAGAAAAGGCTCAAATACATTGCGCACTGAATCACTTGCGATGGTGCTTCCTAGTAAACCTTGATTTAGAATGGTAGCAAGGGCCATCAGTGCGATTCCGAGTGCTAGATGAAATGCGAGTCCCGAACGAAAAGTGCTCATTGCAAGATCACGGCGACCTTCGCCTAACCGCTTGGCGATGGTAATTTGAAGTGCGGCGCTACTTCCTACTGCGAGCATCTGCAGTGTGAGGTACACCAGTCCTGCATTTCCTGCGCCATTGATGGCGTCTTCATTGAGTCGAGCAAGAAAGAAGTTGTCCGTTAGGACCACGAAGAACTGGACCAAAGACCCCAGGGAGATGGGGATGGCCATGCGCAGCAAACTTGCATAATCGTTTTGAAGAGGGCGCTCAGTTTTCATCAGCGCGCAAAAGTCGCCATGGAACTGTAAAATACAAGGTCATTTCTTCAGAGAGTGGGGGCGTCCAGTTTCTGGAGAAACTCCAAGTCTTTTTAAAATCAATTCAGATTTCCGAACGGTATGCATCGCCCAGTCTCCGCGCAAGGTGTTTTTCTCCGTTTCGGACAATCCCCAAGTGTGTTCCGGCAATTCCCGGCAACGTTTGCTTAATTCATACAGGGCAATGGCCGCGGCAACACTGATGTTGAGCGATTCAGCAAATCCGTGCATCGGGATGGCGACATGGTAATCAGCCTGCTGCAGCAGGCGGTCAGATACACCCTTCCATTCCGTGCCCATGACCAATGCTAGCGGTTCTTCGATCGGGACATCGTCTACATTGAATCCATCGACATGAGGAGAGGTGACTGCAATGCGATAGCCGCGATCTCTCAGATTTTGGATGCACGTTTCTGTGGGATCAGGCTGTTGCCTGTAACGGTGCAGGGTGAGCCAACTGGGAGTCCCTTTGGATACACCTCGATTGTAAACCCATGGATTGATGTTTTCAATCAAATGGACGTCCTGAATCCCCATGCCATCGCAACTTCTCATCACGGCACTGGCGTTTCTTGATTGATAGATGTTTTCGAGTACAACGCTCAGGTGTCGGGTTCTTCCTTTCAGGACAGCGTCAAACCGTTGGATTCGCTCTTCGCTTAAGAAGGGAAGCAACGTTTCATACCGGATATCGGAATCGCTTTTCATCAGATTAAATGGAATTCGACAGAATGAAAAAGGCCCCTCGAATGAACGAGGGGCCTTTCATTTATTGCTAAAGAGCAATTACATTTTTGAATTCAAGTCAGCTCCTGCCTTGAATTTGATCACATTCTTTGCTGCGATTGTAATTTCCTTACCCGTTTGTGGGTTACGGCCTTTACGTGAAGCGCGATGTGTAACTGAGAATGAACCGAATCCTACGAGAGAAACTCGGTCTCCTTTGCTCAATGCACCGGAAGTCGCGTCAACGAACGCATCCAATGATCGCTTAGCGTCTGCTTTTGAGATGCCGGCACCTTCTGCCATTGCATCAACCAATTCTGCTTTATTCATGGTAACTAGATTTAAAAAATGATTTTCAACTTCGCCAAATATATAGGTGAGAATTCAACGGTAGCAAGGGGTGTAGGGGTTTTAGGGCCAATTCGTTGATAAACCGAAGCCAATTGTTGAAAAGGACGAGAAAAATCAGAGGATTTGACCGGTTCTCATTCGCTTTTCACGAGTTTCCGGACGAATTTTTCATTGAAAAAGGTCGGAATAACCAAATGCATGCCGATCCAAGGGGGACAATCATCGCTTCAGCAGCTCCAGTTCCGAGTACAAACCACTGGCCCCAAGCAATGGCCAATGACACAACGCAGAGTGCAAAGACGAGAATGGTGAAGAAGGAGACATCCATACCGCGACGTTCAGAGACCGCTACACTCAAACCCGTCACCAGGACGCACAGTGAATTTGCGAACCAACAAACAGCACTTGGATGGGCAATGAGGTTCCAGATTGAGCCGACAAGCAAAATGAAAAGGAGTGAAAGTGCAATTGTTTTCTTGAGGTTCATGATGCAAAGTTAAGCGGCGGTACTTTTGCGGCATGAATTTGAGTGCATTCCAATCTTTCCAACGCTACCGACCCGAAATTCGCTTTGCCGATATCGACGCCGTAGGTATTGTCAACAACGCCGTCTATCCCACTTATTTTGAACAGTGCCGCATTCATTTATTTGAAGGGTTTGTTGGAAGAGAATGGAACTGGAATGATGCCGGAATGGTCGTCGCACGTCATGAGATCGATTATATGCGCCCTATAGCGATGAATGACGAGGTTGAGATTGTAACGTGGATTGATTCCATCGGTTCAAAAAGCATGGTGGCTGCCTACGAAGTCTATGTGAAGCGAAGGGGAGAGTGGAAGTTGGCCTCAAAAGCCCAAACCGTGATGGTCTCCTATGACCATGTGAATCGTTGCTCCACGACTTGGCCAGAGTCTTGGATTGAGATTTTGAAAAAATTGGGTTTGGGTAAGCCTGAATAAGTTCAGTTTTTGAAGGAAACGGCAGGCGGATTTCAACGTGAAATCAGGCCATGGTGAATAAGTGTTTGTTTCGCCATGCTTTCAAAAGTTTAGGAACGTGTACTTTGCAAGCACATTCTAAAATAAATTATTGCATGAAGCACCTCTTGACCCTCGGAGCATTTCTCGTCATGGCAACATGGTTGAGTGCTCAAGTCCTCGTTCCCGTGACCTTCCAAGTCGACATGTCCAATGAAACTGTTTCAGCGGATGGTGTTTACATCGCAGGTAGTTTTCAAGGATGGGACCCTATGGCAACTCCACTTGCCGATGACGACATGGACAATGTGTATGAAGTCACGTTGGATGTTGCACCTGGAATGCTTGAGTTTAAATTCCTCAATGGTCCTGCTTGGGATTACGCAGAAGATGTGCCACCGACATGCCAAGTCGAAATATCAGGAAATGACAATCGGTTTTTACATGTTTCTGAGTCAGAAACAGAAGCCTCGATGTTCGTTTGCTTTGCAAACTGTGCGGCCTGCGGTATGAACAGTGTGCGCTTGCGAGTTGATATGAGTGTTGAGGCTGCAATCTCTCCCAATGGCGTGCACGTAGCGGGTGATTTCCAAAATTGGGACCCAGCAACGACGCCTTTGCAAGACAATGATGAGGATGGCATTTGGGAAACAGTCGTGTCTTTTGACACAACGGGGCTTGGTAGCGCCATTCTTTTCAAATTCATCAATGGAAATTCTTGGACGAATCCGAATGAAAACATTGATGATGAGGCGTGTTCAGATGGCTTTGGCAACCGATCATTCGGGTTGACGAGTCAAAATGAAGTGTTGTATGGCGATGTTGGTACGGGAGCTGCTCCATGTTACAATGCATGTGGAACGTGTGTTTCTCCAACAGAGGTCACGCTTCGTGTGGACATGACAACTCAGGAAACGGTTTCCGTCAACGGTGTGCACGTAGCGGGGTCGTTCCAAGGGTGGTCGGCCAATTCGAATCCATTGAGTGACGATGATGGTGATGGCATTTGGGAACTCACTTTAGGCATGGCGCCTGGGGACTATGAGTTCAAGTTTATCAACGGGAATGATTGGAGTGGCAATGGCGACGGAAACGTAGATAATGAATTGATTGTAGGAGACTGCGCTGCTGAAGGAAGTGACAACCGCGCTATTTCAGTTGGCAGTGATGCCGTCCTATATGAGGTGTGTTATAATTCATGTGAGTTGACTTGCGTTGAAAATCCTGATCCGGCTGACATTACGTTCAGAGTTGATATGTCAGAAGAGGAGGTGAATGCCAATGGTGTTTGGGTGATTGGAAATTTCACGTCGCCAAACTGGCAAGCAGGTGGAATGCAAATGACAGATGACGACGCCGATGGGGTGTATGAAGTCACAGCCAATGTGAGCGGAGGCACAACGGTTCTTTACAAATTTGTCAACGGAGACCCTTCAACAGGAGATAACGGCATTGACTATTTGGAAGAGTCTGGAGCCAATGTGGATGCTGAAGGCAATGAACTGGGTAACTTTGAGTCTGACGGTTGTGGTTTGGCGAATGGTTTCGGTGCATATAATCGAATTCATGAACGCAGTGGTGAGCCAGAAATATTAGAAGCCGTCTGCTACAACAAATGCACAACGTGCGTAGTCAATGTTGACGAGTGGTTAGGCAATGCGCTGGTTGTTTATCCCAATCCATTTGACCAAGAGTTGAACATTGCTTTAAACAGCGATCAGCAAGGAACGCTTCAATTGGAGTTGTATGATATGACGGGACGGATGATCCGTTCTACACCAGTCGTATTGGGCGCAGCGGTTGTTCAGATGTCAACGTCTGAATTGCCTTCAGGATCTTACATGTTGATTTTGAATGGTGATGCCACTTTCCCGGCTCAGTTGGTCATCAAGAATTGACATCATATCCCGGGCTTTAGCAAGGGAGGGGACGCATGTCTCCTCCCTTTTCTTTTGTTCACAAATATCCGTGTATATCCTTTCTTAAAATCTCGTTTCGAGATCCGAAATAAATGTGCGAGAGGACTATATTTGGACAAACTGATATTCACGACTAACTACCATTCGAATGAAACAACTTCTACTAAGTGCCGTTGCCTGTTTAATAGCAATCAGCGGATCTAGTCAATTAATTGAGATTGTATCCGAGGTCTACGCGGAGCATGACGGAATTGAAATACCTGCTTTGGACGGTATGACGACATACCGTGTCTACGCTGTGTTGACCAATGAATTGGATGAGATTTCGGCGGTTTATGGAGATGTGTCATCTCCACTTTCGTTGACTTCAGTAGACGGTTTTTTTCAGTCAGATTTCGGAGCATCAACAGGATGGAGCATCAATCCAGCCTTTTTTGCGTTTTCAGCAGAAGCTGAATTTGACTCGTGGATTACACTAGGTGTATCGAACTCTACTGAAGTAACGGGGCAACCTAACTCAGTTGGCATCGATGATGCCGTAGACGTTTTTGAAACAGGCGGTGATTTCGTAGTGAATTCTGATAACGGAGGTTCGTGGTTTACACTATTTGGAGACACGCAAGCTCAAGCGGGTCCAGACTTCAAAGTTCTTCTCGCTCAATTGACAACATCTGGAAGTTTTACTGGTTCGTTCAACGTGCAGGTTTTCTTGAATGGTGAGCAAAGCGCGTCGACGCAGTACGAAGGCATTCCATTTAGCTCAAGTGCAGGTGCAATTTTCGGTTGCATGGATCCGGAAGCAACAAACTACAACCCTGATGCCACAGAAGCCGGAGAGACATGCGTGTTTCCTTGCACCTTGACATTGACCCTCGACGAGGTTATCGGTAATTCTTGTCCAGGAGTGAGTGACGGTATGATCATCGTTTCTGCAACGGGAGGTCAACTGGGTGTGACTTTCGGGATTGGCGAAAATGATCCGACTTTGGCGGTTGGAAATTTTAACGGTCTGGTTGGCGGCATGTACACTGTAAACGCGATTGATGGCGCGGGTTGTACCGCTTCAGTGGATGTGGAAATGGCCGTTCCGGATGCGATCACATTAACGGCTTCGTTGACAGAGTCTGTCAGCTGTGCCGGAGACAGTGACGCCGTCATCTCAGGAGAAGCGGAAGGCGGTGCTGGCGATTACACGTTCAGTCTCACACCAAACTTCAGTGAAACGGCGTCTGATTTGTACTTTGATGGATTGGCTGCAGGTCTGTACACGGTCTATGCACAAGATGCGAATGGGTGCACTGCACAAAGTATCGCCATTAGTGTCGCAAATCCGCAACAATTGAGTGTCACAGTGGCAGGTGGTCAGAGCAACATTTTGGACGCAACTTGCGCTGATTCAGCAGATGGTCAAATCGTTGTTTTGACATTAGGTGGTGCAGGTACTCAAGCGAGCATGGAGTTTAGCACAGATGGTGTGAATTATGCTCCAGGCAATGTACTTTATGTCCAAGGTGGTACATATACCATCTATGCCATGGATGTCAACGGATGCATCGGTCAATCAACCGTAGAATACACGGTAGGTGCTCCTGAGCCGATTGTCATTGATGCGAGTGTTACAGACATTTTGTGTTTCGGTGACCAGAATGGTATGGTATCCTTCAATGCGGATGGTGGAAATGGAGGCTTGACGTTCTCTTTCAATGAAGGTGAGTCAAGCGATGTTACGTTGTTTGGTGATTTATTGCCTGGTGATTATGTCATCCTCGCAACAGATGTTGAAGACTGTCAAGCGGAAGTCGTTGCTACTGTTGGAGATGCGACTGAATTGATCGCATCGGCTTCATCAGAGGATGTGACTTGTTTTGGAGACACCAATGGTTCGGTTGAAATCGCAGGAGCGGGTGGTACGAATTTATACGAGTACAGTGCGGACGGCACAGATTTCGGCTCTTCTCCGATTTACATCGATTTGACTCCAGGTATTTACACGTACTACGTTCAAGATTCAAATGGTTGTCAAGCCTCCATCGAGGCTACGATCAATGAACCAGATGAAATGACAGTTACGGGTACGATTACCAATGACACAGGTGCTGGTGATGGCGCGTTGGACATTGACGTTGCTGGTGGCAATGGCGGAAACATGTTTGCGTGGTCCGGACCTGATGCATTCACCAGTGCAGATGAAGACTTGACTGGAATTGTAGCTGGCGAATACACGGTAACCATTACGGATATGAATGGTTGTTCTGTAGAGGGCACCTTTGGTGTTCCTGTTGGAATTGAGGAGCTGGGCTTCTTGAGCAGCTTATCGGTCAGTCCAAACCCGAGCAATGGAGCTTTCCAGTTGGAATGGGCCGGTGCTCAGGGTCAGGATTTGGAAGTCTCGATCTTTGACGGGCAAGGCCGCATGGTAAATTCACAAGTTTTTGTGAACCAAACGGGAAGCAATCGCGTAACAATGGACTTGACAGGCGTTGCGAATGGAGTGTATCAGTTGCAGGTTCGTGCCGGATTGATGATCAACCAATTGCAATTACTGAAGCAGTAAGGATTTCGTTATTGATTCAATAACTTGAAAAAGGGGCTTCGGCCCCTTTTTTTTGTGCCTACTTGAAACCGAAGGAGCCCAAGATGCGTATAGGATGCAGAATATCGACAGTTCATGCATTCTTCACATATGGTTTTTCCTTCTATTTCGACCCTACGTCTGATTGGTTTTACGGCATGCATGCTGTCAACCATAGGCTTACATGCTCAATCGTCACAATTGCTGATTGAGGAATACATGGTTCATGATGGTGTGACAGGATTGGCAGAATTGGAAGGCCAGACCACGTATCGTTTTTATGTAGAGTGCACTCATCCCGACGACTTTGTATCTGCTGTTTATGGAGGACAAGGATCTCCGCTCATGGTGGAGGTCGATAGTCCGATGTTCAATTCTCCTTTTGCGAGTGGTTCAACTGGGGGCGGTATCAATCCGTTGATTCTCAATTATTTTCCTGAAGCGGCATACGATAGTTGGATTACCATAGGATTGGACCAGGCTGCTGGACCTGGCGAAATGGACATTTCAGCATTGGAAAGTCCTGATCAACCCTTTATGGCTAATTTCTCTGCAAACGCTGAGAGCAGTGGAATGAGTGTTTCCTTGACTGATGAAGCGGGAGGAGCATGGTTTTTGTTGAGCGGTATGACCAATGGATACGCTGGCGATGACCTGCGCGTATTGATTATGCAGATTACGTCGGCTTCGTTGCCTTCTGGCCTGCTCAATATTCAAGTCATCCCTGCTGTTGGATCATCGGATTCGGAGCAGGTGCACCAAGGTTTTTCTGGCACAGATGTTTGGGATATAGACTTCTCAACAATGGCTCCTGGTTGTACAGATTCCGAAGCTTGCAATTATGATGCTTTTGCATCGGAAGATGACGGAACCTGTGAATATGAGTCATGCGCAGGTTGTACCGATGTTTTTGCGTGTAACTACGATGAATCGGCCACAATAGATGATGGCTCCTGCAGCTTCATAGAATGTTTGGGATGCACGGACTCAACGGCTTGTAATTTTGACCCAGATGCCATTTACAACGATGGAACCTGTGATTATTTCAGCTGCGAAGAGGGAGGGTGCACTCTGGAAGCCGCATGTAACTTCAATCCAGATGCTTCCTATGAAGATGGAACATGTGATTTTGTTTCTTGCGCCGGTTGCATGGATGCGAGTGCCGATAATTTTGACCCTACCGCTCTCATTGACGATGGTACGTGTGAAATAGGAGGTTGTTTGAATCCTTTGGCGTGCAACTTCAACGCATTGGCCAATATCCCCGATGGATCGTGCGACTTTGCTTCGTGTGTAGGGTGTTTGGACACCTTCGCATGCAATTATGACGAAGCGGCAACGATTTCTGATGTCTCCTCTTGTGTTTACGCTGAAAATGGTTTGGATTGCGAAGGAAACTGTCTTCTTGATGAGGACTTGGATGGTATTTGTGATGGAGATGAAGTCGCTGGATGCACGGATGCTTTGGCAAACAACTTCAACAATGAAGCTACAGATGACGACGGTTCTTGCCTGTATTCTGTTGCTGGATGTATGAATTCCATCGCTTGCAACTTCAATGTTTTGGCCAATGAAAATGACGGGTCATGCGAGTTTACAAGCTGTGCCGGTTGCATGATTGAGTTGGCATGTAATTATGATGAAGCGTACACTTTGGAGGACAATGCATCGTGCATTTTCGTGGAGCCTTACTATGACTGTGAAGGGGACTGTTTAGGGGATAACGATAGTGATGGCGTTTGCAACGAATTGGAGGTCTTGGGCTGCACGGACGAGGCCGCCTTGAATTATGACTCAAACGCTACAGACAACAACGGTTCCTGCACGTATCCATCCCAATGCAACGATATCGATGCATGCAATTATGTTCCATACGAAGCGTATTGTCTGCAAATTGAACCCATCACCGTGCATGAAGGCATGGTTGGTGAAGTCGATCTCAGTGGAATGACGACCTACCGTGTGTATGCGCTTTGCGAGAACGAAGATGATTTTGTGAGCGCCGTTGCTGGTGACGATGAATTTTCAACGTCGGTTCATTCAACGTCATCATTTTTTCAAAGTCCAGCAGGAGGGCCGTTGGCAGAAAACAGCAATCCTATGGTATTTCCATTCATTCCTTCATTGGCCTATGATTCTTGGGTGACCATTGGCTTGGATCAGTCTGCAAATGGCGCGGAAGGCGAATTGGGAGTGAGTGTCTTGGAAGGCAATGAGCCCTGGGTCATTCCTTTTGAAAATGGAGGTTCCATTGAGATTTCAGATGACTTGGGCGGCTTATGGTACATTCTCAATGGTGCAACCAACGGTATCGCCGGGGATGATCTTCGCGTTCTTTTGGGGCAATTCACGACCGCAGGAAATCTGAGTGGTCAGATGTTTGTCCAATTCTTCATCCATGGAGACGGAGTCAATAATGGCTTGAACAAGGTGATTGGCCTGCAAGATGCTTGTGGTGCACCAGCATTCGACAATTGCTCTTTCCCGGAATCTGGCTACAGTTGTGAAGGCAGCTGTTTGTCTGACCTAGATAGTGATGGGATCTGCGATGAATTTGAAATTGATGGGTGTACCGATGCTTTGGCGAACAATTTCAATGCCATGGCAACGGATGATGACGGCTCATGTGATTTCACGGTTGACCCATGTGTGTTGGATGTGATTCCGCCATTCTTCACTTCAGTACCAGCTGATTCAGTGATCCAATGCGATCAAGCCATGCCAACAGTCATGGCCATAGCCGAGGATGCTTGTGATGATAATGTTCAAGTAATGTTTGTTGACGGCCCAATTGAATTTGTTTTGGATTGTCCTCCATTCAATTACCTCTGCACACGAACATTCATTGCGACTGATGACGCAGGCAATACGGCAAGCGCAGTTCAAATGATTTCTGTAAGGGACACACTGGCTCCCGAGTTTGTTGTTTTACCTGAGGCATTGATTCAAGTCAATGAGCAAGAAGACGAAAGCGTTCCAGAACCTTTTGCAGTGATTCAAGACGCCTGCGATGGCAATGCAAGCTGGAGCTCATTGGATGTGTTGCTTTCAGAAGAGGCCTCAGTTCAAACGTTAGAGCGCACCTATACAGCTTCCGATCAGTGTGGTAACACATCGGTGTTTGTGCAAACACTCATCGTGACGGTGGCCACTTACGGATGTGCAGACCCTTTGGCATGCAACTATCTAGAATCAGTTACCAACGAAGATGGTTCGTGCACGTATCCGGAAGACTGGTACACGTGCGAAGGAAACTGCATTCAAGATGCGGATGGTGATGGGGTGTGTGATCTTTTTGAAATCGAGGGCTGCACAGTCGAAAATGCATGCAACTTCAATCTGTTGGCTACTGATGACGATGGCACGTGTGATTTTTGTTCCTGCTCAGAGATTGAGGTGCCTGTATTCGGACTTGACATCGATACAGTCGCGGTTCATGCATCGGGAAACCTCGAGGGGATGACCACGTATCGACTGTATGTGACCACCGAGACTTCTGAAGATTTCGTTTCCTCGGTATATGGGAACGACGTCGACACCTTGATCTTGGGGACATCGTCGACCTTTCATCAGGACGACAATGGTTCCTTGCTACCTCAAAATCTCAATGCTGACCTCGTGGGGCTGTTCCCTGATCTGGCATTTGACAGCTGGGTGACCATTGGTTTAGATGGTCCTGCAATGGCAGGAGAAAATCTGGTGAATGCTTTGGGTGCATCCGGTGACCTGGGCTGGAGTGCTGCGTTTGAAGATGGATCTGATATCGTCATGGATGACCCGGTTGGTGGGTCTTGGTTTATTCTAAACGGAGGTTCAAATGGCATCGCTGGGGATGACTTGCGTGTATTGATCGGTCAAGTCACAACGGATGGAACGCTTTCAGGTCAACTGCATGTCCAGGTTTTTGAAAATGGAGACAATAGCAACGCGAGTTTGCATCATTTTTCGTTTGAAGGCGCAGAATGGACCAATGCGTTTAGCGGGCAAAACACATGTGGTTGCACCGATGAAGCGGCCTTTAACTATGATCCCCTGGTGGAATACGAAGACGGGTCCTGTATCGCGAGTGTGTTTGGTTGCTTGGATGAATTGTCTTGCAATTTTAACGCATTGGCCAATACACCAGACTTCTCATGCACCTATGCCTCGGAGGGGTATGGTTGCGATGGAGAGTGCCTGGCTGATACCGATGAAGACGGTGTTTGCGATGTGTTTGAAATCGCGGGGTGCACAGACGTTACAGCATGCAACTACGCTTTCGATGCGACAGATGAAGATGAGTCCTGCACCTATGCAGACTTTGGATACGACTGTCTCGGACTCTGCCTAAACGACACAGATGATGACGGTATTTGTGATGCTTTAGAAGTGGAGGGCTGCACAGATTTGGCGGCCTGCAACTACAGTTTAGAAGCCACAGAAGAGGATGGGTCGTGTGAATACGCAGCGTCCAATTACGACTGCGATGGCAATTGTCTCGAAGATGCTGATTTGGATGGTATTTGCGATGCATTTGAAATTGAAGGCTGCACAGACTTTGATGCCTTGAACTTTGATCCAACGGCAACAGACGATGACGGATCATGCGCATACTGCGCGTTGGAAGCTTCACTTGAGGTGACTGATGCAACGTGCAACGGGAGTGATGATGGGGCTGTTCTGGTCTCCGCTATAGGAGCTTATCCAAATGACTCGTTGTTGACCTTTGTTTTGCTTCCTGACGGAGCGCCTCAATCAGAAGGTGCATTCGTTGGTTTGTTGGCGGGTGAATATACTGTTGAGGTCGTTGACGCCGCGGGGTGCTTTACGACTGTATTGTTTGAAGTAATGGAGCCGGAGCCCCTTCTTGTTCTTTTGGACAATGTCGTTGGCACGGAACAGGGATTGAATCAGGGAGCCATTGCGATTACAGTTACGGGAGGGTCAGAAGCGTATGTATTTGCTTGGACACAGTTGGACGGAAGCTTCACCAGTGCTTCAGAAGATATTGACAACTTGGAGGGAGGGACGTATCAGGTTACCGTAAGCGATGAAAATGGGTGTTCCGTAACCTCTTTTGAAATTGTTGTCGAGACGATTGTTGGAGTGGAAGAATCCATGATGATCGACCTTTCATTGTTTCCGAATCCTGTTGTTTCGAATCTAACGATTGAGATTGGTCACCATGCACTGCAAGCCTCGGTTCACATTCATGACGCCGCAGGTCGTTTGGTTTACACGAAAACAATAGCTGCAGGAACCAATCGCCTTCAGGTCGATTGTTCCCGTTGGATGAGCGGCATGTACCACGTGGTCGTGCTTTCAGGCGAGTGGGATGCCCGAGAAAAAGTATTTGTTCAACGGTAAAAAAGGATTCAATAAAGGAATCGAATTCCCAAAGTGCGGTTGGCGTAATGAGAATGGATCAGGTAAAGCTTGATCCATTCTTGTTGAAATAGATTTGGTCAAAGATTGGTGGGTAAGACTGCCGAAATATCTCTTTTCGAATGTAAATTGCTCCGATTAACAACGTCCTTCTTAAACTTCTGCCATGAAGCACTTGAGCTCTTTACTCTCAATTTTAGTTCTGTTTTTGATTCCCTTTACTTCAATTGGTCAAGCTTACACAGTGACTGTTGCAGAACATGCTGTAGATATTGTTGAAGGACACACAACGTACCGTTTGTATGTTGATATGGTGAATCCTGAAGACAAGCTGAGTTCAATTTCTGGCGGAGGGGATACACCGCTCATTCTCACAACAACAGATGGGTTTTACAATGATGATTTTGGTGGAACTGTAGCGAGTGCTATTAATCCAGCTTTTTATTCGTTTTTCCCAACTTTGTTGGGTGATAGTTGGATCACCATCGGAATCGAAAGTCAACCTGAAGGAGACCAGGCAGCTGTATCGATTGTTGAAGGGGACATTCCTTTAGCGGCTCATTTTGATGCGACCAGCCCGCTGTCAGGCACCGATATTTTGATTGATGACTCAACGGGCTCTGCATGGTACACGTTATCGGATGCGTCCAATGGATTGCCTGATTCAGAAACAATGCGTACGATGTTCATGCAATTGAGCATTCCAACCGGCGGAGAAATCTGTTCAACAGTGAATGTCCAAATATTTGGAATGGGCATAGGGGCGAATGAAATTCTTGCTACCTATACTTTCTGTGGTGAGGGTACATTTTTCCCAGTTTCTGATGAAGTTGTTTCTGGATGCACGGACTCATTTGCTTGCAATTATGACGCCTCTGCGACGGAGGATGATGGTTCATGTGAATATGCTTCATGCGTGGGCTGTACAGATGCAGAAGCATGCAATTATGACGCAGATGCCATCTACAACGATGGTTCATGTGAATACACCAGTTGTGGGACAGGGGGCTGCACAAATGACTCTGCCTGTAACTACAATGCTGAAGCGACTTACGAAGATGGCACATGTGAGTATTCTTCTTGCATTGGCTGTACTGACGAAAATGCGGACAACTATGATCCTGAGGCAACCATTGACAACGGCAGTTGCGAATTTCTCGGGTGTACAGATATGGAGGCATGCAACTATGATGCAGCAGCAAATGCCCCGGATGGCTCTTGCACGTATGCCGGAGCGAACCTCGACTGTGATGGCAACTGTCTTGTCGATACAGACGGTGACGGTGTGTGCGATGAATTTGAAGTAGCGGGTTGCCAGGACCCAGTGGCTTGTAACTATAACATCGAAGCTTCGGACGAGGATGGTTCTTGTGATTACTGCTCTTGTGGAAACTCAGGAGGTTTGTTGCCAGGGATGCAATATACCATGACAATTGAGGAGCATGCTTCTGACATAATTACGGGAACCGTAACGTATCGCTTTTATGCGAACATGGTCAACGAGGATGATTTTTTGAGTTCGGTGTATGGAAACAATGAGAACCCATTTATTCTCGAAACCTCAGACGGTTTTTACAACAGCACATATGGTGGAGCGACAGCAGATCAAGTGAACCCAGCATTCTTTTCTTTCTTCCCGGAATTGGAAGGAGACAGCTGGGTGACCATTGGAATTGACTCTACACCCGTTGGTTCAGAAGTGGGCATTAGTACAGTGGAAAGTACGGAACAACCTTGGGTGAATTCATTTAACTTCGGTTCAGAGAGCGCCGGAGCTGATATTTTGATGAATGACGAAACCGGTGGTGCGTGGTTTGTATTGAATGGTTCTCCCAATGGCCTGCCTGATGCAGTGAATAACCGTGTGTTGTTCATGCAGCTCACCACTTCAGGCACATTCTCTGGTACAGCACACATCCAAGTGTTTGAAAATGGGATCGGCTCGGAGGATATCCGCTCAAGTTTCGATTTTGATGGACCTGGAACATACAACCCGAGTGTAGAGGACAATGCGTGTGGATGCACTGACCCTGCGGCATCGAACTACGACGATTCAGCTGACTATGATGACGGAAGTTGCGATTACAATGTCTACGGTTGTACAGATGAGATGGCCTGCAATTTTGACGAATTGGCCACAGAGGATGATGATTCTTGTGAATTTCCATTTGCCGGATATGATTGCAATGGGGATTGTCTGAATGATGCGGACATGGATGGCGTTTGTGATGAATTTGAAATCGCAGGCTGTACAGAGATGATGGCCTGTAACTTCAATGAAATGGCTTCGGATGATGACGGCTCTTGCACGTTTGCAGAAAGTGGTTATGATTGCAACGGGAACTGTCTTGAAGATTCTGACGGTGATGGAGTATGCGATGAATTCGAAGTCACGGGTTGCCAGAATGTGGATGCATGCAATTACAGTATGGAAGCCACGGATGACGATGGCTCCTGCGTCTTTGCTGATGCCGGTTATGACTGTGATGGCGTTTGTCTTTCGGACGCAGATGGGGACGGTGTGTGTGATGAATTTGAAGTTTCGGATTGCACAGACATGATGGCTTGCAATTACAATGCAGAGGCAACGGACGATGATGGTTCGTGCACTTACGCTGAAAGCGGTTACGACTGTGAAGGGATGTGCTTAGCTGATGCCGACATGGACGGGGTGTGTGACGAATTTGAGATCCTAGGTTGCGAAGATGAACTAGCATGTAACTACAGCGCTGAAGCCACAGAAGATGACGGCTCTTGCACCTTTGCCGAGACGAACTACGACTGTGACGGCAACTGCCTAAACGACGCAGATATGGACGGTGTCTGTGATGAATTGGAAGTAGCAGGATGTACGGACATGACAGCTTGCAACTACAATGAGGCGGCAACGGATGATGACGGTTCTTGCACCTTTGCAGAAGCGAATTACGATTGCGATGGCAACTGCTTGAATGATGCGGACGGTGATGGTGTTTGCGATGAACTAGAGGTTGCTGGTTGCACTGATCCTGAAGCTGAGAATTACAATGCAGACGCGACGGATGACGACGGCAGCTGTTACTTCTGTGACATCGTGATTGCGGTTGATGAAGTCATCAATGATGTCGAAGGAGCTGGAGGATCTATTTCCATTACAGTTTCTGGAGGAACTCCTGACTACATCATTGGGTGGACCGGTCCTGATGGCTTCACCAGTGAGGATGAAGACATTGCAGGAATGGGTGGGTTGTATACGGTTACAGTGACGGATTCCAACGGTTGTATGACCACGCTGGATATTGAAATGGAAGTTGTGATCAGTGTCGTAGAATTGATGACCTTCCCCATGGAAGCGTATCCAAACCCAGCGACGAGTGAGCTTTGGATTGCCTCTTCTTCATGGTCAGGAATGGTCGAGGTTTCCATTTATGATGCCACGGGTAGAATGGTGTATAACCAAGACATTCAAGGTTCGAATCAAAATATTCGATTGGATGTCTCTACTTATGCTGGTGGCATTTACAACGTCATGGTGAGATCAGGAATGAAGCGTGCTATGGAGCAGGTGATTATTCAGTGATCTAGAAAGAACATACGGAATTGAAAAGGCCCGCAATTGCGGGCCTTTTATTGTATGATAAATCGAAAAGAAACGGTGGCGTCTTCGTTCAGGTGGATTATTGCTTCTTAAACGAAGCGATCGCCTTCCGTGTAAACTCACTCAAGACTAGCGCACCGGAAACGCTGGCTCGTTCAGCCAAGAGCTGCTCCCAATGGTCTGTCCCTTGCCAAAACACTTTCTTCAGGGATTCCATGGCTGCGGGACTGCTGCTTGCTAATCGCGAAGCCAATTCGTCAACTCCAGCGTCAAGTTCTTCGGGGGTATTGAAAAGCTGAGCGTACAGGCCTTTCTGCAATCCCCATTCGGCCGTTCGCCAAGATGCTGCATCAATAGCAAGTGAGGAGAATGCAGCGGTTCCGAGTTTTCTTTCAACTGCGGGTCCAACGACAAAGGGGCCAATTCCAATGGCCAACTCAGATAGCTTCAGAGCGGCGTGTTGCGAGGCCATTGTATAGTCAGCTGCTGCAGCCAATCCGACGCCTCCGCCAACGGCTTTGCCTTGAACGCGGCAAATGACCAATAGAGGACAGGAGCGAATGGCTAGAATGACGTCGCTGAATCCACTGAAGAAATGTTCTCCCTGTTCGGCAGTTTCAATTGCAACCAATTCGTCAAAGCTGGCGCCAGCACAGAAGGCCCGTTCGCCTCCTGACTTGAGCACTACGACCCGGTTTTCAGGATTTTCAGAAGCTTTGAGAATCGCTTGGGCGAGTTCTCCTAAAATTTTCCGAGGCAGCGCATTGCTTTGCGGATGGAAAAAAGTAATGGTAAAAACGCCGTCACGCGTTTCGGTACGCACAAAAGGGGTGGGTGCGAATTCCGTCATATCAAAGGCAATTAGTCACGCGATTCTATCGGTGCATATGAACGTTCTGTAGCTCCAGTATACACCTGTCTCGGGCGGCCAATTGGCTCGCCATTTTCGTGCATTTCTTTCCACTGAGCAATCCATCCTGGCAAGCGTCCCAAAGCGAACATAACCGTGAACATGTCCGTTGGAATGTTCAGTGCGCGGTAGATAATTCCTGAGTAGAAATCCACATTGGGGTACAAACCTCGTTCGACGAAATACGGATCATTCAATGCAACTTCTTCCAATTTCTTGGCAATGTCAAGCACGGGGTCATTCACACCCAATTTCTCGAGTACTTCATCCGCTGCTTTCTTGATAATCTTGGCGCGTGGATCGAAATTCTTGTAGACCCTGTGGCCAAAGCCCATCAAACGGAATGAATCTGTTTTGTCTTTCGCTTTGTCAATCCATTTTTGGAGATCGCCACCGTCATTTTTGATGGACTCTAACATCTCAATAACCGCTTGGTTCGCACCGCCATGGAGAGGTCCCCACAAAGCGGCAATTCCAGCAGAGATTGAACTGTATAAGTTCGCTTGAGATGAACCAACAATCCTCACGGTTGAGGCAGAACAGTTTTGTTCGTGATCTGCATGCAGAATCAATAATTTGTTCAATGCGCTCTCAACGACAGGGTCAACTTTGTAGTCTTCAGATGGCAATGAGAACATCATTGTCAAGAAGTTTCCACAGTAGCCCAAATCATTGGATGGGTAAACTGTAGGATGACCCATGTTGTGCTTGTACGCTTGAGCCGCTAACGTTGGAAGCTTCGCAATCAGACGATGAATGGTCTTCTCAATGTCTTCAATGGAGCGGTTGGGATTTTGGGAATCCTTGTAAAAGGTACTCAAGCTGGAGATCATGGAACTCAACATGCCCATTGGATGCGCCCCCGGAGGAAACGCTTCAAATGAACGTTTCATGTTCTCATTCACCAACGTGTGGTGCGTAATGCTTTCTTGAAAATAATTGAGTTCCTTTTGATTTGGCAGCTCACCATAAATCAATAGGAAGGATACTTCTAGAAATGAAGCTTTTTCGGCAAGCTCTTCAATGGTGTAGCCTCGATAGCGTAAAATCCCATTTTCGCCGTCGAGATAGGTGATTGCACTTTGAGTCGACCCGGTGTTCTTAAAACCATAATCGAGCGTGATGTAGCCAGTGGTTGCTCTCAGTTTTGAGATATCAATGGCCTTTTCATTTTCAGAACCGGTAATGACGGGGAATTCGTATTCCTTACCATCCAGTATTAGTCGTGCAGTCTCACTCATTTTGTGACGCGATGCTTGTTTTCAATGTTCAATTCCGTGCAGTCCGAGAGGACTTGGGGCAAATATACTCGTTCGCGCACGGTAAAAACGATTCGCCCATTGCTATTGTAATAGCGCGTTCTACTTAACGGAACGTGGGGACAAAGGTGTCGCGAAATTCTTCCCATTCCTGTTGTTGTACGCCGGGAGTGAAATGCTGCGAGAAGAATTTCAAATACATTTCAAGTTGACCGGGGTTTTTGTAGCCGGAAATCGGAGCGATGACCTCAGCCTTCTCATCGAAATAAACCAAGGTTGGATAGGCATTGACTCTCAATTCTCTTGAGAGCTGATGTGTGCTATTCCGTCCACGAACGCCTTCCTTGTATCCGGGGTTCTCAAAGGTTTGCCCTTTGAAGTTGATCGGATCTTTCGACTCCGCATCAAATTTTACCGCGTAATAATTGGCATTCAAGTAAGCGATCACCTGCGGATTGGTAAAGGTATTGGCCATCATCATTTTACACGGTCCACACCATTGGGTATACACATCCATGACAATTTTGCGTGGCTCGTTTTTCTGGGCGACAACAGCCTCTTCCAAACTCATCCAATTGACTTCTGACTGTGCATAAGCAAGGGTTTGGGTCAAAAAACCGATTGAGATGGCAAGGATCAGGGTATAAAACGTTCGCATGGACCTAATTTTCCTGCAATATCGCAAAAGAAATGCGCTCCTGCCGCCGCCTTAGCAGTCTTTATGAATCATCCGCTCCTAAATCGAAGTTCAAAGCGTAGCGAATGATCGGGTTTGCTTGAATCGTATAACCTGTTCTTCAAAAGAGATTGGGTGCTGCGTGGATGGAGGTGTTCTGAGCAAATTCAAAAGCTCGAATGTTGGAATTGCATGCAGAGTTGTATTTTGCGCAGTACTTAATAAATAATAAAGATGTCTTCATCAGCACTAAATGCCCGTCAAAAAGAACTGTTTGGTCACCCAGCAGGTCTTTTCGTTTTGTTTTTCACGGAAATGTGGGAGCGTTTCTCGTATTACGGCATGCGGGCAATTCTTGTCTTGTATTTGGTTTCTGAGTCGACCGGAAAAAACCCTGGTTTAGAGTGGTCCAATGGTGACGCGCTGGCTTTATACGGATGGTACACCATGATGGTGTATGTCATGTCCGTTCCAGGGGGGTACATCGCGGACAAATTGCTTGGCCAAAAGAAATCCGTGCTAGTGGGAGGAATCCTCTTAGCAATCGGTCACAGTACACTTGCAATAGAGCAGATGTGGGCGTTCTATACCGGTTTGGTATTTATTGTTTTGGGCTGTGGGATGCTCAAGCCGAACATCTCAACCATGGTTGGAGGGCTTTACAAGCAAGGCGATATCCGTAGAGATAAAGGATTCACCATATTCTATATCGGAATTAATCTAGGTGCGTTCATATCGAGCTTGGTCGTTGGGTATGTCGGCGAGGTGTATGGCTGGCACTATGGGTTTGGACTTGCAGGCATCGGCATGGGCTTGGGCTTGTTACAGTACGTGTTGGGTCTGAAGTACCTCAGTGAGGTAGGAAACTTCTTGGGAGATTCGAAAGACAATAAAGAGGTGATGAAGGCGCCTCTGACTAAAATCGAAATTGATCGCGTCGTAGTTCTGTTGATTTCATTCCTGCTCGTTATTGTATTTTGGGGAGCCTTCGAGCAGGCGGGAGGTCTCATGAACATTTACACCATGGAGAAGACGGATCGATTGATTGGTGACTGGCTCGTACCGGCATCATGGTTCCAGTCCATCAATGCCATGTTCATCATATTCTTTGGAACAACGGTTGCTTTGTTTTGGGCCAATAGAAAGCTCAAAGGCAAGGTTTCAACGTCCTTGTTTAAGATGATTATCGGTTTGATCATCATGGGAGTAGGCTTCTTCTTCATGACAGGAGCCACGGCTCAGTATGAAGCGAGCGGAAGCTCAGCGATGTACTGGTTGGTTTTTGCTTACCTCTTCCATACGATTGGAGAGCTTTGCTTGTCTCCAGTCGCTTTGTCGTTCGTGACGAAGCTTGCACCGGTCAAATACGCTTCGATCATGATGGGAATCTACTTTGCCATGACCGGCTTTGGTAGCAAGCTCGCTGGGCTTCTTGGCGAGTGGTCATCGAGCTTAGGAGAGTATACCATCTTCACAGGCATTGCTGTTACTAGTGTGGGACTTGGTCTGCTTGTGTTATTGCTTCGACCTCGACTTGAAGCGTTAACGCACGGCGTCGAGGATGAGGAAACGGCAGTGGTGTAACGAAACCGATCCCAATAAAAAACGGGGTGACTTTGCAATTGCAGAGTCACCCCGTTTTGTGTTGTTTAAAGCGCTCCGCCTTTAGAAGTTCTCATGCACAAAGTCCATCATCATGTTGAAGAGGTGCAGTCGCGTATTTCCACCGTAAATACCGTGATTGCGATCGGGATACGCGAAGAAGTCAAAGTCCTTGTTGGCGGATACCAATGCATTGACCATTTCCATGGAGTTCTGATAATGCACGTTGTCGTCAGCTGAGCCGTGAACCAAGAGCAAGGGGCCGATCAGCTTTTCCGCATGATTGACAGGGCTATTGTCATCATACCCGGTTGCATTTTCTTCAGGAGTTTGCATGAACCGTTCCGTATAAATGGAATCGTAATAGCGCCAGTTGGTCACAGGTGCGACTGAGATTCCTGCCGCAAAGACATCGGAGCCCTTTGTCATGCACAGCAACGTCATAAACCCTCCGTAGCTCCATCCTTGGATGCCAATGCGATCAGAAGCGACGTAGGACAGTCCTTGGAGGTGCTTGCCAAAGTCAATGAAGTCTTCTGTTTCAAGCTTGCCCAATTCTTTGTACGTGCTGTGCTTAAACGCTTTTCCGCGCTTAGGAGTGCCACGTGGGTCGCAGCTCACAACGATGTAGCCATTCTGTGCGAGCATTTGATGCCAATAGTAATTCGCACCGCCCCAAGCATCTTCCACGGTGTTGACTCCAGGCCCGCCATAGATCGCGACGTAGACCGGGTACTCCTTGTCCTCAGAGAAGCCGGGAGGGGTGATCATCCAAGCATTCAACTCATCTCCAGCACGATTCTCAAAAGAGAAAAATGATTTTGGCTGGGCATAGTAGTCTTTCATTTTTTGTACCAACCCTGCATTGTCTTTGAGTGAGCGAACCACGTTGCCTTGCCGATTTCGCAGCGTGTACACAGGGGGTGTGTTGGCATCGTTATGGACATGGATTGAGTAGTCAAACGAATTGGAATAGGATGCGCTGTGTGTGCCGGCTGTCTGATCGACGACCTCCATGTTGCCACCAAACGAAACGCGACCGATGTGGGTCTGTGTCGCTCCCTGAACGCTACTGGTGAAATACACCTGCTTCCGTTGTTCATCGACGCCATACACTTCCAAAACATCCCAGTTTCCTGAAGTCAACTGAACAGGAGGTTGAGCGGGGTCAGTCGAAAAGAGATACAAGTGGTTGTAGCCATCTCGTTCGCTCGCCATTACAAAGGATTTGCCATCTTGAAGAAACCGAATGTCATCGTTCAGGTCGATGTAGGTCGAGGACTGCTCCTCCCAAATGCTCTGTGTGGTGAGCTCGTTGCCTTCCATGTCCTCACAGTTCGCCATCATCAGATTCAAGATGTTTTGATGGCGGTTCATGGTCATTAAAATCAGCTGCTTGTTGTCGGCGCCCCATTTGATCCGTGGGATGTATTCTGTTTTTGGAAGCATGACTGGAACATTGACATTCCCTGCCACGTCATGAACAAGGACAGAAACTTCCGCGTTGATTTCTCCTGCTTTGGGGTATTTGAACACAACGGGTTCAGGATACAATTGACCGTATACAGGCATTGAGAATTCTCTTACGGCCGTCTCGTCAAATCGATAGAAGGCCAGAAATTTCCCGTCGGGAGACCAAAAGAGGCCATTGTCATCTCCAAATTCTTCTTCGTACACCCAGTCGGTCGCCCCATTGATGATTTCATTCACGACGCCATCGGTCGTTACCTCGGTTTCAGTCCCGTTGGCAATGTCAGCGATGAAAACATTGTTGTTGCGCATGAATGCAACCTGATTGGCATTGGGACTGAAGACTGCTAAACGTTGTTTTCCCAAAGAGAAGTCAGATAATGGTTGCGTGGTGTTATTCGACAAATCATGAACATGGAAATTGGCTGAAAACGAATGCCGATAAATGCCTTCTGTCTCAGTCGAGATTAAGATGGCTCGTTCATTCGACGAAAATTCGTACCCATCAAAAGATTGTTCGGAATCTCCGAAAACGGACACGCTCGTGGCCAAGGTGTCAACCGCTTCTCCAGTCTTGTAGGCATACTTCACGATGGTGCTGCCCCATTTGCTATTCTCAAGGCTCGTGTAATGCTTGCCATCGTCCATGGACCGAATGCCTCCCACGCGTTCGCTGCGAAATTCGCCGCTATACCAAATGAGGTCGTTGGTGAACAGTTGAAAAGGGAGGTCCTGTGATAGCACAGGTGCAGCAGTAAATAACAGGTAACCGCAAACCACCAGTGGATTCACAATCCGGAAAAGAGGAGAAAAAGTCATGTCGTCAGGCGTTGTTGTAGGGCACAAGATAGCAAGTGCTCGACCGGTGTAATATTCCGCTGCCATGAATTATGTTTGGAGCATGAGTAGCGATTGGATCATTGGTTTAAAAAAGGCCATGCCATCAGGCATGAAAATCCTCAGTGATGCGGATTCCATTCAACGGGAAAGCCGGGATGAAACAGAGGACTTGCACTTTCCTCCAGATGTTGTTGTTGAACCAACAACCACTGACGAGGTGTCTGCGTTAATGCAATGGGCTTCCGCTCATGCGATACCGGTCACTGCTGCAGGCGCGCGCACTGGGCTCAGCGGAGGGGCCTTGGCCGTTGAGGGAGGAATTGCCCTCTCCATGCGTCGCATGAATTCTATTTTGGAGGTAGATGAACGGAATTTGCAAGTGCGTGTACAGCCGGGAGTCATTGTGGAGAGTTTGCAAGATACCGTTGCTGAAAAGGGCCTGTTTTATGCCGTTGATCCAGCGTCAAGGGGCTCCTGTTCCATTGGGGGCAACATCGCAGAAAACAGCGGTGGTCCGCGGGCTGTTAAGTACGGTGTCACCAAGGATTGGGTTCTCAATTTGGAGGTGGTGCTGGCCGATGGATCCGTGATTCGAACGGGGGCAAACACCTTGAAAAACAGCACGGGATACAATTTGACCCAGCTGATGGTTGGAAGCGAGGGCACGTTGGGAATCATCACTGAGGCCACGTTAAAATTGTTGCCATTGCCTATGTTCAAAGCACTATTGTTGGTGCCATTCTCAAGTGCTGAGAAGGCTTGTGAGGCCGTTTCTGCAATTTTCCAAGCAGGAATTCAGCCCTCTGCAATGGAGTTTATGGAGCGATCAGCAATTGCATTGGCTCAAGAGTTTACAGGAGACTTTTCTCTGAAGATTGATGAGGATGTTCAAGCCCATTTGCTGATCGAGGTGGATGCATTTCGCTCCGAAGATTTGCTTCCTCAAATGGAATCAATCTTGCCGGTATTGGAGTCTTGTGGAGCAAAGGATCCTCTTTTCGCGGATGATGCAGCAGCACAAGAGAAGTTGTGGTTTTTGAGGCGGAGAGTCGGAGAGGCGGTGAAAGCGGCCAGTGTGTACAAAGAAGAGGACACGGTTGTCCCTCGTGCCAAATTGCCGGAATTGTTGCTTGCTGTCAAAGCGATTGGAAAAAAATTCGGATTTGAAAGTGTGTGCTATGGCCATGCAGGAGATGGGAACCTCCATGTCAATATCTTGAAAGGTGGCCTGTCAGATGTTGCTTGGAGCCAAGAGCTCCCTGTTGCCATTCGATTGATATTCGAGTCTGTGGTAGACATGGGAGGGACATTGAGCGGAGAGCACGGCATCGGATGGGTGCAACGTCCATACATGGATGTAGCCTTTTCACCGCGCCACCTCGAATTGATGCATGGCATTAAACGTGTCTTCGATCCCAAGGGCATTTTGAACCCTCAGAAGATCATGCCATCTGAATAGAGCACGGGAACAATGGAGGATTCAAAAATCCTCCCTACGTTTGCGGCTTATTTGCAATCCACTTACTATGGCTGAGAATTTATTGAAAGGGAAGAAAGGCATCGTGTTTGGTGCATTGAATGATCAATCGATTGCTTGGAAAACAGCGATCCAGGCGCATGCGCAAGGGGCAGAATTGGTTTTGACCAATGCTCCTGTAGCGATGCGAATGGGAGAGATTCACGAGCTTTCAAAAATCGTTGGAAATGCTCCCGTGATCCCTGCGGATGCGACAAGCGTGGAAGACCTCACCGGTTTATTCGAAGGTGCGATGGAGCACTTTGGTGGCCAGGTGGATTTTGTCTTACACTCCATTGGTATGAGTCCCAACGTGCGCAAGGGCAAGCACTATACGGACATCAATTACAATTGGCTTCAGACGACCTTGGATGTCAGTGCGATTAGTTTGCACAAGACGTTGGCTGTCGCGAAAAAGATGGATGCCATCAGTGATTGGGGGAGTGTGGTCGCATTGACCTACATCGCTGCACAGCGAATTTTCCCTGACTATGGGGACATGGCCGATGCCAAGAGTTTGTTGGAAAGCATCACCCGTAGCTTCGGATACCACTATGGCGTTGCCAAGAAAGTGCGCATCAACACGGTGAGCCAAAGTCCGACCATTACGACTGCAGGGAGCGGCGTGAAAGGATTTGATGAATTCATCGCGTACAGTGAGTCCATGAGTCCTCTCGGCAATGCCGACGGGTTGGCTTGCGCAGACTATTGTGTAACCCTATTCAGTGATTTGACTCGCTTTGTGACCATGCAAAACCTGTTTCATGATGGAGGGTTCTCCAGTACAGGTGTGAGCGAAGAAGTCATCGGTAAATTCGCTCCGGATAACGCTTGAGATGATTTCCTGAAACCATTGGACTGCATTTCCGTAAGGGGATAAACGTTCTTAATTGGGCTTTCTGTAATGTTCAGAATCCAAGAGAATCATTATTCTGACTATGGATTTAGAGGTACTCAAATTTGGTGGAAGTTCCCTGGCGACATCGACGGCTATGCAGCGCGTTGGTGATGTTCTCATTGAACGGAAGGGTGTCCAAAGAATTGTTGTTTGTTCAGCAATGGGTGGAATGACGAATGCCTTGCTTCAGCTTGGCGCAGCGGCGGCATCAGGACAAGCGCTCTTTCATGAACCCTTAGCGGCCATTCGAACGCGTCATGTAGAGGTGTGTCAAAAACTAGCGCTGGATGAGCACGCTCCATTGGTGCAGCAGGAGCTTCTTCAGATGTTTGATGAACTCGAAGAGTTTTGTCGTGGATTGAATTTATTGGGTGAATTGAGTCCCAAGAGTTCTGACCACATGGCCTCATTTGGGGAGCGCATCGCTGTCGCCATGGTAAGCGCCTATCTAAGCCACCGTGGGCTATCTGTTCGACGTGTGGATGCCCGTAGTTGGATTTCCACGGATGGACAGCATGGAAATGCTCACGTTCAATTGGATGCAAGTTTGCCGGCCATCCTTCAAGGTGTTCAATCAGACTTAAATTTTGATGTTCTAATCACGGAAGGGTTTATTGGCTCGGGGCCAGATGGTTCTACAACGACGTTGGGACGAGGAGGGAGTGATTACACAGCGTCATTGATTGCACGGGCTGTCCAGGCCAATTGCATGGAGAAATCAACGGATGTACCGGGCATGCTGACTGCGGACCCTCGCATTGTTTCGGCTGCGCGTATTATCGATACCATGAGTTATGAAGAGGCCATGGAATTGTGCCATTTTGGGGCAAAGGTGATTTACCATCCGACCATAGCTCCGTTGAAAGAAGCCGGAATTCCGTTGATTGTCAGGAGCACCTTTGAATCAACTCATCCCGGCACTTTAATCGTGTCAAAGCCCAAAGGAAAAGCGGTGGTTCGGGGACTTTCAAGTGTTTCTAATATTTCCTTGATTACGCTCGAAGGTGGCGTGACCATTGCGCGATCGGGATTCTCAAGGCGAATATTTTCTTCTTTGGCACAGCGGCAGGTCAATGTGATTTTCATTACGCAAAGTTCTTCTGAACAGAGCATGACCATCGGATTGTCGGATGAAGACCTGGATGCAGCGTTGGCTTCTTTGCATGAAGAGTTGGAGGCTGATCTTGTTTTGGGGCGTCTGTCTCCAATTCGAGTGGATTCTGATCTGAGCATTGTCGCATTGGTGGGTGAGGGCATGGCTTCCGAGATCGGTTTAAGTGGAAGGGCTTTTAAGGCACTTGGAGACCAAGAAATCAACATTCGCGCTATCGCCCAAGGAAGCACAGAACGCAATATTTCAATCGTTCTAGGCAGTTCTGATGTCGACGTCGCGCTGAGAGCGTTGCACCGCGTATTTTTCGAGCCTCCCACGCGTCGCTTGCATCTCTTTTGTGCTGGCGTAGGACAAGTCGGTTCTGCGTTGTTGCGTCAACTGCAGGATGCGCAAGAGCGGTTGTTGGAAGAGGATGTGGAAATGCGGGTAGTGGGCATTGCGAACAGTTCAACGTTTCATGTGAATGAATCGGGAATTCCATTGGATGCATGGAAGACGTGTTTGCAAGAGGGACAGCCGATGACAACGATTTCGGAGGCCCAGGAAGCCTTTGCCGCGATGCGATTGGATCGTTCTGTGTGGGTGGACAATACAGCCTCTGCTGACGTTGCTGCGCTGAGCTTGAAAAATCTGGAAACGGGGATATCTGTAGTGACATCCAATAAAATTGCCGCCACAGGCACGCAAGAGGATTGGGAGCGTATGGTTTTGAAGGGACACCCGAACAATGCTCGATTTCTGAATGAGACGAACGTAGGAGCGGCTTTGCCAATCATCAAAACGTTGCGCGAATTGAAGAAGTCGGGAGATCATGTTTTACGGATCGAAGCCGTGTTGAGTGGTTCTGTCAATTTTATTTGCAGCGAGATGGATGAAGGAAGTTCCTTTGCTGAAGCTGTTTTGCTCGCCAAGCAGAAGGGGTTTACGGAGCCCGATCCTCGATTGGATTTGGGGGGGGTGGATGTCGCACGAAAATTGCTCATTCTTTCCCGAGAGGCTGGCGATCAGATGGAGATGATGGACATAGAGAACATCGGCTTTTTACCGAAAGCGGCTTTTGATGGAACAAAGGAGGAGTTCATGCTCAATTTGAAAAAATGGGGCAGTGCATTGCAACAAGAATTTGATGATGCCAAGCGGTCAGGATTGCGCATGCGACTCATTGCATCATGGGAGGCAGGTTCATGTCGTATTGAAATGCAGAAGCTTTCGGTTGACCATCCCTTTTATGGGTTAAAACATTCAGACAACGCCCTGGCCATAAAAACCCAACGCTATGCCGAAAAGCCTCTTGTAATCCAAGGAAGTGGTGCGGGAGCTGAATTGACGGCAAGTGGTGTTTTTTCGGATATTTACACACTGCTTCCAGCTAAATAAAGCAAACCATGCACCGCACTGAGATTTCCGTTTGGACACCTGCCACCTTGGCCAATATCAATGTTGGTTTTGATGGTTTGGGATGCGCCTTATCAGGACCAGGTGAACGGCTTGTTATGCGACGTACTGACGCTGTCGGCTGCGTGAACATTCGGCTTATCGAAGGTGCAGACCTCCCATTGGAGACGTCTCTCAATGTTGCTGGAGTGGCGGCTCAGAGTTTGTTGAACGCGCTTGGTAATCCCTGTGGATTGGAATTGGATATTTTCAAAGAAATCAAGCCTGGAAGTGGAATCGGTTCAAGTGCAGCGAGTGCTGCAGGTGCTGTGTTTGCATTGAATGCATTGTTGAACGCAGGGCTGAGCCCTGACGCCTTGTTGCCACATGCTCTTGATGGAGAGGCCTTGGCCAGTGGATCGCGTCATGCTGACAACGTTGCGCCTGCCTTGATGGGAGGGTTGGTCTTGTGTCCTCCTCGTGGTTTGCCCATGTCCATTCCGTTTCCAAGGGATTGGCATGTGGTGGTTCTGCATCCCGATGTAGCGATTCGAACGGAAGATGCCCGTAAAGTGCTGCCAGAGAGCGTTGCATTTGTAGACGCTGTAGATCAGGCGCGCTGGCTGGGTGTGTTTACAGCGGCTTGCTACCAGGATGATGGAGCCCTTGCTGCTCTGGCATTGCAAGATTTGTTGGCAGGGCCACACCGCGCTGGGTTGATTCCTCATTTTGAGCCAATTCGCACCATTGCGCTGCGGCATGGAGCCATCGCGGGAGGCATTTCAGGCAGTGGTCCGTCGACTTTTTGGGTGACCATGACCGCTGATGACAGTGCCCAAGTAGCCCATGAATTAAAAGCTTTCATGCGACATGAAGGCATGGCCTGTGACATTCACCAAACTCGGATTTCAGCCCGAGGAAGCCGCATCATTGAATGAATTTCTTTAGCCTCACAGACCCCTCGATTGTCCGTCCATTTGAGCGTGCGCTGCGCGACGGTATTGCGCCAGACCGTGGGCTTTATTTTCCGGAGCATATTCCCGTTTTGGACTGGAATCGTATTAAGGAGACCTCCATGGGATTGCCTCAGTTGGCGCATGAGGTTCTCAAGCATTATGTCGGTTCATGCATTGAAGAAGCTGCTCTAAAAGACCTGCTGGCCGACGCCTTGGACTTTGACATCCCCTTGGTGAAATTGGATGATGGGTTGCATGTTTTGGAATTGTTTCATGGGCCAACGGCTGCTTTCAAAGATGTTGGAGCGAGGATTATGGCGAGACTGCTGACGAAGACCAGTCAGGAACGTCTGACGGTGTTGGTCGCAACTTCTGGTGATACCGGTTCGGCTGTAGCTCAGGGTTTTTTAGATCTTCCAGGAATCGATGTCGTCATCTTGTACCCCAGTGGGCGGATCAGCCAGATCCAGGAGCAACAATTGACAACCGTCGGGAAAAATGTGCATGCACTTGAAGTGCAGGGCAATTTTGATGCGTGTCAAGCTTTGGTGAAACAAGCTTTTGTGGACCTAGAGCTGATGGGCAAGAGGCCTTTGACGAGTGCCAATTCCATCAACATTGGCCGCTGGATTCCCCAGTCGATTTATTATGCTTGGGCCTATCAGCAAATGAAACAACCGGCCCACTTTGTGGTTCCAAGTGGAAATTTCGGAAATGTAGCGGCAGGTATGCTGGCGCAAAGTATGGGCATGCCGGCCTTGCCGTTTATCGCTGCTAACAATGCCAATGATGGCATGGCAACCTATTTAGAGACGGGTTCGTTTGAGCCACAATTGTCTGTTCCTACGTTTTCAAATGCCATGGATGTCGGAGACCCGAGCAACCGCCCGCGTATTGAAGCGCTTTGTGGAAATAATTTTGACGTGCTTCAAACCCGTATGCAAGGCTTTACCTTGAATGATGAAGCGACATTGAAAGCCATGCAGTTTGCACGTGAACAATGGGGATACATGGCGTGTCCTCACACGGCGATTGCCCTTGCTGCGGCCAATGACTTTCGCTCGAATTCAGCAGTGCATGCTCCGCTTGTCGCCCTTGCGACAGCACATCCTGCTAAATTTGGTGAAACGGTTGAACAGGCTACCGGCATTGCGCCTGATCTACCAGTATCACTGCAGGATTGCATGCGCAAGAAAAAATCCAGTACGCTCATCCCGTCATCTTATGATGCCTTTCGGGATTATTTGGTCACGACAGCCTGACGCAATTTTTTTGCCATCTGATGGATGGCAGTTTGAGCGTGCGTTCGGTCGAGTTGCTCCGGAGGTCCCCAAGGGGTTGGGTTGATGTCCACAACGTATATCCGGCCGTCATCGGCATCCCGCAGAACGTCCAGCTCAGCTGCTTCAGTTTGATGCAATTCCATCAAGTTGGAAATGTGCTCAATTTCTTGTGGAGCGAGCCAATCGGATACTGTGGCCAATGTTACTTCAGCTGTCAAGTTGGTAAAGCGTTCGTCTTCGTGTTTAAATTTCAAGTAGAGATGGGGCAGTATGCCGTTGATCCAAACGACACGCAAGTCCAGCCACCGGTCAGCGGTGTCTTGGTTTCTAATGACACGTTGATAGACATGCGTGTCGTGCACGCTGCCTTGCGGGAGAGGTCCTTGGACAATGCGGCCGTCATGTTGCGCGTTGGTATCGCTCTTGATGACTAGAAAGCCTTCATGGGCGAGGGGGTTGACTTGCATGCCGTAGCCAAACGCTGTGACATGATGTCGTTCTAGCGTCTGTTTTCGAATGTCCACACACTGCTTATTCAAAATGGGAACTTGGGCATGTTGAATCCATGCGGGTAGCGGAAGCGATTTCTCAGTGGCATCTTCAAACCGCATAACACCTATGACATTCTTACGAGGCTGGTTGGTTAACTCCCAGCCAAGTTCCCGGCAAATTTTGTGCAGTACGGATCGCTTCGATGGCAAATCGGGCCAAGCAATGAATACAGGAGGTTTGCCCCGATGGCGGATCGCGAGGAGGCACCACGACAGGACATGACGAATTTGCTTGCCCACTCGTTCAGGGAGGGAGAACGTGCTGGACAACCGGACTGGCGTCCAGGTTTGATCGTAGCTAAATGGATTCAAGGGGCGGTCCATTTCCTGATTTCAGCGGGTCGGCCGCAGCGTAGCAACAGGATGTCGCGCTCCAATTTCAACCCTCTAGCAGGACTGTATTCTCGACCATAAAATATGATTTGCAGATGCAGGGCATTCCATTTTTCTCTTGGAAATAAACGCTTGGCATCGCGTTCTGTCTGGACCACATTTTTCCCTGTTGTGAGTCCCCAACGGTACATCAAGCGATGGATATGCGTGTCAACGGGAAATGCGGGAACGCCAAAAGCTTGCGACATGACAACAGAGGCTGTTTTGTGGCCGACCCCTGGCAAAGCTTCAAGAGCCTCAAACGATTCAGGAACGATACCATTGTGGAATTCCATGAGCATTTCTGAAAGGCGGTGAATGTTCTTGGATTTGGCTGGAGACAAGCCACACGGTCGAATGATGTGTTGGATGTCATCAATGCTTTGCTGTGCCATTTTACCCGGTGTACTTGCCAATTGAAACAGGGCAGGGGTCACGAGATTAACACGCAAATCGGTGCATTGTGCCGATAACAGTACAGCAATTAATAGCGTAAATGGGTCGCTATGATCCAGTGGAATTGGAGTCTCCGGGTAAAGATCGTCCAACGTGGACATGATGAATGTCGCTTTCTCTTTCTTGGTCATGGTTGCCATTGAAACGTTGTTCTTGGGGCTTCAGGGGTGAGCCATTCTCGCAGTTCTGAATCAGCAGCCTGAAAGGTCACCTCGTTGACTTGGTCTTCGAACAGCTCAAAAAACAGCGTTGCTGTCAAAGTGAGGGATGTATGAGGTGGCATTGGCTGCGATTCGAAATACAGATACGTCAAATCAAAGTCCACTTCTTTGCCAATAAACTCCCATTCAATCGGCAGTTCTGGTGACTGTCCAGCGAAACCCAAGCAATGTCCCGATAGGTAGGTAGCGATCCAAGAGTCGACTTGTGCGTGTTCGAGGGAGTCCCCAAAATTCAACGTCTCTCGCACTGAGTTCCTTGACTCGGTATGATGTTCTGCTGCGTTTATATTTTCCAGCTGAATCGCTTCCTCGATATCATCGGTAAAGACACGTGTGGTGGCCTGCCAAGTGGATGTGGATGCATTCCAGTTCAATTCAATGCGACTGTAATGGAAATCATGCCCGAGGGATGGCGGAGTATCCAACGCAGTGCAATGGGATAGAAAAGAAATGAGAAAGACATGCAGAACAATCATGGAACAAAATTAGCCCGTGGTAACTTGCGTGGCATGTCCAAGGATAAAAAGATGTCAAGATGGGGTTCTGAAGTCCTCAGTGTACCCGTTGTTTCTGAATGTTGGGAACGAACTGTGCAAGCAGAATCCATCGTCATTGTTGCCCATCGATCTCCTGATGGGGATGCCGTGGGCTCGTCGCTTGCGCTGCATCAGCATTTAAAGGCGATGGGCTTGCAGTCTCGTGTGGTGCTCCCCGATGGATTTCCTTCATTTTTCAATTGGATGCCGTATGCCGAACACATTGTACTGCATGACGATCAGGAAGAGGAGGCGAATGACTTGATTGCAAATGCGGATGTGCTGTGGTGTCTGGATTTTAATGGTCCCAAGCGCACAGGACAAATGGAGGAAATCATCCGATCATCGCACGCTTTTAAGATTGTCGTGGACCATCATTTGGAGCCTGAAACGTTTGCGGATGTCTTGCTTTCTGATCCTGTTTGCGGCTCGACTTGCGAGTTGATATATGGTTTGATAGAATCCTGGGGCCAATTGGAGTCTTTGAGTGTTGATACGGCTCAATGTATGTATACAGGTATGATGACGGATACCGGATCCTTCCGTTTCAATTCAGTTACGGGCAATACACATCGGATTTTAGGTCATTTGCTGGATAGTGGTGTGAACCAATCTTGGATTCATGAGCAAGTTTTTGGCAGCAATAGGATTGCAAAAATTAAGTTGCAAGGCTTTGCGATGAGTGAAAAGCTCATGGTGTGGCCTGAGCACCGTACGGCCTTGATTGCCTTGACTCAAGATGAAATGAAGCGGTTTGACTGTCAATCAGGAGATACAGAAGGATTGGTGAATCAAGCGCTTGCGTTGGAAGGGGTGGAGGTCGCAGTATTCATGAAAGGGTCAGAAGAAGGGCATGTTAAAATGAGTTTCCGATCCAAAGGAGAGTATAGCGTCAGAGACCTGGTCGCTGCGCATTTTAATGGCGGAGGACATCGCAATGCCGCGGGAGGAATCATGCAGAATTCCAGCGTAGCTGATGCCGTGGTCTATTTTGAGTCATTGCTAAAAGAATGGATGCCCGTATGAGTCGCGTGAGGAATTATTTGGCGGTGTCATTTGCGATTGCATGCCTGTTTCTCTGTTCTTGCGACACGCGTGTTTCGAATCAAAAATCGAACGCTATTCCGTTGGTTTCAGCAGAAGATTTGATTCAGTTCAATCTCCAAAAACTCAAGGCTCAAGGCGAATTGCTCGATTCGTTGGCCATGCAATGGGGTTGGTCTGATTCTCCTGGTTTTCAGTCGTTGAGTTCAGGATTGCTCCTATCTCCGCGAGGTTGGAAAGCAATGGATCTCTTGATGCCGAATCCACTGGTTGCTTTTAGCGATGATTCGGTGTACTGGGACATTGAGGTGCGTTTAGTAGATTCAACGTTGGTGTTGGATCGGGATGTGAACAATCCATTGATATTTCATCGCGTACGTTCAGGATGGCCGGCAGGATTCCAGCAATTAACGGAACACGCATTGCCTGGAGACAGTGTCGAATGTTTGATGCCCGCACACATGGCGTGGGGGTTGACGGGCTCGCCTCCGCTGGTACCCCAAGATGCGGCATTGCTTATTAGATTAAGGGTTCTTGGGGACGCTGGTAATCGAACTTCACTTGCCGATGAGTCGAATTGGATGCGCGTTATTTCGGATTTTGAAGGGGGGCGTTTCATTCCCGATTCAAGCTGGTGCAATCAGCCTGTTCTATTGGGGTCTCCTTGTTTGGCTTGGGGAGATGTCAAAGGCCAAGGTGTGACGGAAGGACCTGTTTCGGGTACGACCGTTTCCTTAAGGATGCGCACCCAGGTATTGCGTTCTGAAGACGAAATTGAAGATCTCGGTTGGAGAGCTTGGCAATTTGAATGGGGCAACGAGGGCCAGTGTCTTCCCGTTCTTGAGGAGCTGATGACTGCCGATTTGAGACTCAATCGGTGGGAGTGTTGGTGTCCTGCAGAAAAGGCTTTTGGCTCTCAGGGGTTTCCTGAAGCAGGGATTCGGGTCGGAGATGTTGTCGGATTCCAGTGGGAACTGGAGCAGATCCTGACAAAGGAAGCGTCCATTTCGGAATCAGGGAACTCGCTAGTGTCCCAATAAGAACAAACAGGGTCTTTTTTGTAGATCTGGAGCAGTCGCTTTTTTCCACTCTTCAATGCTCATTGATCGGACCCACTCGCTTTCCAGTGTGAGGTCAACGGCCACGCACAGTTGTTGATCTGAGGTGAGTCGTTCCAAGCATTCATTGAACGTTGTTTGGTTTCGATACGGAGGCTCCATGAAAATCTGAGTTTCTTTTCTGCGTTGCAGTCCTTCTCGCATTTCTTTCCATAGGTGGTCACGGCGCTTCTGATCACGCGGTAAATATCCTTTGAAGGCAAATTGTTGGCCATTCATACCGGATGCCATCAACGCCAACAAGATGGAGCTTGGGCCAATGTGCGGAATGACACGCCAGCCTGCATTGTGAGCAATTCTTACTGCAGGCGCGCCTGGATCCGCAATTCCGGGACAGCCTGAATCGGACATCAGGGCGATGTCAGCATCAGATCGAAACCACTGAATCAGTTCCACTAAATCTTGCGGATCTGAGTGCTCGTTTAAAAGGAAGATGTCCTTATTTCTCGGGTCCTCCGTTGGGAAGGCATCTTTAAGAAGGCGTCTTGCAGACCCTTCGCTTTCAGCGATGACGCGGTCGCAATTTCGCAGTGCCTCAATGCCTGAGGCGGCAAGATGCCATTCAGGTGTTCGGCTTCCCAAGGTGTTCGGGATGAGATGAAGTGTCTTCATGAATTCTTCTATTTCGACCACTGTTCAATCCAATGGATGGAAGCTTTTTCTAACATCGCATATACCTTTTGGAATCCTGTTTCGCCACCGTAATACGGGTCAGGAACATCCACTCCATCTACAAACAAAAGCAACTCAGCGGGCCCTTTAGCAATGCGCTGGGCGTCCATCATGTTCTGTTGATCCATGCAAAGAATCACGTCGAAATGTTCAAAGTCAGCGGCTTTGAGTGGCCTCGACTGCTGATCAGAGATGTCCAATCCATGGGCTCGCATGACTTCTTGGGATCGCGGGTCGGGGCCTTTTCCAGCATGCCAATCGATGGTCCCTGCTGAATCCACTTCCAAAGAAAGGTTGTGCTTGATTCCTTGCTGTCGAATCAATTCTTCTCCAATAGGTGACCGGCAGATATTGCCCAAGCAAATCACCAACACACGTTTCATTTCTGTCGAAATCAGTGGATTGCCAACTTCTTTTCCAAGTCGTCCAAATACTTTCTGAAATGCTTGTCAGTCTCTTGCAAGTTGTTGACCGTCCTGCACGCATGAAGAACAGTCGCGTGATCTTTTCCTCCGCAGTGCAAACCAATATTCGCCAGAGAACTCTTGGTCATTTTCTTGGAGAAGTACATCGCGATTTGTCTGGCCTGGACGATTTCTCGTTTGCGCGTTTTTGACTTCAATAACTCCAAAGGCAAATCGAAGTAGTCGCACACCACCTTTTGGATGTAATCGATACTAACCTCACGTGCGGTATTCTTGACAAACTTGTCAATCATTTGCTTCGCGAGCTCCAGGGTGATTGACTTTTTATTCAGGCTACTTTGAGCGATCAAAGAAATTAAAGCGCCTTCCAACTCTCTCACATTTGATGTGATGCTATAGGCTAGATACTCTACAACTTCACGTGGAAGTTCAATGCCGTCTGCGTACATCATTTTCTCTAGAATCGCCATGCGCGTTTCAAGAGAAGGGACTTGAAGGTCAGCGCTGAGGCCCCACTTAAAGCGGCTCAACAAGCGTTGTTCCATGCCTTGCATCTCCACTGGTGGCTTGTCGCTTGTGAGAACGATTTGCTTGCCAGTTTGGTGCAGGTGATTGAAAATATGAAAGAAGACGTCTTGTGTTTTCTCTTTTCCACTGAAGAACTGAACGTCATCAATCAAGAGCACGTCAATCATTTGATAAAAATGACTGAAATCATTGACCGAGTTATTACGTACGGCATCGATGAATTGATGTGTGAATTTCTCTGAGGAAACATACAGGACTGTGAGTTCTGGGTTTTGTTCCTTGATCTCCAGTCCAATGGCGTGAGCCAAATGTGTTTTGCCAAGTCCTGTAGATCCGTAAATCAACAGTGGGTTGAAGGCTGTCCCTCCAGGTTTGTTCGCGACAGCGTAACCGGCTGACCGAGCTAATCGATTGCATTCACCTTCAATGAATTGGTCAAAGCTGTAATTTGGATTCAGATTTGAATCAATGTTGAGCTTTCGTAAACCCGGAATAACAAAAGGATTTTTGATCGGAGTTTCATGCATGCCAACGGGCATTGCAACCGTAGGGTTTTTTGCGGACTGTCGATTGGATGCTGGAATCTTGACGGTGTAAGGGCTGGAGGCTTGGTTCCCCGATGCGCCTACGTTCTCCATAATAATACTGTACTCCAACCGTGCGTCAGGTCCAAGTTCTTTACGTATTGTCTTGCGAAGTAAACTGATGTAGTGCTCTTCAAGCCATTCATAAAAGAATTGTGAAGGCACTTGTATTGTCAGCACCTGGCTCTCCAGCTTCAAAGGTTTGATCGGAGCAAACCATGTCTTGAACGCTTGGGGGGTAATGTTGTCTTCAATGACTTGAAGGCAGCTTTTCCAAATGGTCAAGTGTTCTTGGCTCATGATTTTTTTAGATCTGTAGGGTCGTGTTAACAAAATCGGAGTCTTACTGACGAAAGTCAATTTCCTCCTTGAGCGTGCAAGATTTGGATAAACTAGCGGAAAAAAAAATGCTCGACATATTGACTTTTCGTTAAATTAGATTTAGGAGTTCAAATCACCAATTAACATATAGCTATCGATATGTATTAAGTCGCAATTAGTCGATATCTATAATTTTAAACTATTGATATAGAGATAAATACATAAATATAATCTTTATATAAAATATGCTTTTTGCGGTCGGATTGAGTGTGTCAATTTTTTCTTGATAGATGATTTAATGAACTTTTTCTCGTTCATAAGTTGAGAATAGGGTGTTGATCGAGAGGGCTTGCTTGAGTTCGTTGGTTTTTGGGACTGTTTTGTCGATCTCGATCAATACGGTGTCTGAAGTTTGAGAAAACAGATTCAATGCTACCCTGAGTTGTGAAATACAATGGTGGATGTATTAAATCATCCAATCTGGATCTTTTCAATTCCGGCGAATTCTAAAAAAGTGCATCACGCTAGCAGAGGTTTTCAAAAGATCACGCAAGAAAATGATTCAGAACCCGATGTTTCTTTAAGAGCTTAAATGTGGGATGAAGACTGATCATGTATTCGTCAGTCTCGTCAATTGACATATGTGCTAAGTTGTTCTTCATACAGCGGCAAAATGTTATCCCACTTGAATGTTTTGGCAGCTTGTCTGGCTAGATTTTGATAGTTCTTGAAGTCTGCTTGAAAATCGATGAGTTGTTCACTTATGCTGCACGAGGAATCTCGAAAAAACGCTGCCGGCATCCAATCGTCGTAGGCGTGGCCTTTTGAGACCAATGGGACTACACCGGATTGCATGGCTTCCAATACGCTAATCCCAAAGTATTCTTGTCTCGGATCATGAATGAGAAAGTCACATGAATTGAGCCAATTGAAGTATTCGTGGCGGGAATCAGTGTATCCCGTGTGTAAGATTTGATCTTTGAATGTGTCGTGAATGTCTTTCCAGGCTTGAGGCATGCGATCGAATTGCTGACCAAGAAGAACCAATTTGAAATCTATATTTTGTTGGCTCAGTTCGACCAGTGATCCGAAAAAATAATCTGGGGCTTTGTCATGTTCCCACCGATGATTCCACAAAAGCACAGGTATCTTCTCTTTTTTGAGTGAGACGAGTTCACTGGGCTCAAGGGCCGTGTTGCAATCTATCCCAATGGGCATCACGGTACTTTTTGTGTTTATGCGGTCCCGAGCGGTTGATAGCTTGTGGTCGGGTTGCTCGGATAAAAAATGGTGAACAGCATCGAGGAACTGTTTCCGGTGATGTGCGGAATTGAACCACACCGTATCGGCGGCGAGTGCGGATTGGATGTTCATGAAGCCATAGGTTCGGTTTTGTCCATTGCGAAAATCCGGGTCTGCCTTGTTCCACGGAAAGGTGAGTTGGTTCTCATGGAAATACTGAATGATGGGCACCGCCCGCCACCACGCAGGCAGGAGCCCTCTGAATGCAGCGACATCCATCATGTCTGTGGTTAAGATGGCATTCGGTAGCGTGTTTGTTTCCTCTATAATGGAAGCGAAAGCAGCGGCGCTGCCGTGCATTCGCCATTTCCAATGTCTTCCTTGGAGGGTGAGCAGCTCCACCTTTACACGGCTTCGTTCATTCAATCGAGTTGTCAATGCATTCGACCAATAGGCATGAGAGCCCGTGTGGAAAGGATCAAGCAAAAGCAAGTTCATTGTATGATCCATTGTTTGATTTTCGCCCACCAAGAATGTCCAGAGACTGTCTTTGATTGCAGGCTGGGTTGACCAGCGTCAATCCAAGCAGAATACCAAAGGTTGCCAATTGTGGATATGGATTGCTGCATGCGCCGTTCAACTTGCCCGTCTAAAGCTGTGTGGTACTGTGTGGCAAACTCTTGGGATCGCATGCGTTGTTGTGTTCTTCCTCGTTCGACATATGCATGGGTGGCATTGATGCCCATTTCTAGACTGATGAGCGCTTCAAAGTACAAAACGCTGTCGACAGCCAGGTGACTTGTGAAGGTCGCATTCCAAATGGAGTTTCTGTGATCTTCAATATAGACTGCCGCTGGCAGCTTCGAATCGATTCCAGGAGTCAATTGATAGGTTCCAATAAACTGCTCAGGCAGCTGTGTTTCCCATAAGGAGTGAATTCCGCGCTGCCCCGTTTCCGCTCCGTTGTAATTGGATGTCGTATGCAAGGGGACATGTAGGTCTGCCACATAATGCCCTAAATCGACTGCGTTTCTGAGAATCAGCTGTTCATTTTTCGTTGAAAATGACTCCACCAATCGGTAGTAGGTTGTTATGGCGCTCCATGGACCGATCCCATTCGCAAAGACCAGTGAATCGCCATATATACTGTTGGCTTCGATTTGATTCCTGTGGAATAGATGGACTAAACTATCCAGTTCGAATCCGTAATTGTCCAGGTCGATGAAATGCTTCTCCGCTTCTCCGATGACTCCGTGCTTCCGTAAATCGGCGTCGACGGCATGTGCGACAATCCAAGAACGGTGGGACTTGAAAAATGTATACAGCGGATCGGGGAGTGTCTGAATGGCAGCGTCGTGGATGCAGCGGTGTGAAGAAAACCCCCAGCTGCTGAGCAACAAAATCAAACAAGTAAAACGACCAAGTCGTTCAACGTAATCAACCGTTTTTTTTGATGGACTTAGCTCAAGAAATCGATGGTTCAGCATGGCCTAACTTGACCAAATATCCATCGCGTAAGATGGGGATGGTGGTCAAATTGTTGGGCGTTAGGCAGTACTTCACATCCTCGTTTAAATTCAATCGACGCAATCGACGTCTATGGGAAGAGGCTTTTAGAAAAGCGAACATGTTGTCTCGAGCAGAGCGGTAGAGAAACTTTGAGGCAACAGTGCTGTCTTCGTCTGCTATAAAATTACCTGAATCAATCAGCACGTCTGCAATCGCTCCAGCGCAAATCGTGTCCTCCAAATTGAATTTGTCTTTCCAGCCAGAAGCCAGAATGAGGACATCTTCGTTGCGCTGTACCAACCAGGCTGTGAGCGCATCTAAATTGTTTAAAGCTCCAATGACGACGGTGTTTTTGTCTTTCGCGATATCGATGGCTTTGGTGCCATTGGTGGTCGTGAGAACAATGGTTTGGCCAACAAATTCCTTTGCTCTGTCGATATATGCGATGGGGCTATTACCCAGTTCAAACCCGTCAACAATCTCTCCATTTCTTTCAGCGGCAGCAATGAATCCTTTGCTCATCCACTTGCGTGCTTCTTCTACAGAGGCGACAGGCTTGATTTTTTCAACCCCATTTTCGAGTGCAGTGCAAATGGCAGAGGTCGCCCGCAGAACATCAATGACCACGATCAATTGGAAACTCTCTTGATAGAGCTTGTATTCAGCAGGTGAAAAGCAAATTTCTACGCGTCGCTTTGTGTCCATGAACTGTTCTTATTGGATGTAAAAATAGAGGTTGAGAGAACCTCCATTGGAGCGTCTCAGAGATAGGGTTAGACTCGACGAAAGTTACAACGCAGAATGGGTACTACTTTTTTGGGAGGAAACCGGGGCGCACGACGGTTGCGGGAATGGCGTTTTTGCGAATCCGAATGGCAACATGCTCCCCGAGCGTTGCAAAGCTTCGATTGATGTATCCCATCGCAATGCCCTCACCAAGCGAAGGGGATTGCGTGCCGCTGGTGATGTGGCCAATGGTCTCGCCAGCGCTATTTTCGATGGCATAGCCTTGTCGAGGAATCCCGCGCTCAAGCATCTTGAACCCTCTCAAAACACATTCTGTGCCTTGCTCTTTTTGTGCTTTGAGGTGCTCACAATCCACAAAGTCACCCTGGAATTTGGTGATCCAGCCCAGTCCCGCTTCGATCGGAGAAGTGGTTTCGTCGATGTCGTTTCCGTACAGACAAAATCCTGCCTCCAAACGCAAAGTGTCTCGAGCGCCCAAGCCACAGGGTGTAGCACCGGCGAGCAATAAGCCTTCCCAAATGGAAGGCGCGGCATCGTGTCGCACGTACAATTCAAATCCTCCAGATCCAGTATAGCCAGTAGCGCTGATCAGGGCGTCATGCCCGAACACGTTGCCCGGTGCAAACGTGTAGTACTTCATTTTATCCAGGTCAGGGATATCGCAGAAGGGTTGCAATAAACCTGCGGTATGGGGGCCTTGGACTGCAATCAATGACCAGTCGTCGGATTCATCGACAACGGTGGCATTCCATTGGTTTTGAGAAGTGATCCAATCGAAATCTTTGACTCGGTTTGAGGCATTGACAACGAGCATGTACTCTTCCTTTGACACGCAGTAAACGAGCAAATCATCGACGATACCGCCTCGCCCATTGGGCATGCAACTGTATTGAACTTGCTCCGAGTCCAGCGCGGAAGCATCGTTGCTCGTGATCCACTGAACAAGAAGCAGTGCTTCGGGCCCCTGAATGCGAAATTCACCCATGTGAGAAACATCAAAAATGCCGCAGGCATTCCTGACCGAGTGGTGTTCTTCGACCAATCCAGCATAGGATACGGGCATCTCAAACCCAGTAAAAGGCACCATTTTAGCCCCCAGTTTCAGGTGGCTCTCATAGAGAGCAGTGCGGCTTAAGGAGTCATTCGTTGCGTTCATGCGGCGAATTTAATCAACTCGAGCGGGATGTTGAACCAACTCAGGCAAGCGCGCATTCAATTCATTGGGGCCTAGGATGAAAAGTGCGTCCAATGCTGACAACCCGCCAACGAAGGGCTGGCGATCCTCATAGAGTTGGGTGTACCTGTTGAACGTCCAGCCGTGTCCTCGAAGGGCCTGGCGTTCGCGCAAATCGAGTTGAGGTTGAAATGCAATGGGGTCTTCAGAAATTGAAGGGAGCGTCCAATTGCACGTGGTCGCCATCCAGTGAAGTGTGGCATGGCACCAATCGGAGAGCAATTTATGATCATCCGATGTAGCGGGTAAGAATTGAAGCCAAAGCGCTTCCAATTCTGGGGCGAAATGTTCAAAGAACGGAGCTGCACCATAGGCGGTTTGGATGCTTCGCCAGAGGACTTTTGGCTGCACATGCGAAGACAGCACTGCTGTGTTCGTCTTCATGTTGAGCGGATTTCCAGCTTGCTTCACAGGGAAAGACACGTTAAACGCCCCGTCAGCCTGCACCAGCTGCAAGCGATTTCGAAAGGACTGTTTTACAAACGATTCGTTGGTCGCTATGATACTCGAGCCGGCATGGTGTCCCAATGCCAAGAACCACCAATGAAGCGGCGGGAAGGGGCAGAGCGGCAGAACGGCTATCACTGGACCGACTTGAACATGCGGTTCCATCGAATTTTACTTTCTCCATGCTGCGCTTCGTTTTGCTTGGAAAACCAAACGAAAGAGGCTCTTCCCACGACATGTGTGGAAGGAACAAATCCCCACATGCGAGAATCTGCAGAACGATGACGATTGTCTCCCATCATCCAGTAGTAGTCCAATTCAAAGGTGTACTGATCTGTTTCTACTCCATCGATGCTGATCGTACCGTTGATTTCTTGAAGATCATGGCCTTCATACACATCGATGGCACGGCGGTAAAGATCAAGATTTCTTTGGTCGAGGGTGACCGTCAAGCCTGCTTTGGGAAGTAGGATTGGACCGACATGATCTGGATCCCATTGGTCAAACTCAGCCGAACGGACATTGGGGAACATTTCATTGGATCCTTGTCGACCGCTCACATCCATCCGCACGATAGATTGTGCGAGAGAGCCATTTTCGAGCAGCAACATTTCGGCATCGGTTAACGCAAGAATAACCTCAATCTGATCACCTTCTTTGCGAGCGGACCCAAGATCTACATTCGTTAATTCCAATCCTTTGATGGCACGACGTGCGTCCAGTTGTGTGTTGAAGATGACACGGTATTCGAATTGAACTCCGGGTGGTGGAACGATGGCTTCACCATTGATATGAATCAGACCATCGATGACTTCCAGTGTTTCCCCAGGCAAAGCCACACAGCGTTTTACGTAGTTTTCAGACTTGTCTAGAGGCCGGCTTGCAATGCCGTATTTGGAGGCCATTGACTTGCGTGCCAAATCAATATACGTCTTGCGGTCCGATTCAAACAATTCCAAGTTTCCTTGACATTGTGAAATGGCTTCTCTTCTCAAGATCCCGTAATAATCGTGTCCAACCAACTGATGGTCGACTACGATGCTGTCTCCGTGAGGGAAATTGAATACGACAGCATCATAGCGCTCGACCTCTTTCCAACCTGGAAGGCGCATAAATGGCAACGAAAACCACGATGTATAGCTCGGGGTTAATGAGCCCGGTAATGCATTGTGTATCAGCGGCACGGCGACGGGTGTCTGCGGGACTTTCGCGCCGTACGCGGTTTTACTCACGTAGAGATAGTCGCCTACGAGCATGCTACCTTCCATGGAGGCCGTCGGAATGGTAAACGCCTCGAAGAAAAATGCACGGACCACACTGGCGACAATCAGCGCCCAAAGGATGGACTCTCCCCAATCGCGACCGACAGACTTTTTCTTTTTTGACCAATCACGTCGGCCCACATGCTTTTCATCTGATTTGGACAAAAGGGGGATAAACAACCATGGAAGCGCGCCCATTTTCCATTGATCAGCAGTTGAGCGTTGATTGAATACAATGCCCAATTCGACCTGCATAATCACGAGCATGGCCAAATTGATTCCTGGGACAATGAGTAAAAGTATCCAGTACCAGGGTCTACCAATGACCTTGAGCCATGTCCAATAATTCAGACCAGGGATGGAACCGTGCCATGCGGTAAGACCAGCACGTTTGAAAACACGTGGTAAAAACACGAGGTGCTCGAGGATGAGCAATAAAAGTAAAATCCAGGGGATGAGATTCATAGTGGATTGGATTGCGTCAAAGGGACTTGGAGGCGTGTTGAAGGTGGTCGGCGGGATTGCTTTGCTGAATCCTCCCAAGGTTCCAGTTCAGTTGAATGCCAAAAGCGGAAGCTGTGGGAGTGACGCGCAAGGGGATAGGAACAAGACGCAAAGAGAGGTCTTCGCCCACATCAAATGACATCAAATTGGCGTCTACATGGGCGTCAAGAATGCTCAACAGATGAACGCCTGCAAGCGCTAAGTATGATAAGTCTCGCTGTTTTTGATACGCTGTTTCAAGCTGACGCCATTCCGATTCAGTGCCTCCAATAGTTGGGTCAGGCAATTCCGTTCCGTTTCCGTCAGCGATGATGGTGTTACGGTATAGATTGAGCTGTTGTTGGTTGAACTGAATCGCGCTGATGCAGTATATCCATCCTCCCCAAACGAGGGGGGCCTTCCAGTATTTCTTGTTGATCACTTGTCCTGAACCGGGAAGAATGGCTGCAAAGCGTGTTGTGCGGGTGATTCTCTCAGATGTTGCGGACGCGACAGGAGTTGTTTGACCTCGAGCGCCGAAGGCGATCAAGATAGTGGCAACCAAGAACATAGAGCGAAAAGAGAAAGCAGCGGCCATGGACACCATTTGGATTACAGGTCTAGTGAACGCAAGAGGGTGTCCAAATCGTCTGTCGAACCAAAAGGAATTTCAATCTTTCCCGCGCCATCTGCAAGAGAGCGAAGCATCACCTTTTTTCCGAATTTTAAACGCAAATCAGCCTGTACTTTTTGCTGGTCAAAGGAAAGGCCTGAACGTTTTTTGCCAGGAGTTGATTGGGTTTTGCGGGCTTGTGCGAGTTGTTCTGCATCTCTGACCGATAAGCCTTCCCTCTGGATGCGCAAGAAAACCTCTTTCTGCCAGTCGCTATCATCAATGGAAACCAACGCTCTAGCGTGCCCCATGGAAATGGTTTTGTTTCGAACAGCTAATTGAATTTCCCACGGTAACTGAAGCAGCCGCATGTAATTCGTGATGGTTGTGCGGTTTTTCCCCAATCGCATCCCCAATGCTTCGTGAGTCAAATTGCACTCTTCGATCAAACGTTGAAATGAAATGGCGACTTCGATGGCATGGAGGTCTTCGCGCTGGATGTTCTCGACCAACGCCATTTCAAGGAGCGTTTGGTCATCAGCTTCACGGATGTAGGCTGGAACGGCATCGAGTTCTGCAATTTGTGCTGCTCGAAAGCGTCGTTCTCCGCTGATTATTTGGTATTTCTCCGCTCGAACACGGTGAACCGTAATGGGTTGAATGATTCCGAGTTCTCGAATGCTTTGAGCCAATTCCCCCAAAGCCTCTTCATCAAAATCTTTTCGTGGCTGGTCGGGATTGGCCTCGATTTGACCAATGGTAAGCAGCGCAATGGAGCCGGCCATGTTCCCGATAATGGGTGGCGAAACAGCGCTGCTTTGAGTGGTAGTGGACTCCGGTAATGAAGGAGCTCCTTCAAGCAGGGCTCCGAGACCGCGTCCCAATGCTTGCCTCTTTGACATCTCAGTTGTTTGGTACAGGAATGTACTTCTCCTCGTCAGATAATTGAGTCAGCTTATTCCGCTGAAGAATTTCTCTTGCGAGATTGAGGTAATTGACGGACCCTTTGGAGGAAGCGTCATGCATGATGATAGACTCACCAAAACTAGGAGCCTCTCCCAAACGGGTGTTGCGATGGATAATGGTATGCATCACCAAATCTTGGAAATGGGTGCGGACCTCATCGACCACCTGATTGGCGAGGCGTAAACGCGTATCGTACATCGTCAATAAAATACCTTCCACATCCAACGCCTTGTTCAATTGACCTTGAACAATTTTGATCGTGTTGAGTAGCTTTCCGAGTCCCTCAAGTGCAAAGTATTCGCATTGAACTGGGATTAAAACAGAATGAGCGGCACACAGGGCATTGACCGTAATCAATCCCAAACTTGGGGAACAGTCGATGATGATGAAGTCGTAATCGTCCACGACAGACTCAAGAGATTTTCGCAATTGAAAATCACGCTCTTCCACAGAAATGAGTTCGATCTCCGCTCCGACGAGGTCAATTCTCGCAGGCAATAAATCCAAATTAGGAGAGGAGGTGCTGACAATGTTTTCTCGGACAGAGGCTGTACCTAGAAGCGCTTCATACGTTCCGCCTGTGACCGTTGACGGATCGAGTCCTAGACCGGAAGTGGCATTGGCTTGAGGGTCGGCGTCCACTAGGAGCGTTTTGAATTCCAAGACACCAAAACAGGCGCTCAAATTGATCGCAGTGGTTGTTTTACCAACTCCGCCTTTTTGATTGGCGATGGCTATAATTTTCCCCATGTGTCAAATCCTACTTTCCGATGATAATGCTCTTCTAAGTGCAGCGGGATAAACGATGACCATTCACCCACTGGCCTAGAAGACTGAACGTTAGCTAAAAATGACTAGAATGAGGTTGAAAAGCAAAACGCGAACCATCAAAATAGCCTCAGAAGCTCTTCAAATATAGCGAGGGTAGCCCATGCGTCGCCGGGAAAGTTATCAACGAAATAGAAGCTTGTTTCAGGAAGCGTACGAGCTATGAAGCCCTTCTATTCTTACAAGTCGTCAAAACTAATGTCATCCGAATCGGCGGTATTTTCCTCTGCTTTGGACTCGACTGATTCGTGATCGCTTGCATCGTGTGCAACATCATTTGACGCATCATCGGGCGATGAACTTTGCTGTTGTTCTTGAGCAAGTCGCTCGGCCATGGGGTCACGATAGTTTCCCGAAGCCATCAATTCTTGGATTTTATCCACGGCCGCAATAAAACCATGCTCGAAGTTGGCGAAATCTTCTCGATACAAGAAGATTTTGTGCTTTTGGTAGTGCACACTTCCATCGTCTTCGAACCGTCTTTTGCTTTCGGTAATCGTCATGTACAAATCTTGTCCACGCGTTGCCTTAACATCAAAAAAATAGGTGCGTTTTCCAGCTCGAACTGGATGTGAGAAGAGTTCTTCTCTGTGTGGTTGGTCGCTCATCTTTCTATCTCTATCGCTGCTAATATATTGGAAGCGAATGGAGATGCAAAAGATTCATTGCTCCAATTGTCTCAGCGAATCAAGAGCAAGTGTCCAGAATGGGTGGTGGGCAGCAATATTTGATCCTCCATCCAGGCATTCCAGAAATACAAGCCGTCTGGTGCAAAGTGCTCTCCTTCATTCACTTGCCCAAGCCAAGGTTCTTGGGGATCCCGTGTTTCCCACACCATCTCTCCCCAACGATTGAAGATTTGAATGTGATAATTCGTGATGCCCAGGGCCGAAGGCAACCACACATCATTGAGTCCATCTTGGTTGGGTGAAAAGGCATTCGGAGCATAAAACACCGTGCCGTTGACGGCGACTTGCCCCTGCGCAGTGCTGGTACATCCAGCGGCATTCACAACCGTTTGTGTGACGTCAAATAAACCGCCATCAGAATAGAGATAGGTCCCGTTGCAATCACTGGAACTTCCTCCATCGCCAAAATTGTAAAAGCAATCGACCCCGCTGCTGGCCAGAGATTCAAATGAAACTTGTGGATTGAGAATGTCCACTTGGTTGGGAGTGATGTCGAACCCAGCTTGTGGAATTTCTAAAATGCTGACCACGTTGGATTGAGTTGATATCAATTCCTGACTACAAAACCCTCCGGTTGTCATTTCGAGTGTTACAGAAAAAGTTCCTGGATTGTCGTAAACGTGACTTGCGCTGGCTGCCGGTGATGTTGTTCCATCTCCAAAATGCCACACATAAGAAGTCGACGTTTCTGTCTCACTTAAGTTGGTGAATGAAACCAGATGAGGCGGGCAACCGACATAGGGTCCTCCTGAAAAGGCAATGGTTGGGTCTTGGATGACCCAGATGTCTTCAGACGCAGTGACTTCACAGCCGTTTGCGACGGCTGTAACAGTAACCGTGTACGTTCCTGGTTCAGCGAACACAAGGTTTTGCACCGTTGAACCGGTGATGTTTTGATTGGTTGTCTCACCTCCGAAATCCCAGCTGTACGTCGTTCCGGTCTCATTCTCAAAAAGCGGCAGCAATGAGAAATTATTGGTCGAAAAGCATTCTGGATCGGGAGGCGTAAAAGCCGGATCGATTTCCGGGAATATTTCAACTGTTGCCCATGCGGTATCGGCACACGTGTAATCCGCTGAGGCAATCAATTGGACTGTGTATACGCCGTCTGATGGAAAGGTGAACGTGGGGGTTTCCTCGGTGCTTTGATCTTCGTCTCCGAATACACCAAAATCCCACCACCACGATTCACCATTGGCACTCAAGTTTTCAAAATCAAAGGTGTAGCCTTGGCAGAAAGAGCTTTGATCCGCAATGTTGGCCTCGGGCTGAGCGGGGGCTACCCAATCAAAGGTCGTCGTCGAATTGCAGCCAAAATGGCTGGCAGTGAGAGAGACATCCCAGGTGTCGGCGTTGTTAAATTGAATGCCTCCCGGGTTAACCAAGTTAGATGCCGTGGGGCTGCCGCCGTTGAAGGTCCACGTGAGGTCGGTTGAAGCATTGAATGCGCCAAGTGCTTGAAAAGAAAAGGTTTCCACGTCTCCTGCACAAACGAAGTCAGAAACAGAAATTTCGGGTTGTATGGGTTCGTATACATAAAAGACTTGAGAGGAGGTGTCTGCACAGGGCCACGAGGGATTGGCAATCAAAAGCACTTCATAAACTCCGGTATCCGGAAAAGTAAATTCGGGGTTGGACAAGGTGCTGATGTCTGTGTCCGAATCAGGTACGCCAAAGTCCCAGAGCAAATCCTGCGCTCCGATACTGTTTTCAGAAAACTGGAGCGTCTCTCCGATGCACAGTTGCGCGTTGGTTTGGGGTTGAGCGGCAGATATGATTGTCGGATCGCACATCACCACGTTGAATTGAAAATCCCGCATCACGGTACTGAGCAATTCACCATCACGGTATTCCGAGACGCAAATGCCAATCACGTAAGCTCCCGGAGTTGTCGGGAATCCAGTGACCTGTCCTGTAGCTGGGTCAATACTAAAAGGTGGATTTGATGGGATGGGATCGACAGCACTGTAGCCACCTCCCCATGGAATGTCGGTCAAGGTGACTGCTGGAAGAGGATTCGGAGAAGGGTCGTTGGGAGATCCTCCGTTTAGAGGAGTGCAAAACGAATAGACCAAATCATCTCCATCAATGTCGATGGCGCTTTGATCCAAAAAGAAGTCAAAATTTGTGCAAATGGCTTCCGGGGGATACACTTGAAACTGTGGGCTGCTATTCGGGTTGCTATCTGAAACGTTGGGAGGGATCTGCGTAGTGAGCGTAATGCCGACATCCCCTGGATTGGGGATGTTCGCGATGCCTGGATTGCGACAACAACGTTGAAATATGATGTCGTATCCAACAGCACTCGGAGGCAGGTTGACTGTAATGGAATACTCCAATCGCTGCATACAAAGTTCTGGGGGCAAGATGCCACAAGGATTCTCAAGAACGGTCTCTAGCGGGGTGATTGAAGCAACAGTCAGTGGAACATTGTAAACGTTGTATTCGACGTTGCCTTCAAAAATGCCCAACATGATGGACGGGTCGAGATTGGTTCCTCCATTTTGCCATCCCCCCGGCTCTACATTGCTACTAAAACACTCCCGATAAAAAATCAATGAAATCAAAAAATCGCCGTTTCCGAGGTACTCATAATACACTTCGCCACCCATGGCGTGTGCAGCTCTAGCTGTGTTTGGTACAAACGCAAACAGCAGGGCTGTTCCAAGGAGGAGAGCCTTCACATAGCCTGCACCTCTGGACGAAGTACAGGAGGGGATGCGCTGTTTTTTTTGTGAGATTTTCACGTTGGAAAGTTCGGTCATAAATGTGCCAAAACCTGCAGATACAACATTTGCATTGGGTGAAAGGTTGCAACATCCTTAACTTTAGGACGTGGAAGAACAACAAAAGCGCGTTCGTTTTGACGAAATGCCGCTGCATCCCGATGTCTTAGACGCGTTGGATGCCATGGGATTTGAAGGCGCTACGCCCATTCAAGCAGCAGCCATCCCAACGATATTAAAAGGCAAAGATTTAATGGGCGTCGCCCAAACAGGGACGGGCAAGACAGCGGCGTTTCTGCTGCCTGTCATTGATCGGATTCTTGACATGCCGGACAACGGGAAGGTCAAGGCTCTCATCGTCGTGCCTACTCGCGAGTTGGCGATGCAAATTGATCAGGCAGTGGAGGGCTTCGGTTATTATGCCAAAGTCACAAGCTTGGCCATTTATGGCGGAGGATCTGGGCACGATTTTTCACGAGAGAAAAAAGCCCTCACAAAAGGCGCGGACATCATCATTGTGACACCAGGTCGATTTTTATCCCATTTGAATTTGGGGTATGTGGACCTCAGTGAGTTGTCTTGTTTGATTCTGGACGAAGCAGACCGGATGTTGGACATGGGCTTCTTGGGAGATATCATGCGCATCGCAGAAAAATGCCGCAAGGAGCGTCAGACACTGCTGTTCAGTGCGACGATGCCTGATCGCATCGATACCTTGGCTTTGGAACTGCTCAACAACCCGGAAACGGTGAAGTTGGCGCTCTCAAAGCCTGCAGAGAAGATCAAACAAGGAGCCTACATTTTGTTTGATCATCAGAAGGATGCGGTTTTGGTGGATTTATTGAAAAATAGAAATGTGTCTTCAGGGATTGTTTTCACTTCGCGCAAACGCACAGTCGCTCAAATTACCCGGGTACTGAAGGAGGCTGGAATTGCATGTGGAAAAATCTCATCTGACTTGGAGCAGAGTGAACGTGAGGAAGTGATGTTGGCCTTTCGTCAACGAAAAATTCCGATTCTCGTGGCGACCGATGTTGTCAGCAGAGGGATTGACATCGATAGCATTGAGTTGGTTGTCAACTATGACGTACCCCCCAATGAAGAGGATTATGTCCACCGCATTGGTCGAACTGCGCGAGCAGATAAAGACGGGGAAGGCGTTACTTTGGTCAATCCAGATGACCAGCACCGCTTTATGCGGATTGAAAAATTGATCGAAAAGGTGGTCCCAAAATTGGAGATTCCCGAAAGACTTGGGAAAGGACCGGAGTACAACGGCGCGCGCGATCGATCAAGAGGTCCAGGTGGAGGCGGAAACCGAAAGGGTGGAGGCGGAAACCGAAAGGGAGGACAAGGGGGGAAATCAGGTGGGAATTACCGCGGTGGAAGTGGAGGAGGTAGAGGCAAAGGCCAGGGCGGTGGTTACAACCGGTCCAATTCTTCAAAGTCCAATTGATGGGTCAAGAGCGTTCAGAGGCTGAATGGAAGGAAAAGCTTGACCGTGAAACGCATTACGTCATGCGAGAAAATGGCACGGAGCGGCCGTTCAGCTCGGCGTATTGTGACCCCAAGTCCAACGGCTCATACGCTTGCAAAGGCTGTGGATCAGTGCTGTTTGATGCGTCGGCTCAGTTTGATGCGGGTTGCGGATGGCCCAGTTTTGATGCCGCCAAGGAGTCCAATCGAATCAAGGAGGTACTGGATCAATCTCACGGTATGGTCCGCGTTGAAGTGCGCTGCGCTTCGTGCGATAGTCACTTGGGCCATTTGTTCCCAGATGGGTCAACGGCTTCGGGAAACCGCTACTGCATCAATGGGATTTGCCTGAATCACAGCACGTGATAGCAAAGTCTTAGTCGGTCCAATCGAGATGACGGACGGATTACTTTTTATCCGTTCGCCCCATTTTGCCGAACGCTTTTCGGTTCTCAGTTGACATCCGCTGTTCTCGCGCTTTAACCATTTGCAGGCGGAACTCTCTTTCGAGCAATGGAATTCGCATGGCACGCTGAGATCCAATGATTTTCGCTATATCGAGTAATTCCTCATTCAAGAGCTCGACCTTGTGCATGGAAAGTTCCAAATAAGTCTGAAGGATTTGGTCGGAATCAAGGACTAGCAAAGCTTCTTGTTTCGTTGCTTTTTGGATCGACTGGATGCTGTCTTGGGTGCTATTAATGGCCTCTTTCCCCTGCTCCCAAATGGGCCAAAAAAGTTTTGCTTCCGATGAGGTCAACTCCAAACCTTCAGTGAGGAATGCTGTGTGCAATAAATCCATTTTGGCTCTCATAGCTTCCCGATCTTTTGGGGTACGCGTCGAGTCGGACGGTCTCTGAGCCTGAAGCGTTAAGACTGTGAAGCTGAATAAGAGGAGGAGGATTGGATTTTTCATGTGAACGAGGTTACGCATGTTTTTGTTTCTAAATCGAGATTGAATTCCAGTGGGCATCGTTAGACGTCATCGAGTAAGATGTCATCAAATAAGGCTCCATCATCAAGCCATTCTTCAAGCATGTCATCGGGAACGTTAAGAGATGGCTCCTGTTGTTCAAGTAAACATGCATACGTTTGACACGCTGCATGAGCGTTCCATTGCTGCACGCTAAAAACAACACCAATGATACCAATCCAGAAAGCGGCAGCGCGCATCCATGATCTTCGTGCGGGTTGATTGAATCGTGAAGCAGATTTTTCGCTCTCTTCCAGTCTTTGACGGATGCGCTGCCTTTGGTCATCAAAGAACCCGTCTGGCACATTGAAGGGGGAGGATGTTGGCATGTCTTCCATGGTGTTTTGACGTTCTGTTAGTGATTAGGTTTAAGCGGGCAAAACCACGTTGGCACGTATTTTTTTTGAAGCATGGTGGAATGACGCTTTCAGGGCACCCTCTGTTTTACCGGTTATGGCGGCAATTTTTCGGAAACTGAATTCATCAAAATAACGAAGAACGAACACCTGTCTTTGACGCGGAGGCAATGTCGAAATAGCGGCTTGCAAGCGTGTTTCGGCTTCATCGGCATCAAACAAAGCGTCTTCATTGAGATGACTTAAGGCTGCATGATTGGCAGCGTCCAATGAAACCCATGAGTGGGTTTTTCGTTTGCGCATGGCGTCCATGGCCTTGTGATAGGCAATGGTCATCAGCCAGGTTGAGAAGGTGGCTTTTTTTTGAAAAGTGTCAATCGACTTCAACACTTGAATCATGACCTCTTGGCTCGCATCATCTGCGTCTTGGTGATTCACCAACAGTTTGCGCATATAGAAATAAATAGGCTGCTGCCAAGCATTCATAAAGCCCTCAAAAGCCTTCGATCGAATGTGTGGATTCGAATGGGTCATTCCATCCAGCCAATCAGGCTGTTCATAAGCGTCGTGATCGTTGCTGATCTTTTTTGGCATCATAGCATCCCTTGTCACTTGGACGAGGCTACCGCACAAAAGTTTAATGCGAATTAGCTTGATGGTGGTTGCGACGGGGGAACCAAAACCACAAGAAGGCGCCCGCTAAGAAAGTAAGGGTGGCAATGAGCTCCGCTTGTGTAAATTCAATTCCAGCCATTTCCATGATGGCATTGACCCGGATTTTTTCAATCCAAAAACGTTCGAAGCCATTGAAAATGAGGTACAACGCAAAGAGTTGTCCAGGAATTTGGATGCGTTTCCGCAGCGACCAAAGCAGCGCGAAGATCAACGTGGCCAAGACGGTCTCGTAAAAAGCAGTGGGAAAAACAGCCGGATCCAAATAAGTCCCATACCCTTCGAAGATGGGCCAGGGGTCGGTTGGCTCAATAAGTTTGCCTGTGTAGCCCGCGCTGCGGGGACCATAGACACCGTTGACATTATTGGGATAGGCATAAGACCACGTCCATTCTGGCAACCATTGCAGCCATGTCGGCTGTGGATTGGGATTTGGAATGCCCCAGTCCCCGTCTCCACTGACTTGGCATCCGATCCGTCCAATGCCATAGCCGAGCATCAAGCCTGGGGCGGTAGCATCAGCCAAATGCAAGAACTTCAATCCGTACTTGCGTCCATATAAAAAGACAGCCAAACCGCCCATGAGAAGCCCTCCGTAGATGGTCAATCCTCCTAAGAAATTGCTCAACGATGGGTCGGTAAAGAAGCGAACGAGTTCGTCCGGATATTCGAGCAAATGAAAAAGTTTAGCCCCCACAATACCGCCGATTGCCGCTGCTGTTATGATTCCTCCAACATGTTGACTTGCTGGTAGTTCTATTGATTCGGTTCGAGGTTTATCGAGTTGTGAACTCCGGCTCTGTCTCCACCGAAGCCCTGCGAGTCCTCCCCCCATGATCAGTCCCAATAAAATACTGCCTTTCCCGCTGAAAAGATGTTCTTGGGGCATTCCAGAAGCGAACAACTCGGAGGCATTGAAAATCAAGTACAAGAACTTCCATCCAAAAAGAAACCCAAGTAAGCCTTGTCCTGCAATTTCCATTCCGCTCACAGGTTCTCCAACACGGATTTTCTGTGTCGTGGACTGGAACAATCCCGTTGATTGCTTGCGGTCCATCTCTCGCCGAAGCAACGCGGCGGCTACGAGAAACGCCATGGCCACAAAAAACCCGAAGCTGTTCACAATTTTGAGCGCAGAGATTTCCAGTCCGAAGAGATCGTAAATCGCGTGATAAAGTGTTGGATACATGGTTAAATTGAAAAGGAGGTTAGAGATAGCTTCTGACCGAGAATATATCCAGCGGCCTTGATGTCGGTGAGTTGAACCGTTTGAATGGTGTTCGCTTGAACAGCTTTCGAATCGATGGCCACGCGAACATATTCGGGGGTGAAGCCAAAGCGCAATTCATCCTCGGTCGATTCTTCAAACAAAACAGGGCGGTTCAGGCCAGTAAATTGCTCGTAATGTGCACGCTGCTTCTTTAATGAAAGCATCCGCAATTGCCGTGTGCGTTCCTTTCTAAGAGCCACCGGAACGACATTTTCGAGTCTCAAGGCCGTGGTTTTCGCGCGTTCAGAATACGTGAAGACATGCAAATAACTGATGGGTAAGCCCATTAAGAAGTCTTGAGTTTCTTTGAAGTGCTCATCCGTTTCTCCGTGAAAGCCGGTGATGACGTCGACTCCAATGGAGGCGAGTGGCATGCGTTCCCGTATACGTTCGATGCGCTGCACATATTCTGCGGTGCGGTATCGACGACGCATAGATTGTAACATCGCATCCGATCCACTTTGCAGGGGGATGTGGAAGTGTGGTTGGAACCGTTGGCTCTGGCTCACGAAATCAATGATCTCGTCGTTCAACAAATTGGGTTCTATGCTACTGATGCGAAAACGGGGGATGTCAATCTGTTCATCCAATGCCTGCACGAGCTCCAAAAAAGTAGAGCCGTGTGCCTTGCCAAAATCACCGATGTTGACTCCAGTTAGCACGATTTCTTGAGCTCCGGCGTCTGCAGCTTTGTGCGCTTCAATTAAAGTGTCCTCAATTGTGGCACTGCGCGAGCGGCCACGAGCGAGGGGGATGGTACAGAATGCGCAGAAATAATCACAGCCATCTTGAACTTTTAAAAAGGTGCGGGTCCGATCCCCGCTTGAAAATCCAGGAACAAATTCCCTCACTTCCTTGATGGGGCCGACTTCGATGGAGCCAATCTCGCGTTTCTCAAGAGAGTCGAGGTGTTCTAGTAAATTGAATTTCTCCTCAGCACCGAGCACCAAGTCAACGCCTTCAATGGAGGCTATTTCTTGTGGTTTCAATTGGGCATAACACCCGATGACAGCAACAAAAGCCTCGGGGTTGGAAGCCATGGCCCGTCGCACTGCGTGCCGGCATTTGGCATCGGCTTGTTCGGTGACACTGCACGTATTGATGACGACGACATCAGGAGCATCATCAATACTAACGCGCGCAAAACCAGCTTCAAGCAGTTGTTTGGCCAAGGTGGATGACTCGCTAAAATTCAGCTTGCAACCCAACGTATGAAATGCGGCAGTTCCTCCAGGCGTCATGCGACAAAGTTAACGAGAGAACAACTAGCGGATAGCCGGGTTATTTAACCGTGTTGGGAAGATTCATTCGCGTTGGCTTTTAAACTCATGAAGTCATCACTAACTTTCCCGCACCTGTGATTTATTTAAGAAACCAAACGTTATGCAAAAACTTTTCACTCTTGCACTGGCCATGGCATCTGCGACGATGCTTTTCGCTCAGTCTTTCTCCAACGCGAGCTCTTCCTTACCCGATTCTTACAACAGCGGAAACTGTGTGGGATTTACGGATATGAACAACGATGGCTTTGATGACATCGTGGTTTTGGACCAATCAAAGACTGTTAAGGTTTTGTACCAAGATGGTGACGGTGCATTCACTGAAGTGGATTATGGTAGCGTTTCAACTAGCAACCAATGGGGAATGACCATAGGCGATTACGACAACGACGGACACAAGGATGTTTTTTCCGGTGGTTCGTATGACGGTGTGCACATCAAGCACATCGATGCCGTGGGATCATTTACCGACATGCAGCTGGACAACGGCAATATGTTCATGCAAGCATGCAATTTTGCGGACATTGACAACGATGGGCAACTCGATGTTTTTGGTTGTCATGATGATGCGCTGTCACGAATGTGGTCAGGAAATGGATCTGCTCTGGACTACAACCAAGAGCTTTTCGATTTGACCGATTATGACTTCAGCGATTATCCAACGACAGATCATAGTGGCAACTATGGAACCGTTTGGTGTGATTTTGACCAGGACGGTGATCTTGATTTGACCATCGCGAAGTGCCGTCAATTTGTAGGTGATCCGTTCGATCCTCGTCGAATTAACCAGTTGTGGATCAATGATGGAAACAACAATTATACCGAAGCCGCCGAGGAACGGGGTTTGGTGATGTACGAACAAAGCTGGACCGTGGATTATGCTGATTTCGACAACGATGGCGATTTCGACTGTTTCTTAACGAATCACTCCACAGACATGACGCTGCTGGAAAACGATGGCAACGGGTACTTTACAGACATTACAGTGGGCTGCGGAATGGAGTACAGTGGCTTTGTATTGCAAGCGAAGATGACCGATTTCGACAACGATGGATTTGTTGATGTTGTGATGGGAGGAGGTGTGCACGCTTATTTCCACAACAACGGAGACGGTACGTTTACTCAAATGACGGTTTTTGCAGCTGGAGACACCATGCACAGTTTTGCTGTGGGCGATGTGAACCGTGATGGATTTGCTGATTTGTATGCGAGCTATGGCAACGGTTACAATTCACCTGACAATGGCAATGATGACATTCTGTGGTTGAACACAGGAAATGACAACCATTGGATTTCGTTTGATTTGGAGGGTATTGTATCCAATATGGATGCTGTGGGTGCGACTGTCATCATTACAGGTGGCTTTGGAACTCAAATACGGGAAATTCGAGCAGGTGAGAGTTATGGCATTGTGAACACATTTGCATGCATGTTCGGTTTGGGAGACAACACGGAAGTGGAAACAGTGACGATCAATTGGCCTAGCGGAACGGTGACAACATTGGACAATCCCGCGATTGATCAATACCACACCTTATTGGAAGCGCCTTGCATGACTTCGGTTTCCGTTGCGGCGGCCGGTGCAACCAATCTCTGCCCGGGAGAATCTGTTGTGATTGATGTAGCCGGTGAATTCACTTCCTACAATTGGTCCAACGGAGGCGATGCCTCTTCTCTAGAAGTTACTGAAGCAGGTAACTACAGTGTCACGGTATATGATGCAGATGGCTGTGCAGCTGTCTCTGAAATCATTAGCGTAACGGTTGTAGAAGCTCAAACGCCGGAAGTAATGGTGTTGGGAGAGCTTTCATTCTGTTCAGGATCTTCAGTTGAACTTGTTGGACCAAATGGCACAGAATGGATGTGGTCGAACAATGAAACTACACAAGGCATTGTCGTGATGGAATCCGGAACGTACTCTCTTTCCTTGTTGGATGAATGTGGCAATGAGAACATTTCCGAAATGTTTGTGGTGGAGGTCTTAGACACTCCCGAAGCACCGGTCGTAGAAGGACAAGAGTTGACGGAATCGGGCTCAGTAGTCTTAACGGGAACATCGTACAATTTGCATTGGTTCGAAACAGAAATGTCAACAGAGGCATTGGCTGTAGGCCCGACTTTCGAAACACCGGTCATTACTGAATTGACGACGTATTGGGTGGAAGATCGTTCAGCCGGAAATATGGTCGAGGCGCAAGGTGGTCGCACGGAGCAAGGTGACGGTCAATACCACGACAACAGCATACGTTGGTTGGTTTTCGATGCGGCCGAAGACATCGTGATCCACAGTGTGGATGTATTTGCCGATGGCGCGGGCGAACGTGAAATCGGCGTCATTGATTCCGATGGCAATGTTGTTTCGACTGCAACGGTTCAAGTTGCAGATGGAGCAAGCACCGTGATCATTGATTTGGAAGTACCAGCGGGTGAGGGATATGGATTGCGTTCATTGGATGAAGATCCTCAGTTGTGGCGTGATGGACCGGGCAGTGGCATCGATTATCCATATGCATTGGGCGATCTCGCGACGATTCAACAAAGCACAGCCGGTGGAAACAATGCGTACAATTACTATTACTTCTTCTACAATTGGGTTGTACAGACTCCGTTTGTTGCATGTGTTTCTGAGCGGGTTCCCGTAACCATTTCTTTTGTGGGCATTGAAGGTTTAGACGAAATCGGTTTTGCGTTGTATCCGAACCCGACAAACGGATTGGTCCAATTGACATGGGATCGTTCTTCACAGTCACAAATGTCATATCGTTTGCTGGATGCATTCGGCCGGGTCGTTAACCAAGGGTTGGTCCAAGGAAACGAACTGATTGACTGGACTGGTTTAGCGGCGGGTCACTACACGTTCGTAGCTGGAGAAAATGGCACTTCTGGTTCGCTCCAGGTCATCATTCAATAAGAAAACGTGATATTGAGAACGGCAGTGCACTTTGGTGCGCTGCCGTTCTTATTTTTAGCAATCTCATGGTTCAAATTATCATTTCCATTCTGACTCGATTCGTTCCGCGCCATCGGTTGCATTCGCTGTCTCATTGGAGCATTTTGCGCATTGCGTTTCTGTGGCACGGTCGACGTTTTGAAGACCCCATTTCCGGAAAGACCTACCGAAAAATGTTGCCTTATGGCCGGATGCATTCCAGACCCAATGCGCTTGCTCCCCATAGCTTATCGTTGGAACGTCACCGAACCCTTTGGCTTTACTTAAAGCGAGAAACAGACTTCTTTCAAAAACCTGCTCGGATGTTGCATCTTGCTCCAGAGTATTGTTTCCTGGGGCTGTTTAAAGAAATGAGTCATCTCGATTATGTCACTGCGGATTTGAATTCACCATGGGCTGATCATCACTTTGATGTGCACGATATCCCGTTTGAAGAAGGATCGTTTGATGTGATTATGGGCAACCATTTGCTCGAGCATGTGGAAAATGATCTTCGCACGTTACAGGAGTTTTACCGGGTGATGAAGCCGGGTGGATGGGGTATTTTCCAGGTCCCCATTGATATGAATAATCCAACGACGCAGGAAGACCCATTGGTGACAGACCCAAAAGAAAGAGAACGACTGTATTGGCAAAGTGATCACGTTCGCTTGTATGGCTATCAAGGCTATGTAGAACGATTGGAGGAAGCGGGATTCACCGTAGAAACGGTGAACTATGGTGATGTCTTGGGCGAAGAACTCGTGGAGCGTTACTGCTTGGGAAACGAGCGGATGATGTACGTCGCTAGAAAGCCGGCCTAAAGGTCTGTTTTTGAGGTCAAATCTTAGCGCTATTCTTCGATTCGAACTTCAGGGATCAGAGATAACGCTGCAATGACCTCACCCATGGAACTGCTCCTTGTTTCAATTTTCATGACGCATGTCAATTGGAAATCAGGAGTGAGAGGAGTGAGCCGCAATCGCTTCATCAACGACATGACAGGACCTAACTGGGCATAGGGAAATGTCAATGAAATGGATGATATCAGGTGTCGTTGAACAATGTTGCCCGTTGAGATGGCTTCATTGGTGGCCTCTCGATACGCTTCAATTAATCCGCTTACGCCCAACTTCGTTCCGCCAAAATAGCGGACGACAACTCCCATGCATTGCGTGATGTTGTGACTTCGCAGGGCTCCTAGAATGGGCGGGCCCGCTGAGTTATTGGGTTCTCCATCGTCATTGGCTCTCCATTCTTCTCCTTGGGCTCCAAGTCGGTAAGCAAAAGCGAGGTGTCCAGCTGTTGGATGTTGAATGCGGATTTCTTCTAGTAATTCTTTGACTTGTCCCGCATGCACAAGTGGAAACACGTATCCAAAATGCTTTGAGCCTTTGGCCTTGAATAGTCCCTCGCAAGGCGCCTCAATGGTCAGGTATTGATCTTCTCGGTTGCTTTCCATAGATCGGCCTATACCTTGGCATGGATCGAATCCATCGCCGCCTTCTCTTCGGGGATGTACTCCGGAATCAACGCTTTAAGGAGCTCGGAAGTGGCTCGGTGATCTCCGCGTTTTGAAAGCAGAAGGTGCAATTGGTTCACACTAGACTCCGACATGTTGGCCTCAGTTTGGGCCCGCATAATTTTAGGGTGGTGCGTTGCTAAAAGGGACTCGCGCGCGCCAAGGAGCTCTTCATGTAGTTTTTCTCCAGGACGCAGTCCCGTGATTTGAACATCTATGTCGCGGCCTTTCTCAAGTCCGGCCAAAGCAATCATTTTGTAGGCCAAATCCAAAATCCGAACGGATTCGCCCATGTCAAAAACGAACAAGTCATCACCTGTACCCATGGTGCCAGCCTCAAGAACAAGAGACACCGCTTCAGGAATGGTCATGAAGTAGCGCGTCACTTCAGCATCGGTGACCGTAATCGGTCCACCTGATTCAATTTGCTGCCGAAAGAGCGGGATGACGGAGCCATTGCTTCCGAGCACGTTTCCGAACCGGGTGATGATGCAGCGTGTGGCACTCTCATGCCCATGGAATCGCACCACCTTTTCAGCCAATCGTTTGGTTGCTCCCATGACGCTTGTGGGGTTGACGGCTTTGTCCGTAGAAATGAGCACAAACTTTTCGCAGCCGGCATGTTGTGCAGCGATCAGGGTGTTGTAGGTGCCCATAACATTCGTTTCGAATGCTTGCCACGGCTGGGCTTCCATCAGGGGCACATGCTTGTATGCCGCTGCGTGAAACACCATGTGCGGTTGGAAAGTCTCCAACGTTTTTGTCATTTGTTCACGATCACGCACGTCTCCAATTTGCAGTTGTACATGTTCAAGGATGCCCAATTTCTTGAGTTCCAAGTGTAAATCATGCATAGGGGTCTCGGCTTGGTCGATGGCCAAAACAGCGAGAGGCTTGTGCACGAGGATCTGCCTTACCAACTCAGAACCAATGGATCCTGCCGCTCCTGTAATGACAATGCGTTTTCCGAGAATGGAGGCAAAGGCATCCTCTTGATCGAGTTGGATTGTATCACGTCCCAAGAGGTCTTCAATGCGCAGTTCTCTAATTTGTCTGACTGACAGCTCTCCGTTTATCCAACGATTGACAGGAGGGACGTCTAGAGGACGCACACCATGGCGCAATGCCATGTCTACAATTTCTTGTCTTCGCTCTGTGTCGAGTGTTTGAACCGATAAGATGAGCCGGTCGATTTGTCTTGTAGCGAACAAACGATTGGCTTCCATCGCACTGAGAATATCGATCCCATCCAATTTTTTTCCAACCTTGGTTGAGGCGTCATCTATAAAAGCAACAATGCGCATGCGATTTTCTCCAAGCTCGCGGTCGATCGCTTGTTTGGCAATGATTCCTGCTTCACCTGCTCCGAAAATCACTACTTGGGATTGGACTCCTGGAATCTTCCGGTTTTGCAGGTATAGCCACTTCACAACAAGTCGACTGGCCACCATAGCGCCATTGGTTAAAAGCCACTCAATTCCCAGAATGGAAAATGGAATGATGTACAATCCATCGGCACCGTGTGCGCTCAGTCCGTTGACCAGAGCAAAGACAAGTGTAGCGGATGTATTGGCGAGAAGTATGCGACGTGCATCCGCTATTCCTGTGTGTCGAATGATGCCCGCCGAGGTGTGAAATAGGGCAAAAGATCCGAAACGACCGAGCAAGAAAAGGGGGAGGAAGTTGAGCCAAATTTCCCATTCGTTTTGCGGAATGAAAAACTCAAAACGGAGTAAGGCCGCTCCAAAAAGCGCAGTGGCTGCGACACTAAGGTCCACGCCCATTACGATCCAACGGGGAGCATGTTTAGAAGGAAGGAGGGTGCGAAGCAATCCCATCTAGGTTATCCTTCGAAGCAAAGTGACAGAATGAATGACCTTGTTTTTAAGGCTTCTAGAGGGCTTGAATACAAGCTTTCATCCTGAATTAAAACATTGCGTGTTCCAAATTCAAATTTACCTTCAATACTGAATTTGAAAAAAGGAAGGAAAAAATCTACCCCTGCACCGATATCCAGTGAGGCATTGCTGGACTCTAAACGCAAGATAAAATCATTTTGTAATTGCTGATTGACTTCTTCTTGGGATTGCATGTCCTTGCTGATTTTACCACCAACAAGAGCGAATGCTGCATAGTTGCCAATACGATCAGTGCGCAATTTCAAAATGAGGGGAAAATCCAAGAAAACAGATTCGGTCCTCTTGACAACTAACTCTTGGCCTTGGGATTCTAAAAATCGATATTCAAGAGCTCGATCTTGAAACGAGAGACCGGGCAGAAAGCGCAAATGGAAATTGGGAGTGATGTTCCATGATGCGATCAGAGCAAGGTTAAATCCTGCTTGAGGAGCATTGGCTATGCCGAGAAGGCTATCGGCAAAAGAGAATTCAGCACGGTGAAGAAGATTGAAATCAGAACGGTTCCCAGACAAAGCAAAGCCAAAATGATACGGCTTGGTGTCAAAGGCAGCTAGGTTCTTTCGACCTGCCTGAGCATGGGAGTCCCCAGCAGTTCCAAGAGTTAAAACCAACACGAAGAGGATGCCAATTGCTTTTTGTATCATGCCAAGGAGTGCATCAGTGTATGTCCAAAGCTACAAACGAAGCGGACGATGTAACATTGTTCGCGCATTCACTTTAGTGTGACCAAATACGTTGCCAAATCAAGTCCATCAAAGCAGCGGAGAAAAGACTGACAAATAGCCACATCAAAAGGGACAAACCAATGAAGAAGACAGGGGAGTAAAACACATCCAAATTGTTCATTTGTGTTTTCAAAACATCTTCGCGAGAGAGATGGGATAACTCGGGTTGCGCTGCCTGCAGGCTTTCAAAACTGCTTGAGTTTCCGAGCGCTTGCTGCACCTGTTCGATTTGGCTTCGCTTTTGATTTTCGAGTGCGCCAGGGGCGATGATATAATACCAAAGGCCCATGGCTACTGATACAAGAAGGGCATGACGCGCTGTACTTTGAGCGCTGCTCTTCCAACGATCAAGAAAATGTTCCTCTTGGGATTGAAAGCCAGCACGTGCTCCGTACACGGCAAGAGCAATGAACGTTGTAAAGTGCCACAGCACACCCATCGTGATGGAAGATTCCCAAGGAAGAGTTCCCAGTCCGTAAAGCTTAAGTGCGAACCACCCCGCCAATCCGATCAGAGAAATGGCACTGGATTTACCCATTCATAGAGGTCAAGAAGTCATCATTGCTCCGAGTCTGCTCCATGCGCTCCTTCATGAATTCCATCGCCTCGATGCTATTCATGTCAGCAAGGTGCTTGCGTAAAATCCAAATTCTTTGCAAAGTCTCCTTGTCCAATAAGAGATCCTCTCTTCGAGTTCCTGAAGACAAAATATCGATTGCAGGGAATATGCGACGGTTGGAAATTCGACGATCCAATTGCAGTTCCATATTGCCTGTTCCTTTGAACTCTTCAAAGATGACCTCGTCCATTTTAGAACCCGTATCGGTCAATGCAGTCGCAATGATCGAGAGGGATCCGCCATTTTCAATGTTTCGTGCCGCACCAAAGAACCGCTTCGGCTTTTGCAATGCATTCGCCTCAACACCGCCACTCAATATTTTCCCTGAGCTTGGAGAGACGGTATTGTAAGCACGTGCTAAACGTGTGATGGAGTCCAAAAGGATGCAAACATCATGTCCACACTCAACCATGCGTTTGGCTTTTTCAAGAACCAAGTCAGCAATTCGGACATGTCGGTCAGCAGGCTCATCAAACGTTGAGGCAATGACTTCCGCGTTGACACTCCGTTTCATATCGGTCACTTCTTCTGGTCGTTCATCGATCAGCAAGATGAGGAGATACACTTCTGGGTGGTTCAATGCGATCGCATTGGCAACATCCTTCAACAAAGTCGTTTTACCGGTCTTTGGTTGGGAGACCAACATGCCACGTTGCCCCTTGCCGAGAGGAGCAAACAAATCCATTAAACGAGTGGAAATGTTCCCTCCACGCGTGCTCAAATTGAAACGCTCTTGTGGGAAGAGAGGAGTCAAGAACTTAAAAGGAATCCGATCACGTACCCATTCCGGTGATCGTCCGTTGATACTGACGACATCGATGAGAGGATAAAACTTCTCGCCTTTTTTTGGAGGACGAACTTTCGCAGTAACCGAGTCTCCAGTTTGTAACGAAAATTGCTTGATTTGACGCGAAGTCACATAGACGTCGTCGGGGGAATTCAAATAGTTGTAATCGGCTGACCTCAAAAAGCCAAAGCCTTCTGTTTGAATCTCAAGCACGCCTTCAGCCGTGATGATGCCATCAAAATTGAACCCGTGTTCTTCCGGTTCGCTTTGGTAGCGATCACGTCGTTCGTTGCCTCGGTTGTTTCTTGCGTTTCGGTCTCCTCGGTCGTTTCGATTGTTCCGATTATTTCGATCGTTTCGGTCGTTCCGATCGTTCCGGTCGTTCCGGTCGTGCCGATCGTTTCGGTCTCCCCGGTCTCCTCGGTCGTTGCGGTTATTTCGATCGTTTTTGGAAGGTCCGTCGTTCTTAGACGGTACTTCATTCGTTGAAGAGCCATCGTTTTTAGAAGGTCCCTCGCTCTTGGTCGAGTTATCGTTCTTAGCAGACGGTTCGTTTTTGTTTTCTTGCTTACTGGATTCAGCATTTCCTTTTGAAGAATCGCGTTTGGTCTCGTTGCGGTTTCCTTTCGCACTGGACCCTTTCGATTCTGAACGCCCCTCAGTTTTGTCCTTGTTTGGACTGTCGTCTGAGGCCTCAGTACGGCTGTTTTTCTGACGTTGATCTCTCCGCTCACGCATCGCATCGCCTGCCTTTCGTTCATCAGGTCGTGATGCCTTTTCTTGAACAGCGTCTTCACCTGACTTTGCTGAACCTTCGACAGGAGTCTTCTTCGGACGGGGCTTTCGGGCAGCAGCTGTCTTCTCGGGCTTGGCAGAATCGTCTGATTTAGGAGATGACTTGGCTGGAGATTTCGATGCCGTCTTCTCCGGTGCAGCCGTCTTTCCTTTTTTTGGTAATGCACCGGGACGCAAGGCTTGCTCATCCAAGATGCTGTAAACCAGGTCTTGCTTCTTCAATTTGTCTGCGCGCTGTAGGCCTAACTTGTTCGCAATTTCTCTGAGATCAGAGACTTTTTTGCTATTCAATTCTATGATGTCGTACATCAAGTGGGGGAGTAAAAAAAAAAGGGAGGTTCAAGAAAATTCGATGTTGACCTTTGAATTGGTCATCGCCCGTGCCTCATACAGTATGCAGACCCGAGAACCGTTGCAATTATACGCATTCTTTTGTCATAAATGGAAAGAATTAGCGAATAGACTCCAATTCGACGACTTCAAGATTTTCAATCAATCCCGATTGCACATCAAATCTGAGCATCGTTCTAATTCGGTGAAATCCATGTTTTCCTGCGGCTCCAGGATTGATGTAGAGTCCTCCCCATGACGCGTCTTTCTCGACGCGGAGAAGGTGGCTGTGTCCACAAATGAAAACATCGGGCTGATGGGTTTTTAGCATGGATCGGATTCCTTTTTCGTATCGACCAGGTCGTCCACCAATGTGGATCATCAGGACTTTGAGTCCATGGACGTCCCATTCAATCCATTCGGGCAGTTCGGAACGCATCGTGTGGTCGTCGATATTGCCATAGACCGCTTTGACGGGTGCAATTTTAACGAGAGCGTCGAGCACATTGAATCCTCCAATGTCTCCAGCATGCCAGATCTCATCGACCGATTTCAAATGGTGTTGCATGCGTTCATCCCAATGCCCGTGAGTGTCAGAAAGCAAGCCGATGCGTACAGAGGATTTAGGCATGGGGTTTGATGGGTCAATGTGTTCACACCCTAAATTCGAGGCATGAGAAAATCAATGTGTAAATATCAGGCTTGTCTGCTTGTGGGAGCACTCTTGTTTTTGGTTTCGTTCTCATACGGTCAGGATGGCATGCACAAGCCTTCCAAAAAAACGCAGAAAGGTTTCGATGCGGCTGTTGAAGCTTACATGGCAAATGATGCAGGACTGGCGTTAGAGTTGGTTTCGGAAGCGATCGAAAGAGACCCCTTGTATTTTGATGCGTGGATGTTGCATGCGCAGTTGACTGAACGCATTGGAGATTTTGGGACCTCAGCGCAATCCATGTCAAACGCTATGGAATTGAAGCCAGCTGCACGTGAGAAATGGGGCGTGAAATGGTGTGGATTGCTGCATCGTTCAGGTCAGTATATAAAAGCGTTGGAGATTTGGGATTCCTTGAGTGATGATGTGATCGATGCGAGTCGCACAGACCATCAATTGTTGGAGGCTTCGTTGTTGTTTTCGGTTCAAACAATAGCAGAACCAGAAGACGTGGTTGCTTCCCCGTTAAAGGGAGATGTAAACACCAATAGTGCCGAGTATTATCCAGCCATTTTTGTTTCCAGCGATCGCATGATTTTCACGCGTCAAGTCGGAGCCGATGGGCGCTTCCAGGGTCAAGAGGATTTTTATGAGGCGAGAGAAGTCAATGGTCTTTGGCAGGATATGGGGCCAATTCGTGGTGTGAATACACGGGGAAATGAAGGAGCTCCAGCGGTTAGAGGAGATGGTCGCAGATTGATTTTTACAGCTTGTGAGACCTTAAAAGACGGCTATGGGCCACGTCAAGGCAAGGGGTCATGCGATCTCTTTGAAACACGATGGAATCCTTCGACTCAGCGCTATGAGGAGGAGGTGAATTTGAGCGCCTTGAACACCCGATACTGGGAGAGCCAGCCTTCGCTGAGTGCTGACGGTAGTCAAATCTTTTTTGTGCGTGCACAACGCAATGAGGCCGGAGAGATGGAACAAGATATTTGGTTCAGCACCCGATTGAATTCAGGAGAGTGGGACAAACCTCAACGGTTGACAGACACGATCAACACACCAGGTCGGGAGGAAAACCCTGTGCTGCACCCTGATGGCAACACGCTCTATTTTGCTTCGGACGGCCATCCAGGCTTAGGGGGTTTAGATTTGTTTGTGGCACGCAAGAGCGAAGCAGGTGAATGGATGGCTCCAGTAAATTTGGGGTGTCCAATCAATACGAATGGAGATGAGAATAGCTTGCAGGTTTTTCCAAACGGACGACGTGCCTTGTTTGCCAGTGATCGCAATCAACCGGGAAATCTTGATTTATGGGAATTTGAGTTGCCAGAGAAAATGCAGGCAGAGGAGGTCTTCCAGTGGTCAGGTCATGCATTCAATGTTGTTTCAGGACTTCCTGTGCAGGCCGAGGTCGTTGTACTCAACTCGGCGGGAGTCCCTTTATTTCAAATGGTCAGTGATCCGAAGGATGGCATGTTTTCATTGCCCATTGTGAAGGATGAAGTGCTCACATTGCAAGTGAGTCATCCAAACTATGCCTTTTACAATCGCTCTTGGGTACCCCGTAAATCGGAAGCGGACAGGTCCAACGTTGTCGTGGAAATACCGATGACTCCTCTTGAGGTGGGGACGGTACTTTTATTGCGAGATGTTCATTTCGAAACAAATTCAGCCATGCTGGATGAAGTGTTTCAGCCTGAATTGAAGCAGCTTCTGACCACCTTATTGGGAGCAAATATCCGGATTCAAATTGTCGGGCATACCGATGATCAAGGGACGGAAGGCTTCAATATAGAGTTGAGTAAGAATCGTGCGACAAGTGTTTCCACCTACCTGCATTCAAATGGAATCGAATGGGATCGTATGGAAATTCTAGGAAAGGGCTCACTCGAACCTCTTGTCCCCAATGACTCTGAAGCGAATCGCGCCTTGAATCGTAGGACAGAAATAATTGTTATTGATTGAACTTCCAAACCCAGGATGCCCAATAGGTTCTTCCGGGAGCAGGGTTGTAGTGCTTTCCACCAAAAGCATTGATTTGAAGCCAGTTGGAGTACTTCGCGTCGAAGACATTCCGCATACCCAACCGCCAAGTATTTTGACTTTTCGTGAATGAAAAAGCCACATCTGATCGTTGATAGGCCGGAGCCCATCGGGTTAACGCATCGTTCAAGGGCGTGCGATCATTCCATAGATGGTTCCATTGGAACTGGAAGGAACGCTTGCGATAAACCACGGATGCTCCTGCTGAATTGAGAGGAGTGCCCGGCAATTGTTCCAACACGGGATCGAAACGGTGTCGGTTCATATTCCCGTGAATTTCCATTTCCAGAACGTGTCCAGGTGAGAAGCGTTGGATACTGCGAAGACTGCCTTCTAAGCCTTTCATAGAAAGTCCTTCTACATTGGCTAAAAAGAGTCCGTCATTTTCGCCTTTCACCTGAGCAATGCCGTCCTGAATAACTTGGTGATATGCATTGAATGACCAGTAAAAGGAAGCGGTGTTACGATCGTGTGATCCTTTCCAACTCAGTTCCCACGTTTTCGCCTGTTCGGCGCGCAAATTGGCAAAATCATTGGTCGATGGATCCACGATTTCAAACGTGTTGGGTTGGCTAGAACCCTCTGCATACTGTAACGAAATACTCTGGGCTGATTCGAACGTATAGCTCAGTCCAATACGTGGAGCCCATTGTATTGTCGTGTAATCCTCTTCGTAGGGTACCAGAGTCGGTTCTTGTTGATCAAACAGCCCTGTGGTGGATCGTGACAGCCATTCAGCGCCCAACTGTACATCAAAGAGCCATGACGACTCGACTTCGAGCCGAACACCCGATCCAACCCATAGGTTGTGGTTGGTTGACTCGATTTGATAGCGTGGGGGCAATTCCGGAGCAATCAAATCCGATTCGTCAATCGTGACTTGTTCGAAGCGAGCAATGGCGGACTGGTCCCATGTCAGTGTTGTCCGGGAGTTGAGTGCTCGGGAAGCTCCGCGCCACCAGCGAACAGAACCGTTGAGCTCTTGTTCTTCCTTGAGCCCTTGATAAAATGGAGAGGTGCCAAATGGATTGTACTTGTCGCTCGCTTGTGCAAACGCCCAGAGGCCATTTTTAGCATGTTGATGTGTTGCCGTTCGACTCCAAGCGAGCCAATAGCGGTCTCGCTCAACATGAGCGTCGTATCGAAGCCCCGGTGCGGTCGTAGGTTCGAGTTGCGCTTGCTCCTCAACGATTGACCCGGGCAAGTCCCAAGATGCCTGAAGCAGTCCAGTCCAGACGTGGTGCAAGATATGGGGTTGAGATAGCCAGCGTTTGTGTACTTCTAAAGTGCGCTTCTGATTGCTTTCTTGATCGCGAAATCCAGGGTTGTCAGACCACGAACTTTGCAAGTTCCAATCGCTAGAAGTGTTGCTTTCTGTAATCGAAAACCCCGATTCCATTGCCAATCCAGATGGTGTTTGATCGGATCTGCCTGTAGAGCTCAACCGAGTCATAGATCGCACGCGAAATCCTGTTTTCGCACCACTGAATGGAGCTTGAGAAGACGCGACAAGGGCACCGCCATATCCACCTCCAAAGATCGCCCCCGTTGGCCCTAAAAGGACTTCCAAACGGTGCATCCATTGAGGATTCCACAATTCGATAGGAGACGTTCCACCTGCTCCTGTAAGAACAAACCCATCGCAAAGCATGTGGATGTTCCGCACAGCAAATGGTGAACGCAACCCGCTACTTCGCATTTGAATGCGACGCGATCCACCGACACCTCGTGTTTCCATTTTAACCCCGGGCAGCATGTTGAGGGCATCTTCAATGTCAGGTGACACGCCATTTTGCAACTGTAATGCGCCGATGGCATACAGTGCTCCGGGAGCTCTTTGAACAGGAGTGGGGATGCGGAGTACCTCCACGATCGCTGCGTCAACGCGCAGCGTATCGATGGGTTTTTGTCCAAAAACAGTTCCAGAAAGTGTACAAAGAAAAACCCCCGTCCAACTCCTCCTCCAATGCTTACCCATCTATGCTATCGATTCAATGTTGAACTTGAAAAGTTCGAGTGATTGTGCCGCCTTGATGCTGCACGAGTACAAAGTAAGAGCCTCCTGACCAGTTGGACACATCTACGCGGAGTTCTTTCTTGAGGACATTGCCTTCAGTCATCAATTGACCGTTGTATGAGAAGACCTGGTAGGAACCCTCGGTATTCTCAGGAAAGAGGAGATTGAAGTACGCGCTGGTGGGATTTGGGAAGAGTCCCAATTCGAATTCTGATGCTGCCGGACCGGCAACGCCCGTTCCGAACGCTTCATTTCGAAACTCTTTGATGATGTTCGGCCCACTTCCTGGATACGATGTGCCATTGAGAGCGACATATACAGATCCCGTATTCGGGTTGACAGCAACATCTCGAACGCGTTGATTGAAGCTCGAGAAATACTGATCTTCACTGGTAACGCTCAATCCGTCTTCGCTGAGGTGGAGAACACTGAGGCGCTCGTATTGTCCGCCTAAACCACCCAATACGGACATCAAAACGCTGTTCTGCCATTCTGGAATGGCTTCGTGGTTGTAAAACTCAATGCCATTGACAGCGATGCAAGGTGACCAGGCATCGAGCGGTTCGACTACATCATTTTCCGCGCAAAAAGTTTGCTCTGCAGACGTGTTGCAAAACCCTTCGACATTTGGCCAGCCGTAGTTTCCACCGGCCGTTACAATGTTGAACTCGTCATTTGAGTTTTGTCCATGCTCCGAGCTATAGATGACGCTATTTTCACCGAGAGCCAAGCCTTGGCTGTTCCGGTTTCCAAAGGTGTAAACCAGTGAATTTGGGAAAGGGTTGTCATCGGGAACAGATCCATCCAGATTGAGACGAAGCGTCTTGCCCTGAAGTGAATTCATGTTTTGAGAATTGGATGATGATCCGACATCTCCCGTGGTCATGAGCAAGGTATTGTCCGGCAATACAAGCAGTCGACTTCCATTGTGGATGCCGCCCGCTTGGATAGTGAGAATTGCCTCTTCATTGACCAATTCGCTTCCATTCCATTCAAACGAACTCAAGTGCTCGATGCCATTGCCTCCATTACCAGTGCAATAAACGATGTAGACCAACGGTGTGTTGTCCCAATCCGGATGCATGGCCATGCCCAACATTCCAGGTTCTCCATTGCCACCATTCATGACGGTCTTTTCCAACACGACGGTGTAATTTCCTGAGGCCGGGTCAATGCGCAGCACTTCACCCTTGCGAGAAGTCATCCAGAGATGGCCGTCAGGCCCCCAAAGAATTTCCCACGGGATTTGGACACCTGTGACCAGGTCGTATTCTGTTAGAGTTGTATTGCCTACTTCCCAAGTGGGTTGAGCGAGGGCAGCCAAGGATACCACCAAGGCTAGGAGAACAAAATTCAATTTCTTAAGCATGAAGCGAAGGTAATGACGCTTTCTTTGTCAGAACAAAAACAGGACGATATGAATCATTTTAAGGAGCCATTTTCAATAGTAATGCTGTTCTTGTCGTGCTTTTTGGCAATGCAAACCAGCGCCCAAACACCGGATTGGATGTTTGCCCTTGAAGGAACGTATGTCGGACGGTTGGAGATTTTGGACAGTGAAATTCTGGCTACTCATGATATTCGACTCGACGGATTGCGCAATGGAAGTGAGGATGGATTCGTATTGCAATTTGCAATTTCTGGAGACGATGGAATTCGAGAACGTGTAGAAATGTGGAGTTGGGATGCGCAATATGAGCAAGTCAAGATGACCTCCCTAGAGGACAATAAGCCGGTGTCATCAACGTGGTTTGTGGACAATACGGGACCGCAGGTTGTGATGAGTCGGGGAGGTAGTGAATCGGGACGTGCCGTGCTCATCGAGTTGCGCATTCAGCGCTTGCCTGGCCAACTCCGTATGGACCGATTGATCAACGACGGGAGTGGTCAGTGGGAACTTCGCGACCGCTATGTCTTAGACGAAGCCGTGATCGAGGATTGAACGTCCTTAAGAGGTAGCCGATGCCACGTCCAATGCCATTGTCGATGCTGCAGGCACTTCAATGATATTCTGCTCAATCGGATTTTTCCCGATCAGTACACGATAGACTTCTTGCTGCGGGTTGGATAGAAGCACCGCGTCGTTTGTGGTGTTGATCACAACCACTGTCTCCTCATTCAGATAGCTTCGTCGAATCTCCAAAACACCTGGTTCGATTTCTCGATATGCCGTTTGGCCATAGAGCATGCTCATGCGGCTCCGCCGCAGGTGGATCCAATCGGAGGTGTTTTGCCACGCCGCCGTTTCGGATTCATTCCAGTCATCAAAGCGCATCATTCTTCTATTGTCAGGATCATTGCCACCAACGTCTGCAATCTCGTCCCCGTAATAAATGCAAGGAATGCCTGGAGTGGACATCAAAAATGCCATCAGGTAGCCCATGCGTACATAGCCATCGGTTCCCTGGTGCTGGATGTCACGAGTCCATCCGGCCAATTTGGTGTCTTCACCTGGGAATAGAGAGCCGTCGGCCAACGAGGCAAAACGCGGCCTGTCTTGGTTGCCGGTAATGTTGCCCATGAGGTGATGTGCTCCATACACGTGCAAACTTTGATTCGCGACATCAATCAAATCGGACAAGGAGCCTTGAGGGTCGGACAAAGAGGCGACCAATGCATCGTATAGGTTGAAGTCAAATTGGGCGTCGAGCATCCCCGAGGAGATATATTGAGCGATGAGTTCAGGGCTTCCATACGTCTCTCCAATTTGGAACAAGGGCGTGTGGCTGCCATCTGAACCGGTGCGCTTCATCTTAGCCGTCAATTCCCGCCAAAAGCGTTCAGGGATGTGTTTGGTGGCATCGTGACGGAATCCATCGATATCGGTCTGATGAACCCACCACATGGCGCTGTCTGTCATAGTATGGACCACTTCGGGCCGCTCCAAATCCAAGGTCGGCATGAAGGTGTCAAACCAGGTCGTTAGACGCTGTTCGTCCCATAATTGGGTATTCATGGTTCCATCAGGCAAGTAAAGGGAGGTCACCCAATCCGGATGCTGCTGGTACACAGGATGTTCTTGGTGCACATGGTTGGCTACATAATCAACCAGGATGTTCATGCCGCGATCGTGGATGTCATCCACCAGGCCATGGAATTCGTCCATGCTTCCAAAACGAGCATCTGTGCCACTGGATTGGATGGGCCAATAGCCATGGTAGGCACTGAACTTACTGGTTAATTCTGTGCTTGGATCAGTCCAAAACCCCCAAGCATCTTTGGGATTCGGCGTGATGGGGGAAACCCAAACGGTGTTGGTCCCCAAAGAATCGAGATAACTCAATCGATTTTGAATCCCTGCAAAATCCCCTCCCTGATACTGCGCGCGCGGGTGGATCCCGGGGTCGTTTGTAGGGAGGTCATTTTGGCGGTTTCCGTTGGCAAATCGGTCCACCATCAAGAAATACATGACCATCGCATGCCGGTCACTTCGACTCAAGTCTTCCGCATTTGAAATGGGCATGCCTTGATTCAAAGGGATCACGACCTCTTGGCTACGTTGGTCTTGGGTATGGGCCCAAAATTGGATGTGTGAGCGGTCTTTTCCGAAAGCGATCGATGGAATACCTATGGATACGAGACCCGTTGAATCGGCCTGGCCAAAGGCAAAAAGTTTGGAGTCCCAAAAACCATGGACCAGTGCTCCTGGGGAGGTGGTGATGAGAAACTTCGTGGTACGGCTTTTGGATCCAATCGTGCGCACCGAGATAGGTAGATTGGCGGTCTCATTGCCTACTTGTAAGATGGAGTTGAGGGCCCCAAATCCATTGGGAATGCTGTTGGTGTTGGTGGGGTCTGCTTGTTCTTGACCATCGATGATCAATTGATACGCATGCTTTCCGCGAGGGAGCGTAAAAGGACACGTCCAACCCGTGCCATCATATGTGAGTGGGCTCGCTGTCGAACTCCACCCGTTCATGGCACCTTTTAAGAAGATTGATTGTGCATTGTCATACCCATCCAAGCGAAACTGGACCTGTTCCATTTCAGATGGAAACACAGGGATTTCCCAGTGGTCTCCATTGGACCAAATGGCCAATACCCCGAGACCTCCTTGGGGTTGTTGGTACAGTGTGACCTTCCCGTTCTGTGAATTCTCGGTTGGCAGAATGTTGACTTTCCGACGTCCATAAAAAACAGAATCAATCAGCAATTCATTCCCAAGAAAGTCATCCAAAACGACAGCCGTTGAGTCTGAAAGAAGCTGAATAGGCGTGAACGGATGTTGCAGGTTATATCTTCCGTTTTCAGTTTTACATGCTCCAAGTAAACCGAAAATGATCAAGGTCGAGACTCCTGAGATGATGCGCAGGTTCATTCGCAATCTAAAAACGAGATGAACTGATAGTAAGAAGGAGGTCCAGGAGGATACGTAAATCCTTCTCGAACGATGTAAAAGATAATTTCACTGAGAGTTTCTCCTTCCGCCAAATCAGCAGCGAAAAAATCCTCAGGAATCATGGTTGTCCTGAATTTACCGTCGCCCAAAGAAGTCAACTTCAATTCAGGTGTTGAGGTCACCATTTCCAAGGGTACGTATTCATATTCGGTGAACAAGTCCACTTTGCCGAGCAGATAGAGGTAACACTCATCCTCACCCATGTCTTGCAATCCTTCATATTGCACCTCTTTGTCGTTGTTGTAGGTCAACGTGAGGTAATCATCGCGTTCCCGCAATTCAGGAAAGATACAGATGCGGCCATTGCACAATTCAGGAACGATATCGACATGCATGTCTTCGGATTTGGCCTCAAAGGCAAAACCTTCCATCGCCATACCACTTCTCAATTTGGCCAAACACGAGATGCCTCTCGAGAAAAGCGTGGGGCCATCCACACCATAATAGTCAGTGGGTACAAAGGTCATAGCATACAACTTGGGTCCCACTTTGGTCAATGCTTGGTGGTCTGCGGAGTTGTCCCAATCGCCATTGCCGGCAGCTGGACCTGAAGGGTTCCAAGTCCATAAGTACAACGTCGTATCTGGAAAAGCATCGAGAATTGCTGACAAACCGTTGCCTTGAATTCCATCTTCGCTTTGATTCATGTCGATGAACAAGGTCATTTCAGAATTGGCATCGGTGGGAGATGGCAAAACGTAGGCTTTCTGAGCATGCGCTAGGAAAGCAGGAGACACGGCCAGTAGAATGGTGAGTAGCTTCTTCATGAGAATCAATTGATTCGGTTGAATTCGAACGTGTAAATATTGGTGGGCGCATCGTTGCAGTCCCTTCTGTACTCAATCCGCATGGATTGGTCAAAGCTCCGTACCATGCCCCCTAAGTTGTACTGTAGGGTGTCGGAGACTGTGTAGAGCTGTAAATAACTTGGAAACAAATCATCATCAAACCCCCAGGTTCCGCCCTCACCGAAGTAATTCTTTCCCAATTCAATGGCTACGGAATAGTTGCGGTTGGCATCAAATGTGATTTGCAAAGGCGTTGCGATTCCATCGAGAAAAAAATCACTAAGATCGCGGGTCTCCTTAATGGGGCTGTTGAGGTCTTGTTGTGTAAAGGCCTGGAGTTCCCAGGTGCCGATCATGCCCTCGACCTTGTCAAATGGCTCGCCCAATTCACCGGTAACCTCAGGTTTGCAGGAATTCAAAGCGACAAGGAGTGTACTGCAGACGAGTAAGGTCAATGCAGCGGTAAAGCGTGTGGATTGTAGCATCATGATTTCTATTTAAAGACAACCGCCTTCTTCGTTGAGGACGAAGCCGTCCACCGTGTTTTCTGAATTGGAGAATTGAAGTGACATTCCTGGACAATCCCAAGAGGCATCCCGAATGAGAATGTCTTCGCCCATGGTTCCTCTGCGTAACAATTGGTCCGTCCAATGGCCTTCACCCGCAGTTTCTTTTCGGAATTCGTCACGAGCGGCATCTCGGATTTCTTCAGCCGTAGCTGACTCTGGTAAAATAAAATTACCGGGTCCATACGCCCGATCTCGAATGGCATTGATGTCGGCAATGGCCGTGGACAATTCCAAACCGGTTTCAGCCAATGCCTCTGCACGAATGAGATGCATTAAGGTCAAGTGTGCCAATGGAATGTTGAAGTATTCTTTGTTGTTGAATCGATTGCAAAGCGCTCGAGTACCGGAAGTATACCATTGAGAGCGTGCGTCACCTGCTCCAGAAAGGCTCATGAAGAACGCAAAGTCTTCACTGAATGCCAATTGGGGAGAGCTCGTATTGTCTGAACGCAGATTGTCACGAAACCAAGAGCTCCTAAAATCATTGGGTTGGCTGACAATTCCAAAGACTGTTTCAGTGTTGATCATGTCCGTTTCAAAACGGTCGAGGTCCTCGTCCAGCGTGAAGTCTCCTGATTCAATGATAGAAGAAGCATACGATGCGGCCAGGGCATAGTCTCCCATTAAAAAATGAATTTGAGCGAGATATGCGCGAGCGGCATGTTGCGTCGCGTACACACCATTGGTCGCAGGCAAATTCTGCAAGGCAAAGTTGAGGTCCTCAACAATCGCCGTGTAAACGGCGCCGACAGGAGCACGTGGCAAAGGGTCTTGACTAGACTCGAGGCGAAGCGGTACACCGGGATGGCTATTGTCCGGCGTGTATCCGTATGGCCGCGCATAGATTTTCACAGCTCCCCAATGGCAAATGGCCCGTACAAATCGAGCTTCTGCTTCAAGACGAAGTTCATCGGTTGCCGTGAGGTCCGTGACAAATTGAAAGTTCTCAATGAGGACATTTGAACGGTAAATCGCATAATAGAAGTCGGTGTATGCACCGCCATTGATACCGGTAAAAAAAGTGGTCTCGCGGTTGTAAACTGCGGTAAAGTCCAGGCTATTATCGGGTGCTCCAAAATTGGGGCCGCGCAATTCGTTGATGATTTGAACGCGACCACCATAGAGGTTGGCCAAGACGTCATAGGTACTAACCAGCAGCCGTTGTAAGTCATCCGTGTCTTGAATGGCGTCTTCGGCCAAGATGACATCCCCGGGTTCAAATTCAAGGAGCCGGTCACATGAGATGGCAGCCATCGCAATGCCAGCAAGAAGGAGGAGGTGTTTCATTTTCATGATAAGCTGGGATTAAAATGTGGTCGATATCGACAACGTGATCGCCCGTTCCTGCGGTGGCGTCAAATACGTCACGTTTGGACTCATGTTGCGGTCTTGTGCATTTTCGAAATCACGAACAACTTCGGGGTCAAGGCCTGGAAAATTGGTGATTGTCAGCAGGTTGGTTGCATTCAAAGCAATGCGGCACGCTGACATCGTTGATCCCGGAGGCAAGGGAACGGTGAACCCGAGAGTCACGTTCCGCAAACGGATATACGAGGCATCGTAAATGAACAAACTGGTATTCCACCATGGAAACCCAGAAGGCAAACTGTACGTCGTCTCGTCCAAGGTGAGTCTTGGGTAGGTCGCCTCATCTCCCGGTTGTCTCCACCGGTCCAGCTTTTCTTCTCGCATATTCCATCCTGTCACGACACCCAGTTGCCTTTTTGCAGAGGAATCGAAGATTTTAGCTCCAATGCTAAAGGTGGCCAAGCCGCTGAGGTCCCAGTTCTTGTAACGAAAGGTGTTGTTCATTCCACCAATGACGTCCGGCAGTCCGTCACCCACATATTTACGGATGTCGTTGCTGTATTCGTAGGTCTCGTTGCCGTCGAGGTCCAAATAAACAGGAAGCCCCGTTTCAGGATCAACATGGCTGTGTTCTACCAGGTAAAAACTCCCGACAGGTCGGCCTACGATGACGCGCGAATCATTGGTTCCGCCACTGACGGCATCGGGTGTGTAGTTTCCGATATTAATCAGCTCATTGTAATTGCGTGCAATGTTCAAGTCTGTATTCCACTGCAAGTCTCCGGTCAAGTTTCTGGACTTAATGGAGAATTCAACCCCGCGATTGAGGATGGTGCCAACATTGTCCCAAAAGTTGGTGAACCCCGTGCTCGCTGGTGTGCTGACATTCATGAGGACATCTGTTGAATACTTGTGGTAGCCTGCGAGCTCTAAGGTGACCCGGTCTTGCCACAGTCCCATCTCTACACTGGCATCAACCGTTCGGGATGTTTCCCATCGCAAGAAGGGGTTTTCCGGTTGAATCGGGTAAAGAATGGAGTCTCCTGCATATGTGTTGCCATTGTTTGCGGGTGAGTAGGTGCCGAATCGCGCGTAATCAGGCAACGCTGCATTTCCAGTAAGTCCGATACTCGTTCGAAATTTCAAGAAATTCACGTGCCTCGAAGAGAACCACGACTCATCAGAAATGACCCATCCTGCGGACAATGAAGGAAAGAATCCGTAGCGACTCTCCCGGCCGAAACGAGAGCTTCCGTCTACACGGGCTGTCGCTTGAACGAAATATCGGTCTTTCAACGCATAGTTGACTCGTCCGAAGTACGACAAGAAGCTATGCTGCGAAGGCAAGTTGACCGTTCTGTTGACATTGGCAGCATCATCTGAGAGGGAATCGTTTTCAAAAATGGGCCCGTCCACTTGTCCGTAAAACAAGCCATATCCATAGTTGTCCGTACGTTGAAACTCACTGCCTACGAGGAAATTCAACGTCTGGGTGTCATCCAATTCCAACAAATAATCGGCGGTGGCGCTGTAATTCCAGTTGAGAACATAATTCGCATTGCGATTGGCGCTCCCGAGATCCGAGGTGATCGACAAGGCTCCTGGATTGAACAGGTCCTCCTTGAGGTGCATGTAGTCAAAGCCCCCTGATAGTTTGACATGAAGGTCTTTGAGGGGAGTCAATACCAATTGTGCGTTGTTGATGGAACGGTCCTCTGTATTCTTCCATTGCTTCAATTCACGAACGGCGACTGGATTCTTTGTGGTTCCCCATTCATCAAACCACAAGAAATATTCTCCCGCTTCATTGGTAACAGTACCATTGGCATCCACTTGATCCTCTAAATAGCGAACGGGGTAGTACGGCAGCGCATTGGACATGGCATCTCCCAATCCGCCTGACCAAGCCGCATCAATGCGGTTGTTTTGACCTCGGCTCAGGGATGAACTTAAAATGACCTTGGCCCAAGGTTTTGGGGTCCAATCAAAATTGACTCGAGCGCTCGAGCGATTGTAGCTGTTGCCAAGCAAGTAGCTTCCGTTGTTGTCTTGTGAAACGCCGGCATACAGGTTGTAGCGGTAACCGCCATGCCGGACTCCAAAGTTGACGTTTCCTTTGGTTCCGAGACCGGTTGTTTCGTCGACCCAATTGGTATTGGTCTGCAACGCCTGGAGGTACGCCTCTTTACGTGTCAGCGGATCATCTGATGACGACGTCAAGTTCGGAAGCCAGACATATCCGGTTCCGCCGTCATTTTCCCATGCTTCTTGTCGCAGGGTCAAATACGACTCGGTGTCCATCATGTTGGGGCGCGTGGCGGGTATGCCGAATCCTGCGCGTGTGCTAAATTCAAAAGAAGTTCCTTTTCTTCCGCGTTTTGTGGTAATCAAGATGACCCCATTGGCTCCTCGTGACCCGTAAATTCCAGTCGCAGCGGCATCCTTGAGGATTTCCACAGATTCGATGTCGTTGGGGTTGATGGAAGCCAGAGGATTGTTATTGAAGGCTCCTGAATTTCCTCTCAAGAAATATTCTTGGGTAATGGGAATGCCATCAATGACGTAAAGCGGGTCACCGGCAGCGGAGACAGAAGCGACTCCCCGCACGCGAATCAAGGACGCTGATCCGGCTACACCCGAGGATTGGCTCACTTGAACACCGGCGGCTTGGCCCTGAAGTGCGGCTTCAAAAGAAGGTGTTTGGATTCCTGTGATTTGTTTGGCAGAAACCTGAACAATGGATCCTGTCACTTCTTTTTTACGCTGGACACCATAGCCCACAACGACAACATCCTCGATCATCACCGCATCTTCCTCCAAAACAATGGACCATTCGATGGAGGTGTTTTGAATGTCAACGGAGCGTTTTTGCGTGAGGTATCCAATGAATGAGAAGGAGACCTGATGGCTTCCTTTTGATAGGGACAGCGAGAAGCTCCCGTCCATTCCTGCGAACTGACCATCCGTTCCATCGACAATAACCGAGGCGGAGGGCAAGGGATTGCCTTGCGCATCGACGATTGTACCGCTCAACGTTTGACCGAAGCCAATAAGCGGACTGCTCAGGATGAGCAAAAGGAGAATTGATTTTAAGCGCATCAAATAAGGTTTACGAGGCAAACTTATGGATTCAAAAAAATATACACCGTAGAAACAGTATCATCAATGAACAATGACCCGCTGAGTATCCATCCGGCCATCATGCACGAGCTGAATGAAATACAATCCAGCGTTCCAATCAGCAACGGAAATGGTGAACTCAGTCGTTCCATCATGCCAAGGTGTAACGTTTTGTCGGGAAATCAGTTGACCGGTGGTGTCCAAGACTTTCAATTCACAGTCATTCAATGACTGTGATGAGAATGAGCAATGGATGATGTTCGAGGCAGGGTTGGGATGGAGATTAAACTGAAGGTCAGAACCGGCATGTGCGCTGATCCCGTTGGTTATAGGTGAGGCGATGTCGGCGTCCAAAAACACATGGTACTCGCCTGGAGCGAAATCCATAAACGCATTCACATCCGAAACGTCAAAGGATGTCCCTGTAAAGTAGTCGTACCACATTCCGGTATGCTGAAACCCCGGAATCATGCTCAAGTCGGTCACCTTAAAGTTGGCAACAATCACGGCATTGAGATCGATGCCATTGATGAGAAGTCGCTTTCCATACCCTCCAACATCAAAGTTGTAGTTGTTTGAAGTGAAAGGGTCGGGATACGTTGTTTTTAGATGAGCCAATCCCGAGATGACCTCGTGGATGCGATAGCGATTCGCATTGTCTCGATAATCCCATCGGACAGGTTTGGCTTCTGTGCGGCAATTTTCGCTGATGGTCGTACCATCACTGCACGTGTTGATGCTGTAATCGTACCCCAACTCTTCAAATTGATAGAGCATTTTAGGCCCAGGAAGTGGGATGTTGAAGCACTGCAAGGCTTCCATGCGAGCCAAAGCCGTATTCAAGTCGGAAACTTGGTAACCACCGTCGCCATTTCCAAATGAAAGTGCCTTATAGATCAAGCGCTCTTCATCGTGGCTTTCTGGATAGCTTACTACGTGGGGGGAGGACATGCCCTGTTCCTGATAATTCGCCCAATTGAAATTGGATCCATAGCCCATCAAAGCTTCGGAATATTCATGGGACGTATTGGCCCAAACCATGAAGCCATCTTCGACCAAGGCTTGCAATTCACTGTTGTCAGTCCAGTGTTCTAGGATCATGTAGATGCCAGGGTCGGAGCTCCACACGTGATCCGCATAGTTGTTGAGGATGTTGATCCGGCTTTGGTCATATCCATTGCCCCAGCCGGAGGTTTGGGTCATGCCTTTTGAAAAGTCCAATCGGTATCCGTCCACATGATATTCATTGATCCAATAGGCCAATGTTCGTTTCATGAAGGCCACTGTGGCCCCGCTTTCGTGATTCCAATCATAAAACCACGTTTCCGGTGATGGCGACACTTCATTGAACCACGGGTTGCTCGCAGCTGGTTGATTTTCGGCATCGTTCCAATACATCTCGAGAAATGGATTGGGGGTGTCCGCATGATTCAATGCAACATCTAAAATGACAGCGATTCCACGTTCATGGCAAGCATTCACGAGCGATTTAAACGCGTTTTTCGTTCCATAAGCTTTGTCGAGTGCCAAATAGAATGTGGGGTTGTATCCCCAGCTGTCGTTTCCATTGAACTCATTGATTGGCAGGAACTCGATGGCGTTGATCCCCAGCCGATCGAGATAATCTAAGGTGTCCAATATGGTCTGGAAATTGCGTTCTTCAGTGAAGTCGCGAACGAGCAATTCATACACAATCAATTGGTCGTTTTCTGGTCGCTGAAATTCTGCATCGCTCCAAGGGTAGTCTTGTTGCGCTGTTTGAAACACGGAAACGGGCTTGTTCTCCGTCAGCATGTTGGGAAAGGGCATCAAATCCGGGTAGGTCGATTCTGAAATCCAGCCATCATTCCATGGATCCAAGACCACTTCTGAATACGCATCTGCGACCCGCATGTCGTCGGGCATGATGTGGTAGTGAAATCGATATTCTTGGCCGGGTGTTAAGCCGGTGAGGTCAATCCAGTAACGCGACTGATCTGGAGTGGGCGTCATCAAGTAATCGTAACTCAGTTCCCAATTGTTGAAGTCTCCCACTGCGAATACGTGCTCTTTTGACGGGGCATACAATTGAAGCCGTACACTCGTGTCGGAGAGGTACGTGATACCATCTTCAGATCCATTGGGTGGCCAAGCAGTGACAGGACTGCCGGGCAACACAGTCAGTGTCGCTGAATCCGAGGCCACAGAACTGCCATTGTCTGCTACCATCAGCAGGTTGTATTGCCCTGCATCCAAGGCCTCAAAATCATACGTCAATGAGGTTCCTGAAGCTGTCGTCACCGACTCTTCATTGATGAACAATTCCATTTCACTCGCTTCCGAAGCTTGTCCGGAAATAGCAAGCGATTCTCCAATTCCTAAAACGGCATACCCAAGCTCAGGCGTTTGGATGGAAACAGAAAAAGCACCGGTACTGACTTCATAAAAGATGTCTGAACCATCCGCGTTACGCCCCACGAGACTTCCCGATGCATTGCGAAATACCATGGCTAAGTTTTCGATGCTGACACCATCAGGAATCCCATAATATGCTGCCAAGGTCAACCCGTTGAAATCGAAAGAATGGACTCCGCTGCCTTCAGGATTCAGAACGTACTCAGCATCGCTCACACCCCATGTCGTTTGCACAAACTGCCAATCGCTTGGACCTGAACTTTCACTGGTAATGACACCCGTATGAATGTAGACGGGAATAACGCCTTCCAATTCGCCGTTGCCTAACCCGCTGTCGAAGTAGAGGGTGACCAGGTCGTCAGCTGTGGGGAAAGCGGGATCTGTCCAAATCACTTGTCCGGATGCGTTTTGAGCAAATAGAACACCTGTGAAGAACCAAAGGAAGAGGTTTAGGCGGGCTGCTTTCGCTATGCGAGACACCGTGTTTTTGGTCAAATTTGACGTCTGCTGAATCGTTATCGTGTTCATTGCACAAGGATGGTGTGTGACTGGGGTGAGCTCGGTTCCAATAGGTTCCAGTGCACAATGTATGCACCGGGTTGAAGAAGATTGCCTGGAATTCGGGAAGACTCTCCGGCTGCAATGTGCACGCCATTGGACTGGTATAAATTCCAGACGTTGGAATGCGGCATTGAAATCGGCTGACCCGCTCGATGTGGGTTGTTAGGATGCCAAGGGGCCTCAAGCGATGCGGTTTCGGATACGACATTCTCCATGTCTCCATTGGGAGCGTTGGGTGTCGGAGGGGTGTCGGTAAATAGGAAAAACCAGGTCCAAGAGGGTGCTCCGTCTGTTGTCCTCCCCCAACTCGCATTGGGAGCTGCACCATTCCAATGCGCCGAGTCGATCAGACGCCAGGCGTCGGCGTCCATCGTCGTGATGAACACATCGCCGCTGTCAGCGTCCAGATGAAACGGAGCGTGAAGGGGCCCGTCTTCAACATCATCATCACAATAAAACACCACGTGCTGACCGGGGTCGAGCGTGACATTCGGCAGAGACCATCGGTTTGGCCAGTCGAGGCGGTTGGTGAGATAATGATAACTCAGGTTGATGGGCGCGTTGCCTGCGTTGTACAATTCTACCCAATCGGCATACCCGCCGGCTTCATCCTGCATGAAACTGTTGTTGAGCGGCATGGCCTCGTTAATCACCAAGCCATTGCTGAGTGATGCATTCCAAACTTGGCGAGATGTACACGGCGATTGCACCGCATTGTTCTCAGACTCAGCGACCACTGTCCACCAGGCATGCGCACTGCCATTCATCGGGATCTCAGCTTCCCAGAGGCTCCCAAACTCGCTGGATTCAACCAGTGACAAAGGATAAGACACGTTGGAAGTGGCCTCCATTTGAACGTCAGCATGGATGGAGTTGATTGTGTTGCCCTCAGTTGATGCAATCCATGCATGAACGGTGAGCGTGTCATTGACCAAGGGGCTCGGCGCCCACGCAGTCAAAGAAAGCGGACCCCATTCGAGGGCTTCATCCAATTGAATGTCGGCCCAAAATTGCCGGCTCTCCATAAACGGTACAATTCCCCATGCCACGTGTCCGCCCCAATTCTCGGACAATGCAAGGGTGAAATCATCGGCATCGAAGCCATAGTCCATGGTGTAAAATGAGTCATCCGCAATGGAAATGCCGATCGTGGATTGGATCACTTCACCCCGGGCTTGCATCCAATCCAGTGTGTAGGTCTCATCCATGAGCTGCCGCATGAAATAAGTGAATGCCGTTTTATACGCTGGAACAGCCATCAAGCGTGTATACAAGGGTCTGTCTGATGCATCCGTCCAGCTGTAAGGGTCTTGGTTGGTCCATTCTCCAAACCATTGAATACCCAATGCATTGTCAGCGTCGTAAGGAATGTAAACGATGCGCTGGTCTTCAGGCCTGTGGTACAGGTAGAAGTTGTTTTTATTCCCAATGTAATTGTCCCAATGGCCACAGAGGATTTCAGCGGCAGCAATCTTCAGATAGCCGTAAACATCAAAGACATCTTCAAGAGCGCAGGGAAGCGACTCCAAGGGTTCGTTGTTCAGGACATCGATGAATTGAGCCAAGGCACCGTAGTGGTCTTCCGCTACATTGGTCTTCAGGTCATACACGCGGTCTTCGCTCCAGCTCGGTGTGAATTTGTAATCCTCACCGGATGAACCTTGGTAGGTGAGATTGGCAGGATAGGTGCACTTCCACAGATTCCCATGATCTTGAATAAACCGTTTTTCTAGCCACTCTTCATCGATGTGTTCGAGGTTATAGTAGAGCCCATGGTACACTCCGTTGACGAATAAATTGACGTGATTGCTTCTGGAGACAGGCAAGCCAGCGTCGCGCATGCCTTCCCAAATCAAGCGCGCTCGGATGACGCTCGGGTCGTTGTGCTCTCCATTGAGATTCATTTTCTCAATACCTTCCCAAGACCCGCCGGGATTGAACGTGTTGAACGAGATTTTAAATGACTTTTTATCTGCGGCTCTTGACGTGTTTCCGCGCAGACGAAATCCGATGTTCGAAACGGTATCGGTGCTACCCGCTGATTGAAAAATAAAAGAGGCAGGATGCTCTTCATTGGAATACCAGTTGGACTCCTCATACATCCATTCCAGAGCTTCTCCGCATTCAATGTGAATGGTGGGCAGGTCATTCTGAACAAAGGGCACACCGTTAGCAGGATGAGGTAACATTCCTTGAGCAACGGCCGTGGATCCAGACTGAAGGTAGCCTGCAAAAAAAAGCAGGAAGAAGCAGCAGCGAGCGGAATCCTTCATGAGCTCAGACTTCAATGACGCTTTGAAAAGACGTTCTCACGGGGTTCATTCCGAAATTTCATTGGGATTGAAGCTAAATAGCTGGGCTGGCTTGTGCATGACGCCCTTCTGCTTCTCGTTGAGTGGAACCACGTGTGGCATGCGCTTCACGTTCTTTCGGAAATTTCGCTTGTCGAATTTTTTATCCAAGACCAATTCATACAACGCCTGAAGCTGGCTCAACGTGAATTTCTTAGGAAGCAATTCGAAACTGATGTGATGACTTTCAAGTTGTTCACGCAGTGCTTCAAATCCGGATGAAAGAATTTCGTTGTGGTCAAATGCAAGGGCAGGAATATCATTCAAATCAACCCAATGCACACTTCCTGCAAATGATGCGGGTTTCGGAGAAAAATCTTGAAGGCTCACCAACCCAAAGTAAGCTACTGTGATGACTCGTTGATCAGGAAGTGTCCTTAACGACTGAAGCCATGCCCGATCCTTGGCATCTTGAACCCGCGTCGGATCTCCAAAAGCATGAAATTGTTTCAGATAAATGCCATTGAGTTGTGTCAATTCCAATAGAACACGTTTGGCCGCTTCAAGCAAGCCTTCGTTGATGAGAATCAGGTCGCCTGGAAGCTGTGGCTGGGATTTGATATCCAGACCCAGTCCGTTGTTTGGAAGCTGTTGGTTGATCAAAAGGACCTTCAAACCGTTGTCGTCATAACCAAAGATTACGCAATCAACGGAGATGTGCAAAGCATCGTGTTCCATCATAAAGCGAAAGTACATCTTTAGTTCTCAATTCGCTCGTTATGTGTATTAATTACACTAAGTCTTGGATTCGGAATTAAACTCAACGTATATTCGCCCGCCGTATCAACTGCTCAACAACTGTGCAGGCTATACAATAGGAACCGAGAGCATGAAGAAAATTGCCGTTTTAACTTCAGGAGGCGATGCGCCTGGCATGAATGCTGCAATTCGAGCAGTCGTTCGAGCAGCTGTTTACCATGGATGTGAAGCTGTTGGGGTGTTTCAGGGGTATCAGGGATTGATTCAAGGTGACTTCAAACGCTTGCATGTTCGATCTGTGGCTAAAATTCTTGGACGTGGAGGCACGATTTTGAAATCAGCGCGTTGTCAGGAGTTCAGAACGGAAGAGGGACGAAGGAAGGCGCACCAGCAACTTTTGGAGCACAATGTGGAGGCGCTTGTCGTCATTGGAGGCAATGGTACCTTCGAGGGGGCGATGCATTTTTATAAAGAAACGGGATTTCCTGTCATTGGTTTGCCGGGAACGATAGACAACGATCTCTCTGGTTCGGACTTCACCATTGGTTTTGATACGGCAACCAACACGGTCGTTGAAGCCGTCGATAAAATTCGTGATACGGCAGACAGCCACAACCGGTTGTTTTTTGTAGAGGTGATGGGCCGTGACAGTGGATTTATCGCGCTGCATGCAGGAATTGCAACCGGTGCAGTTGCTGTTATGACCCCGGAAACAGGTATTTCGATACAAGAGCTTGTCGATATTTTGGACCGAGGACAAGCGTCGAACAAGACATCTTCGATTGTGATTGTGGCGGAAGGGCATCCTGAGGGTGGGGCCTATGACATCGCGAAAAAGGTGCATGAATTGGATCAACGCTATGATACGCGAATCACTGTTTTGGGGCATTTACAAAGAGGAGGGGAGCCGAGCTGCTTTGATCGTTTGCTGGCCTCCAAGTTGGGAGTTGCGGCTGTAGAAGGATTGCTTTCTGGAAAACGCAATGTCATGGCGGGCATCATCAATGATCAGTTGGTCTACTTTCCTTTTGAGGAAGTCATTGTAAACAAAACACAGGAATTAGAGGATGAGGTGCGGCTTGCTCGCATTCTGTCCATTTAAGAAATTGAACGATTTATTGAAAAGATTATGAAGAACATTGCAATCAACGGGTTTGGTAGAATTGGTCGCTTAGCGTTTCGACAATTGTTGGACCGTGAAGGTGTGCGTGTTGTCGGAATCAATGACTTGACCGATGTGAACACGTTAGCTCATTTGCTAAAATTTGATAGTGTTCATGGCCGTTTTGCAGGTGAAGTATCAGTCTCAGGAGGGCACCTTGTTGTGAACGGTGAAACGATTCACATTACCGCTGAGAGAAATCCTGCTGATTTGCCATGGAGCACATTAAAAGTTGATGTAGTCGTCGAATCCACAGGTGTTTTTGCAACCGCTGAAAAAGCGGGATTGCATTTGGAAGCAGGCGCTGGCAAGGTGGTCATCAGTGCACCGGCCAAGGGAGATTTGAAGACCGTTGTTTTGGGGGTCAATGACCACATCTTAACTGCGGATGATCGCATCGTATCCAACGCTTCCTGCACAACGAATTGCTTGGCTCCAATGGCCAAGGTTCTTGATGATTTATATGGAATTGACCACGGCTTTATCACGACGATTCACGCGTATACGGCTGACCAACGTTTGCAAGATGCGCCACACAGTGATTTGCGTCGCGCTCGTGCTGCTGCCTTGAGCATGATCCCTACATCAACAGGAGCAGCGAAGGCTGTGGGATTGGTGTTGCCACAGTTGGCGGGTCGATTGGATGGCTTGGCCATTCGTGTACCGACTCCAACAGGGTCCGTGACAGATTTGACTGCAATTTTGAAAAAGCCCGCTACCGCGGCAGAGGTGAATGCTGCAATGAAGCACGCATCCCAGGGTGCTATGAAGGGAATCCTTGAATATTCTGAAGATCCTCTTGTATCTGTCGATATCGTTGGCAATGGTCACTCATGCATCTTTGATTCAGGCCTGACCTTGGCAACGGGAACGACTGTAAAGGTGTTCGGTTGGTATGACAATGAGGCGGGTTATGCCGCTCGGGTTGCCGACTTGGTTGGACGCATTTGATTTTTAAAGAATTAGGGGAGGGCTAGATTTTATACCTGATACGATTACGATGAATATTCTCATAGCTGATAGTGGATCTACAAAGTGTGATTGGATGGCCATTGATGCCGCAGGTCAGGTTTTGGGGGAATTCAACACCATGGGGTTCAATCCTTACTTCCACGACGCGAACCTGGTCGCAAAGGTGATGATGGATACGCCAGAGGCTGTCGAGATGGCTTCTGACGTTGATCGCGTCTACTTTTATGGCGCTGGCAGCAGTTCAGAGTCCTTGTGCGCTGTAATTCGCGACGGATTGGAGCGGGTTTTTCCGAATGCGACGGTGTTAGTGGGGCATGATTTGGATGGAGCTGCTTACAGCACGTACGAGGGCGAACCTGCGATTACGTGTATAATTGGTACGGGATCCAACTCGTGTTTTTTCGACGGTGAAACAACGTCTGAAGTTGTTCCTGCCTTGGCTTATATCTTGGGTGATGAAGCCAGTGGTTCTTGGTTTGGAAAACGCTTACTCACGTCTCATTTTTACCACAAATTGGACCCAATGGTCCAAGAGGACTTTGTGAAGACCTATGGGTTCTCAAAAGATGATATTGTAAATCGGGTGTACAAGGAGCCCAACGCCAATGTTTTCTTGGCCTCGTTTATGACGTTCATTGGTCGCCACCAGGATGTTCCTCAAATTATATCGCTTTTGGAAGAAGGTTTCCAGGCATTTGTTGACGCGCACATTAAGTGTTACGACAATTACAAGGATGTGCCGGTTCACTTTGTAGGCTCAGTAGCCTATCATTTTCAACCTGTTCTGAGGCACGTGTGTGAGCGTGAAGGGATACGAGTAGGTCAGATCATCAAGCGTCCTATTGACGGGTTATCTTCCTACCACGTTCAGTATATCTTGTCAGAAAACCAAGCTTAATCGCATGACCTTCAAAGGATGCCTATTTGATTTGGATGGAGTCATCGTTGACACAGCCTCGCATCATTTCGTGGCATGGAGAACGTTGGCAGATGAATTGGGCGTTCCGTTTGATGAGTCGGACAACGAAAAACTCAAAGGGGTTTCGCGCGTAGATAGTCTGGAGTTCATTCTTCAGAAGGGAAACTTGGTATTGGATTCCAATACCAAGCTGAGGTTGATGGAGAAAAAGAATGCGCATTACCTCGGGCTAGCCGCACAAATTCAACCGTCAGATGCCTTGCCAGGAATCGTCGCCTTGATCGATGAACTGAAAGTATTGGGCGTAAAAATTGGTTTGGGCTCTTCTTCCAAGAATGCAGAGCAGATTCTCTCCAAGTTGGGTTTGCTCGATGCGTTTGACACCATCGTGGATGGAAACCATCTAACATTATCGAAGCCAGACCCTGAAGTTTTCTTGATGGGAGCCAATGCTTTGGGGCTTCTTCCTGAAGAATGCCTCGTTGTGGAGGATGCTTCAGCCGGCGTTCAGGCGGCAATTTCCGGAGGTTTTTGTGTTTTGGGTATTGGTCGAAAAGAAGAACTTGGACAGGCCGATGCGGTTGTTTCAGGTTTAGGTGACCTGAATTGGTCTGAAATTCAGAACTTGCTCACTCACAAGTGATGCAGCTGAATTCATGTCAAAATTGGTGAATGACCCGTGGTGTCTGATTGAATCGGAATGGAATTCTGAATCAGTCCGTTCTTCCGAATCTCTATTTTCTATTGGCAATGGTCGGTTTGGACAACGGGCGAATTTCGAAGAGCACTATTCTGGTGATTCGCATCAAGGGAGCTACTTAGCCGGTGTTTATTATCCGGATAAGACACGAGTAGGCTGGTGGAAAAATGGCTATCCCGAATATTTTGCCAAAGTTCTCAATGCGACGAATTGGATTTCCATAGACCTCTACGTTGACGGAGAGCGCGTGGATTTAAACGCCGTGTATACCGTGCACCAGTTCCATCGGGAATTGGACATGCGCGAAGGAGTCTTGAAGCGAAAATTTGAGGTGACCCTTCAAAACCAGTGCACTATTGTCGTCGAGTCGGAACGCTTTTGTTCAATGCACAGTCCAGAAACAGCCGCCATACGGTATGCTGTGCGGGCCGTCTCAGGTGCTATGCACGTTGAGCTGCGTCCGGGTATTGATGCCGACGTCAAGAATGAAGACAGCAATTGGGACGATGCGTTTTGGAAAATACGTTCAGTAGAATCCCAGGAAGACGGAAGTGCCGCGGTTCTCAATGAAACGGAAAAGACACACTTTGAAACGGCTGCTGCGATGAGAAATCGTGTTCGCACCATCCATGAGAAGGGAGAAACGGCAGTCTTGCCGTCGTCCAACTCCACTTCAACTCATGCTGGCGTGGTCGCTTACAACGCGTCGTTAAAAGCGGGAGAGACGGTGGTGTTAGAGAAATTTGTTGGGATTGCAACGTCCCTTCATCACGTGCATGGCCAGGTCTTGGAAGCGGCAAAGGTCGCTGCCAAAGACGCCGAGGGGCGGACGTATGCGACATTGTTGGATGAACACAAAAAGGCGTGGATGTCCATCTGGAATCACGGAGATATCGTGATCGACGGTGATGTGGGTGCACAGCAAGCCATTCGATTCAATATTTTTCATTTGAATCAGACGTACCGTGGAGATGACGCCAGGCTGAATATTGGTCCCAAGGGCTTTACGGGTGAGAAGTATGGTGGTGCGAGTTATTGGGATACGGAAGCCTACTGCCTGCCCTTTTTCTTGGCAGGGCACGAGAAAGGTGTAGCCAAACAGCTGCTTTTGTATCGCTACCACCATTTGGATCGTGCCATAGAGAATGCCGAGAAATTAGGGTTTTCTTGTGGAGCGGCATTGTACCCGATGGTTACGATGAACGGCGAGGAATGTCACAATGAGTGGGAAATCACCTTTGAGGAAATCCACCGCAACGGAGCGATGGTATACGCTATTTGGAACTACATCAATTACACGGGAGACCAAGCGTATATGGCCGAAGCTGGTTTTGCTGTGATTCTTGGAGTTGCACGGTTTTGGGCCCAACGTGTGCAATGGTCTGAGCCGAAGCAAGCATACGTGATCTTAGGTGTTACTGGACCGAATGAATACGAGAACAACGTCAATAACAATTGGTATACCAATTATTTGGCGGCCTGGTGCTTGCAATATGCTGCTGATTCTGCAGCGGCCTTGATGCAGAATGAGCCCGAAGTATGGGGCAAACTATGTGCTGAATATCAAGTCAATCCAGCGGGTGAAGTCGCGCGTTGGAAGGCCGTTGCTTCCGCAATGTATCAGCCGCGATTGGATGGCTCCAGTGTCTTTTTGCAACAAGACGGTTTTATGGACAAGGAGCAGCTAACCGCATCAGATATCCCTGCAGAACACCGCCCGATCAACCAGCACTGGAGTTGGGACCGTATCCTGCGATCTGTGTTCATCAAGCAAGCGGATGTCCTGCAAGGAATGTACTTTTTTCAAGATGATTTTAATCAGGAAGTGCATGAGCAGAATTATGCATTTTATGAGCCGAAAACGGTTCACGAATCCAGTTTGTCGCCCTGTGTGCATGCCATTTTGGCTTCTAAGCTTGGAAAGAAGGACGAAGCGTATGCACATTATTTGCGCACGGCGCGTTTGGACTTGGATGACTACAACAAGGAGGTGTACCAAGGGTTGCACATTACCTCGATGGCCGGTACGTGGTTATCTGTCGTAGAAGGCTTCGGTGGGTTTCGTGTGCGCAACGGAGTTCCGGAATTCAAAGGAGCGTTGCCCGCAAAATGGAATGCGCTTCAATTTTCTATGCTTTTCCGAGGGCGTCAATTGGAAATCCGAATTGATTCGGACGGTACCATGGTCACCCTCATCGTTGGAGAGACCTTAGAGGTAATGATAGACGGCGAGCTGCAGCGACTGCAACCCGCCGATTGATTCATTCATTCTGGTTCGGAAAGCCCCCACATGCTATTGGAGGCTCCGGGGGTGCCGCCTAGAGTAAACGAGGCGCCCCATGAGCTAGCGCTTTCGTTGGGAAGTCCCGTGTCCATCCACTCGAGGCTTGGCCCCATTCCATCGGGAGCCGTCATCCAGCCATCGCTGTCCTCATAGATCACTTGGTCGGCGAGCGAACCATCCCATCTTCGAAGGGTTATGGTTTCTCCTGTGTTATTCAGGCTCTGTCCGCTATTCCACTCGCACCAAGGAACAGTGGGGGGCATCATGGTGAGAAGAGAATCCGCATTGCGAGCAATCACAAAGAAACCTTGTGCGGGGATGCTGTCTTGCTCTTCAAACGTTTTGGTGACTCCACTGTCCATGGACCAATTGAACAGTGACACAGCGTGTGTCTCAAGGTTGTGCAATTCCAGAAACTCCCAGTCACTGTCGTTTCCTTGAAGTGAGCTTGGGTTGTAATGAATCTCAGAAATTTGAATGCTTGCATGCACAGGCTCCACAACCGTGCAAGAATCGCCATAGTGTGTCAACAAAAGTAAAATGTCATACAAATTCACGGTCATGTCATTGTTGACATCCCCGACACAGTCATTTTGTCCAATCATTGAACTGGGCAAAGCGGTCAAAACGACGCCCAGTATTTTCCATCCTCTCATGCTTTTGGTATTAAATTATTACCTCAAAGCAACGGACGGAAAGGACTGGTCTACTGTAAAATAGACAGGTGGGGTGGCCTGATTTACACGTGTAAATTGATGCTCACAGGACAATGGTCTGATCCGTGCACATCGGAGTGAATCGTGCTTTCACTCAAGCGAGGCATCAAGCGGCTACTTGCCAGCATGTAATCCAACCGCCAACCTACATTTTTCTCACGTGCGCCGCCGCGATAGCTCCACCAGCTATAGCCCACTTGTTCTGGATGCGCTGCACGCCAGCTGTCTGTCAGGTCAACGTGATTCAATAAATGGGTCATCCCATCGATTTCGTCCTGCGTGTATCCCGGAGTCTTGTTGTAATTCGCCGCCGGACGAGCCAAATCAATGGCCTGATGTGCCACATTCAGATCTCCACAGCATATGATGGGTTTGCTTTGATCAAGCTCCTTCAAATACGCTGCAAATCGCACATCCCATTCTTTTCGAAAAGGCAAACGCTTCAATGCAGAAGATGAGTTGGGCGTGTACACAGTGATGAAATGAAAATCTTCGAATTCTGCCCGTAAAACGCGGCCTTCCTCATCCAAGTGCGGAACGCCAATCCCTGCCTGAACAGCAATTGGTGGAATCTTGGTCAGTATGGCGGTTCCCGAATAGCCCTTTTTGATTGCAGAACTGGAGTAGAGTTCATAGGCTTCAGCGCCATCGAGTCCAAACAAGGCCTCTCGAACCTGGTCATCTTGAGCCTTCGTTTCTTGCAGCCCAATGACATCAGGCGCCATCAATTTCAAGTCTTCAGAAAAATTCTTTTTTACAATGGCGCGGATGCCATTCACATTCCAACTAACAAGTTTCATGAGGGAGGGAGGGTATGGGGTCTGTTTTTCCAATGGTGCAGGAAGGTCAACGCTTCCGGAATGGTACAGGCATGATGGGGTTCGCTGTATTCCATCAAATGGGACAGATAGACTCCGCCATTCGTGTATTCTGAAGCTTGCTCCATATTGATGAAATGCTGTTCATCAGGGCATGGATTGACACGCAAGAGTAAATACTCCTGTGATTCAGGGCAGAAGCCCATCATCAAGGATCCTTCGTGATCATGCCCCAATTCAAATACAAGAGGAAGGTGCAGAAATCGGTTTTTCCATAACGGCATGTAGCCCATACTGAAATAGGGATAATGCCATTTACGGAACTGGATGCCTTCTTGTTTCAAGGCTTTTTCCAACCGACTCATGGCTTTTCGAAGTCCGAAGGCCAGCGTTTGCTTGGGGTCGTAATTCACATGGGAACCCCACCGTTTACTCGGTGTGTAATATTCCATGTTCCCCAATTGAAGCTTGTAGTCAAAGGAAGAGGGCTTGTCCAAAACATAGCCGGGATAATACCAACGTCTATGGGTCGATTGGCCAAATTCAATTTCTTTCAGCATGGTATAAATGCCCAAGCTGTAATCGGCGTATGCTTCGTCATACATGCCAATCAAAGAGGCCATGCTGCGTTCACCCAAGTCAAAGTAAGACGCTGCAATCAATTGATCTCCATCGAAGACGCAAATCTGCATCGTGTCAAAAACGGTTGAGTGAAATCCAGCGTGGAGGTACTCGTCCAATGTGGCATGAATGAACCCCTTAAAACGAGATTTGTGTTGCTCGTATAGCCGCTGGTGCTCATCCCGAAGCGTCACTTCTCCGCAGGTAATTGTGAAGCGGTTCTCGACCCGACTCTTGATTTTTCGATGCCGCTTTTTGATGGAATACTGATCCAGCCCCAATCGAATGTTGACCACCGAAAACACGTCGGCATCCACACACAATAAGTCCATCTTGTAGAGCATTACCGAGCCGCGAAACCAACCAGAAGCGAGGTACTGGTCGTAACGAGCGTGTGTGAGCTTTCGCGGAAAATGGGTTTGTACCAGCAAGTCCGAGTGCTTAGTCTTTGGTTGCGTTGAGCAATTCTTTCATTCCACCTACACTGCCCATGAGCCCGCTGGCTTCATACGGCATGAAGACAGTTTTACTGCCGACACCACCGTCGCGCAAAATTTGCTCCAAAGTCTCGATGTACCGCACCGCAATCAAATACTGAGTCGGGTCGGCTTTGGTGTCCGCAACCGCAATGGAAATGCGTCGAATGGCTTCGGCTTCAGCTTCAGCGATGGCCAATCGTGCTGTGGCTTCGCCTTCTGCTTCGAGAATGCGGGCTTGTTTCTGACCTTCGGCTTGATTGATTTCTGCACCTTTTTGACCTTCTGCTTCAAGAATAGCTGACCGCTTGGTGCCTTCCGCTTCAATGATTTGTCCACGACGTGTCCGTTCGGCCCGCATCTGCTTCTCCATGGCTTCCTTGATGTCCACAGGAGGGTTGATGTCTTGCAACTCTACTCGGTTGACTTTGACGCCCCACTTGTTCGTGGCTTCGTCGAGAATAGCCCGTAGCTTCATGTTGATGGTGTCCCGAGAGCTCAGACATTCGTCTAGCTCCAATTCACCGATGATATTTCGCAACGTGGTCTGCGTCAACTTCTCAATGGCATTGGGAAGGTTGTTGATTTCATACACGGCTTTGACAGGATCTACGATTTGAAAGTAAATCAAGGCATTGATCTCGGTGACCACATTGTCCTTCGTGATCACCCCTTGTTTTGGGAAATCAAAAACGGTTTCTCGCAAGTCAACACGCTCACGCATCTTGTATTGGGTGATTTGACGGCCGTCTTGAGATTCGAGCGTCATGCGCCAAGCGATGTCACGGGGACGATCGACGATGGGAATGATGATGTTGATTCCTGCGCCAAGTGTGGTGCGGTATTTTCCAAGTCTTTCGATGACCAGGGCTTCACTTTGTCGGACAATGCGAACACCTTTGATGATGATGACAGCGGCCAGCAAAAAGACGAATGTGGCCAAAATAGTTGTGGCAGTCATGAGTTGGGGGTGGTTTGAACGATGAGGGTATTGCTTTCGACACGGACGATGCGGACCATCGAGCCTACAGGGGGAACGTTATTTTCTGGCGTTTCCAATTCGGATCGCCAATCGTCGCCATCAATTTTACAGCGTCCGAGTCCCGTTTGAGGATCGAACGCCTTGGTGACACGGGCTTTCTTGTCTATGAGAGCTTCGACGCCCGTTGCTGTGTCGGGTCCGGAGAATCCAAACCGCAAGGCCAAGGGGCGAAGAAAGACAAAAGCGATCAGGCTTGTTGCCGCTGTAACGGTGAGTTGCAAAGCGAAGCCGGCCCCGAGGCTAGCAGCCAATGCACCACCAAAAGCGCCTACGCCCAAACAGGCCAAAACGAATCCGGGGACGAATACTTCACAAATCAGCAACACGAGTGCCGCTGCTATCCATAGTTGCCAGTTTTCCCATTCCATGGGTCGAAGTTAAAGCGGAAACGTTGCATATTGGACGTTATGAAAACGATGCAAGATTGGCTCGATGCCTATGGCGTTAGCCACCAAAACCCGATCAACAAACTATTTCATTGGATCTGCGTGCCTACCATCTTCGTCTCCCTGGTAGGGCTGCTCTCCCAAATCCCCATTCCAGAGCTGTTTGCAGCTGGTTGGGCTCCCTACTTGCATGCTGGTACAGTCTTGCTTTTGGGAGGATTGGTCTTTTTCATTCGCCTGAGTCCCGTCATGGCGATGACCATGGCTGGCATCTCTGCGTGTTCATTGTATGGTGTGAAGCTGATCAACATGCAAACAGGCGACGCAGCGGGATGGTATTATTTCGCCGCGTTTGCCTTGGCGTGGGTCGGGCAATTCATTGGACACAAGATTGAAGGCGAAAAACCCAGTTTCTTTGACGACTTGAAGTTCCTCATGATAGGCCCGGCCTGGTTGGCAGGCTTTGTGCTTCAAAAAATGGGCATCCGTTATTGAACCTGTTCGAGCAGCGTGGCGTGTATGGCCGTCACCTGCGGAATGAGCATTGCGTGAAGGCCATTGTCAATGCGGTGCTGCGCGCAATCTTCTCTTTGTGCATCAGTCCACTGGTGCTGCATCCGTTGCGCCACTTTTTCTTGCGTCCATCCGGATCGCTTCATGGCGCGCTCCATGCGCAATGATGAGGGTGCAGAAACGGTGATCACTTGGCGACAGTCAACGTGCGCCCCGCTTTCAAATAAAATGGCGGCTTCTCGAATCACATAGGGCGAAGGAGAGTTGGATTGCATCCATGTTGTGAACGCATTTCGAATCAATGGATGTACCCATTGGTTCAATGTGGCCAGTCCTTCTGAATCCTGAAACACCCGTTCCCCCAACAACGCTCGGTGAATATCGACGCAGTAGTCGTCTTCCATGACTGCGAGGTCTTGCCCGAACCGTTCCAAGACCCGATTTCGGAGTTCCGCGTGCATGCGGTACACCGTATGTCCTGCGGCATCGGCATCCCAGCGCGGGATTCCGAGGGACTCGAAGATCTGTCCCACGGTCGTTTTTCCACTGCCGAGTCCTCCGGTCAGTCCGATAATCGGAACAACATCTGCTGTGCTTGTGGAAAAGTCCTCCATGCTACAAAGGTGAATGAAATGCGGGGAATCTCACCTTTGCTTCATGGGACATTTACTCGCACCGTCGATGCTGGCTTCTGATTTCGCGAATTTGCAACGCGATATGGAAATGATCAATGCCTCCGAGGCGGATTGGTTTCACTTGGATGTGATGGACGGGGTCTTTGTCCCCAACATCAGCTTTGGCATGCCCGTGATCGAAGCTATGGCCAAGCACGCAACCAAACCATTGGATGTGCACTTGATGATTGTTGATCCAGATCGCTACCTCAAGACTTTTGCTGACCTCGGTGCCCGGGTCCTTACCGTGCATTTGGAGGCTTGCAATCACTTGCACCGCACGCTTTCAGCTATCCGTGATTTGGGAATGCTCGCCGGAGTCGCCGTCAATCCTCACACACCGGTAGAGGGCTTGTCCGATGTCTTGAATGACCTGGATCTGGTGTGCTTGATGTCGGTCAATCCGGGATTCGGTGGACAGAAGTTCATCCCCAAGACCCTCGACAAAACCCGCAAACTGCGGAACATGATGAACGAGGCAGGTTCCAATGCGCACATCGAAATTGACGGGGGAGTGGGATTGAACAATTGGAAGAGCCTGGTCGATGCCGGTGCCGATGTGCTGGTTGCTGGCTCGTCGACTTTCAAGGCGGCAGATCCGCATGCGGCCATCCGAGAAATGAAGGGATTGAGCTAGATCACTGAACACGTCTCGTCCAGACCGCCAATCTCACTCAGGGCACGCTACACCAAAGTCGGCCAGGAACCAGAGCAAATCAGGAATGTTGGTGATTCCATCTGAATTGATGTCGGTGGGGCAGTCATCAAGCTCAACGCAAACCTGAGCCATAGAATCCCAAACGGTTCCCGGACCGCAACTCGCACTGTTGACAAAGCAATCAAAGAAACACGTGCCGTCATCAATCAGGGCTTCTGGCTCAAAATTACACGCTTCGGAATAAGTGCAGCCTTGGCAAGAGCCTCCCAAATTAGGGCAAGGGTTGAGGGCCGCGGCCTCGCCTTCTGTAAGCGTGTGAAGCTGGTCCACATCCAGACCATTCCACGTTTCGGAGCTTCCCGTGGGCCAGGTGACCACCACAGAGTCGATCGCTGTGACCTCGGCCAATCCAAAATGCAAAGCAGATTCAGATTGTGACAGGTAGTCTTCACCGAGGGCGGTATACGTGCGAAAAGGGGATGCGGGATGGTCACAATACACAGCGACCCAAGAGCCGATTGCTTGGCTGTTGGAAACGATGCCTTGTAGCTCTATTTCAACCCAATGGTTGCTGTTGACTGTGACGTTCTCCCACATACGGATTTTGTGGTTTCCCAAATTGTGCACGGCAAAATCGATGCGCCCATCGCGATTCCAATCGGCTGACGCCACGGTGTGAGCGTTGGTAAAATCTTCTGGGAAGATGTCCGTTGAAGGAATGAAGAAAGCGAATCCGTTGTCTGTACCTCCATTTTCAAAGAAATGATTCAATTGATACGGCTGGGCGGGGAAGTGTTCGGCCACAAACGCATCCAAATCGGTATCGTTGTCATAATCCATAAAACGTGCTCCCCATGTCCAGGATTCCGCCAAGAGCGATCCGAAATGGGTGTTCGTTATGTTTTCGAACTGAGCCGACTCGGGATTGTAGGTCAATAACACGTCGGAACCCTGGGGTGTGTTGGTGATGAGGAAGTCCCGCCAGCCATCTTGGTTGATATCGCCTTCTGTCAAGGTCATCGCATCCAGAACCAAATCAAAGCCACTTGCAACGGAGAGGTCCTCAAAAGATCCATTGCCGTCATTGTGATAATAGGCATTGGGGTTCCACTTGTCGTTGGCTACGAGCAAGTCCGGCCAGCCGTCGAGATCTATGTCGTGGAAGAGTGTGGCAAGGGTCAATTGGATGCCATTGTCTAGTCCCGTCTCATCGGTCACATCTGTGAAAAGGAATCCACCTTCGTTTCGAAACATTTTATTGGTGACAGCGGGCCATTCTTCCGAAGTCCCCGTGTTCCAAACATCCCACAAAGTCGAATCTTCGGGGAGTCCCAATTCGTTCAGTTCGTCCACGTGATAGGCTCCTAAATACACATCGAGATCACCATCACGGTCGTAGTCCGACCAACTAGCACACGAAGCTAGGGGCATGAAAAGGGGCAGGTTGCTCTCGCTGCTTCGGTCGGTCCAAAGCCCTTCATCGGTTTGCTCCAATAAGATCAACGGGGCGGCTTCTTGGGTGATGAAAAGATCCAAGTCACCATCATCATCGATATCCACCCATTGAATGCTTTTGCCCTCACCAGCGCAGACGGGAGCCAATTCGCTCTGAAGAAATTGTCCTTCTGATTGTGTGTAGACGATGGTTGGCCCATTTTCTCGGCATGCAGTCACATCGGGCCAGCCGTCTTGATTCCAATCGGCCAAGGACAAGCCTGATCCCCACTGACCGAATGGATTGGTGTAGACCATATTTTGTTCAGGTGCAATGTTGACGAATCCTTGAGAGAGCAAAGCTGTTGTGGGAGCAAGGAACATCCATCCCATGGCGATAAACGCAATAGACAGCCTGCGCAACTTCGAGATGAATTGCGGTTGAATCGAAACGAAAACGCGCCGAAGAGATGGACTCACACTGATGTTGTTTTCACACTGCCAGCATTTTAGCAGGCAGAGAATCCAAGATAGCGCAATTGGTGCAGAGTGCAATACACCTGACGAATGCTCGGGAATTAGGCTTCGATTTCAGCTGTTAAGTCGGCACTCAACAATTTGCTGCACTTGGGCTCAAGATCATCATAGGCACCGGACATCACGGTGCACTTCCCCTTGAAGTGAACCAAGAGGGCGCATTGTTCAGCTTGTGCCGCCTCGTGGCCGCAAACTGAGACGAGCATTTCAATGACATGATCAAATGAGTTGTGCTCGTCATTGTACAGAACCAATTGCCAACCATCCGCGGTAGCCTCGTCCAACAGGGTTTCTTCTGCAACTTCAGTCTCTACCGCACACGTTGACACCGCATGTGTTGAACCGACGCATGTGCCGTTGTTGGTCATTGAAAGGGAGTGTTCTGCAATGTTCACTGCGCAAAAATAGAAAATATAAAAGCATCCACTGGTGCATCAACAGAACATTTCGCCCTGATATGGGTTTTTTTAGCATGGACAAATCAAAAGTTCTTCTGATGCACCAACCTTCTGCGCATGGTCTGGTGCCGTTTTTGGAGCGTGCTGGATACGCTGTGCATGCAGCGGAAAAACCTGAAGATGCTGCCATTTCACTCTTAGAGCACGAACCTGAAGTGGTGATTTGGGATGTCAATCTGAACAGAATGTCGGAATGGAACCGATTGCACGCGATGCTCAAAAGCAGAACTCCTTTGGTTTCTGTGAACCAACTGAAAAGTTGGGACGATTCCGAAAATGGACTTGGAGCGGATAGCGTGTTGTCAGCGAGCATCGGAGAGCCTCATGCCTCTGGTCCAAATTTGAGCGAAGCATTGGAAGCGTCTTCACAAACAGAAGGGGCCATTGACAACCCTGATGCACTGCTAGGGAAGTTGTCACAGCTCTTGTCGAAGTCAAAGGGTGACATTCGGCATTTTTACACCAAGGTGGGCAACAAACTGCGTCGTATTGAATTGTCTGACATTCGATTTATACAAGTAGAAGGGAAGTACAGCACCATCCACTTAGAGAGTCGGAATTACCACATCAAAAGTTCCCTGAACGATATGCTGCACTTGCTTTCTTCGAATGAATTCGTGCGGGTGTCTCGCAACAATGTGGTGAATTTGGAATTCATTGAGCACATCGATGTCTTCCAAAGTACCGTGCGCATCGGAAATGACGATGTTCCAATCAGTCGGACATACAAAGAGAACCTGATGCGCTTTGTTCAACTGATGTGATGAAGGGAGGGTCTTGAATATCTGACGATGGACCGCCGAATCTGAAGCTTGCCGATTAACTTTGTGGCATGTCAAATCAGGATGCTGTGGAAGGGGACGAGTCGAAAAAGCCGTTGAACTTCATTGAGCAAAAAATTGAAGCCGATATCGCCGATGGTAAAAACGGCGGGCGAATTCTGACACGGTTTCCGCCAGAGCCCAATGGCTATTTGCACATTGGACATGCAAAAGCCATCTGCGTGAGTTTTGGCCTTGCTGCGAAATATGGCGGAATCACAAATCTTCGCTTCGATGATACCAATCCTGAAAAAGAAAGTGTAGAGTACGTCGATGCCATTCGCCGGGATGTTACGTGGCTTGGTTTCGATTGGAAAGGAGGAGAATACTACACGAGCGATTACTTCGGAAAACTCTATGAATTTGCGCTGCAACTGATTGACCAAGGTCAAGCTTATGTGGACAGCCAGACAGCGGAGGAGATGGCGAGTCAAAAAGGCGCTCCTGGAACGCCGGGTACTGCAAGCCCACACCGTGACCGTGGCGTCGAAGAGAATCGTCAGTTGTTTGAAGAGATGAAAGCGGGAAAGCATGCTGAAGGAAGCTATGTTTTGCGCGCACGTATCGACATGGCCAATGATAACATGCTCTTACGGGACCCCGTGATTTACCGCATTAAATTCATCGATCACCACCGCACTGGAAAGGATTGGGTGATTTACCCGATGTACGATTTTGCGCATGGACAATCCGATTCGATCGAAGGCATTACGCATAGCTTGTGCTCTTTGGAGTTTGAGAATCACCGCCCTTTGTACAATTGGTTCATCGAGTCGTTGGGGATTTTTCCGAGCGAACAAACTGAGTTTGCTCGATTGAACTTGAATTACACCATCATGTCCAAGCGAAAATTGCTTCGCTTGGTTGAAGATGATGCCGTAGATGGATGGGATGATCCGCGGATGCCCACTATAAGCGGGTTGCGTCGTCGAGGGTACACCCCTGAAGCGATCCGTGAATTCGCGGACCGGGTGGGCGTAGCTAAACGAAACAACACCATTGATGTCAGTTTATTGGAGTGGGCGTTGCGCGATGATTTGAATCGACGTGCCCCTCGTGCGATGGCGGTGCTGAACCCCATCAAACTGGTTGTCTTGAATGTTCCATCCGGAGAGGTAGAATGGCTTCAAACAGACAACAATCCGGAAGATCCAGAAGCGGGTTCGAGGATGTTGCCTTTTGGACGGGAGCTGTGGATGGAGGCGGATGATTTCAAAGTGGATGTCAACAAGAAGTGGTTTAGACTTGCCCCAGGACGAACGGTCCGCCTGAAGTCCGCTTACATTGTCGAGTACGTAAACCACATTGAAGACGAACAAGGCCAGGTTGTGGAGGTTCATGTGAACCGTGTGGCCAATAGCAAAAGTGGCGAGGACACGTCAGGCGTCAAAGCCAAAGGAACACTGCATTGGGTGGCTGCATCGCATGCCGTCACATCAGAAGTGCGGCTTTACGACCGGCTGTTTATGAGTGCTGATCCAGAGGGTGGTGAAGACGCTAACTTCATGAACAACTTGAACCCGGATAGCCTGCAGATTTTGTCAGGGTGCAAGCTGGAACCGAGTTTAGGCGACGCGGCAGTAGGAACGGTTTATCAGTTTACCCGATTGGGTTACTTCACAGTGGATTCGAAATATTCGAAACCTGACAAGCTCGTCTTCAATAGGGCGGTGACACTCAAAGACGGCTGGAAAGGCTAATCTGCTTTCACGGTCACGAGTCCCATGTCAGCCGCAATCCGGTGCATGAGTTTTCGAGCAGCTGCAATCTCGTTGGGAATGTCACCCTCTAGGATGGCTTCCTTGATAGCGTTCTTGATCGTGCCGATGGGCTTGCTCGGTGGGATGCCGAACGTCTCCATAATTTCTTCTCCAGTCACAGGTGGCTGGAAATTACGCAGTTGGTCGTTTTCCTCGACTTCTTTCAATTGTAAGATCACCACCTCATAGTTGGCGAGATAACGTTTGACCCGAGCTTCATTCTTTGAGGTGATATCGGCCTTGCACAAAATCATCAGTTGGTCGATGTCGTCACCGGCATCGAAAAGTAGCCTTCGAATGGCGCTGTCTGTGATTTGATTTTTGGTGAGTGCAATGGGTCTCAAATGAAGCAGGACCATTTTCTGGACAAACTTCATTTTGCCATCCAATGGCAATTTGAGTCGTTTGAAAATCTTGGGAACCATACGGGCTCCACGATCTTCATGTCCATGAAAGGTCCAACCGTGTCCTTTTTGGAATCGTTTTGTGGCTGGTTTGGCGATGTCATGCAAGATTGCCGCCCAACGCAACCAAAGGCTCTCTGACTGATTGGCAACATTGTCAAGCACCTCCAACGTGTGGTAGAAATTGTCCTTGTGCCCAACGTTGTCTCGCCATTCAACCCCTTTCAACGCCGTCATCTCTGGAAAAAACCGTTCAAGTAAACCGCACTGATCCAATAGCTTGAATCCGACGGAAGGTTGGTCGCTTTGAATGATTTTATGCAGTTCCGTATGGATGCGCTCGTTTGAGATGATATCCAATCGGGAAGCATTGCGCTTGATTGAGGCGAGGTTTTCGGGTGTGATTTGAAATCCGAGTTGGGTGGCAAACCGAACGGCTCGCAGCATACGCAGCGGGTCGTCGCTGTAAGTGATGTCCGGATCCAAAGGAGTTTGAATGCGCTTGGCATGCAGGTCTCCAATGCCATTGAACGGATCAATGAGTTCCCCAAACGTGTTGTGATTCAGGCACAGAGCCAATGCGTTAATGCTGAAATCACGGCGCTTCTGATCATCTTCAATGCTGCCGTCTTCTACAATGGGTTTGCGACTGCCGCGCTCATAAGATTCTTTACGCGCTCCTACAAACTCCACCTCCAAGTCTCCCAATCTGAACATCGCTGTTCCAAAGTTTTTGAAGACGGTTACTTTCCCAGCACGCATTGCCTTTGCGGCTTCATTGGCCAATTCAATTCCGCTCCCTTCGACCACGATGTCGATGTCTTTGGATGGTCGGTTCAATAAGAGGTCGCGCACATACCCTCCAATGGCAAAAACTTGCTGGCCATTTTTGTCGGCTATTGCTCCGATGGTGCGGAACAAAGGGTGGTAGAGGTCGTCAGAATAATTCATGCGTCAGCAGTCCAAGGAATCAAAGGTAGTTGTGAGGGGACAATCACCGTGTCATGATTAGGATCGAATGACACGAAATCGATTGTTTTCATCAAATTCAACCAACATGGAAGGTGCCTGGCTCGTTTTATTGTCCTGACCATGCACTCCGACATAGTCAACCTCCGATTGGATCTCTTTCCCAACGTGTGAGAATAGCGCAGGACTTGCACCTCCAGATTTGTTCGCACTCGTAGAAACGAGCGGCCTTCCGAGGCCTTCAATGATAAACTGACAATAGGGGTCTTGGGTCAATCTGACGGCGCAAGCTCCCTGGTCATTGACCAGGGCAGGATGCAGGGCATACCGACATTGGTTAGAAAAAGGAGCAAGGACTGTAAGCGGGCGATCACAAACCTCCATCAACTCCCAAGCTTCTTCAGGCAAGTGAGGTTGGATCACTTCCACCATGCGGGAGTTTGACGCTAACATCAGCATGGGCTGGTTCGTTGGACGCGCTTTGATTTCGAAAACGCGCTCTACGGCTGCAAGATTTGTTGCGTCAGCCGCGAGCCCCCAAACGGTATCCGTAGCGTGCAGGATTACGCCTCCATTTTTCAAACAAGCGATGGCTTTCAGGGCGTCCTCTTGCCAAGGAGCGCGGGCTTTTTTACGGCTCATGAGTTGTTAGAAATCCAAAGTTTCACGGCACGGTTTACATCTGCAACGGGGTCATCGGATGTGTCACCTTCGAAGACCATGCCTGTGACTTTTTCGTACAGCGCGATGTAGCGTTGGCTCACCGTCTGAACAAAGGTATCCGTGAGGTTCGGCATGGTCTGATTGTCCAATCCCATAAAACCGTTTTCCATGAGCCATTCTCGAACAAACTCTTTGCTGAGTTGCTGCTGCTGTATGCCTTCATTTTGTCTTTTCTCATAGCCATCAGCTATAAAATAGCGCGAGCTATCGGGCGTATGGATCTCATCAATCAACATCAGCTCACCCTTGAACAGTCCGAATTCATATTTGGTGTCCACCAAGATCAACCCGCGTTCCGCCGCCATTTCTGTGCCGCGTTGAAAAAGAGCGCGTGTTGTGCTTTCCAGTTGTGTGTAAAGCGCCTCAGAAACAATGCCGCGTTTCAAGATGTCTTCTTTGCTGATATCCTCATCGTGTCCTTCCTCTGCTTTGGTCGCGGGGGTGATGATCGGTTCGGGAAATGGATCGTGTTCACGCAATCCTTCCGGCATGCTTACACCGCACAAGACACGTTTCCCAGAAGCATAGGTTCGATGCGCATGTCCCGTGAGGTAGCCTCGGATGACCATCTCGAGTCGAATGGGTTGACAGGCGTGGCCTATGGTAATGTTCGGATGTGGCGTGTCCAATTTCCACGTAGGAATGATGTCCGAAACCGCATCGAGGAAATAGCTCGCTATACCATTGAGAACTTGACCTTTGTGTGGTATGCCTTTGGGGAGAATGACATCAAACGCGCTGATTCGGTCGGATACCACGGCAACCATGAGGTCAGAGCCGATGGCATACATGTCCCGGACTTTGCCGTGATAGGCCGAAGTTTGACCCGGGAAGTTGAATTGAGAATGTTCGAGAGTTGAACGCATGGTACAAGTAAAATAGACCGACTGTCAGTATTTTGTTCGAGGTGAATCGTGTTGGGCAGCATCGGCTACCTCAAAGGCGTGAATGACGGCTCTAACCAACCGGTGTCGAACAACGTCTTCTCCGGTGAGTTGAACCATGCCAATGCCTTCTATGTCCTTGAGGTTCCTTTGAGCGTAGAGTAAACCAGACATTTGTTGTCGTGGTAAATCCACTTGAGAAACGTCTCCGGTAATTGCGAATTTGGCATCGCGTCCCATCCGGGTTAAGAACATTTTCATTTGAGCGACGGTGGTGTTTTGTGCCTCATCGAGAATGACGAAAGCTTTGTCCAACGTTCGCCCGCGCATGAATGCGAGTGGCGCAATTTCAATGACTCCCTTATCGATATGGTCTGCGACTTTTTCGAAAGGAAGCATATCGGTGAGTGCGTCATACAACGGTTGTAAATACGGATCGAGCTTCTCTTTCAAGTCACCGGGTAAAAAACCGAGATTTTCACCGGCCTCAACCGCAGGTCGTGTGAGGACGATTTTACGGACGCGCTTATCCTTGAGAGCTGATACGGCCATCGCGACAGCAGTGTATGTTTTGCCTGTACCAGCGGGTCCCACAGCAAACGTCATGTCGTTGGCTCGAATGGAGTCCACTAATAACTGCTGGTTGGGCGTTCGGGCAACGATGCGATATCCCCCTGGGCCAAAGACCAAGGTGTCATCCTTCTTTGATTGCCGCAATACCTCCGATTCGTCAGCATTGAGAAGCCGGTAGATGTCATCGTCGCTCAATTTTTGATAGCGCTCTACATGCCACAAGAGCATCCGCATCACTTCGTCAAACCGACCTAAATCCTCCAAGGATCCCTTGGCGATAATGGTGTCACCGCGCGCAATGAGCTTCAGCGCTGGAAGCTGCTTTTGGATTAGGCGCCACTTTTCGTTGTCGTTGCCCAAGAGGATCAACGGATCAACACTTTGGATGGATATCTCTTTCTGTTGCATATGCGATGACAAAAATAGGTTTCTCACCTTTGCAAAGTGTCAATTGCAACCATCACTTCTGACTTTGGCGAAGGAAGTCACTACACGGCCATTCTGAAAGGCGCGCTTTTTCAGCGTGTACCGGATATTCAGATCGTGGATGTAGGACACACAATTCGCAAATTTGATGCCGTCGAGGCTGCGTTTATGCTGCGTTCGGTCTACCGGGAATTTCCCAAAGGCACGGTTCATCTGATTTGTGTGAGAAGTGCGGAAACTCCAGAAACACCTCACCGCGTGATGCTCTTACACGGTCAGTATTTCATCGGAGCGGATACCGGTGTGTTCCGATTGATTGCTGACCAGGAGCCTGAAGGCGTGTATGACTTGTCCGGCCTTCGGTATGATGTGGATGCGCCAACGTTTCCTGAAAGGGAGGTTTTTGTCCCTGCTGCGGCGCATTTGGCGCGCGGGGGCTCTCCAGATTTGATCGGTCGAAGAGTGGGCGAATTGCGACCAGCATCTCCAAAGCGATTGGCGCTTGAGGGCCACACGTTGATCGGTCATGTTCAATTCATTGATTACTTCGGCAATGTCATTACGAACATCAGCCGAAAGGAATTCAAGGAATTTGGAAAAGGTCGGAAATTCGAAGTCGAGATGCGGACACCGCGGATGGGCATTCGTAAAATTCACGACCACTACCAAGATGTGCCTGCGGGCGAGCGTGTGGCAGTTTTCAATCATGCAGGCTTCTTGGAGATTGCGATTAACAATCACAGTGCTCCGGGTGGTCGCGGTGGAGCTGATGCTCTTCTTGGGCTCAGTAGAGACCATCTGATTCGGATTCGATTCGAAGATGAAAACACGATTTAACATGGGGATTCTTCGCATAGTACGGATGGAGTTTGAGGAGCAATCTGTAGCGAGCTTTGACGTCCTTTTTCAAGAAATACATGAACGTATACAAGCCTTTGATGGGTGCGAACGTGTGATGGTTTTGACTTCGACATCACAAGGAAACCAGCGCACGACCATGAGCTGGTGGAAGGATGAAGCGTCATTGAATGCTTACCGAAAATCTGAATTCTTTGGTGCTGTGTGGCCCCGAACGAAAGCCCTGTTTTCAAAAGATCCCATTGCTTGGAGCATGGATTGGTCCTCTGAAATCGTGCGGCCCATCTGATTCACTATTAACTTGCGCTTTCGCAACATGATCGCATTATTTCTCAAAGAATTACGGGGGTTTTTTAGCACGTTGATGGGCTACGTGGTTGTAGCTGTCTTTTTGTTGCTTCTAGGACTTTTTTTGTGGGTCTTCCCTGGTGATCGGAACATCTTAGATGCCGGTCAGGCTTCGTTAGAAGTCATGTTTGTTTGGTCCCCTTGGATTTTTATGTTTCTCATACCGGCCATCACAATGCGGTCTTTTGCAGAGGAACATCGCTCGGGTACGATGGAACTGCTGCTCACGCGACCTTTAGGAGAAGGTCAAATTGTAGTGGCCAAGTTCTCAGGAGCGTTTATGGTCATGGTTTTTGCATTGCTTCCAACGCTCTTGTACATCCCGATACTGGGTGAATTGGGACAGCCACAATGGAACTTTGATGCGGGCGCGATTCGCGGGAGTTACTGCGGACTGCTTCTCCTTGGAGCTGCTTTTACATCCATTGGAGTTTTGGTGTCAACGTGGACACGCAATCCATTGGTGGCTTTTTTATTGACCTTGCTGCTCTTGGTTTTTGGCTTTATAGGATTCACGGCTTTGGGTCAGTTTTCGTGGCTGGGTTCTTGGGATCTAGCGTTCACTCAAATTGGAATGGAGGCGCATTATCGGGCCATGAGTATGGGGGTCCTGCATGCACGTGATTTGGTCTATTTTTTCGTGGTCATCGGAGTCAGTCTATGGACGGCCCGCTTGGCTTTGCTGTGG